>Ga0247835_1002031_pt1 | contig 22786 bp, 17 predicted proteins | sample LaCtaG_3_FD_189912 | JGI IMG/M metagenome (GOLD analysis project Ga0247835, IMG submission 189912) | Freshwater microbial communities from meromictic Lake La Cruz, Castile-La Mancha, Spain - LaCruzMarch2015_13.5m | ecosystem: Environmental > Aquatic > Freshwater > Lake | place: Spain: Castile-La... | reverse complement strand
CCTCGGCGTTGTCGGCCCGGAGGAATCCGAAGGCGGTGAGATAAACATCGTCCACGCCGGAGTGTTCGAACCCGTTGTGGGTGTAGAGGGCATTTGTCTGGGAATCGAAGTAGGCGTTGGTGAAGCAATCCTTCAGCAACAGGTCGGAGGCGGCCTTGTCGAGCTGGCGGACCCCATGGAAGCCGTTTTGGAGCTTGATATCCTCGAAGTTTCCGAAGCGGGCGAGAGCGTTCTCACGGTCGGACTCCGCATCGTCGGCGGTGTATTCGTAATGTTTGTTTTCGGCCTCATTCTTTCCGGCAGCGATTTCCTCGTCGATGAGGGATTTAAGAATTTGCCCACCATCGAGTTGCAGGTTGTGATTGGGATTCACTTCATCGTAAACATCGTGGTTGCCTGTGATAAACACAGCACCTTGGGCGTGGAGACCGCGAATGAGTGGCTCCATAGCGGCTTTGTTGTTGCAGAATCGGTCGTGAACGATGTCGCCGATGAAAACGAGTTTGTGATGGCCGGGCTTGAAGGTGGCGTTAGCGACGATTTGCTCGAGCTTGGCAGCGATGTCCGGATTTTTTTGAAATGCGAGGAGAGTCTCGTCTTTTTTTTGATCATAGGCCCGGGAGGCTTCGGCTTCGGCATCCATGACCTCGGCAAGAAGCTTGAGTTCCGGCTCCTGAAGCTGCATATGCCCGCTGTTGATGGCGGAGAGAGCGGTGCGGCACATGCTGCCGTCGGCATCGCCGACAACTTGCGTGCGGGATGATGCATTGCGGGCCTTTGAGACACCGGGGGAGAGGATGTGCTTAAAGAGCGAGGCGGTGTCGGGGTGCACGGAATCGAGGATTTTTCCAAACTGGGATTTCGCCTGCGGTGCGCAGCCTTCCGTTTTCAGCTTGAGATTGAAATTGGCTTTGAAGCGCACATCGGCTTTGACCTTTGCGGCGGTTTGTGGGCCGGCCTCAGCGGCGGCGATGTTTTTTTCCAAACGGTCGATCAACTTCACGAAACTCTGCGTGCCGAGGCGCTTGTCGGTGGTTTGCAGGTAGGTGTCGAGTTCGCCCAGCAAGGCCGTCTCGGATTCCGTGCCAAGATGCTTGCCGTAACCTTCCCGGATGAGGTCGCGAACGATGCTGGCAGCATCCTTTTTATCGGAGTGGAAGCTCCCCCACTCGTGGCGTCCGCGCGTTTCGAGGTGCACGGAGCCATCCTTCCGGGAGTTGATCGAGAGGTAGCCGGAGGAAATAGTTCCATCCGCGCCCACAAGCTGGGCGCGCATGTCGCGCAAGACCTGACGGGCCTCGGCGGCGGAGGTATCGGGTTTGCTGCTCGCATGACTGCCGCTCTTGGCGGCCACGGAACTGATATTCAACGAGGGTGTAGGCATGGTTAAGGGCGCGTCCTACGCGAGTTGCAGCGGGCATGGCATGGAAGCGGAATGAGCTGGTTCTGCTTCCGGAGCCTTATCGGCCTGAGACAAAATCTGCAAACTGCGCGCGAGGCTCCGGGCGGCTTCGACCGCCGACACCATCTCATCGGCCAGTGCGGCTGCGGTGAGGCCCTGGAGGAGCAGGCTCTTGGAAACGCGGATTTCGTCATCCACATCCAGCGTGGCCAAGAGATGGTTGGTGGCCAGCGCGGCGCGGTTCAGACCATGGAGAAAACGCACGGCCCGCGAGCGCTCGAGAACCGGCAGGCTGTCGAGCCGCAAGGCATCGGCTTCGACAATCACATGCGCGGCATCCCCCGCCGGACGAACCGTGCAGCGGATGCCCTCGTGGGTGAATTCAAAGGACTCGAGATCCTCAGCGGACGGCACTTCGAGATCGAGGCCGACGGATTTTGTGAAGTCTTGGAGGAGATGGCGGAAGGTGGATTGTGGCATAAGAAGTTTTCAGGTTTCAGGTTTCAAGTTTTTCTTCCCCTACCCCTCCGTGTCTTGGCGTCTCTGTGAGAGTCATTTCCGTCAAGGCGAAATCGGGGAGGCGGATTCCCAGTGGTTGCCGCCTTTGTGAGAGAGGAATATGGCGTTCTTGGGTAACTCGGAGGCCTCAGTGATCTGGCGAATCTCCTCGTCTTTCTCGTAAACAGCGATGCGGTCAGGGGCGATGAGAACAACCGGTCGGTCGAAGGCTCGGGCCACATACGCGCAGTGGAGATCTTCGCCCCAAGCCTGATCGCCGGCAGTGAAGGCATCGAGAAGGGTATTGGCGAGTTGGTCCTGCGTGGGAGGATTGCCACCAAGCCCCTTGGGAAAAGGCAGGTCTGTATTCTTTGGCTGCCGGATGATATCGCTCATTGCGCCTGCGACTTGTCGGCGAACCAATTGCTGATTAAAAAAACCTTGATCAGCCACGGCGTGGAAAAAGCAATTGCCGTCTCCATTCGTCTGATTGGCCTTCAGGCCCAGATTGGCCAGGTTGGCTTCGGTTTTTTGGGCGAGTTCGCCAGAGGATAGTGAGGTGGCATTTGCAAAAAGCACATCATCCTTTTCGGACAAAATCTGATGGGCCATCTCGCGGCCATTGACTTCTTCCAATGCATTTTGGACCTGTCGGAGAGAGGTATTGTCCATTTTTGAAACCAATTTATCGAGGCTCTCGTGGTAATTTTCATGAACTTCCTTTTTAAGGAATGCCAATTCATCACTGGAAAGCGGACCAGTGGATGTGGCGATAAGAGTGTATTCCTCGCTATCGATGGGCTCATGGATCTTCTCCTCACCCGGTGGCTTCTCAGTGGGCTCTTTTGCGATGTCCGCATCTTGTTTGGGCTCGGTTGTTGCCGTGGTCTTCGAATCAGAGGCTTCTTTGGCTTTTTGCTCGAGGCGTTGCAATTCTGTCTGTGCAGAATTGGCATCGAGCCCCCAGGCGCCGCTTTGGAGAAAGGCGGTGCGATCTGCGAGGTGGGCTCCGCCGATGGAGAAATTTTGGAAATAGTCCGGAACGGCTGCCTTTTGATCTCCTGCACTTACGAAGCCCTTGAAAAAGCGATCCATCAGGCCGCCCCCTCCGAATTTTGCGTCGGTCACGCGGCCTTTGCCGACGGCGAAATTGTATTTCTCAAGCGCTGCCGATTCCCCCTTGATTGTCATCTGGAAGCGGTTCGAGGCGGCGTCTTTCACCAACGAGTAGGTGACGCCTCCTTCGGTGATCTGGTTATAGCCACCAGCCTTGTCGGCTTGGAACTTATGCGTTTTGCCATCCACCGTGACGGTGGGCATTTTTTGAAAACCGAGGGTGATGGAATTCGGAGGCATGGCGGAGGAGCGTCAGGCGCGGAGGAACTGCTCGGCGGGGTTGCCCGCAGGCTCGGCGGCGGGAAATTCGGCAAGGTGCTGGCGCCAGCGGTTGGCGGTGTCGGCAAAGCGGCGGAACAACTCCACGCCGGCAGCGGGGCTGGTGATGGCGGGGTCGAACTGCCGGCAAAGCATGGCACGGCCGCTGGAGGCCTCAAGCCCAACGGATTCACCTCGCGTGCCTTGGAAGAGGAAATTCGCAGCAAGGAGATGGCGGAGGAGGCGTTCGTCGCCGGCAGGCACAGGGCCCAGCGCGGCAGTAAAAACGATGGCGTCCTGCTCCCGCGCGGATTCAATTTGGATTTCGAACCCCTCGGGCGTTGAGAGGCAACAGGTCAAATCCTCGCAGAAAGCAAGTGAGACTCCGAGGGACTCGGACAAGGAATCGAGGAATTTAAGGTCGGCAGGCATAGCAGTTTTAAGTTTTAGTGAAGAATGATTTAACCACAGAGGGAGTGCTTCAGGTTTCAAGCTTCAGGTTTCAAGCTTCAGGTTTCAAGCTTTTTCTTTCCCCCCTCCGTATCTTGGCGTCTCTGTGAGAATTGTTTTTCATCCGATCTGTGAAAGTCTGCCTAATCTGTGGAGGAGTGGCGTTTCATAGACATCATCTCAGGGCAGGCGGCACCACCAGTCGGTAGGCCAGATCGTCTGCCGTTTTTGCCAGATCCATTTGTCGGAAGCTCAAAATCTGGGCGCAAAAAGTTGGGTCCTTGTAATTCTGGATGAGGACACGCCAATTATTTTCCGGCAGAAGATTCGGACTCTTTTGCTGGGCCTCTCGGAAGAGGAGGTAGCCATAGAGACGCAAATCAGCCACGGAAGTGGTTTCGTCCCCCCACACGCTGGCAGAACCGAGTTTGGTGAAAATGGAGGAGAGGTTTATGAGGAATTTGGCGTAACCCCCGTCGTCTTGCCCCAACTCCGCAGGCATCAGCCCTCTGAGATCGGCGAAATGCTGTGGGTCGAGTCGCACTTCATCCCACTGTGTGGTGTCGGCGGCGACGACCTGTTCACCCCAGATCCTGGTGAAGATAGGCGAGATTTTCTCGTTGAGCTGGCTCACGCTCAATGCCTCCTTCTGTCCATTCAGTGCGAGGTGGAACAGGTCCCGCGTAGCTTGGTTGCTCTGTGGCACGAGCAATCGATCCACCACATTGCGGGCTACGGAGGAATCCAAGGTCGCAAGCCCTTTGGCAAAGAGGGGGACTACAGCCAGACCCAGCATACGGTTTAACTCCAGTCTATTCTGGTTAGTGCTTGCCTGCCCATCAACCAAATCATAGACGGTGACGAGCTGCTTATCGGGATTTTTTCCGGTCACCCAAGCCGCAAATCCGTCGGCCTCGCAGGTGAGGACCTGCCCGTTCCCCAGCGGGAAGACATATCCGTCGTAGGCATCAAGATAGAAAATCGTCTTGCATGCGGCGATCGCCGCATTCACATCCGGCTCCTTTTCATAGCTCTGTCGGATGGACTTGAGAGATTCAGTAAATTCCGGGGCCAGTGGTTGCTGTTTCTCCAGCTCGGTGGCCGCGTAGAGCAAGAGATTCACGCCTTCCGCATAGTTGCTGATCGGCACTTCAATTCCGTCATCGTCTGACGGGAACCTAAGCTTCTCGAGGGCCATGCGCATCCATTCGACCTCAGCCTTTTGGATGTCCGGCAACCCGTCGGCAACGCGTGCCTGGGCCTTCTCCAAAACAGTATCCGCGAAGTTATTGAGGAGTGAGCTCTTGAGATTTGTGGCCATGCCCCGGATTTCATCCGATCCGGGTTGCGCGAGGACGGCGTCAATAGCCCTCATCGCCACGCCGGCATGCGATAAAAGAGGTGCCGGCCTCAGGTATGGCTTCAAATCACCCTGAGTGGACTGGTGAAGCAAAGAGAGAAGATGCTTGGCGGTCTCGAGGTCGCCGGGTTCCACTGCGCTCAAGCGTTCGGCGCTGGCGCGGATATCAGTCTTTAGGCGATGGGCTTGGAGATGATTGCCGAAGGTTGTTTTGGTTTGGTCGAATCTCTGAGCGACCCCTTGGAAATCGGCGTTGGTGCGCGAGGAGTCCACCATCGTCCCCAAAGTCTTGAAAATCTCAAAGTGGACGCCCTCCCAGTGTTCTGGGGAGCTCTCCTGAAGCAGGTAGAGCACTTGGTCGGCGCGCTGAAAACTTTGATTCTGACCGGTATAATATTTATGGCGCTCCGAGTCCGGTTGATGCCTGATTGCTTCCGATGCCGCGCGGAGTTCCGCCCCGCTCAAGTCGACAACTCGGCCCAGTGTGCCGGCACATTGCTGAGTCAAACGATCGGCGAGTGCATTCAGATCGACCGGCTGGTTTTCAACTGCGGGGGCAACCGGCCCCTGGTTCGCGAGAAACTCCCTCACCTGCGCCAGTTCGATGCGTGCATTTCCTCGGCCGTGAAGATAGGTGTCCAAAGCCATCGTGTCATACCCCGCCTTTTCAAAAAGGGCTCTCAGGGCCGCGCCTGTCACCTCGCCACGGGCGCTGCGAAGGGGATTTGTATTCCACCGTGTGGTGAAGCCCACCTCTTGGCCTTTCCCGCTGCCATCAAGCCGCAGATAGCCCCAGCGGTCTCCGATTTTTCCATTCAGCGTCGAGAGGATGCTGCGGGCCTCTTGTGGTTCCATTTGCCCGATCTGCGTGGCAAGGTGCGTGGCCCTTTCCGTGCGGTTGGCAGCATTGGCTCCCGCTGCATTTCCTGTGACTCTGGTAATATTTGTGGCCATATTATGTGTTGGTTTTTTGAAAAATTTCTGGATCAAGCCCGGTCGATGAAATGGAACGCGGGAGGCCCCCCGGCTTCGCCGAGCCCCTTGGTCGATTGTGACGACGGGGAGGATGAGAATTGCTCCACCAGCGCGACAAGCGATTCCGCCCGATCCAAAGCGTCAGAGACCAGCATTTGCAGGCCGACGGCATCAACCTCCGGAATGCGGCGCGTGGTGGAGAGCAACAAAAGACTGTTTTCATCAACTGTAGCCGACCAAGGATGCGCGGAACGAGCGGCCTCGTTTAGGCGATGAAGCATGAGCAAAAGCGGGGCATTGAGGGTCTCTGCGACATCGAGCTGCCGCACATCAACCTCAATCACAAGCATCTCCGGATTGCTCGAATCCGGAAAGACGCGCACGGTAAAATCTCCGCTTCCAAACTCAAAACCACTCGAGCCTTTGGCACCCGATAAGTCGTGCCCCAGGGAGTCAAGAAACGCCTCCAGCAACTTTTCAAAGGAATCAGAAACAGGTGTGCTCATTGGTGTGAAAATGGGGTTTTATACAGAGATTCCGCGTCGAAGAAAAGCGGGATTGGGTTTCATGGGAACGGAGAGGAGGACTCCAGACTTCCTTTGGTGCAGGCGCTTGCGAGCATCCAGATGCGAAACAATGACTTGTTTTCATGACTTTAGATTGATGAATTTCATATTTAAACGCTTCTTATCCATGTGTGTATGGCGTCTGTGAGGCGATATTTTTGCAATCGGCTCTTTGGCTTATTCGGGACGTTGCGGTCAATGGTCTCAAAGTTTACAAGAATGCGGCAGCATCCCAGTGGTTGGTGCCATTGTATAGCAAAACGATGGGGTTTTGATTTTTAAGTGTTTGAAGGGAGTCCGCCTCCAGATTTTGCACGGAGCCATCGGGGTTTAGCACCTGGACTTGAAGCGTCGAAATAACAACCACGGGGCGGTTGTAGTCCATCGCGGCGATGATGGCATGGTAGTTTTCACCCCAAAATTCTTGTTGGTTTTTTTTACCGGCAGCATTCGTTTCGGTTCGATGGATGGCATTTTGATTCAACATGCTCGCATCCAAAAACGGGGAACCTCTTCGCCCCTCGGGCGTCGAGAGGCAGCAGGTCAAATCCTCGCGAAAAGCGAGTGGAATGCCGATCGATTCGGAGAGGGCGGCAAGGAAGTCTTGGGCGGTGGACATATTAGAGTCTTCAGTTTTAAGTTTTTAGAAATTCCATTTCACTCCTCTGCGGAAACCTTGGTATCCTATGGATGGTGGCTTTTCTCATTTGATTGATGAGTGTTGGAGACTCATGCAAAATGGGGATAAAATTGAAATGGGTTCGCTTCGTCCACGACATCCTGTTCCGATGCGTTTTCCTGAACAGGTGCGATGACTTGGGCTGGAATACGGTAGGGATTTTGCTTTTCTTGCACCAGTTCGACAAACTTTTTATCTGAAAGAACCTTAAAGTCATAGAAATCCACTTTGGGAGCAAGATTTGAACTTTCAGCGATTTTTTTTGATTGTGTTAACAAGTCCTGCAACTTTTGCTTGGCTCTGGCGGGATCAAAGTTTCTGGTGAAGGATACCAAGGCACTGCCCGTGGAATCGCTATCTTTTATTTTTTCAGAGGAAAGCCCCTTAATCTTGCTTGATAGTTGATCGCCATAATCAAAAGAGCCATCAAATCCGCGCAACTCGGCCGATATTAGGGAATGGGTATCCCTCAATGCGAGCATCGCGCTTTGCAAACCAGGAATATTTGTTTTTTCGTTCTTGCCCTCTTTTTCATAAAGGAATTTTATAAAATCACCCCCAGGCTGAAAACTCGCGAGAAACTCTGATGCAGGCATGTTGGCGAGCGTTCTTGCGAAATTTTCAGCATCCTTCACGCCTTGGAACTCGGAATAAGATTTCACCCAGGTTCTGAGTTTGTTTTTATTCATAAAAAATTCCGTGTTATTTCGATCCGACAGCAGGTCACCAACCTTCAAGTTCTGGACCGTTAACACTTGGTCATTGATTTTTTCAGTCTCCTTATTAATGGCGAGATCTACCTTCATATAGTTCTCGTTAATGGCTTGAGCAGAAGAAAATTCAAATTCCCGCTTGGTAATGGATGTCAACAAATCATGTGAAGCCACACGTTTTGCGGGGTTTTCCACATCAAAAGCCACATCAAAGAGAGCTTTGCTACCATCCGTTCCATCGAGGCTCTCCGAGACGGCCTTGGAAATGTCATACCAAGAGGCTTGATTTTTCTCACATTCTTGGATTTTGGTGAGTATTTCGGCCTTTTTGACATCCAACTTGTCTTTTGCCCCTAAAAACTGCGAACTATAGGAATCAAAGAGAGAGTTCAAAGACCCTCGGGCGATGTCATAAGAGGAGGTCAAATTCAAGTCTTGAGAATTCTTGAGAACGTTTTTCAAGGTCTCAGCAGCGATGGCGTTCATGGCATTCTCATCAGAATAATCTGCGGCATCATTGAGGTTTTTTTCCAAACTTGAATTGGCCTCAAGTTTCTTAGCCAAGCCATTGAGAGCCAATCTTATTTCCTCTTGTATGATATTAAGTTGCTCTAATTGTTGAGATATTTTATGCTTAAGTCCTCCGGCTTCTTGGAGCCAAGCGTCAGGAATTTTCTTTGCAGTTTTTATTGATTCTATTTCTAGCTCGATCAGTTGGTCGGCAGGGAAAACCTCCCGCGACCACCCCCAACTTTCGAGCGTCTTTTTCACATCTTCCTTGTTGTCGTTATTTAAATTTTCCGGCTTGATGGATTGATCAATCAAGCAGGCCTTAATGACCGCAGAGCGAATGCCAAGCTTGACTTGAGCGTTTTGCACCTCGGTAAGAATCTTGCTTCTCTTGGAATTCGCCTCTTCAATAATCTTTGACGTTTCCTCGACTGCATCCGAAGAGATTTTTTCTGAAACAATCTTATCCAAAAGATTTTTGGCGCGTTCACCTCGCTCCATGAATCGTGTTTGGGGATCGTTGGCCATGCGGCTGATTGTGTCGCTTAAGTTTTTTTCTTTGTAGGGCCTTTTATCCAATGGAAGTTGAGCCAGATATCCTTGGGCATCTGCGCTGAAATTATCTCGGATGTTATCCCTTGAAATGATGTCTCCACCGCCGAAATCCATTCGAATGTTGGCAACTATTCGATGTCCTGCAGAGTTTCTTATCATCCCCTCCTCGCCAGCGATTACCAAATCTTCATGTCTAATTTTTTCGTTTGATTCCAGTTTTCCGGTATCGAGGTATCTCAGGAGTTGATGGTCCAGTTGCTTGGAGAGACCCTTCTCTTGCTTTTTTGTCTCCTTGAAATCTTTTATATTCTGCTCAGATAGCTTCTGGTTGTTATTATTGGCTTTATTAAAGTCTTGAACGTCTTTTCTCCAATACCCTGATTTCCAATGATCGACCGCTTTAGCAAGTTGCTGAGCTGCGCTGGTAATTTTCTCATCGCCCCCGATTTTATTAACAACATCGTTTGAAACACCTACTCCAGCCAAAAGATTCCTGGCTTCAGATACTTGGGTTTTGGCCTGTTGGTTTGTAGTCCGTTCGGCATCTAACTTGTTTTGCGTCTCCCCAATTACTTTGTTAAGGTCCAGATATTGTTGCTCCTGCTGAATCGGCTTGAAGGAAAAATCCGCAGCTTTTAGGTTTTTCAGCTCCTGTTCATTACCTTGGAGGTTTTGAAGTTCAGGCTTCGAGTTGGTCAGCAAGGTGAGCATGTCGGCTTCGAGGCGAGCCTTTTCCGTCACCTCCACATTTTCACTGAGCGTGGCCAATGAATTACTTAGGGCAGCCAACTGGCTGAGTTCGCTAATTTCCAATGAATCACGGTTACTCCTGTATTTATCCAAAATCGATTTTATGTCCAAGCCTTCCTCAACTTGATGACCATGGGCTTTTAACACCTCCAATTTGGAAGAGTGGTTCAAAATAACTTTCTGGATATCAAGTTTCTCTTCACCATAAATGCTTAAAATATCTTTGTTCTGGCACGCGTTGGTGAATTGAGTATCAATGTGATTAAAATAGATTTTTTTCTCAATGGTTTTGGAGTCTGGCCCTTCAAAGGCACCAGCAATCTTTACAGCTTTCCCAAGCGCGGTGCTATCATTATCGGAACCAGGAACCAATGTGTTCAAAATATCAATAGCTTTCTGGGGATCGACCTGATTTTTCCAATCGGATATGGAACCATCCACTCCATCCGAGTGGGCGTCGCGGATGGAAAACTCTGGAAGTTCCTTGAAAAGCTCGTTGAGTTTTTCGTTTTTTCCCTCAACTGCTTGATCGAGGTATTTTTTTGCAGCTTGGAAAATCGGATCGTTTTTGGCGAAAGGTCCGGCAAACAAGGCAAGACTCTTGGCCGTGGAGGGATTATTTTCGACCCCAAGCAGGCTGGCCGCAGATTTTAGCAACGCGCCATCTGCCTCTTTTTGGGCGAGTTCGTGAAAATCCTCCGCCTCCACGCCTGCGGGCTCAGCGTGCTTGTCTGCAAAAGTCTTTAATCCCTCGGCAGCCTTGAGCATTCCATTCTTGCTGTCTGTAAGATCTGATAGCACCGAGTTCATGGATGACCTATTGCCTGGATACCGTTGCAGTTCATTACGGAATGTCTTAAAGTCATTCCAAGACTTTTGAGCCTCTTTCGCATCCTTAAGGAATGGATCCAAGATTTGTTTGGCCGCAGCGGCAGTTTCCTTCTCGTTAAAGAGGGCCAGATTTTGCTTGCCGCCTTCGCTGGCATTTACCAACTCCTTCTCAAGGAGTTCTAAATCGCTTTGAAATCCATCGCCGCTTAAATAGGTGTCGTCCGCCATAGAAAGAGCGGAAGCCATTCGATTCATGGCCAGTTTCATACCAACAATGCGCCCTGCATTTTCATCCAAGGCATCCACCACCTTGTTTAGAAGATCGGCATGGCTCGATGTCAACTTATCGGCATTTTCCGAAATAGCGGTGCGCACTTTCTCGATCTCGGCAGAGACATCTCTAATCTGCTGCTCATCCAACTTTGCCGCATCCGTTTTAAGAAGATTCTCCAACTTGTTTTCGACCGAGTTGATTGATTTTCGCACCTCTCCATCTCCTTTAAATGCAGAATTAAGAATGTTTAGCGAACCAACCAAGGCCTGAGCTTGATCGAGATTTTCCTTGTTGGCCGTCCGCAACTCATCGGCCACTTGTATTTCCAAAGGCGCGTCTGTTTGCCTCAAATTCAACTCACCATGAACCCTCACTCCAGCATCGAGAGGGTTCAACACGGATCCCGATTCTCCCAGGCTCTGTTGTCTCGTTTGGATCGAATTTTTCAGAGATGTCAAGGCATCAATCTGAGCTTTAATCTCTTTATCCATATTCCCCAGCAGGGCGGCACGGTTCGCTCCTCCCTGAAAGTCATTTTCTTTGAATTTCTCAAAGTCAGAAATAGTAGCGTCGATTTTCTCCAGCGTTTCGATTTTGTGCGAATCACCAAGAATACCTGTCACATTTTCACCATTCTCCGAAACATTGCCGATTTGTTGATTCACCCAATCTTTGGCTGTGTCATCGGCCTTGATATCGGCCATGATCTTGTTGGCCTTAACGACAGGGTCGAGGGTGCCAGCATTCATGCCTGCGAGGAGGGCGTCCACCATCATGGCGGTGCGTGCACGAACTTTTTTGGTATCATTATTGGCTCCACCAGCCAACACTCCTACTCCGCCGAATAATCCGAGAACGGCGGCGGACTTCAATTTGCCCCGAGCCGCTTGAATGGCTCCCCCGGCGAGGAGAACACCGCCCAGTGCCGTTTTCCAAACTTGGTCGCCAGTATCGTTGAGACCTGTCGCGTTTTGCATCTCAGTATGAACTTGGTCAATCAAGCCTGTTCTTATTTGATCCGCATTGTTACCAGCCAAGGCAAACATCAACCCCTGGAAACGATACATTGCTTTTTTGTTGGCTGCGAGGTCTCGGAAGACAACGCCCAAGTCCTTCAAATCCTGCTGCAGATTGGGTTCTTCCTCGATGAGTCTAAGATTTGCAACCGGCTGCTTTTCAGTTATATTTGCGATGAAAGTTTTCTGATCTGGGGTTAGTTCAGCCTCGGGAATACTGGCGAGTTTATCGATGTTTTCTGCCAGTTTTGTGGCGGCTCCGGGACTGAAAAACCAAGGTGAGGAAATAACACTTCTCGGCAAAATGCCATCTTTTGCGCCCAAACGAAGGGTTTCGAGGTTCTTGTTGAAGTCCCCTTCCCTGCGAAGTGCGGCATCGACCATGAGGGACATTTCCCCGAGATCCGCTCCGGAGTTCAGGAGTGCTGAGTCGAGCGCATCGTTATCATTCTTGCTAAGAGCGGCTTGAAGAGAATCAAGATTGTCGCTCTGGGTCGATGTGAAGGAATCTGGACCGCACAAATTATCCACAGCTCGAATTCGCTCGAGTTCGGATTGGAGAACCACCTTTTTAAGGGAGCCGAGAGTTTGCGCATTGCCATCAATTTCCTTGAGCTCAGTTTGAAATTGCTTTCGATCCGATTTTTTAATGCCCTGACTATCAATCTGGACATTCAAGCGATCAATTTGTTCCCGATTTTGAATCGCGGCATCTAAAAACTCTTGGTCTTCGGAAGAGTTCGAGCATTCGGTCTTCAGCTTCTTCAACTCATCAACACTGAAGTCGCTGAGTTTGAGTTTCGTTGGCCTCTGTAGCATAGCGAGGTAGCCAGGATGAGATTGCTTGTAGGTCAACTCGGTCTTGTAGCCAATGCCGCAATTCCTCAAGCGGGCTTGGCGAGTCATGTCCTCTTGGGCTTTGAGGGCGATTTGCAGGGGCTCGGGCGGCGCGGGCTCATTTTTCCACCAGGCCTTAAGCCTTTCCGTCCATTTGGATCCCCGCATGCGATCGTATTCCACCACGATCTTGGAATCGTCGGAATCCATGTCCTTTTCTTGCCACTGACCTTGCTCATCCAATTCCGAGATTTTGCCCTGAAGTTTGATCTCGAGTGTAGTTTTCTTGCTGGCCTGATTAAACTCGGCATTAATTTCTGTTCTCGAAATCTCTGAAGTCGTGAATTTTGGAATGATATTTCTGGTGAAAAACCTGCCGACCTTGGAGTCCTTAACGGCCGTCCAAGCATTCGAAAAAAACTTCTTCATCGAGGCCGGAGTGTTCTCGTTTTTCATTGCCAAGGTAACCGTGTGCAATTGATCGAGTTTTTGCTTTTCGGTCTGCCCTTCTCCTTTATCGAGTTTTAAGCGGGTCTGAACTGTCGACTCATCGATCTTGCAGAATTTCGAACTGCTCTGAAGTGGCTGGAAGTCGTGGCTCTTGATGGAAAGCGGAGCTATGGGAGCGGGAGCATTCAATCCCTCCAAGGCAGGCTTGGGAGCGGAAAATTGATCGAGTTTTGTGAGTGGAGGCATGGTTCGTGTTGGCGAAGGGTTCCGTTAGTTCGCAGCGAGGGAGGCTTCGGCAAACGCTTTTTTGGAGATCAGGACATGCGAAAGGAAATCGGCAAGTTCCTCCGCAAGGCTTTCACCGCTGAGAGGCGATCTGCGAACATCTCGCCATACAAGAATGGTGCCGGACTTGAAGTCCGGGGACAGCGCACAACCATGACTCTGGATGCCCATCCAATTCCAGGAAAGCGCGGCCAACCAGTCCTCGCCAGGAGCATTTTCGAGATCGCCGAGGAATTCAGCACCGAGCACAAGACGGCTCTCTTCCTCAAGGTATTGGATGAGGAGAGGAATTTCATCTTGGTAGTTCAGGTAACAGGCTCCGTTTTCGTTGAGTTCAACAGGTTTTCCGAGAACTTGGCGGAGTTCGTCGAGGGCTACAGTGACTTCTTGGGCGGTAATTTTGTTCATAGTGTTGGTTTTTGAGTTGGGTGGTAAAATGGGAGGGGGAACCTGGTCGGTGGATTAGGAAAAAGCGGGGCGCTGAAAAGCGACTTTGCAGGCCCCGCGGGTTGATTTCAGGCTTTAGTCGCGGTCGATTTTCAGGACTTTGCCGGAGGCGTCGACTTTGATCTCGCACTGGCGGCCGTTGGCGGTGCCATTGAGTTCATAGACTTTTCGTCCGTTGTTGGTGTCGGTGTCGTAGGAGGACAGCGCAAATCCAGGCACGCTGGCTTTCGCAACAGCGAGAATATTGGCCGGGACGGCGGAGGCCTTCGAGCAGCAGTTGGAGGAGCTGCAGGAGCCGGAATCCATGCGGCATTGCTTCGAGGAGGCACAGGCGGCCAGGGCTGCCACGGAGGTGACGAGGAGCAGGGTTTTCAGTGTTTTCATGTTTTTTTGGTTTTTATGAATTGGAGCAGAGTGGAGAAATGTCGGGCGTGATGAGAGGGAAAGTGAGGAGGTAGCGGGCGAAAGGAATCTCGAGTTTGTAACAAAACCGACTCAATCCCGCTCGATGTGGAGGACGCGGCCGTCGGCTGTGATGTCGAGTTCATATGGGTGGCTGCGGGCACGGCCTTGAAGCTCGAAAAGGCGGGTGCCGCCGCGTTGCTGAAGATTCGCGCTTTCTAAGACGAAGCCGGGAATCTGGGCCTTTGCGGCAGCAAGGACATTTGCAGGGACTTCGTTTTTTGGGATGTCGTTGTCGAAATCGTTACTCGCTTTGGCATATCCGGGAGCAACGGGAACAGGCTTGGTAGCGCAGGAAGCGAGGAGGGCCGTGGCAGCGGCCGCGAGCAGGAGGGTGATGGTTCTTTTCATAGGTGGGTGAATGGTGATAAATATGTTTTAAGAGTCGAAGCAAAAGCGGGGTTTGACCACGGACCTCTCGGATGGGCAGGAAAAAAAGAAGCCTTCTTTACATTCATGTTTTTATGGTTTCAAGCCAGACGAGGGAGGTATTTGTGAGCCGATATTTTTGCAGTGGGCTCTTTGGCTTATTCGGGATGGTGCGCTCAATAGCTCCGGCTTCCAACAAGGGTTTCAGATAGTTGGTTTGAAATGTCTTCCAATGACTCAAGCCAAGATGTGCCATGATTTCCCGCGCGGCCTGGGGTGTTTGGCAATAGAGTAGGACTTGTGCGGTAACTTGTGCGGTAACTTGTGCGGCAACAGTCGGAAAAACCTTCTCGATATTTAACAAATCATTCTTTTTCAGTTTTTTAAAATTACTCACGACTTGTGCGGTGACTTGTGCGGTTTCAGGGGTTTGCGCGGAGCGCAGGGGGAGCCTTACAAGAAAATAGCTCCGGTCCTCGTCGGTCTCGAATCGAGGTTCCGGTGAACCATTGTCATGCATGACCCGCAGAATCGTTGGAATGCCGGTATTGCGACCTTCGATCAATTCGAGTTCCTTGAGGAACTCACCGATGCGCCGGTTCCGGTAGCGCCGCGCGACCGGGCGCCCTGCGCGCAACTCGTCCATTCGGATCGAGCGATCCGGCCCCGGAAAGCTCTGAATCAAAATTTCGTCTTCCATGACGCGCACTTCGATAGGTTCGCGATCTTCGTAGCTCCGGTGGTAAACAGCATTGGCGAGCGCTTCTTCCAAAGCAGCGTAGGGCAAATTCCAATATCTTTCCGCCTCGGCCTGCTCCGCGTGCTTGAGCACATACTCCACCAGCACATTATTTTTGAGATGCGCCAAGGCATCTTGCAGCATCACATCAATCGGCCCGCGGAACGAACGCTCCACGATGCCGCCACCGCCAAGTCCTCGTGGAAACTGAACGATATCAATCTGTGTTCCAGGAAACCAAGTGTCCGGCTTTGAGGCAAAAAGCAACAGCCCGCAGTTCAGCGGCAAAGGAACCTCGGGCGGACCGCCGATGATGTGCAAATCTTGTGCCACAGCTGCCAAGGGGCGATCTCCAGCAGTATTTGCGAGATCGCTTTTGACCCGCTTGAGAAAGTTCTGAATCAACGGCAACTGAAAATCACTCACCAACGCCCGCGTGTTCACACGATCATCAAATGGAATTTTGTTGGCCAGAGCGATCAATTCCTGCTCATCCACGCCCTTGGCCTCAACCGAGGAGGAGTGGCGCCGAATGAAATAAGCCCAACCCTGATTTCCCTTTCCCAGCGACAGCGGAGCTTTGTAGGGACGCTGATCCCCGCCTGGAGCCCAAATGACCAGAACCAATCTGCCATCGACGTTCACGGGCTCGCAAACAGGGTGATAGGCTGGGCGGATTTTATTTCCCAACTCCAAAAGCTTTTTCTGAATGGCATCCACTTGCGAGGGGCTCAACCCCTTGGGCGGCAAAACAGGCTTGCTGCTGGTTTCCGCCACGCCAATGATCAGGTAGCCCCCTCCCCAATTTTGAAAATCATTCGCAAACGCACAAAGGGTGCGCACAACGGATTCAGGGTTCCATCCCTCTTTAAACTCCAAGCGCTCCCACTCGACCACACGGCCGGTGAAGAGTTCAGGGATATTAATCGGAAGGGGCATAGGGGTTTAAAATTTCAGACTATTCTTCCACTCCGTGTTCTCCATGCGCTCCGCGTTAAATTCATGGAGCAGGCGGGGCGGAGGGCGCAGGCAGGGATCGAAATAAGTCCAGCACCTCTTGGCGGGGCTCGCGGGTGATGTCTGCCTGAACGGAAAAATCATCCATCAATTGTGAGGCTGCGATGTTGGCCGGGTTGCCGTAAAAATTCAGAGGGATTTGATCTTTGGGCAAATTGAGTCCGAGTCCGGGACTGGCTGATGTGACAAGCTCGCCGGCGATGCGGGGATCGAGGATGAAGTCGATGAATTGATGGGCGGCGTCGGCTTTGGTGGAGTTCGCTGGAATGGCAAGGACGGTCATGTATTTCAAACTGCCTTCGGTGGGTGTGATCCACTCGAATCGGCCGGGATATTCTGTCATGAGTGCGTAGGCATCGCCGCTGTAGAGCAGGGCGGCACCAAGACGGCCCTCCACGAGTGCTGTGCGGAGGGAACTGAAGGCAGTGGCGTGGTCTTTGCTCCAAATACCACTGGAACCGGCGGCGATGTTTCGCGACCAGTCTTTCAAAATCGATCGCGCGGCCCGCAGGTTGTCGGAGGAGAGTTCATTCACGGAGGCGGCGAGGGAGAGTAAAGCGGCGGCGAGCAGGTCACGCTGGTCAACCAATACGGCCACTCCGCCGGGGCGGGGCTTGCGGAAGGCGTCCATGTAGCCGGTCACAGGTGGCTGCGGCACGCTCTTGTTTACCAAGATACCCATGGCGGCGACATCGAAGGGGATGCGGAATTTCCCTTGAGCATCGCCTGCCGCTTTGTTCCAAGCGGACTTGATCTCAGAAATGTTGCGGATTTTTTTGAGATTCAACGGAACCAGTCGGGCGCGGTCGCGCATGGCCCGCACGACATCGTTCGATAGGATCAGGAGGTCGAAGGCTTCCTTCTTACGGTAGAGAAAATCTGCGGCCTCCATGCTGGAAATAGTCGAAACGACTTCGACGGGGATGCCCGTTTTTTCGGTAAAACTCAAACACACCTCGCGCGGGATCGATCGGTCATAGGCGAGGACTCGCAGCATATCAGGGGCGTCGGCGGCACGGAGAGGAGCGGCAACGAACAGCAAAGCGGAGAGGAAGAGGGCGAGAGTTTTCATTTCAGTCCAATGCGGCCTAGGGGCTGGATGTTGATCTCCTCGGTGAGTTCCTGATGGGAAAGCACGGGGAGGTCGGGAAGCTCGAGTTCCACGAGCTTGCGAAGGAAGCGGCGGATATCCATGGAGGTAAGGATGACAGGTATGCGCTCGCGCTGGAGGGCACCGCCGACCTTGGCCTTGATCTCGTCGACGAGCTTTTTGGATGTGGCGGGGTCGAGCGCCAGGAAGCTCCCGCCTGAGGTCTGCCGGATGGCCTTGCGGATGGTCTCCTCGGTCTGGGGCTCAAGCAGGTAGACAACGAGGATGTTCTGCCCGCCACTGAATTTGTAGCTGATGTAGCGCCGGAGGGCGATGCGGACATACTCGGAGAGGATGAGCGTGTCCTTCTCCTTCGGCGCCCACTCGATGAGGGCTTGAAAAATAAGGCGCAGGTTGCGGACGGAGATGTCCTCCTGCACGAGGCGCTGGAGCACCTCGGCGATACGCTGTGGGGGAATGACACGCTGAACCTCACGCACGAGCTCGCCAAACTCCGCCTCCATGCGGGTGAGCAGGCCCTTGGTCTCCTGCAGACCCATGAAATCCGATGCGTAGCGGCGCAAAACGAGCGAGATGTGGAAGCTCAGGAGCTTCGGCGGCTCCATGTGGGCGATACCGGCCTCCACAAGGCGGGCCTGCGAGGCAAGGGGCACCCAAAATGCGACACGGCGGTCCGGCGGCTTCTCGACGGGCTCGAACGGGATGTTGAAAAGTGACAAGTTCTCCTCGGTCTCGCGCACATAGAGGTAACCGGGGCGAATGGCTCCATCAGACATCGGCACCTCTTGGAGCAGAATCTGGTATTTGCCGGAATGAAGATTTTGGTTGAATCGCAGGTAAATTCCAGGGAATGGCACGCCAAGGTCGAGATAGAGGGCCTTGCGCACCTGCACGAGTTCGGAGTTCAACCTCTCGGCGGTGACATACTCCTGCAAGGCGGCATCCACCTCGAGCATGATCGGAACGGTGATGGAAAACTCGGTGGAGCTGTCCTCCTCATCTTCTTCGGATGGGGGCGCTGAGGCGCTCTGCCTCGTTCCCTCGGACCCGGCGTGGAGCCGCTCGGTGCGCCTTCGTCCCTTGGCCTTTTGCGCGGTGCGCTGCAGAGCGTAGCCGAGAGCGAGGATAATCGCGGCGAGAACGAAGAACTGAAACTTGGGAAAGCCAGGGATGAGGCCCATGATAAAAACCACAATGCCGCCGATGATAAGCGCCTTGGGGGCGGCAAAAATCTGCTCCACAATATCGCCACCCAGGCCGCCGCTCTCCTCGCTGCTGGCGCGGGTGATGATCATGGCCGCGCAAATAGAGATGAGAAGAGCGGGAATCTGCGAAATCAAACCGTCGCCGATTGTGAGAATCGAGTAGGTGGTGACGGCTTTCTCGATGGGCATGCCTCGTTGGGCGACGCCGATGGCAATACCAGCGATAATGTTAATCGCCGTAATAATGAGCGAGGAGATGGCGTCTCCCTTGACGAACTTCATGGCGCCATCCATCGCGCCGAAGAGTTGGCTTTCCTTCTCGATGACGCCGCGGCGGGTTTGGGCGTCTTTCACAGTCATATTGCCGGCGCGCAGGTCGGCATCGATGCTCATCTGCTTGCCGGGCATGGCGTCGAGCGTGAATCTCGCCGCGACCTCGGCCACGCGCTCGGCGCCTTTTGTTATGACGATAAATTGGACGAGGAGAATGATGAGAAAAATCACCACTCCCACGATAAAATTTCCCGCCACCACAAAGTTGCCAAAGGTGTAGATGATCTCGCCCGCATAGCCCTCCACCAAAATCATGCGCGTGGTGGTGATATTCAGCGACAATCGGAAGAGTGTTGTGACAAGAAGCAGGCTGGGAAAGGTCGAGAAGGCCAAGGCGCTCTTCATATAGAGCGACATGAAGAGCAAGACGCAGGAAATCCCGAGGTTCACCGCGATGAGTGTGTCCAGGACGAATGCCGGAATCGGCACAATCATGAGCGCGATGACGCAAACAATAATTGTGGCAATGTAGATGTCGCCGTAACGCTTCGAGGCAAAGGCAAAATTCTGCAACCGCAACAAGAAGGCTTCCATCACAGTCCCCCTCCCTCTTCGCGCCGGGATTTGAGAAATTCGAGAGCCTCGGAGTCGCTTTCCAAGGTATTTCCGAGACGGCGGGCGGAGATCGCTTTGACCAGGTGGCAGAGTGGTTCCTCATCGGGTGGAAGCCCGAGTTCCAAGGCTTTGGAGGCACTGGCGGCTGCCTCGGGGTTTTTTTCGAGAGCCAACTGAATCGTGGCCAGCGTGCGCCAGGCGGTGGGATTCATGGCATCCACCACGGTCATCAGTTCGAAGTAGCCAATGGCGCGTTCTGGGCGGCCGTAGCGGGCATTCAGGTAGCCAAGAAGATGGAGTGTCTCCCGCACGGTCTGGATCGGCATGGAATTGGAGTCCGCCATTGAAATCAGCCGCCGATCATGACCCTGCGCAGGGCCTCGAGGAGTTGAAGATTTTCACAGTCCTCCTGAAGCAGGGCGAGGCCCGACTGGAAGGCTTCGTCACGGCGAGGATAGCCCGCCCGCAGATCGCGCAGACGCCCGCTGAGATTGTCCAGATGCTGACTGTAGGAGGCGGCTCCAATGAGGCTGGAGGTCATCTCACGCGGCTTGAGCGAGTCGGTGAGAAACAAATCCACCGCCTGGTCGTGAAAAAGACTGGCCAACTTGCTCGGCACAGCCTGCTCACTCATCGAGGGGCGGTTCAATGGCAGCGTCGGTGAACTCTGGCCGCTGGCGGCGTAGGAGACCTTCTCGATTCCGGTGCGGAAATCGAGGGCGCCAGTGGAGTTGGTGACGGAGGCCATTCGGATCGCAGACTATACAGCTTCCGCCATATTGTGAAGTTTTGTGAGGCGGTCGAGGGCTTCGAGCACATCGGCGCCGCGGAGGCCGTCCACGGAGAGCGTTTCCATCAAAACATTGGTCCTGCCGAAATCCGTGCGGCGGCAGCGCACGCCCTGACCCTCGTTTTTTTCAAAGTGGAGAAGCTCCAGCAAACGCGCAGCCGAAGGCGTGTGGGGATACTGGTGCGAGCGCGAGAGGCTCACAAAAAGCTCCTCCCCGCTCGAGACGAGGCAAAGCGTGTCGGAGAGCTCGATTTCCAGCACAAGATCGCCACCGGGAGAAAGCTCCAACCCACCCATTCCCAGAAGCTCGCCAAATTCCCTAATGATGGAGTCAATCATCCGAGAGCCGCCTCCTCTTCGTCGATGGAGTGGTCGATCGCCTTCTGCATGGCATCGAGGACGCGCTCGCGGGTTTCGGGTTTGTCATAGGCGCGCGGGGGAAGATTCCTCGCCACATCGCGGAACTGGGTGAGGAAATTGATGGTCGGTTCGAGCGGCGGAAGGTTGAAGTCGGATGCCATGCGAAGGAAGTCGGCATCGGAGACGCGACCGCCGTTGGCCGAGTCCAGCATGCCGGTCATCAAACGGAAGGGAGCCACCGGCACAGAGTTGTTTGTGGATTTATGGAATTTTGAAAGCAGGTCGCGGCAAGAGGCGTGGGCATTTCCCAGAAAGCGCACCTGATACAAACCATCGACCACTTCGCCCAACCGCGCAGGCTCGCCCGAGGGACGCGTGGCCGCGAGATCCGCTGCCAGTGCGCTTGAGAGAAAGTCGATCGTTACCGAGAAGTGCTTCTCAAATTCTGGCCCATCCGCCACGGGACTGGCCCCGGGCGTGTCCGGCCCACCGTTGAATTGGCCGAGGTGCATGGCTATGTATCGGTAGGATTCCGAGGGCGACTGGTAACCGAGCACCGCCTGACGGTAGAAATCCCGCACATCGCCGGCATCATCCGGACGGGATTGAACGAGATCGTTGAGAACCGGCGCGATGTTGTTGCCGGCGGCGATCGCAGGCCCGTGCTCCTTCTCCAGCTTCGCTCCGTATTCCTGCAAATGCTCGCGCAAGGCCTCTTCGGAAGTGCCATCCCCTCCCCCGCCACCAAGGTCTGCGGCCATGGCTTGGATGACGCCGAAGCGCACCGAGGGATCGGGAAAGATTTTTTCCATCTCCTCGGAGAGTTCGTTGAAATTGTTCTCCCGCTGCATCCGGCGCAGGAGAGCCGCGAAGCGCAAGAGCCCTGCGGAACTCTGCATCTCCGGAAACATCTTGGCGATGGCCGCCCGCATCTTCTGGGCCTTGGCATCGGCCCCCTGGCGGCTCTGGGATTTCACGGGAGCCTCGGTTTCGGGCTCGAAAAATTTCGTCGGATCGTTGAGGTCCAACCCAGCCTCCGAGGGGTTTTTTCCTCCAGCGGTGATCCTCCGCCCCTGATAGGTGCCCATGACATCATCCAGCGAGGACTTGACGGCATTGGACATCACTTCGGCATTGCTGACTTGGCGTGAAGTAATACTTGGGCCCATGGGGAAGGTTTTAGCTAAACGCGAATACCGGCGGCCGCAAGCTCGAATCTCATCAATCGAAGATCAGCACCGCATAGGCGGCGAAGAGGACCAGGTGCACCGCGCCTGCGAGCATGTTGGTGCGGTTGCCGGCGAAGACCAGTATCGATGAAAAAAAAGTGGCAAAAAGAAGAACCAACTCTACAGGCGCGAGTCCCAAGATGATGTGCTGACCCGTGAGGGCGCTGATGCCCAGGGCGGCCGGCACGGTGAGACCGATGGTGGCCAAGGCGGAGCCGAGGACGATATTCACCGTGCGCTGAAGGGTGTTCTGCAGCGCGGCCTTGCAGGCGGCCATTCCCTCGGGAGCAAGGACGAGCAAAGCCACCACGAAACCGGCAAGGGCCTGGGGCGCTTGCAAGGCGGAAATGCCATACTCGAGCACAATGGCGATCTTTTTGGAAAGCAGAACGATCGGTAGCAGTGAAAGGACCAGAAAAATGGCGTGATAAGCCGTGGAATGCGTTTTGAGATGACCATGTTCAGATGCCGAGTCCCCCTCTTTCGAAGGATGCTCGAAAAAATCGCGATGGCGCGTGGATTGGAGAAACAAGAAGACGCCATAAAGCACGACGGAAGCAATCGCCACAAAGCCGAAAACCATCGGCGAGGCCGAACCGACGCCACCAGTTCGGCTGAAGGTCGGCAGAACCAGGGCAAGGAAT
>Ga0247835_1002010_pt1 | contig 22969 bp, 26 predicted proteins | sample LaCtaG_3_FD_189912 | JGI IMG/M metagenome (GOLD analysis project Ga0247835, IMG submission 189912) | Freshwater microbial communities from meromictic Lake La Cruz, Castile-La Mancha, Spain - LaCruzMarch2015_13.5m | ecosystem: Environmental > Aquatic > Freshwater > Lake | place: Spain: Castile-La... | reverse complement strand
ATTAAAGCAAAATTAAAAGGACTGAGTCCCGTTGAGTACAGAAATCAGTCCTTATCTTTAAACCCAAATTAATGTCCAACATTTGGGGGTCAGTTCAAAGATGGCCTTTATTATAGACATTATTACTTTAGAAGTTAATTATTAACCTGATATTGCTGCGCCCATTTTAAATATTGGTAGGTACATGGCAATTACAAGCCCACCGATTAATACGCCAAGTACTACCATAATCATTGGTTCCATTAAACTAGACATAGCGTCCACAGCATCATCCACTTCTGCCTCGTAAAAATCTGCTACTTTACCTAACATTGAATCTAGCGCGCCTGATTCCTCACCAATTGCAGTCATTTGTAACACCATATTTGGGAAAACTTGTGCATTTTGCATGGCAACAGTGAGGCTGGTCCCGGTACTTATTTCACTTTGAATGCGCTTTGTTGCATCAAAGTAAACACGATTTCCTGAGGCGCCAGCGACAGAATCTAACGCTTCAACTAAAGGAACACCTGCCGAAAACATTGTTGATAATGTCCTTGCAAAACGAGCAATTGTGGCTTTGCGTATTACTTCCCCAAAAATTGGTAGCTTAAGCATCAGTCTGTCCATCGTGGACTGCATTTTTTCTGAGCGCTTCCAAGTATAGAAAAAGAACCATAGTGAACCACCGATTGATCCAAAGATTGCCCACCAGTATGAAACAAAAAATTCTGAAATGGCCATCACAACTTGAGTAGGCGCTGGTAAATCAGCACCAAAGCTAGAGAACAATTCTTTAAATGCTGGAATAACAAAAATCATAATGACTGCAGTTATACCAAAAGCAACTACAAGGATTGCAATTGGGTAAGTTAAAGCTGATTTAATTTTACCTTTAATCGCCATGATTTTTTCTTTATAAGTAGCCAAACGATCCAGTAATGTATCTAAAATGCCCGCTTGTTCGCCAGCACCCACCAAGTTACAAAATAGAGCATCAAAATATAATGGGTATTTTCTGAACGAAGCACTTAAGCTACTACCTGTTTCAACATCTGCTTTAATATCACCTAGTAGTCTAGCGACTGCAGGGTTGTTATGGCCTTTACCTACAATATCAAAGGCTTGTAAAAGAGGTACACCAGCTTTCATCATGGTGGCGAGTTGGCGTGTAAAAAGCGTAATGTCCTTATCGGTGATTTTTCCTTTAGCTACAAAAGCACCCTGTTTTTTAACTTTTGTAACAGTGATCCCTTGGCGACGCAAAGTTGCATTAACAACAGCTTCGCCAGCTGCGCGAATTTCGCCTTTAACTACTTTGCCTTTTTTGTCTTTACCTTCCCATAAAAAGGTAATTTGTTTAGTTGCGTTAGCTGCCATCATGCATCCTTAAATGTTTTGTGCAATATCTTTTTAAGCTACTTTTTTTAAAATTTATCCTGCATATTGATTTATTCATTGGTACAAGCTTCAACTTCTTCAATAGAAGTGAGCCCTTGCTTTGCTTTTAAAATACCAGAGCGCCGTAAATCATTAATACCTTCTAATTTAGCTTGATCTGCAATGTCATGTGCCGTGCCATGTTTCATAATAATTCTACTGATTGCATCTGTAATAGGCATTACTTGATAAATACCAACGCGACCTTTATAGCCGTTGTTACAAAGCTCGCAACCACCTTCTTTGGGTCCGTAGAGTTGAAATTTTTGTTTAAAATCTTCTTCTATAAAACCGATATCTAATAAGGCTTCTTTTGGTACATCAATAGGTACTTTGCAGTTTTTGCATAATCGGCGCGCTAATCGCTGTGCCGTGATAAGCGATACTGCTGATGCGATGTTAAATGGCGCAACGCCCATATTCATTAAGCGCGTTAAGGTGGCGGGGGCATCATTTGTATGTAAGGTAGAAAGTACCATGTGGCCAGTTGACGCTGCTTTAATTGCCATGTCAGCGGTTTCGAGGTCACGAATCTCACCGATCATGATAATGTCAGGATCTTGCCGTAAGAATGATTTTAGCGCAGCAGCAAACGTTAAGCCCTGCTTATCATTCACGTTGACTTGGTTAATTCCCGCCAATGGAATTTCACATGGATCTTCTGCCGTTGCAATATTAACCCCAGGGTTGTTTAAAATATTCAGGCAAGTGTAGAGCGACACTGTTTTACCTGAACCAGTTGGGCCAGTCACTAAGACCAAGCCATAAGGGCGGCTAACAGCATCAAGCAGAAATTTTTGTTGAACTGGCTCGTAACCCAGTGCTTCGATACCTAAAGTTGCGCTAGATGGATCTAAGATACGCATTACAATTTTTTCGCCATGAATTAGTGGCAAAGTGCTTACCCGGAAATCAATAGTACGCGTTTTTGATAATACCAATTTCATGCGACCATCTTGGGGAATGCGCTTCTCAGAAATGTCAAGACTTGAAATCACTTTAATGCGAGAAGCAAGCTTTTCTTTAATGGCGAGCGGAGGTTGCGCAATCTCTCTTAATATGCCGTCAACACGATATCGAATGCGATAAAACTTTTCGTAAGGTTCGAAATGAAGGTCTGAAGCACCCATGTTAATAGCATCTAGCAGTATTTTATTTAAAAATTTTACAACTGGGGCATCGTCAACTTCTTGTGTGTTATCAGCTTCTACCTCGGCATCGGCGGCGCCCATGTCTAAATCAAAGTCGCCGTCTGCATCTAACGAATTCATCGAGGTGTCTTTAGACTCAACAATCTTGTTTATCCATTTGCCAAGTTTGTCGTCTTCAACCACTATAGGCGATAAAGTCATGCCCATCTGGAATTGCACGCTATCTAAAGCATGTAGATTGGTTGGGTCTGAAATTGCGACGAATAACACGTTATTCAGATCTCTTAATGCAATGACGCGATTCGCTTGCATTAATTTCAAATCAATAGATTTGGCAGGTAGGTAGTCTGAGTTAAAAGCATCTAAATTTAAATAAGGGAAGCCAAATGATTTAGAAGAAGTTTCTGCAATTTTTTCTGCCGACACTTTTTTGCTGGTAACTACTTGTGTAATAAATGATGTTTTGACAGTATCTGCTTGCGCTTGAATAGCAGTTGCATCCACTTCAGAAAGCAGATTTTCTTGTACTAACATGCGGGCGAGTCCGCTTAACTTGATTGTAGATGCGTTAGCAGCCATTAATATAAGATCACTTTAAAATTAATATATAGTTAACATTTAATCTAATTATTTATCTATTCAGTTTAAACTATTGTAGTTAAACAATATTTTTCATTCACATAATAATGCACTTTAACATTTTTTTTGTAAAGAGGGTGTTACTCTTTTTAATAAATTCAACCTTTGTGCAACAGAATGCTTTGTGGTTTAAGCAACAGGCCCATCAGATACTTGACTTTTTACAATTTGTAACATATAAAGCGCGTTAGGTGTTTGAGTTCGAGTTATTTTTCAGCCTGCTTTGTAGTATTGCGACTTAAGTTCTTGAGACAAACTTTTTGGGGCGCCCCCCTTAGTTATATGTTAGGAAGTAGAAATGGCACTAGGTACCGTAAAATGGTTTAACGATTCAAAAGGTTTTGGTTTTATTACTCCAGATGATGGTGGCGACGATTTATTCGCGCATTTTTCAGCAATTGTTGAATCTGGCTATAAAAGCCTCAAAGAAGGTCAACGCGTCAGCTTTGAAGTGACTGAAGGTCCAAAAGGCAAACAGGCATCAAATATTCAAAAGGCTTAATACTCTAGAATATTTTAGTTAAAGCTAAAATTTTAAAAGCTCGCATAAGCGAGCTTTTTTTATTGCTTTTTAAAAGATCATCAAAACATATGCCCTGAAAGCCTTATAGATACTGGGCTGCGAAGCCATTGATTTGCCCTCGTGCTACATTTGTTTGATAATTTCATCACCAAATTCAGCTGTGCCGATTTGTGTAGCGCCTTCCATTTGGCTCGCAAAGTCACCAGTCACGCGTTTAGACACAATAGCTTTCGCAACGCCGCTTAACACTAAATCTGCGGCCTCAACCCAGCCTATGTGGCGCAACATCATTTCTGCAGATAAAATAATCGAGCTTGGATTAGCTAAATCTTTACCCGCGATTTTTGGTGCAGTGCCATGTGTTGCCTCAAACATCGCGACTGTGTCACTTAAGTTTGCACCCGGCGCAATGCCAATACCGCCTACTTGTGCGGCTAGTGCATCACTCATGTAGTCGCCATTTAAATTGGTTGCAGTCACTACATCATAATCGCTTGGGTGTAATAAGATTTCTTGTAAAAATGCATCAGCAATACAGTCTTTAATCACAATACCATTCGGTAATTTTAGCCATGGGCCGCCGTCAATCTCGACTGCACCAAACTCTTCTTTGGCGAGTTGGTAGCTCCAATCTCTAAAGCCGCCTTCTGTAAACTTCATAATATTACCCTTGTGGGTAATCGTGACAGATTTGCGATTGTTATCAATTGCGTATTGAATTGCTTTACGAATCAAACGTTTAGTACCATCAACAGAAACAGGCTTAATGCCAATGGCTGAGCTCTCTGGGAAGCGAATTTTTTTACGCATGCCCATATCGCTTAAAAATTGCATGACTTTTTTTGCTTCGTCAGAACCCGCAGCCCATTCGATGCCCGCGTAAATGTCTTCTGTATTTTCACGGAAAATCACCATATCAGTCTTCTCGGGGTGTTTTACTGGGCTAGGAACGCCAGTAAAGTATTGAATTGGACGCAGGCACACATATAAATCAAGTTCTTGGCGAAGCGTTACGTTTAATGAACGTATGCCACCGCCCACTGGGGTGGTGAGTGGGCCTTTGATGGAAACGACATATTCTTTGAGCGCTTTCATGGTTTCGTCAGATAACCATGTGTTTTTATCATAAATGGAGGTGGATTTTTCACCGGCGTAGACTTCCATCCATGAGATTTTGCGTTTATCGCTATAAGCTTTATTGACGGCCGCATCTACCACTTTAATCATGGGTGGCGTAATATCAATGCCGATGCCGTCTCCCTCAATAAATGGGATAATTGGCATGTCGGGAACTTTAAGTGAGTTATCCGCATTGACGGTGATTTTTGAGCCTATATTCGGAACTTTTATTTTTGAAGCCATAGTCAATTTCCTAACATGATGATTTTATAAAAACTTAATTTGATAATGCTTATTTTATTTAACAAGCCTTTTAACGTCGTATGCCAATTTAGTTTGCACGACCCGCAAAACGGAAAAGACGGGCACTCGACGTTAAAAGACTATATTTCCATGACAAATGTTTATCCTGCAGGTCGATTGGATTCCGATTCTGAAGGCTTACTTATTTTAACTGATGATGGGGCTTTACAACATCGTTTAAGTCATCCAAAACATAAAGAAATTAAAACATACTGGGCGCAAGTCGAAGGTAGCCCTACTAAAGCAGATTTAATGCCACTTTTAACAGGGGTTGATTTAGGTGATTTTTTCACCCAACCCGCTCAGGTGCGAATCATAGAAGAACCAAAAAGTCTATGGCCTAGAATTCCACCGATTCGCGAACGTAAAGCGATTCCAACCAGTTGGTTGGAAATAAAAATCAGTGAAGGAAAAAATCGCCAAGTGCGCCGAATGACAGCTAAAATAGGGTTTCCTACATTGAGACTAATTCGCTATGCGATTGGGACTTTTACTATTGATAATATTGAAATAGGAACTTACAAACAATTATGAAATCGGTGGTAATTTTTCGCTTTTTAGAACACGAAGGCCCCCAATATTTAGGCGATGTTTTAGATGCACAAAACATTCCTTGGCAACTCGTTAAGGTAGATGAGGCTGAGCCACTACCAGCGTCTATATTGGCTTATAACGGCATGGTGTTGATGGGTGGTCCGATGAGCGTGAACGATGATTTACCTTGGATTGCACCCTTGCTAGACTTAATTCGTGAAGCTATAGATCATGATATTCCTGTGTTAGGGCATTGTTTAGGTGGACAACTCATGAGTAAAGCGCTTGGTGCTGCTGTATATTCTAATACCGTGAAAGAAATTGGCTGGGGTGAGGTCATCGTGACTAAGAATGATGCTGCACGACATTGGTTTGGAGATATTGAACTTTTTAATGCATTTCACTGGCATGGCGAGACTTTTTATTTACCAGAAGGGGCAACGCACTTGTTGGCGAGCCAATATTGTCAAAACCAAGCGTGGAGTATAGGCAAACATTTGGCTTTTCAAACTCATATTGAAATGAAGGTGGAAATGGTTCAAAAATGGTGCGATGAGGGCGCTAATGAAGTGCATGAATCTTCCAGTAGCCCTGGTGTGCAACAAATTGCAGTTATGCAAAAAGATTTGCCGCTGCACGTGTTTTTTTTACAAAAAGTAGCAAAGCAAGTCTATACGCAATGGATTCAAGGCCTTAAACATTAAGATGTCAAACGCTAGTATGTTAAAATAGTTCAAATTTTAAAGAGAACAGCGTTATGTCTGGCAACACAATCGGTACCTTATTTACGTTAACAAGCTTTGGCGAATCTCACGGCGCGGCTATTGGCGGCGTGGTGGATGGATGCCCGCCAGGTTTGAGCTTATCTGCAGAAGATTTACAGATTGATTTAGACCGCCGTAAACCTGGCACTTCACGCCATGTGACGCAGCGACAAGAAGCCGATACAGTTGAGATTTTATCTGGCGTATTTGAAGGCAAAACGACAGGCGCACCCATTGGTTTGTTGATTCGTAACACTGACCAGCGCTCTCAGGATTACAGCAAAATTATGGATACATTCAGACCTGGCCATGCAGACTACACCTATGCGCAAAAATATGGTATCCGCGATTATCGTGGGGGCGGTCGCAGTAGCGCGCGCGAAACCGCGGTGCGCGTGGCAGCGGGTGCAATTGCCAAAAAATGGCTAAAAGAGCGTTTTGGTGTTGTTGTGCGCGGCTATATGAGCCAGCTGGGCGAGATCGAAATCCCTTTTAAAACATGGGATTGCGTGAATGAAAATCCATTTTTTTCACCCAACACCGACGTGCTACCGCAACTAGAAGAGTATCTAGACACAATACGTGCCGAGCGTGACTCGGTCGGTGCGCGCATTAATATCGTAGCGGAAAATGTTCCTGTGGGTTGGGGCGAGCCAGTGTTTGATAGGCTAGATGCTGACATTGGGCATGCCATGATGGGTATTAATGCGGTAAAAGGCGTAGAAATTGGTGCTGGGTTTGCAGCAGTTGCGCAGAGAGGGAGCGAACACTCAGACGAATTGATGCCTGAAGGTTTTGTGACTAACCATGCTGGCGGTATGCTGGGAGGCATTTCTAGCGGTCAACAAATTGAAGTCAGTATTGCGTTAAAACCCACTTCTAGCATCCCGCAAGCGCGCCGCAGTATTGATAAAGCGGGCAATGCGGTTGAAATGCAAACCACAGGTCGTCACGACCCATGTGTAGGTGTGCGTGCTACGCCGATTGCAGAAGCTATGTTGGCCATTGTGTTGATGGATCACGCATTGAGGCATCGTGCACAGAATGCAGATGTTCACAGTAACACACCAAAATTAAGATAGAATCCAGTTGTTTAGACAAGTACTTTTTCTTGTTTTTCTCATTCTAGGTTTATCAGCTTGTCAGGCGGATAAACAAAAAGATGCAGCTAATATACGCATTACACCAACTCATTATGAAATAAGTGAGCTTAAGTTTTTAATTGTGTCAGAAGTAGTCAATGAGGTGCTTGATAGAAAAGCGATTCAGGTAATTATCAGCGCTTGTGCAGCAATGCCAACTCAACGAGTTTTTGACCTTATGAGTGAGCTTAGAAACAAATACAAAGGCTATATTATTCTTGGTACAACAGAAATAAGTTGTTTCAACTAATGAGTCACGAACTTCACGCCAATCTTTCACGCTTCTACTTTGTTTATTATTTCTTTGTAGGGGCATTCGTCCCCTATTGGGGCTTGTATCTGCAATCTGAGCAGTTTTCGGCAGCCGATATTGGCATTTTGATGTCCTTGTTTCAAGTCAGTCGCATTTTTGCACCCAATTTATGGGGCTGGCTCGCAGACCATACTAAACAGCGTGTGAAGTGGATTCGACTGACTGCATTATTGGGTTTGCTTGGGTTTGTGGCCGTATTTTGGGCGCATGGCTTCTTTTGGCTATTTTTTGTCATGGCGGCGTTAAGTCTTTTTACCAGTTCAACCCTGCCACTTTCAGAATCCCTTACTTTAGCGCATCTTGCAACGACCAATGGACACTATAGCCGCATCCGTATGTGGGGCTCCTTAGGGTTTATTTTTGCAGCGGTAATCCTCGGTTTTTTTATTGATGCTTATGGTATCAACAGTTTGCTGTGGTTTCTGTTGGGTGTACAAATTATTTTATTTGCACTGACTTTTAAGTTACCAGAGGCCACGATTGCGCCGCATGCAAACGACCACTTCTCAATTTGGTCCATTCTTAAACAACCTACAGTGATTGCATTGCTGATTGGCTGTGCGCTCATGGTGACTGCGCATGGCGTATTATACAATTTTTACTCGATTTATCTGGTAAAACATGGATATAGCAAGGGCATGATAGGTTTGCTTTGGGCCTTGGGTGTAGTGTGTGAAATTTTTATTTTTATGCTCATGCCTAAAATCATGGCACGATTTAGTTTAAAGGCGATTCTGCTAGTGAGCCTTGCGCTAGCGGTATTGCGATTTATGATACTCGGCATAGCTGTAGACAGTATTGTTCTATTGCTATTTGCACAGAGCTTGCATGCTGCTACATTTGGTAGTTTTCATGCGGCATCGGTAGAGGTGATCGCACAGTTTTTTAAAGGTAAGCATCAAGCACGTGGTCAAGCCATTTATAATAGTGTGGCCTACGGCTTGGGTGGCACTATCGGCGGGCTTGCTGGCGGCTATGCTCTGCAATATATCGGTGGTGAAAACACATTTTTATTATCATCAGTATTTCCACTAATTGGGTTTCTAGTGATAGCATTCGGTTTAAAGTTATCGCAACAACATGCCGATAAAGGCATGTTTGGCTAGCAACTAAATGCAAAATGGGGAATATATGCTTAAAGCAAAATTACTGGTTTTGATGTTAGCAAGTCAGTTCGCATCTTATGCGTCAGCTGATACCCGTTTAAACGTAGTCGGCTTATTTAGCAATAAAGCAATTGTGGCGATTAATGGCGGGGCGCCTCGTAGTTTATCTGCGGGTCAAATGGTGGATGGCGTTAAGTTAATTTCAGCCGATAGTGAATCTGCTACTTTTTTAGTAGATGGTAAGCGACAAACCTTAAAAATGGGGCAAGCAGCATCAGTAGTTGGCAATGCTGGCCCGGCCAATAATGACCCTGTAAATTTGTATGCAGATCAAGCTGGGCATTTTTTAGGTAATTTGACGGTTAATGGCGTATCCCTTAAATATTTGGTAGATACAGGTGCAACAACAGTCGCTTTTAACAGTGGCGATGCTAAATATGCAAAAATTGATTATGAAAAAGGCCAAAAAGTAAAAGTCTCGACTGCGAACGGCTTTGCCAATGCTTATGTGGTCAAACTGAACACGCTTAAAGTCGGGACGATTATTTTGAATAATGTGGATGCCACTGTGGTCGAAGGCGGCTTTCCGCAAGTGGTTTTATTGGGCATGTCTGCGTTAAATCGCATGGAAATGAAGCGCGATAATTCAATTATGACGCTGACTAAAAAATACTAGCCAAAAATTATCAAAAAAACTCCCTTTTTATTACGATAAAAATAAACGCTCTGTACCAGTTCTTGACATCACCATTCTCGCTAAGTGCTAATGCGCTAAGTCGAACGCGAAAAGCCTTATGGATATTGTCTTTCACGCACGAATAACCAGCTTTAGCTAGTATATTCTGCGGGGATGCCCTTTACGGTTAATGGAGCATCTAGTTTAAAGTTGCTTATTTCTTTTTGGTTTTGCTTGGTGCTTTTGGCGTCTCTTTAAGCACAAATGTCACTTTTAAATTTACGCGATATTCTGAAACTTTGCCGTTGCTTACTTTTACACTTTGTTCTTTTACCCATGCGCCTGTAATATCATGCAAAGAATCTGCAGCTTTAGCAACACCTTGGGCAACTGCATCTTCAAAACTTTTATTACTTGAGGCGATAATTTCAATTACTTTTGCGACTGACATATTGCACCTTCCTTTTTTGGAGTTGAAAAAGTCTTAAGTCATGGCTTTTACGACCAACAAAGACAATAAGCCTATAATTGCTGTAAAGCACAACAGGGCAAATACGCAAGCATAGCCAACTTGCATGCCAGTCAGTTGCCCTAAATCGGTCTCACTAATTTTACTATTCCGCACACCGAGTATTCTAAACGTCACGGTCATAATGAGCCGCAACGTCGAATTTTTTTTCTTTTCTTGATTATGTGTATGTACTTCTTGCATGGTATTTATATTCAATTACTCACTTGCATATTTAATCACAAAACTCACTACGGTGATCATTGAAATCACAAAAAAAACACCACCAATTAAGCCAGCAATTACAGCTTGTTTTAAAGTAATTTTTGCAGTGTCATCTTCATAGCCTTTTTGCTGACGCACACCCAGCATACTCCATAAAACAGCCTTGATAACTTGCAAAAGTGTCGCTTTTTGTTTTAATGGACTTTGCGCTTGTAAACTTGATTCGAACTGATTCATGTTTGTCTCCCTGTTGGATTAATAGTAATTATTTTCTTTTATCGCGCTCAATTAATGCATAAGCAGAGTGGTTATGAATACTTTCAAAGTTCTCACTTTCCACAACATAGGCGTCAATACGTTTTTCGGCATTCAATTGTGCTGCCACGTCGCGCACCATGTCTTCAACAAATTTTGGGTTATCGTATGCGCGTTCCGTTACAAATTTTTCATCTGGACGTTTTAGCAAGCCATATAACTCACAAGAAGCTTGTTTTTCAACCAAATCAATAATGTCTTCAATCCAAATAAAGTCATTAATGAGCGCACTTACCGTGACATGACTACGTTGATTATGCGCGCCATAATCTGATATTTTTTTGCTGCAAGGGCATAGGCTGGTCACGGGCACCAGCACTTTGACGGTAATATCGAGTTTGCCGTGTTTAATTTCACCAATAAAGGTTACATCGTAATCGAGCAAGCTTTTTACGCCAGAAACTGGCGCGGATTTATTCACAAAATAGGGGAAACGCATTTCTACGTAGCCAGAATCTGCTTCTAAGCGCTTAACCATCTCGCGCAATATCATCTCGAAAGATTCAATCGAAATGGCATGCTCGTTCATGTTGAGAATCTCAACAAAGCGCGACATGTGCGTGCCTTTAAAGTTATGTGGCAGATGCACATACATATCAAACATCGCGACTGTGCTTTGCTCACCGCCACTTTTGTCTTTTACAATCACAGGATGGCGAATCGATTTAATGCCAACTTTATTAATATCCAAATGTCGGACATCGGGCATATTTTGCGTGTCCTCAATCGGACTTTTTGCGTGATCTGGTAATGTTGGTTGGTTCATGTTGACGCTTTCATTTTTTGGCGCGTTTCGCATTAAACAGTAAGTTTACGCCATTGCGCGCGCCTGTAAATAGAGATATACATTCAATATTAGGCTCTATTCGCCTAAATCAAGTGTTCAAATTATATTTTTGCTAACTTTGTTTTAACTTTATCAATAATGCCAGCACTATCAAGACCGCAATCTGCCAACATAGTTTCATGCACACCATGTTCTATAAAAGTATCTGGCAAACCAAGGCATAGGGTATGATTCGTTAAGTGCATTGATTGCATGGCCTCAAGCACGGCACCGCCTGCGCCGCCCATCAATGCATTTTCTTCGATCGTGACGATTAAATCGTGTGTTGTGGCAAGTGTTTGAATTAAATCAAGATCCAAAGGTTTAATAAAGCGCATATTAGCAACGCTGCAACCCAACCCATGAGCGGCTTCTAGGGCAGGTTTTAACATACTACCAAAAGCTAAAATGGCTACTTTTTTACCTTTTTTAATCGTTGTTTTGCACTTGATTTCACCCTTACCAATCGGCAAAGTATTGAGTGAAACATCAATCGCTGCGCCAGTGCCTGCACCGCGCGGGTAGCGTACCGCAGCAACACCTATGTATTGGTAACCTGTTGTGAGCATTAAACGACATTCGTTTTCATCGCTTGGCGCCATAATCACAATATTCGGAATACAACGCAAATAACTTAAATCAAAACTGCCAGCATGAGTTGGACCATCTGCACCAACAAGTCCAGCGCGATCGATAGCAAATAATACATCTAAATTTTGCAGCGCAACGTCGTGAATCAGTTGATCGTATGCGCGTTGCAAAAAGGTGGAGTAAATTGCAACCACTGGTTTAAGACCATCACACGCCATGCCTGCAGCAAAGGTGAGTGCATGTTGCTCGGCTATTCCAACATCAAAATAACGGTTCGGATATTTTGCACAAAAACTATTTAAGCCAGAACCATCACACATTGCTGGAGTAATGCCGATTAGCTTTTCATCGACATCGGCCATATCCACTAACCAGTCGTTAAATACCTGTGTATATGTTTTAGTGCTTGAAGCGGAATGTGAAAGGCCGTTGGTTGGATCGAATTTACTCACACCATGATATTTATTGGGGTCGTGTTCGGCGGGTTCAAATCCTTTACCTTTTTGGGTGACGATATGTAAAAACTGCATGCCTTTTAGTTCGCGAATATTGCCTAAGGTATCAAGCAAAGCAGGTAAATCGTGACCATCAATCGGGCCAATATAATTAAAGCCAAATTCTTCAAATAAAGTACCTGGTGTTACCATGCCTTTGGCATGCTCTTCTGCGCGTTTGGCAAACTCTTTGACCGGCGGTACACCTTCAAGAATTTGTTTACCTGTACGACGGACGCTATCGTAAAAGCGACCAGACAATAATCTTGCAAGATAATTGTTTAATGCGCCCACATTGTTAGAAATGCTCATGTCATTATCGTTAAGGATGACGAGCAGATTTGCATCCATATCGCCCGCATTATTAAGTGCCTCAAAAGCCATGCCAGCCGTCATTGCGCCATCACCAATAATCGCAACACTACGTCGATCTAATCCAGCTTGTTGTGCTGCAATCGCCATGCCAAGCGCCGCTGAAATAGAGGTGCTAGAATGGCCTGTGCCAAAGGTGTCGTATTCACTTTCACAACGTCTTGGAAAGCCAGCAATCCCATTTGGTTTACGTAAATTACTAAATGCATCACGTCTGCCAGTTAAGATTTTATGCGGATAAGTTTGATGACCTACATCCCAAACCAACCTGTCATCAGGTGTGTTGAATATATAATGTAAAGCAATGGTGAGTTCAACCACGCCTAAATTTGAGGCTAAATGACCACCCGTTTTAGACACGCTTTCAACTAAAAACACCCGTATTTCTTTGGCTAAAATAGTAAGCTCATCACGACTGAGTTTGCGTAAGTCTGCGGGGGATTGAATAGCATTTAAAAGCGACATATTGAGAGCCGCCTAGGAACTGCGATGTGTAATAAAATTAGCCAAATAGCGCAATAAATCAGCCTCTTGCCCATAAAAAGATAAAGCTGCCATTGCGTTAGCATGAAGCTCGCTGGCAAGCTGTTTTGCAGCTGATAAGCCAAGAATGGTCACATAAGTTGACTTGTTATTCAGTTGGTCTTTGCCAGCTGTTTTGCCCAGCGTTAGTGTGTCCGCTTCTGAGTCTAAAATATCATCAACTACCTGAAAAGCAAGGCCTATTGATTTTGCAAAATGGTCTATCGCTTCAATTTTATCTTGCTCAAGATGATCTGTGCTGTATGCACCTAGTAGCGCTGATGCTCGAATTAAAGCCCCCGTTTTTTGTATATGCATGTGTTCTAATTCGGCGCGGGTCAATGGAATGCCTATGCTTTCAATATCAATCGCTTGCCCGCCCGCCATACCGCGTGAGCCACTTGCAAGCGCTAAAACATGTAGCATTTGCAATTTTTGCGTTGCGTTTTTAATAAGCTTATCTTGCGAAATAATCTGAAAAGCCAAACTTTGTAGCGCATCACCCACTAATAGCGCCATGGCATCGCCGTATTGTTTGTGCGTAGTGGGTTTGCCGCGACGTAAATCATCATCATCCATACAAGGCAAGTCGTCGTGCACAAGCGAGTATGCATGTATCATTTCTACAGCAGCGGCAGGGGTGTCAATCTTTTCTTGTTCTGCGCCACAAAACTCACCTGAGGCATAGGCCAGCAGGGCACGCACACGTTTGCCGCCGCCCAATGTGGAATAGCGCATGGCTTCATGTAAGCGCATAGGTGAAATTTTTGCATCTGGCAAATGTGCGTTCAGTACGTCTTCTATGCGCGTTTGCATATCGCCAGACCAAGCTTTGAATTCTTTTGTATTGTTGATGGTTTCTATCATGGCGTAAATTTATTTTGTACTATTCATTAAGCGTTGTTTATTGGCCTTGTTTGTTGCTAGGCTGAAAAACCATCAAATTGTTTGCGTCGTTCAATAAACGCACTTGTTGCTCTGCATCGGTAAGCGATTTTTGGCAAATTTGTAATAGTTCTGCACCACGCATATAGGCATTTAGCGAGGCTTCAAGTGGTAAATTACCTGTTTCCATTTGATTCACAATACTTTCTAGTTCAGAAATAGCGGTTTCAAAGTCAGGTAATACTTCTTTGTGAGATTGGGAAGTCATATTATAGTTTTATCGAGTTAAATAGGATTTTAACAAAACTGAAGCGTATTTGAGGATTATTTGCATTAACTCGATAATCTAGCGCAATTTTTATTACTTCAGACCAGTTTAAGGAATGGTTTTAAGTAAAAAATCTCGAATATCTGCTATTTCTTCCTCATTGACCGAATGTGCCATCGGATATTCATGCCAGTGAATTTTGTATTGTTGTGCTTGTAATATCTCGTAACTCATGCGGCATGTGTTTAAGCTAATGACATTATCAAATGTGCCGTGAGCCATAAAAATTGGCGTGAGTTGATTCTCTGGTGTTTTTTCTTTTTCTAACGAGAGTTTTAAAGGTAAATAAGTGGATAGCGCCATCACACTCGCCAATGCTTGCTTGTGGCGCAGTGCAGTTTGTAGCGCGATTGCGCCGCCTTGTGAAAACCCAGCAATTACAATACGCTTAGCAGGAATGCCGCGGGCTATTTCACGGGCAATTAAGCTATTAATATACGTTTGTGATTCATGAATACCAACATCATCTTCGCGACTGCCAGGCGTAAAGCTAAAAATATCATACCAAGCGCGCATTTCGTATCCATTGTTAGCGCTTACTTTTTTATAGGCTGCGTGCGGTAAGATAAAACGTACATGCGGCAAATTAAGCATTTTTACAACTGGTGCAAAATCATGACCATCTGCGCCTAAACCATGCATCCATATCACGCTAGCAGTTGGGCTCGCGTCTATGCTGATCTCAATTGGGGTGTCGTACATATGTTGAATATTTTTAAAGATTTGAATTAAGGTGAAATCATCGCTTATAACGTGCTATCAATAGCTTAAATTATAAGCTATGCTTTACTATACAAGAAGAACAATATAATCAATTAATTAAACGCGCCTAAGTAAATGAGCCAAAGCAATTGGCGCGAATTTAATTAACAGCGAAAATTAAGTTATTCATTATTTTAATCTTGCCCAACATGCTTGAGGCTAGTTTTTTAACTGTTAAGCTTTGATTTTTAGTTTTGTTTGTTAAGCTTTGATTGTTAATTTAAGTTAAATACTTAACGCTAGAATGAGACCAAATTAATGCAAATAAAGGTATTGGGATGTAGTGGTGGTATAGGCGGCAATATGCGCACTACATCGCTGTTGCTTGACGATGATGTATTGATTGATGCGGGCACAGGTGTCGGTGATTTATCGCTTGAAGCTTTGTTAAAAATTGATCACATTTTTGTCACGCATAGTCATTTAGACCATGTGCTCAGTATTCCATTATTGCTTGATACAGCAATGGGTGTGAGGCCAAAACCAATTACGCTGCATGCAACGATTGATGTGATTAATATCCTCAAAGAGCACGTTTTTAATTGGAAAATTTGGCCAGATTTTAATAAAATCCCTAGCTCAGCTTTTCCGTTTTTAGTTTACAGTGAGTTAAGCGTAGGTGAAGCAGTAAAAGTTAACCATAAAACAATCAAAGCGCTGCCTGCGAACCATGTTGTACCTGCGGTAGGGTATCATATTGACAATGGTGAACATAGCTTAGTTTTTACAGGTGATACTGCTGGTGGAATAGCATTTTGGCAAGCAGTCAATACAATTAACAATTTAAAATATTTAATCATAGAAACTGCATTTAGTAACGCAGAGGCACAAATGGCGGCGCTTTCAAAGCATTTATGTCCAGATACGCTCGCGCAAGAGTTAGCATGTTTAAATAGTAAACCGCATATACTCATTACCCATTTAAAACCTGGTGAGGATGTAACAATAATGAAAGAAATTGCAGCAAATCCAGTAACATCGCATTGCGTTGCATTGCAGCATCAACAAATATTAGAACTTTAAAAAAATGATGACAGTAAATATCAATAGTAGAAAATACGATGGCAGAAAATAATAAGCCAATTCCAATTGAGCAATCTGTTTTGGCGCAATTTGAGCCTATTGCAAGATTATCTGCTAACCGTTTAGAAGAGCTGGCGGGTGTATGCTTTGCGGAATTTATCAGCAAAGACCTCGACCCTACACGCATGTCAAATAATGGTTTGCAAGCACTTTATATGCTTAAGGGCGATTTAGGGATTCGCTACGAAAATGGTAACAAAGTCATTCTCCGTGCAGGCACAGATGCTGCAAAACATCCATTAGATGCCAATAAGCTAAAGATTAGAGATACTATCGCGTTGACCCCAATTGAGATTGTGCGTATTGATTTAGATTTGCTCGATATTATGCTGACTTGGGATCAGCTATCTGGATACCCTCCAGCACAAACGAAAAAATCGTTTCATACACAAAATGGTAAGAGTGGCTTTAAAGTGGATGAGGCAAGCTTTAACGCGTTTAAATTGCACAATGGAGCATTTGAAAAACTACCGTCTGCTAATATTGAAGCGATGTTCGCCCGCTTAGAGCCGATTGATGTTGAGGCGCGCCAAACGATTATTACACAAGGGCAAGAGGGTGATTATTATTACTTGATCCAACAGGGTACTGCGCATGTGACGCGTGTAAAGGACCCAAACAAGCCACCCATTTTATTGGCAGAAATTTCTACAGGTGCGGGTTTTGGTGAAGAGGCACTTGCCTCAGATAATAAACGTAACGCCACTGTAACCATGCAAACAGATGGCCAATTACTGCGCCTAAAGAAACAAGATTTTATCGAGCTGCTAAAAGCGCCAATCATTAGTACTATCAACTTAAACGATGCAATGGCTAAAGTGGCTGCTGGCGCCACTTGGTTAGATGTACGTTTTGAGTCTGAGTTTACCTACCATCATGTTGAGGGTGCAATTAACGCACCTTTACATGAGTTGCGGAGCTATATTTCACAACTCGATAATACTGCGGAGTACATTGTGTATTGCCAAACAGGTCGCCGCAGCAGTGCTGCTGCGTTTATTTTGGCACAGTTTGGGTTTAAAGCACTGGTATTAGAGGGTGGCACAAGAGGGACTGGCTAAACAACTGGAGTACCATTAATACTTTGCTTGCAAACACTTATGCCAAAAACAAAACCCCTGAAAATTGATCTGACCCCTAAAAGTTGGACATTAAGCCTGGGTTAAAAATAAGGACTGATTTCTGTATTGCACAGGACTCAGTCCTTTTAGTTTTGTCTTAATCCTTTCGTGATTGTAATACCAAATATATTCTTTCAGTTCTTTGATGAAGTCATCTGTATCTGTAAATTTTTTGGTGTAATAAAACTCTGATTTTAGAACTCCAAAGAAACTCTCAATTGCCGCGTTATCTAAACAGTTACCTTTCCTCGACATGCTCTGCAGCATGCCACGCTGTTTCAATATGTTTTGATAGCTTTTCATTTGATATTGCCAGCCTTGATCACTATGGACAAGAGGTTGCTCGTCATGCTTTAACTTTTTGAGTGCTGCTTGAATCATATTCGGTATGAGTTGTGCGTGTGGACGTTTATCTACGGTAAATGACACAACCTCACGATTAAACAGATCAAGTACAGGCGACAGATAAACCTTTTGCCCTGCGATATTAAACTCCGTCACATCCGTCACCCACTTCTCATTGGGGCGGTTCGCTTCAAACTCACGCGCCAAATGATTAGGCGCAGCGACGCCAACCTGTCCGCGATAAGATTTGTATTTCTTTACACGTACAATCGATTTAAGCTTTAATTCCTTCATCAATCTTAATACTGTCTTGTGATTCAGGCCGTAGCCCATCTGCTTGAGTACTAGACAAATACGGCGGTAGCCATAACGTCCTTTATGTTGATGGTAGATTTCTTGAATCTTGGATTTCTCCACTGCATAACGCAGTGATGCATCAATACAATGTTGCATGTAATAATACGAGCTCTTCGCCATCCCTGTTGCACGTATCAGATCCTGCGCCATATGATTTGGCCTTAATTCAGCAATTATTTCTGCTTGTTCTTTTCTTCCAATTGCTTGCGCTGAATCAAGGCATCGAGCTTTTTTAGATAAGCATGCTCCGTACGTAAATAACGTACTTCTGCCAATAACTCTTGATGCGTCATTTCCTCAGGAGGCTTCTCTGGATATTGCGGTGATTTGGACATGACCTCAGGTCGACCTCTACGCTTATTTGGAATGTCTATCCTACCGCTTTCGTCAAGTTTTGCCCAGTGGGAAACAGTAGTGAATGCTGGAATATTAAAGTGCGCAGCTGTTTGTTTAATTGACAGCATATGTATTCGCATATGTGCAACAACTGAGCGTTTGAAAGCAAGCGTGTACTTAGCATTGGGTTTCTTCTTTAAAGAACCATCACCATGAAGCTTATATAACGCTACCCACTTACGTACTGCACTATAGTCAACTTGAAACTTCTTAGAAGTGGCACTATATCCACCAAGATCTTGAAGGTAATGCTGAACAACTGTTAATTTGAACTCATAAGAGTATTTAGCCATAAAAAACTGCACCTTAATAAGTTAGACATTAATGTCCAACTTTTGGGGTGCAGTTCACGAAGCGGGTTTTTAATATACTTTAAAATTACATTAAAGCTTAGTCGTTACTGCCTCCAAATGACATCAATATACTCAATAAACTAGTGAAAATATTGTAAATACTGATAAACAATGTAAGCGTCGCCATCACATAATTCGTTTCACCGCCACGTACGATTTGATTTACTTGATACATAATAAAGCCTGAGGAAATAAGCACAAAAATAGATGAAATTGCGATTGAGAACGCTGGCAATTGTAAGAACATATTGGCGATAATTGCAATAAACGCAACCATCACACCTATAGATAAAAATTTACCCATGTAGCTAAAATCTTTTTTGGTGCTGGCGCCTATCGCTGCCATCGTTAAAAAGATTAAGCCAGTACTACCCGCTGCTAGCCCAACCAATTGTGCGCCATTACTAAGGTTTGCTGCGTGTTGCAACAACGGGCCCATGATTATGCCGAGTAAAAATGTATAAGCAAATAACAACACAATACCCATGCTATTGTTACGGTTAGCTGTAATCGCCATTTGCATGCCAATTGTTATTAACATAAACGCGCCAAATGCCATAAATGGATGCTGTGCAATAATACTAAAATTAATGCCCATCCCAATTAAAGCACCAATCACGGTTGGAATCATAGTGAGGCCAAGCATCATATAAGTGTTACGTAACACTTTATGTTGTGCTGGCGCTAAACTACCTTCGCGACCTAATACTTGCATATTGTCTGACATTTCAAAATTCCTTATAAAAACTTGCCAAATGGCAACATTACTAAGATAGCGACTATTTACAAAAGTTTCAAGTAACAAATTGTGAATTTTTATAATCAAACCCACTTAGGCTATAGATTGTAATGCAATACAAGAGTAATGTTTCTTCCTAATATGGTTGTAAAAAAATAATACGAATTAAAATAACAATAAAAATAGAGCAATCAAATTTTGAGTATTCAAATTGGAAGGTTGCCAATGAACGATTTAACGCGTTTAGTTTACATTAGCCGCTCGACCCAATTGGATCAAGGTGAAAACCATATCCAAGAAGTCAATGAACAAATCTTATTAGAAGCGCATGCTTTTAATAAAATAAACAATATCACTGGCATTTTATGCTTTGGCAATGGTTGCTATTTTCAAGTGATAGAAGGATCTAAAAATGTCGTCGAGTTGCTTTATGCGAAGATAGAAAAAGACCCTCGGCACAAAGACATCAAACTAATGTTTAAAGAGCCTATAACTGCGCTTTCATTTGCAGAATGGCGAATGAAATTTGTTAATGAAATCAACATCACAATGCCATTGATTAATCTGCATGGCCATAAACATTTCAACCCATTTGAGTTTGCCGAAAACTTATGCAAAGACTTAATCGATTTTTTAAGCCAAAAATGTGCAGGGGGCAAATGTTAATTTACTATATGCTTGATTTGTAACTGAACTGTTTGCAAGCCCTTGTATTCATTCGCTTCTAGCGCATAAACGGCGGTTATATTGTCAGTTAACACTTTAGTACAATTAAAACAAATCGCATCAAAACGTTTTTGGTCTTTTTCTAACAATAATTTCAAGTGTTTTTCACCCACAATCCGTTGGTTTATCACTTTAAAATCATCCATAAAAATAGGTTGTGGAAAGCCCTGACCCCATACGCTAGAAGCCAATACCTGAGCGGTCTGCAGGCTCATGTCTTTTGTGCTTAAATGGCCATCTGTTTCTTGCAGTTCCTGCAAATCTGCTTCACTCATGAGGCTACGCGTTACATGTTCAAACGCTGTTTGAAATTGCGTAAAATCATCCGCCTTAATGCTCAAACCCGCTGCTGCAGCGTGCCCACCAAACATCAAAATTAAATCAGGGTGCTGCTTGGTAACTAAATCAAGCGCATCGCGCAAGTGCAAATTGGGAATAGAACGCCCAGAGCCCTTTAGGATTTTATTTGAATCTTGGCCATCTCCAGCATCTGCAAAAACGATTGTAGGCCGATGGTACTTTTCCTTTAATCGTGACGCCAAAATACCGATAACACCTTGATGATAATCCGCGTGATAAATACTGAGGCTATAGTTATTTGTCACTTCAATATCCGCTAGGGCATTTAGTGCAGCATCTTGCATATCCGCTTCTATATTGCGGCGTTCCATATTGAGGTCATGCAAAATCTGCGCTTTTTGCATCGCTTCAGATTCAGTTTCTGCAAGCAAACAAGCAATGCCTAATCGCATATCATCTAGTCGACCTGCCGCGTTCAAGCGCGGGCCAACCGCAAAACCGAAATCTTGCGCAGTGACTTTTTCAGGTGATTTTCCAGCAATTTTTAACAAAGCCGTAATGCCCGCACAACCAACTCCTGCCCGAATACGGCGCAAACCTTGCTCGACCAATATTCTGTTATTAGCATCTAATTTCACCAAATCTGCGACTGTACCTAACGCGACTAAATCTAATAACTCCGTTAAATTAGGTTCGCTTTTTTGTTCAAAGGCTCCGCGATTTCTAAGCTCTGCACGTAGTGCCAACAACACATAAAACATCACACCAACACCCGCAAGGTTTTTGCTACTAAAACTGCAACCATGCTGATTAGGGTTCACAATACATGCTGCTTGTGGGGTAGTATCGCCAGGCAAATGATGGTCAGTAATGAGCACTTGTAAACCCAGCTGATTTGCGGCCGCTACCCCATCCACACTGGCAATTCCATTATCTACCGTGATTAAAATATCGGGGTATAAAGTGCTCGCTAGCTGCACAATTTCTGGTGTGAGGCCGTAACCATACTCAAAACGATTTGGCACCAAAAAATCTACCTGTGCCCCCATTTGCTTTAAGCCCTTCATCGCAACCGTGGTCGCAGTTGCGCCATCTGCGTCATAATCGCCTATAATTAACATCTTTTTATTTGCTGCAATTGCATCTGCAAGCAATTTGGCTAGATGTGTATTGTTTGTGAGTTGATCGGGCGGAATAATCCCACTGAGTGAAGTTTCTAGCTGATGCTTAGCTGTAACGCCGCGTGCCACATAAAGCCTAGCAAGTAAGGGATTAACACCGTCCTCAACCAAGCGTGACTCTACTGATTTATCAATATGCCGTTGTTTAATTTGCATGCGATTTAGCGCTATTTTCTAATTGACCGCCACCATAGCACCAAATGCTGTTGATTGCAGGTAATCGCTTGCTCTCACGCGCCTCATTCACTGGGTGCGTAAATAAAAGCATTTGCAGTTCATTTTGAAACTTTGCCCATGCCATCGCCCCCTCGCCTTTAGGCATAAATGCATTAATATCTTTATTAACGACTAACGCTGGAGTAAATGTTTCTATTTGTGGATTTAGTTCTAAGCGCAAAAACCAAGTGTTCTCAACCCAGAAAAATTGCTTACCATCTGGCAAAAAGTGCTGATTGAGTGCCTTAGTTAATATGTCCACTTCGGAAGTTTCTAGTAATAGTGGCACAGGTTCACTCAAGCTAAAACTATCGCGTTGTAACACCAAATGCACAGGTGCGGCATAAAGCCAATAAGCGTCACCAGCATCTTGGCCTGTTGCTTGCCAAGCTTTTGCTGCATTAGGCTTTTGTCCCGCTAATAGTTTTTTTATCAAGGCTAGCATGGACATTATTTTAGCATCGATAGCATGGTCGGCAGCATTTAACGCCCAATAAAAAAGCCGCCTTGTGAACTGACCCCCAAATGTTGGACATTAATTTGGGTTTAAAGATAAGGACTGATTTCTGTACTCAACGGGACTCAGTCCTTTTAATTTTGCTTTAATCCTTTCGTGATTGTAATACCAAATATAC
>Ga0247835_1001995_pt1 | contig 23107 bp, 24 predicted proteins | sample LaCtaG_3_FD_189912 | JGI IMG/M metagenome (GOLD analysis project Ga0247835, IMG submission 189912) | Freshwater microbial communities from meromictic Lake La Cruz, Castile-La Mancha, Spain - LaCruzMarch2015_13.5m | ecosystem: Environmental > Aquatic > Freshwater > Lake | place: Spain: Castile-La... | reverse complement strand
GTTTAAAAACACCTCCACCATCTCCAGGGTGCGGCCCATTTTGTCGCAAAACTTTCCGGGCTACGACAATCCGCGCATCAACGACCAGTTGCGGGCCGACGCATTTATTGCCGAATTAAAAGCCTGGGAAGCCCAGCCCGGCGACAGTATGCCGGCCCTCATGCTGATGTCGCTGCCCAACGACCACACCGCAGGCACCAGTCCGGGTTTCCCCACCACCCGCGCCATGGTGGCCGACAATGACCTGGCCTTAGGCCGTATCATAGAAGCCGTAACAAAAAGCCGTTTTTGGGCCAACACGGTTATTTTCATCACCGAAGACGATTCCCAGGGCGGCTGGGACCACCTTTCGGCCTACCGCAGCGGTGCGATGGTGGTGAGCGCGTACAGCCAGGGCGTGGGCATGGTACACACCGCGTACAACCAAAGCTCCATGTTGCGCACCATCGAACAAATACTGGGCCTGCCCCCCATGACCACCATAGACGCAACTGCTTTGCCGATGTTCGATTGTTTTAAAAACGAACCCCAAGCGGGGAATTATCAATTCCTGCCCAACCGCATCAAATTGGATGAAATGAACCCGAGTTTGTCAGGTTTGGAAGGAAAGGCCTTGTATTACGCCCAAAAATCGGCCGAAAACACCGCGCAGGGCATTGATACCGGCAATGATGATTTGATGAATCGGGTGATTTGGTTTTCGGTGAAGGGGGAAGTGGGGTATCCTGGGAGGTAGGGGGTTGGGGTGTGTTGTGTGCGCTAAAAAGTCCGTTAGTAATTCCACTTTTATCCTTAAATTTGCAGGATGACCAAGTCAACTATATATTTGGATACATCGGCTATCAACTTTCTTTTTGCAGATGACGCACCTGAAAAGAAAGAAATCACTGTGGATTTTTTCGACAATTTCATCAAATTAGGACTCTACGATACCTATGTGACGGAATACGTAATTGCAGAGATTAACCAGACCAGTAACGAGAAAGAACGGAATAAACTGCTGAAAGTGGTCGAGGACTACCCAATTGAAGTTTTGCCGGTTGTAAAAATAGATGAGATTGGTTTCCTGGCACAAATGTACCTCGATACAGGAATCATGCCTCCCAAGAAATTGTTTGATGCATTACATGTTGCTTTTTGCGTAGTGGCAAAGATCGATTATCTGGTAAGCTGGAATTTCAAACACTTGGCTAATATCAACAGGGAGCGTCGGATTTTGGCTAAAAATTACGAACTTGGTTATATTCACCCGCTCCGTATCATCACACCAACAGAATTAACAGGCTATGGAAATTAAAATATCAAAAGCACAAATTTCCGTTTGGGAATGGAAGGACAAGGCATACGAGGAAATAAAGCACCTGCCTATCCTCGAACAAATGCTCATTATTCAAGAGCGCACTAAGCAGACTATCGCTCAGATAAATATGAACAAAGCAAAGAACAAGGCATCCTTGCCCAATACCCGCTAAACAAAAGGCGGTTTACGCTGCGCATGGTCTTCACTTTCCGCCGCGCGTGGTCTTCACATTTACAACATATAATATTTCGCAACGCTCAATCTTTGTTTTTCACAACTGAAGCCCCGCCGCCGCGCGTTGGCAGAACGAAGATCAAGATACGCGGTTGATTATCAATCGCTTCGGGAGTAAAGATCTCATGGCAGAAACTTTGAGGTTTGGTTCATTATAATTATCTTTGAAAGGTTACTCTACCACTAAAACATGAAGATGGAAGCATTGGAGTTCAGTACGCAAATAGAAGAGGGTGTAATTCGACTGCCCAAAGAGTTTGAGGCGTATCACAATGTCTTTGCACGCATTATTATATTGCCAGAGCAGCCATTCGATCATTCATCCAAGAAAGAACGGTTGAGGGCGGTGATGTTGAAGATGGGCGAAAAGGACTCTTTTAGTAAAGTAGGCGATGGCGTTACCTGGCAAAAGGAGATTAGATATGAGTGGGACTGAGGCTTTATATTTGGAAATTTAGAAGGTAAGTAGTATGTTTGCTTTTAGATTGCTGCAACTGAATGACTTTTTTGGCTTTTAAATTAAGGGGTTGGTTTATAAGGGGAGTACTTAGTGTGTAGGTATTGGATAGATACGCTATGTTGTTGCGGTTGGACGGTTGTTGGGCGTACAAACAGCAAAAATAGTAAAAAAACGTGCTTTTGTAGGAGCGTGGGGTTTAAATTGTACTAAATGCACCATTATTGAGTATTTTTGTTCCAAAATTCGGGAAACATGTCAGATGTTTTAATTCTACAAGAAAGAATAAAGAACTCTATTCTCGTTGGAGAAAGCGATTTCAGAGAGTTTAAGTCAGCATTGGAAGGTAAACCGGGCAATAAAAAACCAAGACTTGTTAAAAAGATTTGTGAGGATATTGCTGAGGCGCTTGTTGCTTTTACAAATACCGATGGCGGTGAATTGGTAATCGGGGTAGAAGATGATACTTCCATTACAGGTGTGCCGCATACCGACGAAGATATAGAGACGATGTTAAATGCCGTTCAATCTCATGTACTTGGTGGGCAAGAATTGCCTATTGTTTACAAACTTAAACTTAGTATTGAAAACAAAACAATCCTATTTTTTCAGGTGGAAAAAGGTACAGCAGAAATATTTCAGCTGCCTGATGGGAGAGTCGTTGTAAGAAAGGACAAAAGAACAGTGCCAATTAGGATTAAAACGCTTCAATTTGAACAACAAGAAATTAGATCAAGGGAATACGACCGACAATTCGTAGATGGCGCTACAGTGGGAGATTTGGACATAAATCTGATACAGTCTTTAGCCGATAGTTATATAAAAGGATTAACCGTTGAAAGGTACCTTCAACAACTTGGGTTAGGGGAATACTCCATCAATGGACTTAGACTCCGTCGTGCCACTTTACTTCTTTTTTCAAAAGATATTCAGCGATGGCATCCTAGATCGCAGGTGCGATTTATCAGAATTAATGGGACGGAATTATTGTCAGGTGAAAAATACAATGTATTAAGCGACGAATTTATTCAGGGAAATATCTACGAATTGGTTTTTAAAGCATGGGAAATGCTGCGGCCATATTTAGCACAAAGGACAGAATTTGGTGGAGATGCCAAGTTTGAGCAAAAATATATTTATCCAGAAGATGCTTGTCGGGAGGCTTTGCTAAATGCTATTGCGCACAGAGATTATTCAAATAGCAATGGTATTGAAGTACATATTTTTAATGATCGCATGGAAATAAAAAGTCCAGGAGCATTACTTTCGACATTAACTATTGCAGACTTAGAAGCATTAGACAATCGGCACGAATCGAGGAATGCTAAAATTGCTTATGTATTAAAGGTGAGTAAATTGATGCGAGAAATGGGTGAGGGTATGAAAAGGATATTCACGCTAATGCAAGAGAATGAATTACAAAAACCTAAACTTTACTCAAATACTGTCTGGTTTACAGTAACCCTTTTTAATAAATCAGATTTTACGCCAATTCAACAAGAATACTTAAAGATTTTTGATAAATTCAATTTAACTCCTCCTCAAAAACGAATTTTAGTAGCAGGAATGGATGACGAGGAATTGTCACCTTTCGCTATTTATAAGGCACTAAATACCCATGATAGAAATACATATGACAGAGAGGTTACATATCTTAGAAATGCTGGAATCCTTACCCAAATTAGAACGAATATACAGGCAAAATCTTTAGCATTTAAACTTCGGAAGGATAAACAAAAAATTCCAAGGTTTAAGGTTTTATTTCCAAAATAAGAGAAACATCCAACAATCGCTTTGCGAAAATCGCTCCTAAGCGTCGAACATTCGTAAAGCGTAACGTTACAGCCCATAAAAAAAATGAAAGCTCTATTTTTAATACCATTTCTTTTTTTACCAGAGTCTACTTTCACTGAAATTGAAAACCCATGTGGCATAATGTTTCCTAGAGGAGAAGATGATTGTCCATATAAGGAGTTTAGAAATGGAATCGGTTGGGTTAAGGCAATTGATGAAAAGGGGTTCCCAAATATCTGGTATTCTGTTACATCGTATTAATAAAAAAACCGCTATAACGCTGCTTTGACCTATGCCAAAACCCTCCTACCCCCGCAGCGCACTATTTCAAAAACTTCGTGGCACACACCCACTGGTTACTTTAGTGTCCCCTTCAGAAGCAGATGAAACTCTAAAGGATTTTCCGGAAACGGAATTTACCTTGTCCGGTGGATTGACGCCGTATGCAGGTCCTTGGACCAAGGCGCACGCGGCCCATTTATTGCGACGCGCTACTTTTGGCATAAAAAAGGAGCACCTCGATCAGTATACCACTTTCAGCAATGCAGCGGAAGCCGTGGATGCCATCCTCGCTCCTCCTACCCTACCCGACCCGCCTGTAAACAATTACAACAACCCTGATTTTACGGATCCCTTTATTGCATTGGGAGCGACCTGGGTAGACGCAAAACCCCTGCCCGACAACGAAGGATACCGAATAGAATCGTGGCGTGGCTGGTGGCTTAAACAGGCCGTTAAATCCGGTGCGGACATTCGCGAGAAAATGACCCTGTTTTGGTACAACCACTTCCCGATTCAAGCGGATATTGTGTTTGAAGGAAGGGCTTTGTATCGCTACAACCACCTGCTGCGATCCAACGCATTGGGCAATTTTAAGGAATTGGTCAAGTTGGTGACGATTGATCCGGCCATGCTCTATTTCCTGAATGGATATTTGAATGAAGTAGACGCGCCGGACGAAAACTTTGCCCGTGAATTACAAGAGTTGTTTACCATCGGCAAAGAATCCACCGATACCTATACCGAAGATGACGTGCGCGCAGCAGCCAGGGTGCTCACCGGTTGGAAGGTCAATTCGATGATCGGCGCCTCTTTTTTTGATGAACCCAGCCACGACCAAGCAGACAAACAGTTTTCTTCCTTTTACAACAACACCGTGATCGCAGGGCAGGCGGACGGGGCAGCAGAATTGGATGCCTTCCTGGACATGATCTTCCAAAAAGAGGAAATTGCTACCTATATTTGTAGAAAAATTTATCGTTTTTTTGTATATTATAAAATAGACCAAACGGTTGAAAATGAAATCATTGCGCCGCTTGCTCAACTATTCAGGGATAATAACTACGACATCCAACCGGTGATGCGGACCCTGTTGCTCAGTGAGCATTTTTTCGACGCTTACAACAAAGGATGTTACATCAAAACACCGCTTGACCTCACGATGGGCATGATGCGGAATTTTGTCTTGGACGCGGTATATCCTGAACCCTATGACGAATGGGTGATTATGTTGTACCTGAATTATTACAACAACGAACTTCAAATGCTGCTCGGACAACCGCCCAATGTAGCGGGATGGCCGCCCTTCCGCCAGGCACCGGGGTACCATCGAAACTGGATTTCAGGGGCGACCATGCGCAACCGGAATGTATTCACGGATATCATGGCCTTGTATGCCTATAACGGAAACAATGCCTCCATCAAAATAAACCACATCGCTACGGCTGCCCAATTTTCGGATCCCGGCGAACCCAATGTTTTGATCGACGAACTCCTGAGCATCCTGCTACCGATGGACATACCGGTACAAAAAAAATTAGTCATGAAAGGTATTCTGCTTTCCGGGCAGGCTGAAGACCATTACTGGACCGATGCCTGGAACGCATACATCGCCAATCCAAACGATCAAATGGCCTTTGAAACCGTGCAGTCCCGGCTTATGTTCCTGCACAAATACATCATGAACCTCGCCGAATATCAACTCATTTAAGCGCACCGGAGGCAACACGATCGATCATGAAAAGAAGACACTTTCTCCAGTATGCGGGTGCTGCTGCTGCCTGGTCTGGATTCAAATACAACGGATTTGCGCTGAATCCTATCACGCACGCGCCCATGTTCAAATCGTTGGCGGGATTGAACAATGAACATAACCGCGTCCTGGTATTGATTCAGTTAACCGGCGGAAATGATGGGCTCAACACCCTGATTCCGATGGATCAATACGATAAATTAGCGACGGTGCGCCAAAACATCCTTATTCCTGAAAGCAAGGTGTTAAGTCTGGATGGAACCAGCCTAAACACGGTTCATCCTGCTTTTAGTCAAGTCAAAAACCTTTATAATGAAGGCAAAGTAAGCATTGTACAAAACGTAGGATACCCCAATCAGGACTATTCGCATTTCCGTTCTACCGATATATGGATGTCCGGTTCTGATGCAAATGAATATTTAGGAACCGGATGGGCTGGCCGATATTTGCAAAATTTGCATCCCGACTTCCCGGACGGTTATCCCAACCCTGAGCATCCCGATCCCTTGGCGGTTCAAATTGGTTCCGTCGTTTCTTTGGCTTTGATGGGCAACCGGCTTCCCATGGGGGTCGCTATTTCCGACCCGCAGTACTATTATCAATTTGTCAATGATCAAACAGAACCGACGCCCAATACGCCTTACGGACAAGAACTCTCCTTCTTGAGGTTGGTCTCCCAACAAGCACAGACTTATTACGCATCCATCAAAAATGCTGCCGACCTTGGCAAAAACCTGTCTACCCTATACCCTGTGCTGGGCGAAAACAATTTGGCCGATCAATTGCGGATCGTAGCCCAATTGATCAGCGGTGGCTTGCGCACCCCCATTTATGTGGTATCGCTCGATGGTTTTGATACCCACAGCGCGCAGGTAAATGAAGTGGAAGGAACGATCTATGGTAAACACGCCGACCTTTTACGCAAGGTTTCAGCGGCGATCGGCGCTTTTCAGGATGATCTCCAACTGTTGGATATCGATGATCGTGTAGCGGGCATGACGTTTTCCGAGTTTGGACGCACCATCGCTTCCAATGGCAGCATTGGTACGGACCATGGTGCGGGTGCGCCCATGTTTGTATTTGGCAAAAATGTAATACCCGGCATCATCGGGAACAATCCAATGATTCCAGATGAAGTTGGCCCCTCCGAAGACATACCGATGGAACATGATTTCAGGTCTGTTTATGCCAGTGCCTTAAAAGATTGGTTTGGCTTGCCTGATCCTGAGACGGCACTCGGCCATGACTTCCCGATCTTGCCCATTTTCAAGGCGCCGAGTGTAGGCATCGAACAACCCGAGCATTCAAAAATTGCCATCCAGAACGATCCTAATCCGTTTGTTGAGGAGACCACTTTCACGTTCACCTCAGATGGAGGCGCTGTATTGATACAGATTACCGATATAAATGGCAAAGTAAGGCACACGGTTTTGGAAGGGAACTATCCTGCGGGTAAACACTCGGTGACCTATAGAAAGAAAGATCTGCCTGCGGGTACTTATTTTTATCGTATTCGGGTGAATGGGGCGGTTATTTCTAAGAAGTTGCTTGTGATTTAGCTTACCATTTTGGGTCGTTTGTGATCCGAGACGGAAAGAAACGGCCCTCAGGAGGACAGTTTACGTTGTTTTTAGCTTTGGGTTGACAAAACAAAAGGAACTAAAGTAAATTTGATTGCATTTTATCTCCAATTGAATGTTTTATTGTACTTTTGTTACAAATTGTTTCATAAATGGCAAAAAAGTTAGTCCGTTTCGATTGGGCGATGAAAAAAATGCTTCGCCACAAAGCCAACTTCGACATCCTTGAAGGCTTTCTCTCGGAGTTGCTCGGCGAAGAAGTGAAAATCAAACAAGTCCTTGACAGTGAAAGTAACAAGCAATAAGCCGACGAAAAATTTAACAGTGTATGAAAGAAGCAAACGAGAAATTGGATACCATGAAACTTCCGGAAAAAGACCGGAAAGCATACGATAAATATTTAAATCACCTGATGAGTATTGCCAGTAGGAATCACACCATAGAGATAGATGCAAAAGAGATCATAAAAAAAGCACAAGAGGAAAAAGAGATTGAGTTTGTTTTAAGACTTCATGGTAAAGGTATACATCCGCCGGAAATTAGCGATTTAACGGGTTTGCCATTGGAACGAATTTTACAAATAATTGAAAATCAATCTAATAAATGATAAAGAGACATTTGACAATTTTATGGCCATTTGCGACCTGTTGGATACTATTTTTAAAGGGTATAAAGTGGAGGTAGTTACAATGGGTGGCTTAAGCCCGTATATAGGCCCTCACATATTAAATAGCGTTGAGTATGTCCAAATTGCCCATTGAGTACCTACGGCATATTTATTAGGTAAGATTAACCACACCAACAGCATTAACAGATTATGGAAATTAAAGTATCAAAAGCACAAATTTCCGTTTGGGAATGGAAAGACAAGGCATACGAGGAAATAAAGCACCTGCCTATCCTTGAACAAATGCGCATTATTCAAGAAGGGACTAAGCAGACCATCGCTCAGATAAATATGAATAAAGCAAAGAACAAGGCATCCTTGCCAACAGCCCGCTAAACGCAAGGTGGCATCCAAGAAAGCATTGAACTAAATGAATATGAAGAAGTATAAAAACGGAAGCAGATAACGTTTTTAATCTAAAAAATAGCCAAAAATTGGACTATGCGCAAAATCATAATATCGTTATTAATATTGGTCCTATTTTTGGGAATCAGTTTTTACTTAACTAACGGTTTTGACCCTCTGGCATTAAATGAGCATAAAATTCTCAAAGAAACTAGAAAGGCTTATGAAAATGCTCAGTTTCAAAAAGAACCATTTTTGAAAAAGAAAGAAATTCAAAGTTTAACTGAATTCCTGTTGCGGCACGTAGATGAATTCAAGCATTACAATAGGCACGCAGAATATCGAAGAATTCAATTAACAGAAGGAAATTGGACTGCACCTTATAGGAACAATGACGCTTGTTTTGAAATGCCAATGTTTCATCCTACTTTTATAAAGGAATATATTCCGCCCAGCTTAGTGGATAGCTTATTATTTTATTCGGATAAACTAAAAAACGACCTGATCGTTGGATTCTCCGTGTGTAGTAAAAATTATAATGAAAATATAGATTCAACAAAGGGAAGTGTATCATTTGTTATAAACTGTGAGGGCAAATATGAATTTAACGCAAATTATTATCTTAGGCATGGAATAACCCAAAACCTGAAATTTAAAGAAAATAAAACGCTGCATTCTATTTATGATTTTGGATTGACGAAAGACACATTGCTCTTGGATAAATTGAGGTATACGATTTCAATAACACCTTACAGTGGGTTTTGAGTAAAATAATAAAGTCTAGAAGATTATGCCATGGCTTAACCGCCGCTGGGGAAGCGCAGGCCCACAAACCATACCAACAAAGTCTCTGTTCCACTCAATCCCGCCCGGCCAGATCCTTCCGTCCGTTTCTTTCCCTTACCATTTTATGTCATTGATGATCCGAACGGGAAAGAAACGGCCCTCAGACTCAATCAATACAAAAAAAGGCGAAGTATTTACTAAGACGCAAGGCTCAACCCCGCCAATAAAAAACACTCCATCTAATATCACGCTCCACGATGAAGCATCGAGCGCATCAAGCGTAAAGATCACGCGCGGCGGAAAAATAAGTGTTCATTTTGACAAAGGATAAGATAAGTAAGCGGTTCATTTCAAGTGCCTGATCTAATCCTTTGGCTCAGGAAAAACTAACACTTACTTTTGCCCTACTACTTAGTTATTTTTTAACTTTAAATCAATCAAAATGGACAAGGAACAATTAAAAGAACAACTGGCCGAAACTAAAGCCAAAGTTCAAGAAAAAATCGCCCACCTGACTGAGCTAGCCAAGGAAGGTGTTGCTGAAGCGAAAGAAGAAATTCAGGAACAGCTCACGTACCTGAAGAGCATCGACTTTGGTGAAGACTTTGAAAAACTGGGCGATGAAACCAGCGAAGAATTTCAGGAACTCAAGGCAAAAGCCAATACTGCCCTCAATTCTTTGAAGGAGCGGTTTAAGGATTGGTATTAATTAGTTGAGAAGTTTAGGCTACCGCACGACTTCTCAACTTCTCAACTTTTTCAGCCGCGCGTGGTCCTCACTTTTACAACGCATACTATCACGCAACGCTCAATCTTTGTTTTTTTACAACCGATGCGCCGCGGTTAAATTTCTTGATATACTTCATCAAAGGGAATTCTCATCCTGTCGCCCCAAACACCATTTTCTTCGCGTATTCCGCAAGAAATAATCATATTTACCTCAGCACCATACGGTAATTTTAAAATACGTTTTACTCTTCTGCTATCAAACCCTTCCATGGGGCAAGTGTCATATTTTTCATTCGCCATTGCCAGCATAAATATTTGTGCAGCCAAAGCACAGGTTTTATGAACGACCTCTCTTTTGGACTGTTTTTTTGCACATTTTGCATTTCTAAGTCCATCATTTCTTTAGCCCTTTTTGGGTAAAAATCTTGCCTGGTTACAAAAATGACCATTTGCTGCGCTGTAGTTGCTGATGCTTGACTTAAACAGGCTACAGCAAGTTGCTTTAGAATTTCTGGCGTGGTGATATGGTAAAACTCCCAAAGTTGCATGTTTGAACTGTTCGGTGCTAAGGTTGCCAGTGCAATACAATGTTTCACTTTCTCCGTATCAATCGGGATATTTTTATAATTTCTTACGGAACGTCTGTAATTTATTACTTCTGTTAAGGTCATAATTTTAAACCAGGATTTAAATGGATTTACCGGCACAAAGGTCCTACCTGTTAATAACTAAGATCTTACACAAAAAATAAAAAAAATTACATCCTTCACGCATTATACCCAGATTTAAATGGATTTGAAGGATGAATGGATAAAAAATTGATTTTCAAAGGAATAAGGTACAACCATTTTCATAACCACAGTGCGTTGACATTATTTGGGTCAAGATGCACCGAACTTTAATACTCCCGTTAAACGTTACCTTCTAAAACGACCAGAATATGACCAGTGAAATCCAAATAGAAACACGCCATTTATTTCCTACCTTGGAAAGGAAACTGATCGACCTTTTAAACGGGCTAACAACGGAAGAATGGGATCGTCCAACGGTGGCTAAACTTTGGAACGTGAAGGATGTGGCTGCGCATTTACTCGACGGAAATTTAAGAACCTTGTCTATGTCCAGAGATCGGTATTTCGGAGAAAGTCCTGAAAATATACATACCTATCAAGACCTTGTGATTTATCTAAATCATTTGAATATGGCTTGGACAAGCGCCACCAAAAGGCTAAGTCCAAAAGTGATCACGGACCTTTTAGAAATTACCGGGACAGCATATATCGAACACTTGAATACACTTAACCCGTTGGATCCCGCTATTTTTTCAGTGGCCTGGGCCGGACAAGCAGTTTCACCAAACTGGTTTCACATAGCACGGGAATACACCGAAAAGTTTTTGCACCAGCAACAAATCAGGGACGCCATCGGTAAACAAGGTATCATGACCAAGGAATTATTTTATCCGTTTGTTGATACGTTGATGGTCGCTTTCCCGCACACATTTCGTACTGTTTCAGCAGAAAACGGAACCATCGTTTCTATGGAAATCCGTACAGATATTGGGGGAATTTGGAGTATCGAAAAGACTGATAAAGGCTGGATTTTAGACAAAAGTCAACATCTCCATCCGCATGCTAAAGTTGTGATTGACCCTGATACCGCGTGGAAATTGTTTTCAAAAAGTTGGAAACCGGAACAAGTAAAAGACAAAGTAAGCCTGTTTGGGGATATTACTTTGGCGGAACGCGTACTCAGTATCGTTGCAGTAATGGCTTAAAAATAAAGGCTAACACCTTTACAAATAAACTTTTTTATGAAAAACGAAAACCACCCTCCACAACCCGACTTAACCGTCTGCCCCCAACATTTTTGTTTCTTTTGGAACGGAATCGGGGATTATATATCCAAAGGAATGCACGAAAACGTGGATAAAGCCATGAACCAAATGGTGCTGGTAACGGAAGCACATTGCGGGTTTCAATACGGACAATGCGCCCGGAATGAACAGCCGCGCGGCGAAAAAGACTTTTACGAACCCTGCGAACCCCGCCTGGAAGCAGCAGGGTTGCCCGACTTTTATTTTAACAAGCCCGCATGGCAAAAATCGCCGGAAAAGCGCCAACTTTACAACGATTACTTCGGGATAGAGGAGAATATCTAAGCTGGAGGTAATTTGTCAGTAGCACGCTTACAAAAAAATACTTTTTACCAGGATGAAACACTTTTTCTTCTTTTCGCTTTTCTTTTATCTTGCTACACACGCTTTTGCTCAAACAACCTCCATCCAAGTGCTTTGCAATCAACGAAAACAGGTGATGGATGGTTTTGGTGCACACCAAGGCGATCATGCCGTGAACCAGGCATGGTGGCAAGCACTCTATTTTGATGATTTGGGGGCTTCGATTTACCGTGTTGATTTGACCCCAAAACTGAAAACGCCCTATTCCAACCTGACCTATTATTCGCCCTGGTTTATGGGAAGCAGTACAGTCAGCATATTTAACTTGGAAGATCCTGCCAACCCTAATGGGCCCGAAAACAACCGGGTGCGTACCTACACCGGGCCGAATGATTATTCCCGCTCCTTTGGTGGACAAAACGCGCCGATTGCAGTGATGGGGACGGATATTTTGGCCAATGTCAACAAGTTTACCTACGCTCCCGACGGTGCAATCACTGCGGGAAAGGCCAAAAAAGCGGCCTTAGGAGATTTTAAATTGATCGGTTCTATTTGGTCGCCCTTGCCCTGGGTGAAAGTTGCTTCTGGCAACACCTACAGTCAGGACTGGTGGCCCGGCCCGGTTGCGGGCAGCCCATGGCCCTTTATTTGGGGCGGCAATTTTGCGGGTGGCAGGCTGGATGTATCCAATACACCCTTGGAGGTGTTTAATGATGGAACGGGCCCAACGACCGCCCTGCAACAATTTGCCCGCAGCACCGCAGCCTATATCAAAGGGTACCAAGACTTTCATGGCATCCAGTTTTACGCCATCAGTATCCAGAACGAGCTCAATTTCGAGCAATTTTATAACAGTGCCACCTATCCGTTGTCGAACCAGTATATATCGGCCTTAAAGGCGGTGCGTGCCGAATTTGACCAACACGCCGATCTAAAAGGCATCAAAATTATGGGCCCTGAAGACCTGCTCGGGGGCGATCCATATGGTATGTGGGAATATGGCGGCCCGGTACACAAAAACCTGCAATACCTCAAAAATATTGGTGCGGACCCCGTGGCGCTTCAATCCCTGGATTTTTTCTGCATCCATGGCTATGCGCCCGATGGGGTCAGTGCAGGCGGCGCAAACGCCGTTTTGTGGGATTGGTGGGCCAATGGTTGGGTCAATAGCCCCGCGCCGGGCATCCCTGCGAATGTAAAAGGGTTTACGGCATTTGGGAAAAAATCCTGGATGACCGAAACTTCAGGCGAAGCGGCCGGTTGGCTGGAACCCGCTACAGGATTTCCCAATAATGGTGGCTGGAGTATCGCCGCAAAAATTCACCAGGCCCTTACCACAGGCCAAGAGAGCGCATGGATTTATTGGACTTTTACCGGGGAGGACAATGGTCAGGTATCCACTTTCGCTTTGAGCAATGAAGCTCAACAAGAAAATGCGCCCAAATACGTGGGTGCCAAACATTTTTTTAAATACATCCGCCCCAACGCGGAGCGGGTTGAAGTCGCCAACAGCAACAACAACTTGTTGGCCAGTGCATACGTTCATGATGTGGATAACACCTTGACCATCGTTTTGGCAAACACCACCCCCACCACACAGACAACGGCCATTGATTTGCAAGGAACACAAGGATTGCCTGCCACTTTTGCGGCGTTTACCTCCTCCAATAATTCCTATTGGCAACAAAGCCAGGAACCGATCAACAACCATGCGACAGCGGTGAGCGTGCCAGGCTATGGCGTTGTCACGCTGTATGGAACCAATGTTAGTACGACTTCCGTATCTGCACCAACGGCCATTGAGGGGATTTGTAGCATCAAAGTAGTGCCCAATCCTGCACAGACGCAAACGATGTTGCATTATTCCGTTGGCGTCGACGCGTTGGTCCGTATTCATATTGCCGATGTAAATGGTCGGATTGTGATGCCCGTGTTGGATGGACCCCAGCAAGCGGGCGCATACAGCCTTGCGTTGGATACTGCCCCGCTTCGCCCAGGCATCTATTGGGTAAACATGCAATGTGGCTCTGCAAATGTGTCGTATAAAATGTTGGTTGGGGAGTAGTCTAGTCAACTCCATCCCGCTCGGCAAGATCCTTCCGTCCGTTTCTTTCCCTTACGATTTTGAGTCATTGATGATCCGAACGGGAATGAAACGGCCCTCAGGAGGACAGCTCACGTAGTTTTTAACTTCCGGGGCTTTACCAAACTAAAGATCAGAACTTTATGTCAATGTGAGCTGTCATCCTGAGTTTTTTTACTTCCCCCGTTGAGATCTAAATAACCACGAATAAAAAGGGGGAAGAATATGCCGACGCAATTAGTTTTGTGAAAATTACAAGACGATGTAAATCCAATTGCTATGGCATATAAAAAAGGCGAAGGATCTAGTCAGACGCAAGGCTCAATCCCGCCAATAAAAAACACGCTGTCCCGCCTGGCCAGATCCTTCCATCCGTTTCTTTCCCCTTTCTACATCGAGTGAAACCAAAATCCGAACGGGAAAGAAACAGCTCTCAGGATGACAGCTCTCGTTGTTTTTGGTATTGTTTATTTGGTTTAACAAAACTTAGGTCGGTAAAACAAAGGGAACTAAAGTATAGTCAACGCAAAGTTGTTATGAAAACATCTGGCTTCTAATCCATTGAAAATCAAATTTTTTATCCACCCATCCTTCAAATCCATTTAAATCTGGGTATAAATTTGATTGCATTTTATCTCCAATTGAATGTTTTTTTGTACTTTTGTTACAAATTGTTTCATAAATGGCAAAAAAGTTAGTCTGTTTCGATTGGGCGACGAAGCGGCTGCTCGTAAATAAGGCTAATTTTGACATCTAATTTACCCTTTTATCAATTCACCAATATGGCAGCATATTATCACATTCTTGTCCCTTTTGAAATATCTATTCAAGACAATCCTGAACTCGAAAAGCAGTTTGTTGACATATATGGTGGTGACTTTTTATTAAAAAGCAACAACCATATTAAACATTTCAGCCCTGAACTACCAAATGGGCAAAGATTGGATTGGTCTTACAATGAAAAAACGTTCGCATTGCCAGATGAGATTGTACGAAATGAATTTGTAGCGTTCGCCCGGATTCTATTTGAAGCGTGGCGCAATTTGTATGAGTCAAAATTCAAGGGTAAATTTTACGCCACACAGATGACTACCAAAGACTTAGAATCTCAAATTTTTAAGGTTAATGCCTTAATGGAGCAGTATCCTTTGGAAAGCGATAAATTAGAGGAAGCACTAAAGGACATGGATGAAAATTATTACTTTGCGATTGAGGGAATATACCCGCAAGTCGTTTATAAAGGTTATCCGATTAAGACGGACAAGCATACCTCCTTATTGGCGATTGATTTTTTACATTCCTACGAAAAAATGGGAGTTCATCCTGACGAATATACAGCAATGTTTTTGTTGGTAGACCACATCAAAGAAAAATACAGCACGCAATTTGTTCTTGCAAAATATCTCTTTCTTGCGGGTTACTGAACCTTTTCCGTATAAAAAAGGCATTTTCCACATCTTTATCCCAAAATTTGACTTTGAAATACACCCTAATACTATACACAATTCTACTGTTCAACCTCGCCTTGCAGGGCCAAGAACTATCCAGCGCAACGCTGCATACGCGTTTAATGGGCTATTGGAAGGGCAATAAATTTACCAATGATCAACAGGTTTTAGTGATCAACGCGGATAAAAGCTATCAGTTTTATAAAAACAAGGTCAAGATAGATTATGGCACGCTGGAGATCGACTATCACTACATGTTCAGGCTAAACTTCCAATCCCATTTTGGGGAGTTTACCCCAATGGACTACCCGAAAGGTTACATTTGGACATTGCCCGAGGATAAATTGCAGTTTGGATCTTCCCCTTTAGATGGCGGTGACTCGTTCTTTGATCGGATGCATTCAAACGAAATTGATGAATTTTGGGGCAAAAAATTGCTATCCAACGCAATTAGAAAGCAGTCCGAGCAACTTTTAATACAATATTTTACGGAATGGCAATACATGGAATCGGGTTCGGGTAGCCAAGGGATGCCAACGAAGGAATTAAGCGCCTATCAAAAAGAAACCAATCACTTTTTTAATGATTTTTATTCAGAACGCTTGAAGTCGGTTAAAGATTCAAAGTACACCATCGTTGAAATCTCCATAAACCGTATTGGATATACCGATTTTGCTTGGCCGACGGAATTAGCATTAGACCGTTTTACAAACGAGTTGATTACTTACGAAAGCTTGGATAACTTCATGCCTGCCATTTCTGGAAATAAAAACATCACTTATTTGATTCTTCGTGCGGACCGGGCAAAAGTGCTGCAGGCTTGTTTGTCAAAAAAGGATAAAAAATACAAAAACTGGCTTTTCTTAGAAAAACACCTTTGTTCGGATATAAACGGACAACACGATTATGATTTTACGGATACGCCCATGATTCAAAATTTGGTATTTAATACCCAACGAACCTTGGCAATGGTGGAATATATATCTTCCTACGCCTGGGTTAAAGATATATATGAAAAGAAAGAGGGTAAATGGCAGTTTCATGCAACCATGACGAATAAGAAGTAATACAATATAAGCGCAGGCGGACCTGTGAATAATGTAACAAATTTACCGAATTGTGTAACAGTCTTGAAAACCAGCGACCGCATCTTTGTAGCAATCTAGCCATTGGCTATTTTTCAACCAAAGCAATACATGAATAATTTTTTCAGAGGAATACTATCTGGTGCAGGTGCCATGAAATTTGGAGGGGGCTGCATTAGCACCGTTGTAATATTTATTATTATATGGGTTGCATTAGGGCAGTGTAACTAAGTGTTCAAAAATATGAACATCCCTTTACTTACCGGTCTTTCCATGCATAACCTTTGGAATAGACTCCTTGCGCTTGGGCGTTTGATCCGCCTGTCTGCAGCGGAATTCCATGAAAACAACGGGCTCAAGTTAAGCGCCTCGCTTTCGTATTACACGCTCTTTTCGATGGCACCCATGCTGATCATCGTGATTGCGATTGGCAGTATTTGGCTGGGTAAGGAAGCGGCGGCGGGTTATCTTTATTTGCAATTTGAAGGGCTTATTGGAAAATTAGGGGCTTTGCAATTGCAGGAAATGATCAACAATGTCCGAATTTCCGGCGACACGCCCTGGGTGACGGCATTGGGTGTGGCCACTTTTTTTCTTGGGGCAACCGGCGTTTTTATTGAAATCCAGGATTCCATCAATACAATTTGGTCGATCAAAGCAAAGCCTAAAAGAGGCTGGGTGCGCTTCCTCGTTACACGGATCATTTCTTTCTCGATGGTAGTTGGCATCGGTTTCCTGTTGATGGTTTCGCTTGTGTTGAGTGCAACACTGAGTATGTTGGACGGATGGCTGAATGTAAATATGAATTCCTTCGCATGGCTGGCCTATATCATGAGCAATTTGATCTCTACCGGCGTGGTAATGCTACTTTTTGCCGTAATTTTCAGAGTACTGCCCGATGCTGAATTAAAATGGCGCGATGTACTGATTGGTGCATTTTTTACCAGCTGCCTATTTTTGATCGGCAAAAATCTGATCAACCTGTATCTCAGCCGTTCGAGTACGGTTTCGGCTTATGGCGCAGCGGGGGCCGTGGTGCTGATCATTTTATGGGTTTATTATTCCGCGATCATCCTTTATTGGGGCGCGGAATTCACCAAGGTGTATGCCAATGAATATGGTGGAAAAATCCGTCCCAGTTCATCCGCTGTTTTTGTGGAACGTAAGGAAGTCGTTGTAAAGGAATTGGTACTGTCTACGGAAGAAACAAAGGTATAAACCACGATGAACTTGCATATTCCTAAATTCTTCCATACCCCAAAAGGAAAAATTCTGCTTGGTCTGGTAATTCTCATCATCGCGCTGCGCATTGCTTTGCCATATGTTATGCTGCATTATGCCAATAAATCATTGGCCGAAATGGAGGGTTACTACGGCCATGTCAACGACATCGATGTGTCGCTTTACAGGGGCGCCTACACATTGGACAGTTTTTACCTAAACAAAGTGAACGCCAAATCAAAGGTAAAGACCGAGTTTATGAGCGCTCGAACGGTAGACTTATCGCTTGAATGGAAAGCGCTTTTCAAAGGAAAACTGGTGGGGGAACTTATCTTCGAGCAGCCCGTCTTGTGTTTCACGAATAACGTGGTTGAACTGAAAGATGTGGCCAAGGACACGAGTGATTTTCGAGAACTCTTGGCCGATTTTATGCCCATCGAGGTCAACCGATGCGAGGTCCAAAACGGGAGCATTCGGTACAATGACAATACCACCGCGCCCAATGTGGACGTGGGCATCACACATTTGTATGGCACCGCACTCAATTTGCGCAATGCCTATTCATCCGAACAGGTGCTTCCAGCAAGCATTGAGGTCACCGGGGATGTGTATGAAGGCAACCTGGTTTTTTCCATGAAACTGAACCCGCTCGCCAAGCAGCCTGCTTTTGACCTCAACGCGACTGTGGAACACACCAATCTTGTCAAACTGAACGACTTTTTTTTGGCTTATGGCGGATTTGATGTCAATAAGGGTGAATTTGATATGTACACAGAGGCCGTCACAAAGGACGGCAAGTTTACGGGCTATGTAAAACCGATCATTAAAGGACTTGACGTAGTGTCTTGGAAAGGCCAAGACAAGCAGGATAATTTCTTTCAGAAAATCTGGGAGTCCATCGTCGGCGGAGCGGCGGAATTGCTGGAAAATCAGAAAAAAGATCAAATTGCTACCAAAATAAATTTTAGAGGCACGATAGAGGACCCGAAATCCAGTATTCTGGAAGTCGTCCTCATCGTATTACAAAACGCTTTTGTGGAAGCACTTCGGCCTTCCATTGACAATCAAATCAACCTGAGCAAATTGGCTCAAATAGAGGAGCAGAAAAAAGCAGGGTTTTTCAAATCACTGTTCAAATCTGATAAGAAGGACAAAAAGAAGCATTGAGTTTGATACTTTAATAAGTGTGAACAATGTAAGGATCATCTGGAATTGTGTAAGGATTGTGCCAGCCACGATCCCGAAATTTGTTTGGTGAAAATTATTTCACGAGTAAGAACAAACAAGATGGTCCTCAAAAGTATCAGTTTGGCTTTTTCACGTACGCTACGTATGATTTGACCAACCTCGCTACGCTGAAAAACTGGCCGCTCAATCTTGTTTTTATCGACATTTTATGGGGCGCGGTCCTGACAAGCATCGTCAGCACCGCTGGTTTTTATATTGTAAAATATGTCCAATGAATGATGATGCAAGCCATTTTTCAAACATCTGCCCTCATTTTCGGCTATATGGCAAGATTTTAAGCGCTGTATTGAGTTTATTATAATGATATTTGCCATCGAGACAACAGATACAACGATGACGAAAATTTCAACCAAGAATTTAGCGGAACTTCCTGATATTAGGACACTTCAAAGGCTTTGTAAATCATTGGCAACACTTGATGCTGTAATTTGCCCGGAATGGGAATACCGCTACTATTCCTATAATAATGCGTGGGACAAGGAGCAGGGAGAAGAATATTTTCATATGCGTAACGGTTCAGGCGATGAATTTCAAGTGCTGTTCAATCACCAGGGATCAATTATTAACGGGTGCGCACACGAAAGTGAAATGTACCAATGGATTGAAAAGGAAATTCCACCAGTAACATTGGCAGAAAAATTTGCAAATCTGTTTGGAAAGAAAAAGACCGTTACAGAACAACGAATTTGGAAAGGCGTGGTTGATACGGTTCCCAACGAATTTAAGGACTTTGTTTTTGGAGAACCCATAAAATCAAAGGGAACGACTTTTTGTATTTGGAGGAAATCAAGTGAGGAGAAATGGAACATTGGTAAGGTTCAATTTCCAAAAGACAAATACGGCGATGGAAGTGCTGACTTGCTATATATTTTAGACTGTAATCCAGCGACATATAAAAAATGGGCATCTGAATATTACGAAGAACAGTTTGAAGACCATAAATTAAAGTTGGAATTGGTCAAGCATGTTTATGACTTTAAGCCATTAACAAAAGAAGTCGTGTTAGGCCTCAACCCAAGATTTGAAGACTTTGAAAAATTGAAAAATGACCTTGACGAAATTGGATATGCATATGAGAATCTTTAATTAATTACCTAACCCGACTTTAGCATTTGCCCCCAACATTTTTGTTTCTTCCGGAACAGAATCGGGGATTATTTGTCTAAAGGAATGCACGAAAATGTAGACAAAGCCATGAACCAAATGGTGCTGGTCACGGAAGCACATTGCGGGTTTCAATATGGACAATGCGCCCGAAATGAACACCAGCGCGGCGAAAAAGACTTTTACGAACCCTGCGAACCCCGCCTGGAAAAAGCCGGCTTGCCCGACTTTTATTTTAACAAGTCTGAATGGCAGAAATCGCCGGAAAGTCGTCAACTTTACAACGATTACTTCGGGATTGAGGAGGATATTCCCCCCGGTACATAAATTGTACATGTCGGCGTCTCCCGATCGTGCAAGCGTTATATTGCCATTTTTTTGTACGCTCGTTTCAACTTCCATATTTTCATAAAATCCCAAAGCGACATAAAACCAATGCCTTTTTTCCTGTTTTCAATCGCTGCCTGATATATCCTGTTAAAGTGCTGCAGGATAACTTTTTGTCCATCCCAAAATCGGAATTGTGGATCGTAAATATGGGAAGGCTCCGCGCCTGCGCCGTTCAATTCCAGGATACTAATATTCTGTCCTTTTTTCAGGTCTTCAATACTGCTGCAACGTAAATCAAAACGACCATAGTAAAAACCTTCAATATGTTTACTGATGTTGTCAAAAACAGCCAGCAGGGATGCATCAATAATATGGTTGTAATTCAAAAACATCGCCCCCAAGGCGTGATTTCCATAAGGCACGAGCAGTCTTTCTTCCCCAGGCTGCAATACATGGCATAAATTTAAATTTTTATCGTGTTTCAATTTAGCGTATTGCAATATTGCACGGTTGTTGCGCAGGATTAATTCATCCATGCTGGATAAGCCGTCGCCCGTAATGCTGAGTAGTTTTTTTAAGGTCACGGAGACGATTTCTCCTTGAGCGCTATTGGGATTTCTGGAATACAAAATACTAAATTCCAGGGGATAATCAACGTAAGATTGTATTAAAAAAGGAAATGGAATCTGTGCGTTATAGGCTTCCAATTCGGCCGGGGAGTGCAATTTTTTTACACACCAACCGCGTTCGCCCCGATCAGGTTTGGCGATAATTGGAAAATCAATTCCGGCAGATAACATGTTTTCCAGTATGCAAGAAAGCATTGTCTGTTCCGGGATGTAAAGGGTACTTGGGTAATAGGCTTTGGGAATTAGTTTGAAAATTTGCCATTTGCTTTCAAAAAACATTCCACCCGTTTCAATGGAGGGATTAGAAGCCGAAAAAAAGAACAAGGAGCGGGCCTTGATCGACAAATAGATAAAATAAAATGTGGCTGGCAGATACACCAGCCACATTGGCCAATACTCCCAACTGGAAGTTTTGATATACAGTATTCTTAATCTGCGCTTCAGCATTGATGTATGTATGTTCGGCATTTTGCGCGGTCCACGGTCGGCTTTATTTGAAAATTGATTGCCAATAATTATCCGCTTTTGATTTCAGTGCGCCTTCGTCTGCGTTCCACTTGGTCAGCGTATTGTTGTACCAGGTGTGAAAGAACAAATATAATTTACCATCTACAATTTTAAAAGTAGCGGGGTCAATTTCCACTTTGGAATTTGTCGCGCCCATGGCATACGCACACCAACCGCCATATTGAGGTTCGTACTTTTTGGTGTTTTTGTAAAAAAGGTCTTTGTTGGCGGCAGAAGCAAAATAGTATGTAACCCCTTCTACAGTTGCCGCATGCTGAGCACTTCCTTTTACGGCTTTGTTTTGGGTAAAATAAGCAACCGGGTCATATCCCTGAATTGCGAGTCCACCCGATAAGTTAAATTGTTTGGTACGTGTGCCTGTTTGAGAAAAAGCAACCGTGGCAAATAATATGGAGATGGAAAAAATCAGCAATGATTTCATGTGTATAATTGATTTTGTTACTTGTTGCTGCAAAAGTAAAAGGTGCTCGGGAAATCGAATGTCCGGGCGCGAACAGTTCGGACACTATGAAAAAAACAGGTCGCTTAATTCTGTTCAGTGAGACAGGCAAATACATAATCACAGCGTAGTCGCTCATGGCGGGGCATTTACAATTGATTTGTCTGTTACAAAATTCATAAACGGAAGCTGAAAATATTCGGTAAACCAAAGAATCGTTGTACGTCGTGATAACCCCGTGATAAATTAGGCCTATTTTTGTTAAAAAGAAACGGCGTTTCGTTTTTAAAGCATCTCTTTACATCATGAATATCCTCATCGTCGAAGACGATCTCAATATTGCTGAATTATTGGCCATCCACCTACGCGATCTGCCTGCCGAAGTTACGGTACGGCATCAGGGTTGGCAGGGCTTAGACGAAGCTTTGAGCGGCCGCTACGATTTTCTCGTATTAGACCTCATGTTGCCGGGCCTCAATGGCATGGAAATCTGCCGACAATTGCGGCAGCACAAGCAATACTTGCCGGTACTGATGCTCACGGCACGGTTAGAAGAGCAGGATAAAATCGCGGGTTTGGAGATGGGGGCCGACGATTACCTGACTAAGCCGTTTAGTCCGGGTGAATTACTCGCGCGGGTGAAGTCCATCTTGCGGCGCACCCAACGAGAAAGCCGACAATTAGAGCAGCGGGTGGAGCGGATAGAGCGCGGCGGCTTGGTCATAGATCTGGTGCAGCACAACGTCAGCAAAGGTGCGGTTCGGATCGATCTGACCGCCAAAGAATTTGAACTGCTTCAATTGTTTATGCAAAATCCAGGACGACCTTATACACGTGTCGAAATTTTAGATGAAATTTGGGGCGAACAATTCGAAGGTTTGGAACACAC
>Ga0247835_1001991_pt1 | contig 23114 bp, 19 predicted proteins | sample LaCtaG_3_FD_189912 | JGI IMG/M metagenome (GOLD analysis project Ga0247835, IMG submission 189912) | Freshwater microbial communities from meromictic Lake La Cruz, Castile-La Mancha, Spain - LaCruzMarch2015_13.5m | ecosystem: Environmental > Aquatic > Freshwater > Lake | place: Spain: Castile-La... | reverse complement strand
AAAAGCTGTCCGCTCAGATCATTTAAGCGACTTCATGAACGCGGCCCGCCACCGCACGAAGCCCATTAAATGCGAACCCAACCTGTGCAGCACCCTCTTCGCCGCCGCAGCTTGAACCAATCTCGAGAGCGACGGTCATAGACCGCCGCTACACCCTGCGGCTTCTCAAGCCGGAGTGTGAAATGTGCGGGCTAGTCACCATAACTCTCTGGGACAGCCTGGATCAGAGGAAGTTCCGTGAGTCTCAGGGCGTGCGAACACCACGAAAATCGTGGGGGCCAAGAATGTATTTTTCTGGCGTCCGCGATGAGGAAGCCCCGCTTGCTTCTGGCATGGCTCCTGCCCGCGAAGCGGATTGAGCAGGAGCCATGAGAGAAGCTCCGAAAGATGCGCGCATTCGCAGCCGGCTTCCGCTGCTTGGCGATTTCTGGCACGCCACCTGCTGTGACCCAATCGTCGTTATTACGACCTAACAGAAACTTCATACGATTTAAAGGAGGCCGGTTACATGAAAATCACGAAACTATTGGCGGCGCTGGTGCTGGGATTGGCGGGGGGGTTCAGGCGGAGCCCTTAAAGGTTGCTTACAGCGACTGGCCGGGCTGGGTGGCCTGGCAGGTCGGGATCGACAAGGGCTGGTTTAAGGAGGAGGGGGTGGAAGTCGGGTTTGTCGGGCACCTTCTCCTGCTCAAAGCGCTCGAGGCAAACGGCCTGACCGAGGCGGACGTGACGCTGGTGAACGTGCCGACCCACGAGACGCCGAAGGCCTTTGCCTCCGGCGACGTCGATGCGATCGTCGCGTGGCAGCCGAATTCCGGGCAGGCGCTGAAGGCGGTGCCCGGCTCGAAGGCGATCTTCACGAGCAAGGATGCTCCCGGCCTGATCTACGACCTCCTGGCGGTGAGCCCGTCCAGCCTCTCCGCCCGCGAGGACGACTGGAAAAAAGTCGCCAAGGTATGGTATCGGATTGTCGATTATTTCAATGACCCGAAAACGAAGGCCGATGCGATCAAGATCATGGCCGCGCGGGTCAGCCTCCCGCCCGAAGAATACACCGCCTTCGTGGAGGGCACAAAGATCCTGACCCTGGCCGAAGCGAAGGCCGCGTTCAAAAAAGGTCCCGGGCTCACGTCGATCTACGGATCCAACGAGGTTGTGGAAAAGTTCAACATCGACAACAAGGTTTACGAGAAGCCGCAGGCGGTGGCCGACTACATCGCGCCAGCCATTACGGAAGGCATGTAGCTTGTTGAATGGGATTCCCCCGCGCCGGGGCCCGGCGCGGAGGGGACGTTTATGACAGCCCGGAAAAAAACCCGCCTTCTGGTGCCCTTTGGCGACCTGGGTGCCGGTGGCCAGATGCTCTTTGTCTGGCTCTCGTTTCTGGCCCCGCTCGTCGTCTGGGGCGCGGTGAGCTATGTCCCGTTCGTCTGGCACCCGCTCGTGCGGGTCGTCGATCCGGGCGGGGTTCCGTACTTCAAGCAGGACACGCTGGTTGAGAAAAAGGTTTTCCGCGAGGAGAACGCGAGGATGATTGCGGCCGGGATGCCGCGCGCGAACGGGGTTCCTGCGAACCCGGTCTTCCTTCCCGCCCCGCACGAGGTCGCCAAGGCGTTCTACAAAAGCTTCACCACGCCCCCGAAACGAAAGGGGGAGCCCTGGCTCCACGAAAGCCTCTGGCACAGCATCCAAATCATCTTCTGGGGGTTTTTCTGGAGCTCCCTGTTTGGGGTGCCGCTCGGGATTTTGTGCGGGACGTTCCAGGCGTTTTCAAAGCTCAGCGAGCCGGCGGTCGACTTTTTCCGCTACATGCCGGCCCCCGCATTCGGGGCGCTCGCGGTGGCGGTCCTCGGGATTTATGACTCGCCAAAAATCGCGATCATTTTTATCGGCACATTTTTCCAGCAGGTCCTCGTCATCGCAAACACGACCCGCAAGCTCGACCCCTCGCTCGTGGAGGCGGCGCAGACGCTCGGGGCCGGCCGGATCCAGATCCTCTTTCAGGTCGTCCTGCCCGGCGTGGCGGTCGACCTCTACAACGACATGCGGATCCTTCTCGGCTGGGCGTGGACGTACCTGATCGTCGCGGAATACATCGGGGCCAGCTCGGGGATTACGTACTTCATCAACCAGCAGGCGAAGTACCGGATCTATGACAACGTCTTCGCGGCGATCCTCATGATCGGGGTGATCGGGTTTTTAACCGACCGCGTGCTCGACCTTGTCGGCCAGAAGATCTTCCCGTGGCAGCGGGCAAAAAAGCCATCCCGCCTCCTGGCAATCCTGGGGAAAGCAGCAAGCCCGGCATGAATACCGGCTACCAGGCGCAATCCCCGGAAGTGGCGGCGCGTTTTGCCAGGCTGCGTGAGCGGCCGGTGATCCTCGACGTGCGCGCGCTCACAAAAACCTTTGTCGCCAGCGGGATCGAGCACACGACGCTCGACCGGATCTCGCTTCAGGTCCGCCGCCGCGAGTTCCTCTGCGTGCTCGGGCCGTCGGGATGCGGAAAATCGACCCTCATCCGGATCATCGCCGGGCTCGACACTCCGACATCCGGCGAGGTCCTCCTGGACGGCCAGCATGTGGAGGGCCCGGGGCCCGACCGCGGGATGGTCTTCCAGAGCTACACCCTCTTCCCCTGGCTCTCGGTCAAAAAAAACGTCATGTTCGGGCTTCGGATGGCCGGGCAGGCGCCGGCGATCGCGGAGGCCGAAGCCCGCGAATGGATCAGCCTCGTCGGGCTCTCAAAATTCGAAAATTCCTATCCGCACCAGCTCTCGGGCGGCATGAAGCAGCGGGTCGCGATCGCTCGGGCGCTGGCGAACCGTCCGCGCATCCTTCTGATGGACGAGCCGTTCGGCGCGCTCGACGCCCAGACCCGGGCCCAGATGCAGGCCTACCTGCTCGACATCTGGCGGAATGTCGATGTCACAATCCTCTTCATCACGCACGACCTCGACGAGGCGGTTTACCTCGCCGACCGGATTCTCGTGCTGGGCACGAACCCGAGCCGCGTTGCGGAGATCATCGAAAATCCGGTGCCGCGCCCGCGCAGCCGCTCCCAGTTTATCTCCCCTCCGTTCCTTGCCACCTACAGCCGGCTCGGCGAGCTCATCCATCCGCCCGCCGCGGAGACGCAGGAACGGCTTCCGATGGCCCGGATGACCATGATTGGCGATGATGTCGAATAGGCCACTGCTTTGGAGCGAGCTGACCTGGGGGGGAATTCCGCAGGTCCTGGAGGCGTGCGGGCACGCGGTCCTTTTTCACCGGGGCATCAAAAAAACAGGGTGCGCAAATTTCAGATTATTTGTGCGTCCGCACAAATAATCTGCGCTATCGTGGGTTCGAGTGCCCGTGGCTGCGGGGCACTGCGCACTCCAGCATTGATTTTTTCCGGCAGACGAGGAGATTTGGCGGGATGCAGGATCCACGATGCGACAAGCTGGCGGATGTTTTGACCCGCCACTCGACAAAACTGGCCAGGGGAGAGAACGTTTTGATCGAGGTATTTGACGCTCCCGACGAGATCGCGGTGTCGCTGATCCGGGCGGTGCGGGCGGCGGGGGCTGTCCCGTTCGTGACCACCCATCATTCCCGCGTGGCCCGCGAGCTGGCCGTGGGTGCCACCGACGCCCAGATGGAGGTTTCGAGCGGGGTCGAGCTCCTGCGCATGAAAAAGATGCACGCGTACATCGCGGTGCGCGGCAGCCACAACATCACCGAGATGGCCGACGTGCCGGATGAAAAAATGCGCCTGATCACCGGCCGGATGCGGCCGGTCATGGACTGGAGGATCAACCGGACGAAGTGGGTCGTCCTCCGCTGGCCGACCCCGGCCATGGCGCAGCAGGCGCAGATGAGCACCGCCGCCTTCGAGGATTTTTTCTTTCAGGTCTGCACGCTCGACTACGCGCGGATGACGCCCGGCATGAACGCGCTAAAGGCGCTCATGGACCGGACCGACAAGGTCCACCTGCGCGGGCCGGAGACCGACCTCCGGTTTTCGATCAAGGGCATCGGGTCGGTCGTCTGCGGCGGCGACCGCAACATTCCTGACGGCGAGGTTTTTTCCTGCCCGGCGAAGACGAGCGTCGAGGGGCATGTCACGTTCAATGTGCCGAGCATCTACCAGGGGGTCGCCTTCGACACCGTGCGGCTGGAGTTCAGCAAGGGACGGATCGTCGCGGCCTCGGCAAACAACGCGCCTGCCCTTAACAAGATCCTCGACAGCGATCCCGGCGCGCGGTTCATCGGCGAGTTCAGCCTCGGCTTCAACCCGCACATCCTGCACCCGATGCGCGACATCCTCTTCGACGAAAAGATCGCCGGATCGTTCCACTTCACCCCGGGTCAGGCGTACAAGACGGCCGGGAACGGGAACACGAGCCGGATCCACTGGGACATGGTCTCGATCCAGCGCCCCGACTACGGCGGCGGCGAGGTTTGGTTCGACGGAAAGCTGATCCGCAAAGACGGGATTTTCACGGTTCCGGCGCTCAAGCGGCTGAACCCGGAATATCTTCTGGGCAAGCGGGGCTGACATGCTGACCCGCTCGATCATGAACCCGCTCGAGAAGCGGATGGGGTACAAGTTCCGGAACGCCCTGCTCCTGGCCGAGGCGCTCACGCATCCCAGCATCTCGCTCGAGCGCAAGGATTATCCGTTCGACAACCAGCGGCTCGAATTCCTCGGCGACGCCGTGATCCAGGTCGTCGTCACCGAGCACCTCTTCCAGATGTTCCCCGATTTCAGCGAGGGGAGTATGACGAAGCTGCGCACGCGGATCGTCTCCCGGATGGCGCTGCGCGAGCGCGCGCTTGCGCTGGACCTCGGGAGCTTTCTGATGATGGGGCGCGGCGAGGAGGCGAGCGGCGGGCGCGAGCGGGCCTCGACGCTGGCCGACGCGTTTGAGTCCGTCGTTGGCGCGATCTACCTCGACGGCGGCTTCGAGGCCTCCCGCATCTTTTTGCTCAGCCAGATGGAGGAGAAGTTCGCCGACCTGGCCAGCCAGCCGGAGGAGATCAACCCGAAGGGGTTTTTGCAGGAGCTCCTCCAGTCGATCGCCCCGAATGCCCCGGAATACGAACTCCTCTCGATGACCGGCCCGGAGCACTCGAAAAAGTTTGTGTGCCGGGTGATGTGGAACGAGCTCGAGCTCGGGCGCGGCGAAGGGCTCAGCAAAAAGGAGGCGCAGGTCGCCGCCGCCGCCAGCGCTCTCGAAAAACGACCCTGGGAAAAAGAAGCCCGCAAAAAAGCATCCGCCGCATGATTTACCAACTTCCTCTCTTCACGACCGGCCTTGCCGCCGGGATCCTCCTGATCCTCAGCCACGCCTTCGCCCTGGCGAAGGAGAGGGAGGCCATCGCCTGGGCGAAGGCCTTTCCGCGCAGCCGGGCCGGCGCCACCGCCCTCCTTGCCATCGCTGCGGTATGGAGCTTCCTGCTGGTCCGATCCATCGACCTCGGCGAATTTTCTCCTCTGCGGAACATCATGCTCCTCGGGATCGTAGCCGGGGCGATCCTCTCCTGGATCTACGTGCCCGAGTTTCTCGCCGTGCGCGCGCTTGGAATGCTCCTGCTGCTGGCGGCCGAGCCGCTTCTGGAGTCTGCCGTGCTGCGCGTCGAGCCGACCAGGATCCTGCTCGTCGTCCTTGCGTATGCGTGGGTGATCGCCGGACTCTTTTTTGTCGGCATGCCATACGTTTTGAGGGATGCGATCACCTGGGTGACGACTCCCCCTCTGCGCTGGAGGGCGGCTGCGATCGGCGGGGTCGCCTACGGGATCGCGCTCGCGATCTGCGCGACATTCCTCTGGAGGGCGTAGCGCCGCCCCTCGCGCCAGGCCAGAAGGCCGAGGATCAGGAGGGCAGCCAGAATCGTCTCGGCCTCCGGAACCGCCATCGGAACGAGCTCCCCGTTGGCGAGGAGCTGTGCCCCGGAGTGCCCGTCGAAGGCAATGCGCGCGAGCTGCGCGGACGTCAGGGCGGAATTCGCTGAGCCAACAAAAATCCTCCCGGCCGTGCCGGCGAACCCGCCGGTGCCGGCCCATCCGTAAATCGTGAGCTCGGCGCCAGGCGTCCAGGCCGCGAGGTTGCTCGCGCCAAACCGGAGGTTGTGGATCGATCCGCCGAGGGTGATCGAGGAATCCGAGGTGAGCGTGAGGACGCCGAGAGTTTCCGAGAGCCCGGTTCCCGTGGAAAACGTGCCCCCGGCGAGCGTCATCGCCGTCGTATCGCCGATCTGGTTCGTATTCTCCAGAAGCAGGGTGCCCCCGGAATTCAGGAGGATGGCACCGGTCCCGACGGCGTTCTGCCCAGCTGTTTTGGCCAGGGCCAGCGTTCCGCCAGAGATGGTCGTTCCGCCCGTGTATCTGTTGGAGCCCGCGCCGCCGGAGAGGCGCACCGTCCCGGAATCGGACTTCGTCAGACCTCCCACTCCCGAGATCACGCCGGCATATGTCAGCGTGGTGCCCGCATCGGGGGCGAGCGTCCCCCCGCCGGCATTGAGGGTGATCCGGCGGTTGGCGTTGAGCGTGAGGTCCGCCGTGGTGTCGAGCGTTCCCCCGCCAAACCGCAGGTGCCCGGTCGTCGCCGCTCCGGGTGCCGTGCCGAGGTTGTTGTCGGCACTGATCCGCACCGTGCCGCCGTTGATTTCCGTGCGCCCGGCATAAGTCTTGGCGCCGGCGAGCTCAAGCGTCCCGGAACCGGTTTTGATCACGATCGCCGAGGTGGTGCCGGAAATGTTGCCGGTGATCCTCGTGTCCCCTGCCCCGGAAATCGTGAGGGCGTTGTTTCCGGTTTGAGCCCCCGAGAGCGCCAGCAGGCCGGCGTCGTTCTGGATCGTGGCCGAAGCGCTCCGCGCGATCGACCCGCTCAGCGTGTTATTTCCTGAAATGCCGCGCAGCGCTCCTGTGGCGGAAATTCCCGAGCCGCTCAGCGTGAAGTTCTCGGCCACCGTGAGCCCGCCTTCGAGCCGGAGCTGGGCACCGCTCGAGACGCTCGTCGTACCGGCTGCTGTCCCCAATGCGCTCGCACTTTGGACCGTCAGCACGCCCGCCAGAACGCTCGTCGCCCCGGTGTAGGAATTGTTGCCCGAGAGCGTCATGCTTCCGGTCCCGGTTTTGCGAAATGCCCCGGCCCCGGAAATCACGCCCTGAAAGCTTCCGGCTGGCGCCGACCCGGATCCCACCGCGAGCGTGCCGCCCGTCGACAAAACGACCGACGCGGAGGCGGCGGTCGCATTCAGGGCGCCGATCGTCTCGCTGCGGGAGGCATTGAGCGTGAGCCGTCCATCTGCCGCCAGGGTGACCGTACCGGTGTTGGCAATCTGCTCATTGCTCGTGATGGCAACCCGGGCGCTCGCCGCCGCCCCCGCCCCATCTCCAATCGACAGATTTCCTGCCACCGCCGACACGCTCGAGGATTTTGATAAATTTAAGAGCCCATCGGCCACGCTGGTGAGCCCGGAGAAGCTGTTCGCCACCCCCCCGCCGATCGTCACCGTCCCCGGCCCCTCGGCGCTGAATCCCCCACCTCCCGAAATCGCCCCGTCAAACCTCACAACCGTCTGCGAGATCACCCGGATGCTGCTCCCGTTGTTTGCCACCGCCCCGTTGATATCCAGGTTCCCGCCCGAAAGCCGGCTCACCCGCAGATCGTCGTTGAGAGAAATCGCCGAGTTGATCGCGTGCCCGTCCGCCCCGCCACCCGCCCCCTGTGCTGTGATCGTCGCCTCCCCCGTGCTCACGTCAAACGTCAGAGTGCTCCCGGTGATCGTGTGCCGGTTGTTGTCGTTCAAACTCAGCGCCCCCAAGGTCACCGGGGCGGCCAGCGTCACCACACGGTTCGCTGTAATGATTGTCCCCAGCGCCGCACTCGCATCCACCCCGCCCGGAATCGACGCCGGCGTCCAGTTTCCCGCAACCCCCCATGTCCCGTTCGCATTCACATTCCATGCCTGCGAGTGCAACTGGTCGCATGATCCGCAGAAAAAAAACAGCATGACCAACGGAAGCGCAGGCCATCCGGGCCGCGCACCGAGCGATGCAAAATTTTTGGACATGACCACGCTTTATCATTGCGGGAGGGGTGTCTTTTGTCAAGGGGGGACGGATTGGGGTTGCGCCCGAAGCGGGGGGATATGTTAGCGTGCCTGGGGTGTCACGTAACCGGATGCGAAGGTGGTCGAATTACCTCATATTTTGGGGAGCTCTTCTGCTGTGCCTTGGTCCCCGCGCTTGGGCGCAGGGCACCCCGGGAGCCGCCGGGCCGTCTGCCGCTGGCGGCAACGTGAACAATTTCAGTGCCGTGGGAAATTCCGCCCAGATGAGCCCGCTGTCGCTTGGGGGCACGGTCGGGCAGCGGGGGTCGCTGGCGGGATGGCAATCGTACCGGAATTACCGCTCCGGATCGGCGATCCGCGGGGGCGGCGTGGGCGGGGGGAGGTTTGCGCACCTGGGCCCGGTGGACTTTTCGTTCAGCTCCTACACCACGGTCAACTACGACACGAACATCAACAACTCGTCCAACGATCCGATCACCGACATGTACATCACGGCCGGATTTAATCTCGGCATCAACTGGGTCGCCACCCGAAGGAACCAGCTCCAGCTCTCCCTGGGATTGAACTTTACCCAATATCTGGAAAACACGGAGTACAACGACAACGGAATCCTGCTGGCCCCGTACACCGGGCTCGATTACCGGATCTACTTTTTAGACTTTGTTCTCACTCTTTACGACTACCCGTCGATCACCAATGGGGGGGGGCAGCAAAGCCCGGCACTTACAAATACCGCCAATTTCCGACAACTGAGCAACAGCGGGGGAATTTCCCTCCTCTGGCATCCCAACCAGCTTCTTTTCCTCACCGGCTTCGAACGCTCGGATGTGCTGTCGCTTTCCAATGAAGAGTTCAGCTCGCAGAACTCGCTCACCTACTCCTGGTACGGAACGATTTCCTACGACATCACCCCCACGACGAGCGTTGGAATCCGCCTCCAGGCCAGCAATACGGAGTACACCCAGGAAATCCTCAATAATGCACTCACCACACAAACCGGGCTCTTTTATTCCAGCACTCTCACCGAATACACCTCCCTCTATCTCGAGGCCGGCATTCAGACCGGGACCTATTCCGACACGGGCCGCCCGACCGATGAGCTCGTTTTTCAGGAAACCAACGGCGTCAATACCAATGTGGAGGGAACGCTGGGCGGCTCGGATTACACGCAGCCCTATTTCATCTTCGGAATCAGCAACCGCCTCACCCGCTACCTCACGCAGACAGTCAACATCTCCCGCCTTGCCTCAGGTTCGACGGTTTCGGATTACCAGGAGTCAAATAGCGCAAGCTACCAGTTGCAGTATCGGCTGAATCGGCTTACAAACGTCGGGGTGATGGTCAACTACGAATTCGGGACGATTTCGCGCACCACGGACCCCGCGCCCTATAGCAATCTCACCGGGCGTTTGGATTTTACTTTTGCCGTGAGGGAAAATACAAGCGTGGGAGTGGGTTGGAACTACTATCAAAATTCCGCGTCTGAATTGAATGCCGACTACAGCCGGCAGATCTTCTCGCTCTCGATTTCGCACCAGTTTTAATGCTCAGCAACCCTTGAAAACAATTCCCATCCACATCATGCGACCGCTGCGTTCCCTGGCGCTGGGAATTTTTCTTTTGGCCGCTTCGGTGGCGGTCGAGGCGCAGATTCCCGACGACGACCTGAACCTGGATCCCGGCGTTCCGGCGCTTCCGGCGCGGAGGCCGAACCCGGGGCTCGCAAATGCGGGGGTCGGCCAGCTGGACGACAAGCGGACATTGGCCGTGGGGGACCAGCTCAGCTTTCGGATTGCCGAGGAGGGAGACGATTCGGCTGTCGTGACGGTCTCCTCCTCGGGCGAAATCGATTTTCCGTACGTTGGGAGGGTGCCGGCGGTAGGCAGAACCTGCAAGGCGGTCGCGGACCAGGTCCGTTCCCAGCTTGAAAAATCCTTTTACCGCAAGGCGACCATCGGGCTGGCTCTTGAGACGGCCAGCACGCTCCCGATGGGGACGTATTTTGTCACCGGCCAGGTCCTGAAGCAGGGGGCGCAGGTGATCCCCCGCGACCGGGAGGTGACGGTTGCGGCCGCCGTGCTCGAGGCGGGCGGGTTTGCGGATTTTGCCGACAAGCGGCGGGTGCGGTTGATCCGGCCCTTGGCGAGCGGCGAAACCAAACGGTTCACCGTGGACGTCAAGGCCGTCCTGGAGCGGGGCGACGCCAAAAAGGACATGCTGGTCCAACCCGGCGACTACATCGTGGTCCCGGAACGGCTCTTTAATTTTTAACGCCTCCATGAGCACGACCCCATCGTCTTCCGTTGATTCCGTAGCAGCCTCGAGCGGCAATGCTGTCGGCGAGCGGGCGGAGGCGATCCGCTCGAAAATCTCCCGCTACCGCAGGGTCGTCTCCGCTTACTGGTGGATTCCTGCGATCACGATCAGCCTCGGGCTGGCCGCCCAGGCGTGGTTCTCGCTGACCAGCCCGATCAGCTACCAGTCGTACGCGCGCATCCTTGTCAGCGGCCGGATCGCCCTTCCCGAGGGAGGGATGTACAACGAGGAGGCGGTGAACTTCTTCGGAACCCAAACCGAGCTCATGCAGAGCGCCGAGGTGCGCCGCCGGGCTGGCGCGCGCGTGCAGTCGATGCGCCCGGACCTCTCCGCCGTTCCCGTCGACATCCAGGTCCTCCAGATCCCCCGCACCTCCATCTTTGTGCTCACGGCGAATGGCCAGAATCCCGACTACGTGAAGGCCTACCTCAACGCTCTCATGGAGGAGTACATCGCGTTGCGGCGGGGGATCTTCAACGAAAAATCCCAGAACACGCTGACGGCGATTACGGACGAGCTCGCCCGCGTGGAGGTCGATTTGCGCAAGGACGAGGACGCGCTCCTGGCCTGGAAAAAAAAGAACAACCTTTCGTTCCTTCAGGAGGAGGGGGTGAGCACCAGCGGGTATCTCTCCGCCCTCAACAAGGATCTGGCCGTCCTGGAATCCGAATACAGCCTGATCAGCCAGCTCACGGAGGAGCAAAACATTGATCGCGTCGCCGAGGGGACCGTGCCGCAGTCGTCCGCAACGGACGAGAAGACAGGAACCCCGGTCGAGGACCTCCTCGTTTCCGGCGGGGCCGGAACGCCCGCAGAGAGCTACCTTTCGGTCAAGCGACGGAATTTTCTTCTGCAGGCGATGCGCGAGCAACTGCTCGAAACCCGCCAGGCATCGCACCCGAAAATCAAGGATATCGAGCAGGAGATCCGGCAGAACAAGAAGCTTCTCGAGGTGTATCGCGCGCAGTCGCTCGAACAGCTCGAGTCCAAGCGCCAGTCGCTGGCAGCCCAGATCGCCAACACAAAGAACCAGGTGGTATCCTGGGAAAAGCGCTCGCTGGACCTGAGCAGCCGCATGGGCGAATTCGACCGGCTCAAGGCGAACATCGACCGGAAAAAAGGCCTCTACGACCGGCTTCTCGCCAGCGTCCAGAATGTGGACGTCAACTCGAGCATCCAGCAGGACATCCTTTCGATCATGGAGTATGCCACACCGCCGGGCGTGAACATCCAGCCGCTGGCCCGCGACCTGGCGCTCGGCGCGCTGATGGGCGCGGCGGCCGGCATCGGGATCCTGCTCATCATCGGCGCCCTCGACGACCGGATCGTCTCGATCGCCGAGCTCCAGGCCATCGTGGAGGAGGAGGTCGTTGCCATTGTCCCGAAAGTTCCCGAGGGCCAGCAGATCCTCCGGGTCAACGAGGATGACAACCAAGGGCTCTTCGAGTCGTTCCGCAAGCTCCGATCTTGGCTGCTCTTCACGGAGTGGGAAAACGGCCCACCGAAGAGTATTCTCGTGGCGAGCGCCATGCCGGGGGAGGGGAAATCCACCGTCTCGGCCAACCTTGCCACCTGCCTCGCCTCGTCGGGAACGCGGACCCTCCTGGTCGACGCCGACCTTCGACGCGGGACGCTTCACCGGCATTTCGGGCTCGAGCAGGACCCCGGCCTGGGTGATATCCTCAACGGCAGCTCGACCGTCGAAAAAGCGATCCAGCCGACCGAGCTCAAGAACCTCTGGTTCCTCCCCCGCGGCTACTATGGCGTCAGCGGATCCGAAATCTTTGTGCAGACCTCGCTCGACCACTTCCTGGCGGACGTCGAAAAGAAGTTCGACATGATCGTGTTCGATTCTTCCCCGGTCTTAGCGGTCGATGAGACGAGCATCCTGGCCGGGAAGGTGGACGCCTCGCTTGTCACGATCCGGTGCGGGATCACCAGCCTCCGGCTGGCCAAGCGCACGATTGCCCACCTGATCTCCCGCCGGGCGGTTGTGGGAGGCATCGTCTACAACGCCGTGGAGCCGTCAAACCACGAGTATCCCTACTACAACTATTACTACAGCCAGCAGAGGGGGAGGCCAGACGCCGGCAAGTCCTGACATGACCTCCGGGCCGCACCTGCCAATCAAGCGCCTCGCAGAGGACCCTTCGCTCAAAGCGCGACGCGGCCGGGCGGGGGCGGATCTTATTTCGGGAGCATTTTTCTGGGGGCTGGTCCTTCCCTTGCTGGACGCGGTGGTTCTGCTCGTCTGCCTGCTGGCGGCAAGCATGGTTCGTTTGGGATATATTCCCGGCGGGGATTCCGGCCGCGGCGGCTGGATCTCGTACATCCTGTACGGGGTCTGCATCATCGGGGGCGCGGCCATCAGCGGGGCCTACCGGAAGCCGGTCCAGCTCCGCAGGCTCAGCGCGGCGGCCGAGTTCATCCTCGGCACGGTGCTCGCCGCCGCCGGCGCCCTGTTTTTTATCTATGTCGTTTTTCTTGGCGCCGACCGCGTTGTCCAGGAAAGCCGTGCGGTCCTGCTTTTAAGCACGGCCCTTTTCATCCCGGCCGCCCTGATTTTCCGGGAGCTGATTTATCAGGTCCAGTGCAAGCTCGCCCTCACGCGCCCGTACCTCGTGATCGGCAGCAAGGATTCGCTCAATGAGTTTTCCTGCGCTTACAAGAAGACCGGATTAAACAACCCGGTGATTTCCCTGACGGTCGATGAGGTCCCTTTCCTGGAGGGAGGCGGCGGGCCCGGCACGGCCGCCTTCTGGGAGGATGTGGCGAGGCGGTTCGAGGCGGTCATCCTCACCGATCCGCCAGAGGAAATCGCCCCCGGCCTGATCGAAAAACTGGTCCGCATGCACTTCGCGCAGCTTCCCGTGCTGACCCTCAACGCGTTTTACTCGGTGATGTGGAGGCAGGTCCCGACGCTCCACCTGAACCCGGCCTGGGTCTTCGAGCAGGATTTCAGCCTCGCCGAGAGATCGAACTACCGGTTTATCAAAAGCGGCTTCGACACGATCCTGTCGTTTGTGCTCCTCATCGTTTTTCTCCCGCTCTTTCTGCTCGTCGCTGCGGCGATCGTCATCGATTCGCGAGGGCCGGTCTTCTTCCGCCAGGCGCGGACCGGCCGAAACCGAAAAGTCTTTCCGATCATCAAATTCCGAACGATGACCGTCGGGGCCGAGGACGGGCCGGCCTACACGTCCGGGAACGATCCGCGCATTACCCGTGTCGGAAAAATCCTGCGGGTCCTCCGCATCGACGAGCTCCCCCAGCTCATCAACGTGCTGGTCGGCGACATGAGCCTCATCGGACCCCGCCCGGAATGGGTCCGCCTGGTTCCGGTCTATGAAAAGGAGATCCCGTTTTACCACCTGAGGCATCTCGTCAAGCCCGGCATCACCGGCTGGGCGCAGCTCAACTTTCCCTACGGAGAAAGCCTCAGCGATGCCATGGAAAAGCTGCGCTTCGACCTCTACTACATCCGGTTCTACTCCCCGATCCTCGACTTGGAGATCGTTTTAAAAACCGTCCTCCATGTCCTCTCGGTGCACGGAAGGTAGGCCGCCTACACCTCAAAAAACGTGCGAAGCTTGCCGAGGAAACCGGCCTTGTAGCTGCTTTTTGTTGCCTGCCCGGCGCTGCCCGCCGCCTCCGCCACGAGCCCCTCGTTTTTCATCCGGCGCTGCGCGAGGAGCTCGCTCAGGGCCTCCAGGAGGTCCATGCTGGCGCTGATGATAGGCGCGAGGGTCGCCTTCTCGACCTGCACCGCTTCGCAGTCCTCAAGCGCAAGGATCGTGGCCGAACGAAGCTCCCCGGTCAGCACCGAGTTCTCCCCGATGCACGCATCCGGCCCGAGGACCGCAACCGCCGTCCGGACACCGTTTGCCTCGACCCAGACCTCGGCGCGGCCGCTGATCAGGACGTACATCGGCCCTGCTGCCGCCCCCTGGCGGATGATGCTTTCGCCCTGGCCGAAGCGGACGATCCGGCTGCGGCTCACGAGATCCTCCAGCTGCTCCGGAGAAAGAACCGGCGCAAAAACCGCCTTGCGGAGCGAGTCGCGGACGCGCTCGCGGTTCTCCCGGTGCGGGGCCGGTCGCTCGAGCGAAAGCTCGTGCTGAATGGGGAACGGGATCGAGATGTTGTGCCGGCGCAGCGCGTACCAGAGGGTCGTCCGGATGTGGCTGTTGGCCGGGTTGTAAAAGACGTGGTCGTCCAGCCAGAACCGGAGCTGGTAGGTGATGCTCCAGTCTCCGAACTCCATCAAAAAAACGTTGGGGGCGGGGTCGCGCAGGACGTGCGGGCAATCGAGGGCGGCTTCGATCAGGACCTGCTTCACCAGGCTCGGGGGGGCATCGTACTCCAGCCCGATGTCGAGGCGCACGGCGTGGGTGCTGGTCGGGTAGTTGTAGTTGGTGACCGTCTGCTTGGTGATGTTGCTGTTCGGGATGTCCAGGCAGACATCGTCGGTCGTCCGCAGCCGGGTCGAGCGCCAGTTGATCTCGATGATCTTCGCGTGCTGGCCGTCCACCAGAAGCCAGTCGCCCGCCTTGAACTGCCCGCCAAAATAGATCGCAAACCCGCTGAAGATGTTCCCGAGCGTGTCCTGCAGCGCCAGCCCGAGAACGATGCCGACAATCCCCGCCCCCGCCAGCAGCCCCGGAACCGCCACCCCATAAAAAAATTGGAGGACGAAGAGGAGGGCCCCGACCATGATCGCGATCGATACAAACTCGCCGAGGAACTTCGGGACCTGCCGGCTCGCGCCGTTCCGGAGCAGATGGTCAAAAAAGTAATACCGGACCATGCCGATCAGGAAGAACGCGCCCACCACGGTCACCGTCGCCCCGATGTGCTCCTCCCCCTGAAAATCCACAAACGAAAAGCAGGTCGGGATGTAGAGCGCGAGCGCGATGCAGAACAGGTGGTAAACCCAGCTGAGGGGAAGCTGGTAGCGCCGCTTCAGCGCCCTCCCGCTCAAGATCATGACCAGGTAGATCAGGATCGCGCACCCGAAGTAGATGCCGGCGTGGTGGGTGATCCGGAGGCCTGCCTCTAAAATTCCGTCCGGGTCAGACGCAGCAGCTCCAAAAAGGTAAGTGGTCGCCAACATTCCCCCACCCTAGATGAATGCTCTACGCTCTGGCAATCCTGGCCGTGATCCCCGCCTCGTCGTGCGCATCTCCGAAAGTTGCAACCGAAGCGACAGGCCCCCAGGGAGCATGGGCGATGCTTCACTTCGTTTTGGTTGTGCTCCCTGCACCAAACATTCGTCTTTCCCGCTTTACGAAGCGCTATCGCGCTGGTTTTCCGCCCGTGTGGGCGTTGGTTTGGCTGCGAAAGCCAGCCTCCAAACAGGCGATACGCCCAATGCTGTCAGTTTTACGGAAAATCGCGGTCGCACGAGTATCCGAGGAGCATGGACATTCCTGTCCATGGCACGCCAGCCTCCAACGACAGGAATGTCGTTGCCCCTTATACTGACAGTATTGGGCGAGACGCGTGTTCTCCCTGCTATTTGTAACTTTCGGAGATGCGCCCCCTCATCACCCCGCAAAAAAATTGGTTCATCCGCAAAAAGTGTGCTTAGCCTTATGAAGAGTCAGGATTCTCAGGGAAAGAAACTCGAAGTCACGAAGGCCGTAATGCATGCGCTGCATGGCGCCAATTTTGTTGTTGATGCCTTCAAGTTTTCCGTTGGAGATCGCATAGACCCAGCCGTTGAGAATGGCACTGCGAAATCCACGCAACGTTTTAGCCAGGGAAGCCAGCAACGGCACCCCGGCTTCTGCCGCCCGGCGACACCAGTCGTCGAAGAACGACGACATTTGTGCGATGTCGGGAAAGCTCCACATCGCCCGCAGTTCCTCTTTGAGGTAGTAGGCCAAGGAAAGCGGCTTGTTGAGCTTGAGAGCCTCCTCCAGATCGGGCAGCCGATCCGGGGCGAGATTCTCGCGCCCTCGCAGCAAAAGATACCGGGTGCCTTTGATGGCTCTGCGTCCCATGATGTCGGCCTCGCGTTGAAGGGCGCGACGCAGTTCGTCGATTTTTTCGTTCATCAGTTTGATGACATGAAAGCGGTCGGCGACCAGCAGCGCATCGGGCAGATTTTTGCGCACGGCGGCGGCATACGCGGCACTCAGGTCGGTCGCCACGGCGCGGATGTCGGCTTTCGCTCGCCGAAGCCGACGGAAGAAGGGTCTGAGAGCATTCTCTCCTCGGCCCTTGGCGACGTACAGAACCTGTCCGCTCTCCCAGTCAATGACGATGGTGATGAACTTGTGGAGCTTCCCCAAATACACCTCGTCAATGGCCAGAAACTTCACCTGCGTGAGGTCGACTCCGGCGGCCTCCTTGGTCATGGCTCCTTTGACGATCCGCTTGATGGTATCCCACCCCAAACCCGTCAGGTTGGCCAAGTCCGTCATGCTCATGATTCGGAAGAGTCCGGCGACGAAACGAGCGAGTCCCAGGGTGTAGGAGCACCCTCGCGGGGCAAAAGGGGGGAGGAGTCGAAAAACTCCCCGCATTCCCGGCACTGGCATCGCGGCACATGGACCACGAACGTCATGGTTTTCAACCCCACAGGCACCCCTCGAACCCGCCGCTCCCGCGTGCCGTGCAACGCGATGTGGTCTGCCCCACATTTTGGACACCGGATCGCATCCTTCCGGGCTTTGAGATGAACTTCGACCCCTCCTTTGACATACTTCGTGCTCTGGTATTCCCAGCCGTCGCCAACCCCAAAAACCCGCTTCAGAAATGTGCTTTCCATCCCTCAGCATCTACCCTGTTTCCCCTCTGTAAGCACACTTTTTGCGGAAGAGCCAAAAAATTCCGCGCAAGATCGCCGGGGTGTGCCATAGTAGCCGCTTAACACCCGCTCTTCATGATCCCACCGCTATTCATCTACGTCATTTTTGGAATCGTCCTCGTTGCCGGCCTCGTGCTCATCCTCGTCCTCGCAAACTTTTTCGGGGTCTGGCTGCGCGCGAAGATCGCCGATGCTCCGGTCCCCTTTGCCAAGCTGATCGGGATGCGCCTGCGGAAGGTGCCCGTCGGCCTGATCGTGGACAGCCGGATCACGGCGGTGAAGGCGGGGATCCCGCTGGAGACAGACCTTCTGGAGGCCCACTACCTTTCGGGGGGCAATGTCTCGCACGTCGTCCTGGCGCTCATCGCGGCAGACAAGGCCGGCATCACGCTCGATTTTAACCGGGCCTGCGCGATCGACCTCGCGATCAAGGGAACCAGCAAAACCGTGCTCGAGGCGGTCCGCACCAGCATCAACCCGAAGGTCATCGACTGCCCGAACCCGGCGACCGGAAAAATCACGATCGACGCAGTCGCGCGGGATGGGATCGGTGTCAAGGTTCGCGCCCGCGTGACCGTGCGCTCGAACCTGGACCGCTTCGTCGGCGGTGCCACCGAGGAGACGATCATCGCCCGCGTCGGCGAGGGGATCGTCACGTCGATCGGCTCGGCCGTCTCGTACAAGGATGTGCTGGAAAACCCCGACCGCATCTCGAAGACGGTCCTCCAGAAGGGCCTCGACAGCGGGACCGCATTCGAGATCCTCTCGGTCGATATCGCGGATGTCGACATCGGCGACAACATCGGGGCCAAGCTGCAGGCCGAGCAGGCGGAGGCCGACAAGGTGGTCGCCCAAGCAAAGGCCGAAATGCGGCGCGCAGCGGCTGTCGCCAGCGAGCAGGAGATGAAGGCCCGCACGCAGGAGATGCGCGCCAAAGTCGTCGAGGCCGAGGCCCAGGTCCCGCAGGCGATGGCCGAGGCGTTCCGCTCGGGCAACCTCGGGATTATGGATTACGTGAAGATGAAAAACGTGCAGTCCGACACCAGCATGCGCGAGAGCATCGCCGGAGCGGAAAAGGCCCAGCTGGGATAAGACGGCCCGGCCAAACCAAAATCTCCGCGCCATGGAACAGCTCGTCATCCTGGTCATCATCGGCCTGATCAGCCTGGTGAACTGGCTCATGCAGCGCTCGGCCGAGCTCCGTGAGAAGCGCAAGCTGGAGCGCAAGAGCCTCGGGATTCCCGAGGGCAACCCCTTCCAGGGGCAACCTCCTGCTGAGGAACCCGAGCGCCTGGATCCGGACCCTGCTGCAAACATGCGGCGGCTCATGGAGGCGCTTGGACTGCCGGTGGAGATCGAGCAGCCCCTGCCGACGACAAGGCGCAGCGAGGACATGCCGCCCCCCCTGCCTCCCCCGCCCGCAGCGCCTCGCTCCAAACCGGCCTTCCGCGCGCATCGCGCGGTTCAGATCCCGGCCGCCCCCGCCCCCGCCTCCGCGCTTTCCCTGGCGCTCAAACAGCGGGGCAGCCTCCGCCAAGCCATCATCCTCCGCGAAATCCTCGGCCCGCCCAAAGGGCTCGTCGCGTGATCATTCGCAGCGCCACCCTTTTGCTTAGCGCCCCCGACCTGGCGACCTGCCCAGAATCGGACCGGCTTGAGTTTGCCTTCATCGGCCGGTCGAATGTCGGGAAGTCTTCGCTCGTCAACATGCTGACCCGCGTCAAGGGCCTCGCCAAGGTTTCCGCCACCCCGGGGAAGACCCGCCTGATCAACTTTTTTACGATCAACGAATCCTGGACGCTGGTCGACCTGCCGGGCTACGGATATGCGAAGGTTGCCCGGCAGGACCGCGCCCGGTTCAGCTCGTTCGTCGCCGACTACCTCCAGCACCGGCCGAACCTGCGGGGCACATTTGTCCTGCTTGATTCGCGGCTGCCCCCCCAGAAGCTCGATCTCGATTTCCTGCACTGGATGGTCGGCTGCGGGCTCCCGTTCATTCTCGTGTTCACAAAAACCGACAAGCTCACCCGCTCGGCCGCCCAGGCGAATATCGATGCCTTCCTCGAAAAGTTCCGCGAGATCAGCGACGAGGCCCCGATGATTCTGATGAGCTCGGCAAAGGACGGAGCCGGGCGCCCGGAGATCCTGGGCACCATCGCGTCCGCGATGGAAGAGGAGGCATGACGCTCGAGGATCTCGGCTGGAATGCCGGATTTGCGGACGCCTGGGCCGCTTACCACGGGACCGGCTGGCAGGCCGCCCGCCTGATCCGCGACAACAAAATCACGTATGGCGCGCTGCTCGGCGACGGCCGCGAGCTGGAGGTCGTCCTGGGCGGCAAGGTGTACCACGATGCCAAGACGGATGCCGAACTGCCTGCCGTCGGCGACTGGGTCGCCATCGAAGTCGGGGCTGAAAACTCGGAGCACATGATCCGCGCCCGCCTTCCCAGAAAAACCTGCCTCTCCCGGAAGATGTCCGGAAGAAGCACCGAGGAGCAGGTGATCGCCGCCAACATCGATGTCGTCGTCGTCGTCACCGATCCCGGGCCGGATTTTAACCTGCGGCGGCTCGAGCGCTACTTTGCCATCATCGGCCGGAGCCGGGCGAAGGCGGTCGTGCTCGTCAACAAGGCGGACATCTTTTCTTTGGAGGCCAGCCAGTCGGCCGCCGCAGCGATCCGCCGCCTCAACCCCGAGGCCGACGTCCACCTCACCAGCGCAGAGGACCCGCCAAGCCTGCGCGCCCTCAAAGCCCACCTCCAGCGCGGGGTCTCGCTCACGTTCGTCGGCTCGAGCGGCGTCGGAAAATCTTCCCTCGTCAACCTCCTCCTCGGCGGCGAATACCAGTGGACCGACCAGGTCAACGCCACGACGGGCAAGGGTCGCCACACGACAACCGCCCGCGAGCTCATGGTGCTCCGCTCCGGTGGCATCATCATCGACAACCCCGGGATCCGCGAGGTCCACATGTGGACGGACGAAGAAACCTTACGCGAGCGGTTTGCCGACCTCGAGGAGCTGGCCGCACAGTGCCGGTTTGCCGACTGCCGGCACGGGTCCGCCCACGCGGGCTGCGCGATCCAATCGGCGATCGCGGACGGAAAAATCAACGCCCAGCGCCTGGAGGGGTTCCTGAAACTCGACCAGGAGCTCGCCCTCCTTCAAAAAAACCGTCAGAAGCGGCAGATGACGGTCGACCGGCGCGCCAGGCGCGACCACCAGACCAAATCGCGCCGGTTTTTTGACCGCCACTCCCCGGACCCCGAATCCGAGGAGTGACGCCATGCCTCGCGGCGGTCCATCAGCGCTAACTTGCTTGTAACAGCACCGTTGGGTTCTCAAATAAACCTACGGCCCAGCCCAGGCGCACTGGAGGTGCCGTGGATATTAGCCGGTGGCGTAAGCCACCGGTTGGTGCAACACACGAACCGCCCCGGCGGGGCGGCGGACCCGTCCGGTTACCACAAAAGAGCGCATAGGGCCCGGCCGCCTTCCGCGCTGGCGATCATGAGCTCGGTCAAAAATTCCTGAAAAATCCAGTTGTCGCCGGGGGGGCAGCCGTTTAATCGTAATCGCGCCCTTCACCAACCCGTTTTTTCATGAGTAACAAAGGTAAAATTGTCCAAGTCATCGGCCCCGTTGTGGACGTCGAATTTGACCCCTCCACCGGGGCCCTCCCAAAAATCTACGACGCGCTCCAGATCACATTCGAAGCTGCCGGAAAGACGAGCCACCTGACCCTGGAGGTCCAGCAGCATCTCGGCGAGAGCTGGGTCCGCTCGATTGCGATGAGCTCGACCGAGGGCCTCTCGCGGGGCATGGAGGTCACGAACACGGGCGCGCCGATCTCGGTGCCGGTCGGCGAAGGCGTTCTTGGGCGCATCTTCAACGTGACCGGCGACCCGACCGACGAGCGCGGGCCGGTGAAGTTTGATAAGAAGTACCCGATCCACCGCAAGGCCCCCCCGCTCACCGAACAGGACACCAAAGCGAAGATCCTCGAGACCGGGATCAAGGTCATCGACCTGATCTGCCCGTTCACGAAGGGCGGCAAGGTCGGAGCCTTCGGCGGAGCGGGCGTCGGCAAGACGGTCGTCATCATGGAGCTTATCAACAACATCGCCAAGGGCCACGGCGGATACTCGGTGTTTGCCGGTGTCGGCGAGCGCACCCGCGAGGGCAATGACCTCTACGCCGAAATGAGCGAGTCCGGCGTCATCGTCCAGGACGACCTCGAAAAATCCAAGGTCGCGCTGGTTTACGGCCAGATGAACGAACCTCCGGGCGCCCGCCTCCGGGTTGCTCTCACCGCGCTTTCGATGGCCGAATATTTCCGCGATGAAAAAAACCAGGACGTCCTGCTATTCATCGACAACATCTTCCGGTTTTCGCAGGCCGGGTCCGAGGTGTCGGCGCTGCTCGGGCGCACGCCGAGCGCGGTCGGCTACCAGCCGACCCTCGCCGCCGAGATGGGCGACCTCCAGGAGCGGATCACCTCGACCACGAAAGGTTCGATCACCTCGTTCCAGGCGGTTTATGTGCCGGCGGACGATCTGACCGATCCGGCTCCCGCCAACACGTTTGCCCACCTCGATTCCACGATCGTCCTCGAGCGCTCGATCGCCGAGCTCGGCATCTATCCGGCGGTTGATCCGCTGGCCTCGACCTCGAAGGCGCTGTCGGCGGACATCATAGGCGACGAGCATTACGCGGTCGCCCGCGGCGTGCAAAACGTGCTCCAGCGCTACAAGGACCTCCAGGACATCATCGCGATTCTCGGCATGGACGAGCTCTCGCCCGAGGATAAGCTGACCGTCTACCGCGCCAGGAAAATCCAGCGCTTCCTGTCCCAGCCGTTCCACGTGGCCGAAATCTTCACCGGCACGAAGGGCCAGTACGTGCCGATCACCGAGACGATCCGCGGGTTCAAAGAAATCCTCGATGGCAAGCACGACGATGTGCCGGAAGGCAACTTCTACATGAAGGGCGGGATCGACATGGTTAAGGAGGGGTAAAACCCTCCTGCCTGAAACGCCCTGCCCAGCCAAGCAAAACTCCCCGCACACGACCCCAACATGCTCCGCCTCGAAATTGTCACCCCCGAGCAGAAGACGTACGCCGACGACGTCGATTCCGTCGTCATCCCGTGCGTTGAGGGCGAGATCGGCGTGCTCCCGCAGCACGTCCCGCTGATGACCCAGCTACTCCCCGGCGAACTCCGCGTCATGAAGGACGGCGAAGAGCTTCGCCTCGCAGTCGGCGAAGGCTTTGTAGAGATCGGGGCCGACAAGGTCGCCGTGCTCACCGACATGGCGATCAGGGAGTCCGATATCGATGAGTCCGCCGCCGAGGAGGCGATGCGCCGCGCCGAGGAGGCGATGCGCTCGACCAAGCTCAGCGATGAGGAACACGCAACCGTCAGGGCCTCGCTCCAAAAATCTCTCGCCATGATCCGGGTCAAGCGCCGCCGCTGAAGTCCAATAGGAGATCCCCCGGCCCTGCCGGGGAGGCTCTCGAAGTTTGACTTTTCGTGCACGAGAAGACCAGACAACAAAGGGAATGGGATTGCATGGAAACGGGGGGCATTTGAGAGGAAAATGCGTCGTCGAAAATGTTCTGTGGCATGGGCATCCTGCCCATGTCTTGCTGGATTGTTACGCATGGGCAAGATGCCCATGCCACAAGAGTTGGCCGAAGAGACACGCATTGGAGACAAGGGACCTCTCACAGAAAACTAGCCGCTTTGAGCGGCTTCCATCACAAGCCTCCGGCTTTGCCGGAGGTTTGTGACTCCTTAGCCCCACTTCGCGGACTGGAGGGTTCGGATGGCCGCGGAGCCGCTATTTTGCGATATCGACACCAAAAGGTCGGCACTACAGCGGCGCGAGGTTGTGGGGGAGCTGGTGAGAGTAGATTTTCGG
>Ga0247835_1001977_pt1 | contig 23204 bp, 17 predicted proteins | sample LaCtaG_3_FD_189912 | JGI IMG/M metagenome (GOLD analysis project Ga0247835, IMG submission 189912) | Freshwater microbial communities from meromictic Lake La Cruz, Castile-La Mancha, Spain - LaCruzMarch2015_13.5m | ecosystem: Environmental > Aquatic > Freshwater > Lake | place: Spain: Castile-La... | reverse complement strand
GAGGCGGTGACCGACCACGATTTGATCCTGCTCGTTGACCACCGGCTGTTTGATGATGGCGCCGATGCCGAGGATGAAGGATTGCGGCGGATTGATAATGGGCAGGAAGCTGTCGATGCCGAAGCCGCCGAGGCTGGAGAGCGTGATTGTTCCGCCCTGGTATTCCTCGGGCTTGAGTTTTTTGCCGCGGGCTTTGGCCGCGAGCTCTTTCATCTGCGCGCTGATTTCACGCAGATTGAGGGTGTTGGCTTTTTTGATCACCGGAGTAATCAGCCCATCTTCGATCGCCACAGCCACCGCGAGATTCACCTCGGCGTATTCGATGATGGCATCGCCATCGTAAGCCGCGTTGATTTTCGGCACTTCGGCCGCGGCGCGGGCGGCGGCCAGAAGAATGAAGTCGTTGACCGTGAGTTTTTGTCCCCCGTCCTTTTCCGCCATGGCATTGAGTTCCTTGCGCAGGGCCATGAGCGGTCCGCCGTCCATGGTCACGCTGAGATAGAAATGCGGGATCTGTGTTTTGCTGGCGAGGAGGCGCTCGGCGATGGTCTTGCGCATGCCGGTCAGGGCGATGATTTTTTCTTCCCCGGCGATGCCGTGGGCGGCGCGAATGGCGGGTGTGGCGGGAGATGCCACTCCCCCACCCCCGCCGGCTGGCGCATTTTCGACGTCCTTCTTGACGATGCGTCCACCGGGGCCGGTGCCGGCGATAGAGGAAAGATTCACCCCGCGGGTGGCGGCGATTTTGCGGGCGAGAGGAGAGGCTTTGATCCGGCCGGTCGTGGCCGGTGCAGCGGCGCGGGGTGCGGGAGCAAGGGGAGTTATGGCCGCGGGCGCAGAGGTTTTCGGTTTTTCAGCAGTCGGAGTGGATTGCGCTGCGGGTGCGGTGTCGGCCGTTTCGCCGTCGGCGAGGATGAGAGCAATTTTGTCACCGACTTTAATCATGCCGCCCTCTGCGACGTAAAGTTCGCTCAATATTCCTTCGTCGAAGGCCTCCATTTCCATGGTGGCTTTGTCTGTCTCGACTTCGGCCAGAATGTCGCCGACTTCAACCTTGTCACCTTTGGTTTTGACCCATTTGACGAGAGTGCCCTCGACCATGGTGTCGCTGAGTTTGGGCATGGTGACGAGTGGCATGGTGGGAAGTGATGAGTGACGAGTGGAATGTCGGCGCGGGCGGGGGCCCGCGGATCAGGAGATGGCGAGGACTTTTTGGATGATGCGATCGGCGGTGGGGAGCTGTAGCGCTTCGAGCGGGGGGCTGTAGATGGCGGGGGCGTCGAGGGAGCAGACACGCTGGACGGGGGCGTCGAGGTCGTCGAAGGCGCGTTCCTGGATCATGCTGGCGATCTGGGCGGAGACGCCGCAGAAGGGTTTGTTTTCGTCGACCAGGACGGCGCGGTGGGTTTTTCGCACGCTGGCCAGGACGGTTTCTTCGTCCAACGGACGAATACTGCGGAGGTCGACGACCTCGGCTGAGATATTGAATTCCTCGTGCAGGCGGTGGGCGGCGGCGAGGGCGGTGAGCACGGCGCGTCCGTGGGCAATCAGGGAGACGTCGGTGCCTTCGCGTTTCACGTCGGCCACGCCGATGGGAATGAGGTATTCGCCTTCGGGTACTTCACCCTGGTCGCCGTAGAGGAGGGTGTTTTCCATGACGCAGACCGGGTCGTTGTCGCGGATGGCCGCTTTCATCAGGCCCTTGGCGTCATAAGGCGTGGCGGGTGAGACGACTTTGAGGCCCGGGGTGTTGGCCAGGAAATTTTCCGGGGTGTGCGAATGGGTGGCGCCGACATTGGTGCCCCCGTTGGCCGGGCCGCGGATGACCAGGGGGCAGTTGATTAGTCCGCCGGACATGTAGCGCACGCAACCGGCGTTGTTGATGATCTGGTCGTAGGCCACGTAGGCGAAACTCCAGAACATGAGTTCCATCACCGGGCGCATGCCCATCATGGCGGCCCCCACCCCGAGGCCGATGAAGCCGGCTTCGCTGATCGGGGTGTCTATGACACGCTTGCCACCGAAGCGTTTCCAGAGGCCCTCGGTGATTTTGTAGGCGCCGTTGTATTCGGCGACTTCCTCGCCCATGACAACGACGTTTTCGTCGCGCTCGAGTTCTTCGGCTAGTGCGTCGTTGAGGGCTTGGCGGTAGGTGATGACGGGCACGGCGGAGAAAAGTAGGAAGTGGGAAGGATGAAGGAAGAGGTGCGGGCGGCTTTAGTCATTGAAGAAGTGACGGCCGGTTTGGCCGGACTCGGTACCCATATCGACTTCATAATAAATGTCGCTGAAGATGTCTTCCACTTCGGGGAACGGGCTGTCTTCGGCGAATTGCACGGCGGTCGCGGCTTCTTTCTTGGCGGCCTCGTCGATTTTTTTCAGCTCGGCGTCGTCGAGGATCCCCTCCTCTTTCAGGCGGTTTTCCCAGAGCGTGATGGGGTCGTGGTTCTGCTTGTAGAACTCGATCTCCTCGGGCTTGCGGTATTTCTTCGCGTTGGCGTCGGCCACGGAGTGTCCGTAATAACGGTAGGTGTCGATCTCGAGGACGGTGGGCCGGCACTTTTCGTGGGCGCGCTCGATGGCGTCCCAAGTTTTGGCCCGGACTTCATAGAGGTCCTCACCATTGACGATGTCCCAATCGATGTTGTAGCCCTCGGCGCGTTCGGCCAAACAGGATTTGCTCGCGGAGGAGCGGGCCAGGCTGGTGCCCATGGAATACTGGTTGTTTTCGATGATGTAGACCACCGGGATGTCCCAGAGCGAAGCGAGGTTGAGGGACTCGTGGTAGACGCCTTGGTTGACTGCACCATCGCCGAGATAGGTGAGGCAACAACCCTTGAGGCCCTGATATTTGAGGGCGTAGGCAATGCCGAGGCCGAGCGGGGTTTGACCAGCCACAATCCCGTGGCCGCCCCAGAAATTTTTATCCGGCGCGAAAAAGTGCATTGAGCCCCCCTTCCCTTTCGAGCACCCGGTGGCTTTGCCGAGGAGTTCAGCCATGCACTCGTTCATTGACATGCCGACCACGAGGGCGTGGCCGTGGTCGCGGTAGGCTGTGATGGCGTGGTCGTTCTCGCCCATCAGCGCGAGGGTGCCGACGGCGACCGATTCTTGTCCGATGTAAAGATGCAGAAACCCGCCCATTTTCCCTTGCTGGTAAAGCTTGAGGGAGGCCTGCTCGAAGCGTCGGATGCGGAGCATATCGGCGAGGAAGCCGAGCTTTTGCTCCTTGGTCAGGTCGGCGTTGATCGCGGCCGTGGCGTAGTCGACCGGGTTGCGACCGGTTTTTTTTGGCTTTTCGGCTCGGGTAACACTCACGTTGGGATATCGGGTTCGGTTGGTTACGGGTAGCGGTCTGACCGCAGATGCGAAGGGCGGAGGGCACCTTGGCAAGAACGAGGAATAGTGGAAAATTCCGCGGCTTTTGGCAAACGGAAATGAAGAGGGAAAAAGAAGGAGGAGACTTGAGTTCGAAGCCTGAGTGGGAGGGGCGCGGAGCGGGAGGAGATCGGGACTGGAGATCCGAAAATTCACATGACCGTGGGGCTGCTATGACATTCTTTGGCGTCCTTGCTTGCGGCTCGGGTTGGAATTAGGATGATAAATCTTTTGGATCTGGGTTAAGTCCTTAATCGACAATATTTTATATGCAAAATACTGAACAGCAATTAGTTGCACAAGCGATTGAGGTAGCTGGGCGGGCTTACGCGCCTTATTCCAAGTTCCTGGTTGGAGCGGTCTTGGTTGGGAGGGATGGCCGGATTTTTGCTGGGTGCAATGTGGAGAATATCAGTTTCGGGCTGACGATTTGTGCGGAGCGCAATGCGGTCTTTGCTGCGGTGGCGGCGGGGTGTCGGGAGTTCGAGAAGATCGTCATTGTGGCGGATACCGAGGTGCCGGCCTCGCCTTGCGGGGCTTGCCGGCAGGTGCTGGCAGAATTTGATCCTGACCTCGAGATTGTGTTGGCGAACTTTCGGGGCCAGACGGAGATGTTCCGGCTTTCTAAGCTCCTCCCCCGCCCCACGGCGGGGATTTTGGATCGGAGCTGAGGGATTTATGGAGGGATTACCCGGAGCCTTTGTTGGTCCGCGGACACAAGGTCCGCGGCGCCGCTGCTAGGTTCCACGTGGAACATGACCAGCATGTACGAGTATCCGGAGACATTTGACGTTCTCGTGTTGGGTGCGGGGCATGCGGGAGTGGAGGCGGGTTTGGCGGCCGCTCGGTTGGGGGCGCACACCGGGATTTTGACCCAGAACTTGGACACCATCGGGCAAATGTCTTGCAATCCGGCTATCGGGGGCCTGGCCAAAGGGCACATGGTGCGGGAGATTGATGCGCTCGGGGGGGTGATGGGTCAGAACACGGACGCCACGGGGATCCAATTCCGGATGCTCAACGCAAGAAAGGGCCCGAGCGTGCAGGCGCCACGGGCCCAGTGCGACAAGAAGGCCTATCAATTCCGTTTGAAGTGGGTGCTGGAGCACTCCCCTCGCCTTCATTTGCTCCAAGGGAACGCGGTGCGGATTTTGGTCGAGAATGACCAGGTCGTCGGGGTGGAGACCAACCTTGGACTGCGCTATCGGGCGCGGTCCGTCGTGGTAACCACGGGGACGTTTATGCGGGGACTGATGCATGTCGGGCTGCAGAGCGCGGTCGGCGGATGGATGGGTGATGCGGTCTCAACTTTGAGTGATTCTTTGAAGGAACTGGGCTTGGCGGTGGAACGGTTCAAGACGGGGACGCCCTGCCGGTTGCTGGGGCGGTCGATCGATTTTACCAAATGTCAGCGTCAGGACGGCGACTCCCCTGCCCCGATGTTCAGTTTTGCCCCCGAGGAATGGGCTGGCGGCGAAGGGGGTCCGTTTACTTTGAACCGCTGGGATGGTGAGTCGTTCCACGTGGAACAAATGCCTTGCTGGATAACTTACACCAATGCGCAGACCCATGACCTGATCCGGGCTAACCTCGACAAGTCTCCGATGTACGCGGGAATTATCGAGGGGGTTGGGCCGCGGTATTGTCCGTCGATCGAGGACAAAGTGGTGCGCTTTGCCGACCGGGACCGGCATCAGCTTTTTCTCGAACCCGAGGGGCGTCAGACCGGTGAGTATTATGTGAACGGGGTTTCGACCAGTTTGCCGTTCGAGGTGCAGTTGGCCTTTATCCGGTCGGTGCCGGGACTGGAGGCGGCCCACATTTTACGGGCCGGGTATGCGGTGGAGTATGATTACTGTCCGCCGACGCAATTGCATCCGACGCTCGAGACAAAGCTGGTTGAGGGTTTGTATTTCGCGGGACAGATCAACGGGACGTCCGGGTATGAGGAGGCGGCAGCCCAGGGCTTGGTCGCGGGGGCCAATGCGGCGCTCAAGTTGGACGCCAAGCCAGCGTTCCACGTGGAACGTTCGGAGGGCTACATGGGGGTGTTGATTGATGATTTGGTGACCCGCGGCACACCGGAGCCTTATCGCATGTTCACCAGTCGGGCGGAGTTCCGCTTGCTCCTGCGGCAGGACAATGCCGATCTGCGTCTCGCGGAGAAGGCGAGGGGAGCCGGGCTGATTTCGTCCGAGCGGGCCGCTAAGACGGCGGCGAAAGCGGTTGCCATCGAGGAGTTGAAACAAAAGTCACAAGTGGTTCGCTATGATAATATTACGCTGGCACAATGGATCCGGCGGCCGGAGAATTTTGTTACGTTTCTACCGGAGGAGATGCGGCGGTTGGCTCCGGAGGAGATTTGGTCGCAGGTGGAGACCGACCTGAAATACGAAGGGTATATCCGCCGCGAGATGGAGTCGGTCGCGCGTCAGCGGCGGCAGGAAGATCAGTCCGTGCCGCTCGACTTGGACTACGCGAGCCTTCCTGGGCTGCGCAACGAGTCGCGGCAGAAACTGGCGGAGGTAAGGCCGGCGACCCTCGGCCAAGCCTCGAGGATCAGTGGGGTGACGCCGGCCGACGTGGGACTCTTGGCGGTTTGGATTCGCAAACTGGGGGGAGGTGAGGGCAAGCTGGCGCGGAAATGAAGCCGGTCGTGATGTTTTTGGCCCTGGCTACGGCGGGTTGTGGGGAGCGTATCGATGAGACGAAGGGGAAATCTGACGAATGGGACCAATGGGCACGCGAGGTGGAGATGAAGTTTCCGACGGCGGATGCCGAGGGGCATGGGCCAGATGTGGGATCGGAGGAGTGGGCGCGGGTGCTGCCTCGAAAGTTGGGGCTGGCGGACAAGGAGGGCGATGAGGCAGATCTTGGCTCGGTGGAATGGCGGGCGGCGGTGGAGGAAAAGATTAGCAGGATTGGGGAGTAAAGCCACGGCCGCACCGAGCTTTCGTCTTGGGGGGAAGCGGGTATATTGAAGGCAGTTATGTCATCGATCAATTTGCGCACAGCGGTCCCCGGGCCGAGGAGTCGGGCGGTCTTTGCCGAGCGGGTGAAGCAGGTGGCGCCGGGGCCGTTTCATACCACGCCGATTGTCGCGGAGCGGGCGGAGGGGGCGACGATCACCGATGTGGATGGAAATACATTTTTGGATTTTGCCTGCGGGATCGGGGTGGCGAATTTGGGGCATAGCGAACCGTCAGTCGTGGCGGCGGCCAAGGCGCAGGCGGATAAATTTTTCCACACGAGCATCAATGTGGTGGCCTACGAAGGTTATGTGGACGTGGCGAGGCGGCTCAATGAGCGGGCGCCGGGGGATTTTGCCAAGAAAACATTTCTGGCCAACTCGGGGGCGGAGGCGGTGGAGAATGCGATCAAGTTTGCCCGGGCCTTTACGAAGCGTCAGGCGGTGATTTGCTTCGAGCATGCCTTCCATGGGCGCACCTATATGGCGATGGCCCTGACCGGAAAGGCGAATCCTTACAAGAGTGGATTCGGTCCGTTTCCGGCGGAAATTTATCGCGCGCCGTTTCCGGATTTTTACCGCTGGCCGGGGGTGGACGGCGAGGCGCCGGTTTGTCCGGGGAAGTTGCCCTGTGCGTTGGCGCGGTGTTTGTGCTCTGAGGCCTTCGCGCGGTTCACCGAAATCGCCCAGGCCGACATCGGCGAGACGAATGTGGCGGCGGTGATCATCGAACCGGTGACCGGCGAGGGCGGGTTTATCCCGGTGCCGGCGCCGTTTTTGCGCATGCTTCGCCAATGGTGCGACCAGCATGGCGTGGTGCTGATTTTCGACGAGATCCAGACCGGTTTCGGCCGGACGGGAACGCTTTTCGCTTGTGAGCAGTCCGGGGTGGCACCGGATTTGCTCGTCCTGGCCAAGGGTTTGGCCAACGGCTTGCCGCTCTCGGCGGTGGTGGGCAAGGCGGAGGTGATCGATGCCGTCGGGGTCGGCGGCGTGGGGGGCACTTATGCCGGAAATCCGGTCGCTTGCGCCGCGGCGCTGGCCGTTTTGGATAAATTCGACGATCCCAAGACTCTGGAGCACGCGCGGAGGCTCGGGAGACTCTTGGAAGACCGTTTGGAGTCTTGGTTCAAGAAATACCCACGCATCGGGCAGGTGCGGGGTCTGGGTCCCATGCGGGCGATGGAGCTAGTCAAGGATCGGGCATCGAAAGAACCGGACAAGCCGGCGGCGGCCGCCCTGGTGAAGCACAACTACGAAAATGGGGTGATCACCTTGTCCTGCGGGACGCATGGCAATGTGCTCCGGTTTTTGATTCCGCTCATCGCCACCGAAGAGCAGCTGAACGAAGGATTGGATGTGATTGAGGCGGGGTTGGCCAAACTGGGATAATACTGAACATTTGAACAGTATCCGGCGGATATGGTAAATCCGCGGGGTGAAGCGGATGGAACAGCGCGCGGCGGTGCATTTGGATGCGGATGCCTTTTTTGTCGGGTGCGAGGTGGCGTCCGAGCCGCGCTTGCGGGGGAAGGCGGTGGCGGTGGGGGGGATGAAGCGGGGGATTATTGCTTCGGCCAGTTATGAGGCGCGGAAGCTGGGGGTTTACACCCCGATGCCGACGGCGCGGGCCTTGAAGATTTGTCCGCACTTGATCGTGCTGCCGGGGGATTACGAGAAGTATGAGCATTTTTCGCGGCTGATGTTTTCCTTAGTCCACGATTACACGCCAGTCGTGGAGGTGGGGTCGATCGACGAGGGCTACGGGGATTTGTCGGGGATGACGAAATGGAGTCCGCGCACGGCGGCGGAGCGTTTGCGGCGCAATATCCGCGAGCATTTGCGTTTGTCGGTCTCGCAGGGGTTGGGGACGAACAAGCTGGTCTCGGCCGTGGCCTCGAAATTGCGCAAGCCGGATAATTTTCTCGAGGTGCCGGCGGGGACGGAACGGGATTTTCTCGCGCCGCTCGAGGTGAAATGGCTGCCGGGGGTGGGGACGAAGATGGAGCGGGTGTTCCAAGCGGCGGGCTTGCTTCGCATCGGCGAGGTGGCGGCGGCAACGGTGGAGAGTCTCGAACTGATCGCGGGATCGGGGGCGGGTCAATTGTGGGAATTTTCCCAGGGGATCGATGAGCGTCCGATTGTGACCGAGCGCGAAGATGCGCAGTCTTACGGGAAGCAGGAGACGTTCGACGAGGACACCACGGATGAAGAATTTGTGCGGCGCGTGCTGCGCGGGATGGCGGATCATTTGATGGCCAAGGTGCGGGCGGACGGAAAGATGATCCGGTGTGTCGAGGTGCGGTTGCGTTACAATGACATGGAGCAAAGCCGGCGGAGTGAGAGTCTGGAGGAACCGACGGATTTGGAGACGGATGTTTACGGGGTGATCGATCGGCTGGTGCGGCGGGCGTGGGACCGTCGGGTCAGTTTGCGCTTGGTCGGGTTGAAATTGTCGAGGGTCTATGACGGCGGCGGGTGGCGTCAGACGGGGCTGGATTTGCCGGGGACAGGCTATGACAAAGAGACGCGGCGGGTTTTGGCGCGGGTCATGGATGAGGCGCGGGTGAAATATGGGGACGGGAGTGTGGTCAGGGGGCATCAGATTAAAAGTTGGCAGTGTTGCCTAAGGGCTGTCTCGTCAAACCTCGGCTCAGTTGGCAGTGTTCAGCAGGAATGTAGCGGCGGCATCGACGCCGCCGGTCGTGATCGACAACAGCCGTCGCCGGGGATCCGCACACGGGCGGGCAGGCTGGTGACGCTACAGATGGCAGGGACGAGCGGCTCGCTCGTCCGTGCCGTGAAGAGCGGACCCGCGGGCCGCGTGTCCTTACCTGCGCTGAATGTGAAGAGTTGCTTCAGTTTTATGGATTCGTTGCTGCGGCCGGGGGACATTGTGCGGCTGGCGGCGGAGCGGGGGATGAAGGCGGTGGCGATGACCGATCCGAATTTGCACGGGGCGGTGGAGTTTTGTGCCGCGGCGCGGGAAGCGGGGATCCAGCCGATCGTGGGGGCGGAGGTGAAGGTGGAGGGGATGAGGTATTTGGCCTATGTCGAGAATGTGGTGGGGTATCGGAATTTGTGCGGGTTGTTGTCGGGAGAGGCAGAACATCGGCAGGATGCCGATACCACGTTGCAGGGACTGATCCTGCGACCGGTCACGGCGTTTCCGGAGATTCGGTATGCGGTGGCGCGGGAGGCGAAGTTTTATGAGGTCGTGCAGAGTATCCGGACTTTGTCCTTGGCGGGGCAGGCGCAGGGGGGGAAGCGGCGGGGGGATTTTTCTTGGGGGCGGGAGATCAAGGCGTCGCCGGGGATGCTGCGGGATGGGGAGGAGATTGCGGAACGGTGCGAGTTTGTTTTGCCGATCGGCGGATTGAAATTCCCGCGGTTTGCCCCGCCGGATGGATCTTCGCCGCGGGAGTTTTTGGCGCGGTTGGCCCGCGAGGGGATGAAGTGGCGTTACGGGGCCGCACCGTCCGGCGGAGTGCGGTGTCAGGTGGAAGAGGAACTGCGCATCATCGGCGAGGTGGGCTACGAGGAATATTTTCTGGTCGTCTGGGATTTGCTCCAGCGTTGCCGGGAGCGCGGGATCGAGTGGATCACGCGGGGCAGCGCGGCGGATTCGCTGGTTTGTTACTGTCTCGGGATCAGCACGGTTTGTCCGGTGCGGTTCGAATTGTATTTCCGGCGGTTTTTGAACCGTGAGCGGATGCAGCTGCAGAAGTTGCCGGATATCGACCTTGATTTTCCGCATGACCGGCGGGACGAGGTGGTGGATCTGATTTTTGCCCGTTACGGCCCGCACCATGCGGCGGTGGTGGGGGGGTTCAACACGTATCAGGGGCGTTCCGCTTTTGCCGATATAGCCAAGGTGTTGGGGGTTTCCGAATTCCAGATCCGGCGCATGACGGAAAAATTGCCGCACACTTCGGCGCGTGATGTGGCCGGGGCGGCCCGGGACGGGGTGGAGACGGGGGGGTTGGCGTGGGAGGAGAATCCTTATCAGGCGGCGCTGAAATTGGCGGCGCGGCTCGACGGTTTTCCGCGCCATGCCAAGATGCATCCGTGCGGCGTGGTCATTTCGCGTGAGCCGGTGGGAGAATTGACCCCGCTGTTCACCAGTGCGAGCGGGCGGGCGACGACACAATTCGACATGGAGGCGGTGGAGGCGATGGGGTTGGTCAAGCTGGATATTCTGGCGCAGGGCGGGCTTGCCGTGCTGCGTGATGCGCGGGCGGCGTTGCGAGCGCGCGGGATTGATCCGCCGGATCCCGGAGTCTGGGATGATCCGCATGTGTGGCAGATGATTGCCGAGGGCGAGGCGCGCGGGGCGCATCATATCGAGAGTCCCGCTATGACATCATTGGCCCGGATGTCCGGGGTGCGGGCCATCGACCAGTTGATTGCCATTGTCTCGGTGATCCGTCCGGGTGCGGCCAACAGCCTGCGCAAAGAGCAGTTCGCGCGGCGGGCGCGGGGCGAGGAGCCGGTGACTTATGTGCATCCGAGCTTGGCACCGGTCTTGCGCTCGACTTATGGGGTGGTCGCTTACGAAGAGCATGTGCTGCAAATTTGCGAGGTGTTCGCCGGATGGGATGCGGGGCGGGCGGATCAATTGAGGCGCTTGCTGGTGAAAAACCGGATGGCGCATGTGGATTCGTGGCGCGAAGAATTTGCCGCGGCCGCGCGGGTGCGGGGGCGGACGGAGGATGAAATCGGGGATGTGTGGGATTTGCTCATGAAGTTCCGCGGGTATGCCTTTTGCCGGGCGCATTCGACGGCTTACGGCTTGGAGGCTTACGAGGCGGCGCAGTTGAAACGGTATTGGCCGGCGGAATTTTTGGCGTCGGTGCTGACCCACGGGAAGGGATTTTATTCGCGGTTGTTTTACACGATCGAGGCGCGGCGGTTGGGGATCCTGTTCGGAAGGCCGGAGGTGAATGGGGATACGGGGAAGTTTTCAGTGTTCAGTGTTCAGTGTTCAGCCGGAGCAAGGAGGGCCGAAAAGGATGCGGAGGGGAAGGCAGTGGACGGCTGGCCTCCTGCTCGGAGAGCCATACAACTCGGAGAGGCCAGCCGTCCCTACTGGGGGGGTGAGGTGATCAAAGTGCCGCTTTGTATGATCAAAGGATTGTCGGAGGGGTTGCTCGAACGGATCGAAGGAGCGCGGCCGTTTGTTTCGTTGGCGGATTTTTGGCGGCGGTGTCGGCCGCAAGGGGAGGAGGCGATGGGTTTGTTGAGGGTGGGGGCGTTTGATGGGTTCGGATCATCGAGGACAGAACTTTTTTGGGAGTTGCGGGCCTTGGCCCCTTGGACGGCGGGGCAGGGTCTGCTTTTGGAGGCCCGGGGGGCGGCGTTGCCGGAGGGCAGGACGGAGCCGGGGCGGTTGGAAAAATTGCGGGATGAAATGGAATTGCTCGGCTTTCCGGTCAACGGGCATCCGGTGGAACTTTTTCCCGAGGTGGCGTGGGAGACGTATTGTCCGGCCGGCGCGGTGCGGCAGTTCCCGGGTCAAAGGGTCACGACGTGTGGCTTGGTCGTGGCCCAGCGTTTGCATCATCAGTCGGACGGACGCGCCATGAAATTCATCAGCCTGTGCGACCGCACGGACATCCTCGAATGCGAGATCTTCGCCGAGGTTTACCGGTGGTGCGGCGGGGTGTTGGCGCGGTGGCCGGTGGTCGAGGTGACGGGGAAGGTGGAGACCTTGGGCGGACGCGGGTGCGTGCTGCGGGTGGAGGAAGTGCGGCGGGCGCGGGAGCTTACGAAGCCGGACGTTCGTCGTAGGGCATCTCGGCCAGCTGGAATTTCGGCACCGATTGGCGGATGAAATCCTTGAGCATATCGAGCGTCTGTTGGTCGGTCTTGGCCCCGGGCCGGAGTCCTTCGAGCACGGGGGCACTGACGATCACGTAAGCCCAGCGGTGCTGGAGTTTTTTCACCACCATGTCCCAATTGGTCTTGGCCAAGCGAACCCAGTGGTGCGGGGTGGAGGTGTCCTTGCCGACGAACCAGTAAAGGAAGTAGCTCTTCAAGTTGACCCTCTGGCCGGGGGCGGTTTCGACTTCGCGGTTGAGGGTCAGTTTCATCACTTCGAGCGTGCGGCCGTTGGCCAGGGTGATGGGAACGACTTCGCCGGCTTGGACCGACCAGCCCTGCCCCGGGAGACAGACCTCGGGGCGGTGGATGCTGCGCTTTTCGCCGCCGCTGAGTACGACTTGGGCGGTGAGGGAATTGCCGGTGAGGTCCTGGTAAATCTTTTTCTCGAATTCGGTGTCACCAGGCAGGAGGGCCAACTCGCTCGGCGAGACCGGCTCGCTCGTACCCCAATATTCGCCGACCAAGGTGGGAAGATCCATGATCACCCCGGATTCGGGCGAGATGTTGGGCGGTGCGCTTTCGCGGCACAGCCAGATGGTGAGAGCGGCCAGCGCGATCACGGTGCCGGAGCGCCACCAGGGGATGTTGATGGCGCGGATCATGGGGTTGGTGCTGCGGCCGGCTGCGGGGTGAAGCGTTGCAGCAGCCATCCGATCCCGAGCATGCCGCCGAGGGCGACGGCAAAGACGAGGAATCCGGAGAGCATGTGGAAAGTGGTCGGCTCTTCCAGTGAGCCGATGGCGGTTTCGGGTCCGAGGGCGATGGTGCCGAGGGTGAGCATGATGATGCGGGCAAAGTTGCCGGCCACGGCCAGAGGAACGGAGGCGAGGAAGATGATCCATTTCTGCCATGATTTTTCCATGGTGATGTACCCGTAGAGGGCGCTGACCATCATAAGGGCGAAGAGCGAACGGATGCCGCTGCAGGGATCGGCCACGTCGACGGCAAAGCGCTCACCGGCGGCGAGGCCGGCGGCGAAGTCGGGCGTCGAGACGATGGAGGTGCCTTGTTGCAGGCAGGGGAGACCGATCAGGTTGAGGAAACCGACACTGACCGAGGACATGAAAATACGCAGGGGGAAGGCGAGGAAGTTGTCCATGAAGGGCAACGGGAACATGAAGGCCAAGAAGGCGATGGGAAACAAAAGCGCCTTGAGCCATTGCCATCCGAGGAACCAAAGGACAAGCGAGCCGATGAACCCGAGCATGGCGGCATAGCCGACGTAGACATTGTCTGCCAGGTAACCGATCCAATAGATAAAGAGGGCCCCGAGCAAAGTGGCCAAGCCGACCCACGAACCGCCGACCGGCAGCGCGGCGAGTGCTTTGCGGCGGTAAATGACCAGCCCGAGGGCGAAGAGGGGCACGAGCCAGCAGTGTTCCCACTCGGAGCTGTTCTTCCAAATCCAGCTCATGAACTCGAACATACTGGCCCGCGTCGCTCCGTAGCCCGAGGCGTAGGGGAACCAGAAAAAGAGGGCGTAGAAAATACCGGCCGCGCTGAGCGCCGCGAAAATGTTCGGCGGGACAAGGGAGGCACGCCAGTCCGGCGCCACAGCGGTGGAGTTCATGGAAGAGAAGAAGCTTTCACACTGTCTTCGGGGCGGCAACCGATTTCCACGCGAAAAGGAACTCACCCAGAGCCTCCCGCCAGGGTTGCGGTCCGGGCGGGAAAACCGAAGCTAGCTTCGCGGCGTCGAGGCAAGAGTAGCGCGGACGCTTGGCCCAACCGGGTCCGAGTTGTTCGTAAGGCACTTTTTCGAGGGCCGTACACTTGGGGGCCAGGCCCAGGGAGGTCATCTGGGTCAGAGTCGCGCGGGCGAATTCCTCCCAGGAGGTTTCGCCGGGATTGACCAGATTGAACAATCCGGTTTGTCCGGCCTCGACCAATTGGCGCGTCCAGAAAGCAGCGTCGCCGGCGTAAAGGCAGCAGCCTTTTTTGCCCGCGGCGGTGCGCAGAGAGGTCTGCGCGGAAAGAAGATCGGGCAGGCGGCTCATGAACGTTTTCCCGCCCAGCCCGTAAAGCCAGGAGACGCGCAGGATCAAGCTGCGCGGGCAGGCGGACGGAAGGAGTTGTTCGAGGTCGGCCTTTTGGCCTCCGTAAACCGAGAGCGGATGAGGAGCGTCGGACTCGGAGAGCAAGCGGTCGTCCGCCCCGCCGAAAACGTAGTCCGAGCTGTATTGGACAAAGAGTGCATCCTGCGCGGCGCAGCGGCGGGCCAGGTCGAGCGGGGCCTCGCGATTGATGCGTCCGGTTCCTGCGGGGTCCTTTTCGCAGGCGTCGAAATCGCAGACCGCCGCCGCATTGATCACCGCATCCCACGGTTGGGCGAAGAGCTCGTCGAGCCGCGAGGCATCGGTGATATCCGCGTCCCGGTGCGATTGCGCGGTCAGGGCGTGCCCGGCCAGTTCCCGGGCGAGATAACGACCGAGCAAGCCACCGGATCCGAGGAGAAGAATATTCATGGGTCGAACTTCAGGTCATCCAAGCGGGCGAGCACGTCGCTGGTGGTCACCGCATCGAGACAAAGGTAGCGGTCCATCCCGCAGCGGTCGATGCACGGGTGCAAGGGACAGACCTGGCGCTGCACCACGTGGTCGCGATTATTCCAGGGCGCGAACCAATCGGGTTGGCCCGAGCCGAAGATGGTCACCACCGGTTTGCCCAGGGCCGCGGCCAGATGGGCCGGAAACGAATCATGGCAGAGCACCGCATCGGCGCCCTGCAGCGCCGCGACGAGGGAAACCAGATCGGGTGTGCTTATTTTGCGCGCATGGTTCGGGGTCACCGGCTCGGCACCTTCCGGCAGAATTTCGACCAAGTCGAATTTCGCCGTGACGGACGGCGCCGCGGCGAGCTCGCGCCAGCGAGCGGGCGGCCATTGTTTGCTCGGCAGGCGGGCCTGCGCGTGCACGGCGAGCACCGGGCGCGGGCCGGGTGGCCTGGCGGCCTCGGCGCTCCCCGCGATCCAGGGCAGGGAGACCTCGTAAGGCACGTCCAGCGCCCCGGCGATCTGTTGCCAGCAGCGGAAGTGTGCTTGCCCGGGCGATGCGCGCTGCAGTTCACGGGTCAAGAGCGGGGTGCGCGGATGACGCACCCGCCAGAGAATCTGCAAAGCCCGCCCGAGAAGAAGTCTGCGCCGCCGCCAGGGCAAGTCTGCGGCATAGTAGTTGCCGCGTGTCATGGGAAAGCCGATCCGTCGTGCCGCGCGCGTTTCCGCGAGGAGAAGACCGACCCTCGCGTCGGCCCACGCGCTGACCGCGACCTCGAACGACCAGGCCCGCAGCTCGCGGCCATGGTCGCGTACCGCGTGCAGGGTCGGACCCAAGCCGGACGGCTGCTCGTCGCCCCATGGGGGTTCCCACGGGTGGATGATCGGGGGATGGGCGAGCAACCGGTAAACCCCGCTGCTCGCCGGCCGGCAGAGCACATGCACTTCATACTTGGTCCCCGCACCACGTACGAAGGGGAGACTGATCACCGCATCGCCGAGATGGTGAAGTTCGACAACAAAGAGGCGCGGCTTCATCGGGCGAACCAGCGGCGTTTGAGCAGGTAGTAGTGGCGTCCCCAGACGGCCATGGCAAAAGCGTTCCACCAGGGCCTGAAGCGCCAGCCGTCACGCGTGAGCATCCGGGCGGTTTCACGCCACATCGCGGGGAGTTGCCGGCTGGTCTTGGCATCCGCGTGCAAGCGCGAGACGGCGAGGGCTTCCGGGAGGTATTGCCATTTCACCTTCGCGCCCAACCGGAGCCAGTATTCGTGATCCATGCAGTAGTGCAGCCCCTCGTCGAAGCCGCCGAATTTTTCGTAAACCCCGCGCCGCCACCAGACCGCGGGTTGCCCGAGCGGGTTGTCGTGGCCCAAGTTGGCAGCGGAAAATTGGGCGGCCGACTTGCGGCGTTTCCGTCCGGAATCGCCCTCGAGGAAATAATAATCGGCATAAACGAGATCGACCGTGCGGTCCCGGGTGAAGGCCTCGAGGACGCGCTGCACGGCCAGCGGTTCGTAGAGGTCGTCGGCGCAGAGGTAGGCGAGGATGTCCCCGCTGGCGAGCCGGAGTCCCTTGTTGATCGCTTGGGATTGTCCGCTGTCCTTCTCCGAGACCCAACGCACGGCGGTCTGTCCGCGCAGGAGATCGATGGTCCCATCGGTCGATCCCCCGTCGATCACGAGGTGTTCCACCTGGCAGGAAGGCGCGTTTTCCGCGGCCAGACGGACCGAGGCAAGACAGGCCCCGAGGTAGCGTGCTTGGTTGAGCGAAGGAGTGACAACGGAAAGTTTCATCATTCACCGGGTGCACCGATGCGCCGGAAGATGTCGTTATAGCGGTCGAGCACGGACTCCCAGCGGAATTGCTCCGCCCGTTGGCGGGCGCGGCGGCCGGCTGCGGCGCAGCCCTCCGGGTTGGCCGCGGCCCAAGCCAATTTTGCGGCGAGCGTTTCCACCGGGTGGTCCGGACCGAAGGGCAGGCCCGCGTCGCCGAGCACTTCGCGTGTCGCGGGGCAGTCGTGGTAAATGATCGCTTTGCCCATCCCGAGTTGGTCGAGCAAGACCAGGCGCGTGGCCTCGATGGTCGCGGGCATGATGAAAGCCCGTGAATGCTGGCTCAATTCGATGTAGGCCTCGGAAAAGCGCAGGCCGGTGAAGATGACCCGGTCGGTGGCCAGAGCTTCCAGCTTCCGGCGGTAGGCATGTTCGTAAGGGTCACCACCGACCAGAACGAGCGGCAGCGGATCGGCCAGCTCGCGGTAAGCGCGGAGGAGCAGTTCGGCTTCGTTCTCCGGGGTAAGGCGCGACACATAAAGAAAGTAACCATCCGGCCGGAGCCCCCAGCGTTCCAGTTCCCCGCCGCGCACGGGCTGATCGCGCACGGTCAGGCCGTAGGAGAGGTGCTCGGGCCGCGTGCCGTAGAGGGTCTCGTAGCGGTCCACGATGGTGGCGTTGTCCGCGATGATGCAATCGGCGGACTGCGTAGCCCACCGTTCGCTCCGCTTTAACCAGGACCGGGCAAAGCCCCGCCACTTTTTCCGGCTGAAGTCAGCCCCGTCCACATTGATGATCACCTTCATGCCGCGCCAGCGGGCGAGGCGTCCGAGAATGGCATTGCCCACCCCGCAGAGATAAATGATGTCATAGTTCCGGCGCATCGCATCGAGCATCGACAAGGTGGTGTGCACGATGGTGTCGAGGCTTTTGGTCGGGATGGTCGGCAGTCCGATGATGCGCATGCCCTCCCAGACCAGCTGCGGGGCCCCGTGGTGGGGCAGGCGGTTGTAGACGGTCACCTCATGTCCCCGCGTGGCGAGGCGTTTGCCCAGCTCCTCCACCACGACCTCGAATCCCGAGTAGCGGGCCGGCACACCGCGGGAACCCAGAAAAGCGATCCGCGGTTTGCCGGGGGCACGTAGTTTGTTTTCCGGCCGGCCGCCCAAAGCGTCACGGAGCGTGTAGTAGACGAAGAGCGAATTGAATTGGGTGTAACGCCGCCAAAGCCGGCGGGGTTCCTGCCAAAGGCGGTAGGCCCAGGTGATGCCGAGGCGTTGCATCCACGGCGGGGCGAAAGCACGCTCGCCAGCGAGGAGGACAAAGGCATCACCCACCGCGAAGAAGACCCCGCGGACGTGGCGCGCCAGATTGTCGATGATCCAGCGCTCCTGCCGCTCGCCGCCGAGGGCGACCCAGATGAAGTCCGGCTTGGCCTCCGCGATGGTCCGGGCGAAGGCTTTTTCGTCGGCTTCGGTCCAAGCCCGGAAAGGTGGCGAGAAGGTGCCGGCAATCTCGATCCCGGGTTGGATTTCGCGGAGGTGCGCGGTGAGGGCTTCGAGCGTCTCCGCGGTTCCGCCGAAGAAAAAATGACGCCAGGGGCTCGGGGTGGCGCGGATCATTTTCTCCATGAAATACGGACCGTAGACCCGGTCCTGGAGGCCGGCCCCCTGCGCGTTGAGGCTCCAGCGCAGAGGCATGCCGTCGGGCAGGACGAGGTCGAATTTCTGCATGACCTCGCCGAAATCGCGCCGGTGGCGGGCCAGGGAAATGATGTGGGTATTGCTCGCCGCCACGGCGGCGGGGCGCGGTTCGCCGGCCAAGCGGAGACTTTCCGCGATGGCTGCGTCGTAATCGACCACCGCCACCGGGGTTCCGAGGATTGTAATCTTGCGTGGTGCCGCGCTCATGCCCCCGGCCAAACTAATGGAGCGGAACCCCGGCGGCAATGGCGGGGCGGGAAACCGCTGGCCCCGTGCCGCGCCCCTGCTTAGGCTGCGGCCCATGAGTCTGAGCGTGCGGATCGAGCAGGACATCAAAGCGGCGATGAAAGCCAAGGAGACCGAAAAACTCGGCGCCTTGCGCATGCTCAAATCGTCGCTCAAATATGCCGCGATCGAAAAAGGGGCGACGACCGAGTCCGCCTTGGCCGATGCGGAGGTCATCACGGTCCTGCGCAAGCGGATCAAGCAGTGCCAGGACGCCATGGCGGGATTCGCCCAAGGCGGGCGCGACGAGCAGGCGGCCAAGGAAAAAGCCGAACTCGTCTTGCTCGAGGCCTATTTGCCCGCCTCGCTTTCGGGCGAAGAGTTGTCCGCGTTGGTCCGCGAGGCCATCGCGGAGACCGGGGCGACCGGCAAAGCGCAAATGGGTGCGGTGATGAAAGTGGTCATGGCCAAAGCCGCCGGCCGGACCGAGGGCAAGGCGGTCAATACGGAGGTTCTCCAGCAACTTGGCTAAGAAATCAGGGTCGCGAAAAAGCGGGGTCTGGGCGGTCATCGTCGCCGCCGGTGCGAGCCGGCGCATGGGTTTCAACAAACTGACCGCCGAGCTGGAGGGTCAGCCCGTGCTCGGCCGCAGCGTGGCCGCCTTCAACCAGTCTCCCCACATCGATGCCATTGTTTTGGTTTGTGCGGCCAGCGCGCGGGCGGAGCTGGAGAAAATTGCCCGGGCCGCGGCCCCGAGCAAGCTCAAGGCGGTGGTCGAGGGTGGGGCGCACCGCCATTTGTCCGTGGCCGAAGGGCTTGAGGGTGTGCCCGAGGACGCGGCGATCATTGCGGTGCACGATGCGGCCCGTCCGCTTGTCACCAGCGCGATGATCGAACGCTGCCTGGAGAGCGCGCGCAACAATGGCGCGGCGGCTTGTGCCCGTCCGGTCACGGACACCCTCAAGCGGATCAACGACGAGGGCTTCATTGTCGAATCGGTCGAGCGCGACGGACTTTGGGCCGTCGAGACCCCGCAAATTTTCCGCGCCGAATTGCTCCGCCACGCCTATGCCGAAGTCATTGCCACCGGCGGCCAGGTGCCGGACGAGACCTCGGCGGTGCAGGCGGCCGGGGCCCCGGTGGCCTTGGTCCAGACTCCGGAGTGGAACGGCAAGATCACTTACCCGGCGGACCTGGAACTAGCCCGGCTCGTGCTGCGCGGGCGCAAGGCCGGCTGAGGGGCCCCATGGGCGGAAAGATTATCACCATCGGTCTGGTCTGCTTCCTTTTGGGTGCCGGGGCGGCGATGCTTTTCGGACCGTGGTTGGTTCCCCCGTCGGACGACGAGCTGCCGCCTTCCCCCTATCTCGAAAAACGCGGCTTGGCCGAAGTTCCCCCGCAGGTTGTCACCTCCATCGGGGCGTATGAAGCGATCCGGGAAACCCTCCTGCGCGAATCCTTGGAAGGCGTCGAAGAGCAGTCCGGGGTGATCGCCCGGGCCTTTGCCGGGGAGGATCAGGGCATCGCCTCGCTGGCCAAGCGTCTCGCCGCCGAGCAGGACGTGGAGTCGGCCCGGCGGGCTTTCCGGCGCTTGCACCGCTTGATGCAGAGGCATGCGGACAAGTTGCCGGGAGAAAAGAGTTGAGAGTTTGGGGATGAGGGTTGAGAGGCGGAAAGCCAACGACTGGTCGATCCGCGCGCGCGGCTTCAGTAGCTGTGCGCGGTGAGTTTGACCTTCCCGCGGAAGATGAAATAGACGCTGACCGTGTAGGCCAGGATGATGGGGATGCCGATGATGGCCATGATGAGCATGATCATGTGGGTCTTCGGCGTGGAGGCGGCGTTGTAAATGGTCAGGCTGAGTTCGGGGTTCGGCATGGAGAGCACCATGTTGGGAAAAACGGTGAGGCCGAAGAGCGCCATGAGCAGGGCCATGGAGGCGCAGGAGGAAAGGAAGGCGGCGAAGTCGTTGCCCTTGTGGTTCTGGCGCGGGATGTTGAGCACGACAAGAACGTTGAGGACGAAGACGGCGATCAACCAGGGCCGCGCGCGCAGGATTTCGAGCAAGTGCGGCGCATAGATCAGGGTGGCCACGTTGAGGATGAGGTAGAAAAAGAGGAAGAGGCCGATCGTGTGATTGACCCAGCGGCGGACGATGGCCTGCAATTCCCCTTCGGTTTTCATCACGAGATAGATCGACCCGTGCATGGCGAAAAGCGCGACCGTGGTGAAGCCGAGGAGGATGGCGTAGGGATTGAAGAGGGCCCGGACGCCGCCGATGTAGTTGCCGGTCGCGTCGAGTTGCACCCCGACGAGGATGTTCCCCATGGTCAGACCGATCAAAAAGCTCGAGCCGATGCTCCCGAGGGAAAAGCCGAGGTCCCACATTTGCCGCCACCAGCCCCAAGGTTCTTTGCTCCGGAATTCGATGGCCACCGCGCGGAAGATGAGCCCGCAGAGTAGGGCCATGAAGGGCAGGTAAAACCCGGAAAAAACCCCGGCATAGACCATGGGGAAGGCGGCAAAGAGGGCGCCGGCCCCGGTGACCAGCCAGACCTCGTTGCCGTCCCAGACCGGCCCGATGGCATTGAGGAAGATGCGGCGGTCTTCGTCCTTCTTGACCAAAAGGTGCAGCGCGCCGACCCCGAGGTCAAAGCCGTCGAGCATGGCGTAGCCGGTGAAAAGGACGCCAACGAGAATGAACCAGATGGTGTTGAGGTCGAGCATGGGGTGATCAACCGGCGCCGCGGGCCTGGCCCTTGCGCCGCTCCATGAGGGCCACCCAGCTGGTCGGCATTTCCTCGCTTTCCTCCTCGTCGTCGGGCCCGCGCTGGATTTTGCGGTTCAGAAGATAAAGGAAGACGGCGAAGAGCAGGGCGTAGATGAAGGTGAACATGATGAGCGAGGCGATCACGTGGTTGGCCTTGACCACTTCGCTCAGCCCCTGGGAGGTGCGCATCAGTCCGTAGACAATCCACGGTTGGCGTCCCAATTCCGTGGTGAACCAGCCGCTCTGGTTGGCGATCTGCGGCCCGAGCACGGACAAGACCAGGACCCCGTAGTAAAGACGGACGATGGGATTGGACGTGTTGAAAAGCCATCCGCGCCACCAAAGAAACATCCCGAACCAGGCAATCCCGATGAGCGCCATGCCGATGGCGATCATGAGGTGGTAAAATTGGAAGACGGCCTGCACGGGCGGCCAGTCTTCCTTGGGAAAAGCGTCCAGCCCGGTGACCACCGTGTTGGTCGAACCGCCGACCAGGATGCTGAGCATCCCGGGGATTTGCAGGCCGATGACCTCCTGTTTTTCCATGTCGAGCCAGCCGACGATGGCCATGGGGGCATTGGACTGCGTTTTGAAAACGCCTTCCATCGCGGCGAGCTTGGCCGGCTGGTTTTTGGTCACGCCGTCGGCCGATTTGGCTCCGGTGGCCAGTTGCAACAAAGAGGCCACCGCGGCGAAAATGAGGGCGACCTTCATCGAGGTGCGGGCGAATTCGAGGTGGCGTCCGCGCAGCAGATAGTAGGCGCTGATGCTGATGACGAGAAAGGCGCCGGCCTGCCAGCAACCGACGACGACGTGGGCGAGGCGGTCCATCGACGAGGGATTGAAGATCATGGCCCAGAAATCCTCGACCACGGCGCGCGAGTTGAGGATCTGGTCGGCCGTGGGCACGAAGCCGGGCGGCATGATTTCGCCCCGGTATTCGATGCGGAAGCCGGCCGGGGTGTGCATCCAGGAGTTGGCGATGACGATCCAGACCGCGCTGAAATGGGCGCCGAGGCAGACCATGCAGGTGGCGAAGAAGTGCAGCTTCGGTCCGACCTTGTTCCAACCGAAGAGAAGGATGGCGAGGAAGCCGGATTCAAGGAAGAAGGCAAAGATGCCCTCGGCGGCCAGCGCGCTGCCGAAGATGTCGCCGACAAAACGCGAGTAAGCCGCCCAGTTGGTCCCGAATTCGAATTCGAGCACGATCCCGGTGGCCACCCCGATGGCGAAGGTCAGGCCGAAGACCCGCGTCCAGTAGCGCGCCATGTTGTGGTATTTCGGCGAGCCCGTCTTGAGCCACATCGCCTCCATGATGACCAAGACCACGCCCAGACCCATGGTCAGGGGCACATAGAGGTAATGGAACATGATCGTGAACGCGAACTGGATCCGGGAGAGAATTTCGACGTCCATGAGCGGGGCAGGCTAAGTCAGAGGCGGCGGCGGGGGGAAGTTTTGATCGGAGGTCTGCCTTTCCTTGGAGGGCGAGCGTCCCCGCGAGCCGTCTTTGACCCCGGCGGCGGCCGGGGACGGCCGCCCTCCAGCTACTCCACCGGGACAAGCCGCACCACTTTCCCCGGCTGGTCGTAGACGACATAAAGAAACCCGTCGTCGAACGAGCGCACGTCGCGGATGCGGCCGGTGCCCTCGAGCAAGACCTCCTGTTCCGTCACCGCCGCACCGTTCAGTTCGATCCGCACCACGCGCTGTCCGGCCAACCCGCCGGCGAAAAGATTGCCGCGCCAGCGGGGGAATTTGTCGCCTTGGTAGAGGGCGAGGCCGGAGGCGGCGATGACCGGGGTCCATTGCACCACGGGATCTTCCATCCCGGGCCGCGATTGGTGCTCGGTGATCGTCGTCCCGCTGTAGTTGATCCCGTGACTGGCCAGCGGCCAGCCGTAGTTGGCGCCTTTGCGGATGATGTTCAGTTCGTCCCCGCCGCGCGGCCCGTGCTCGGTTTCCCACAGGCGGCCGGCGGCACTCTCGTAGACCAACCCCTGCGCGTTGC
>Ga0247835_1001976_pt1 | contig 23206 bp, 28 predicted proteins | sample LaCtaG_3_FD_189912 | JGI IMG/M metagenome (GOLD analysis project Ga0247835, IMG submission 189912) | Freshwater microbial communities from meromictic Lake La Cruz, Castile-La Mancha, Spain - LaCruzMarch2015_13.5m | ecosystem: Environmental > Aquatic > Freshwater > Lake | place: Spain: Castile-La... | reverse complement strand
TATATAAACGTATATTGACAATCACAGCCATTTATTCCGTTGTTAATAGTAACAGCACGCACTTACAACAATGACCGCAATCACTGATCCCATCCTCTCCGAAAATGGTTGCCGCAAGTACACCGCGTTTCCCATCCAATACCCCGACCTCTGGAACATGTACAAAAAGGCAGTGGCGTCGTTCTGGACCGTCGAGGAAGTACCCCTTGGTCAGGACGTAATCGACTGGCGCGACAAGCTTAACGATGACGAGCGTTATTTCATCAAGCACATCTTGGGGTTCTTTGCTGCGAGCGACGGGATTGTTATGGAGAACCTTCAGATGAACTTTTCACACGAAGTGACAGTCCCAGAGGCCCGTCAGTTCTATGCTTTCCAGGCATTCAACGAGTCCATCCATTGTGTTGTTCCTGAGACTAAGATACTGACCGATACGGGATATCATCAGATTGACTCTCTCGTAGGAGAGTACGTGAATGTATGGAATGGCGAGGAGTTTAGTAATGTGAGGATTGTGAAGACTGGCGTTAATGCACCTATTCTCAAAGTACAGCTGACTAATGGGATGAGTCTGGAGTGTACCACGGAACATAAATGGTTGGTTCGCAAAGGTCCGAAGGGACATCCTGAACTTTCTTATGTAGAACGTGTTATGACTAAAGATCTGTGTCCAGGTGATATTATTGCTAACTACGAAGTGCCTGTAGTAAATGCTACTGACCCAGACGTTTTTCTCAATCCATACACACATGGTTTCTTCTGTGGAGATGGAACATATGTTCGTGATAAATACCCGGTAATTTCTCTATACGGGGAGAAGAAAAACTTGCTTCATCATCTAGAGGTATCGTCTAACGGATGCGTGTCAAACGACGATAAACATGATAAGATGTATTTCTATATTACAGACAAAATAAACAAGAGGAAGTTCGTCGTTCCAATTAACTATTCTGTGCAAACAAAGTTGAGGTGGCTTGCAGGGTATGTGGACGCTGATGGGTGTGTCGACGTAAATGCTACAAAGACGGCTACAAGTATTCAGATTGTTTCTACTAATTATGAGTTCTTGAAGGATGTGCAGATGATGATGACTACACTCGGAGTGTCTACTCCTATTAAAGTTCAGGCCAAGGCTCAAGAACGTATGCTACCAGATGGTAGTGGTGGAAGTAAGGCATATTGGTGCAATGAACAGTATATCATGTATATCAGCACATCTCAAGTATTTCATCTAGTTTCTCTCGGGTTTTCTCCAAAGAGACTGAAACTTATTTCTAAGGATATCAAAGGAAACCCATCTCTTGTACGTGTAGAGAGCATTACGGACGAAAATAGAATTTCTGACACTTTTTGTTTCAATGAGCCAAAACGCCACGCAGGAACATTCAATGGAATTGTCACTGGGCAAAGTGAGATGTATTCGCTGCTCATCGACTCGCTCGTGTCTGACGAGAAAGAGCGCAATAGTCTGTTCGAAGCGGTAGAAACCATCCCCGCAGTAGGCAAGAAAGCCGCTTGGGCACAGAAGTGGCTCAACCCTAGCAAGTCGTTTGCGGAACGCCTCGTCGCGTGGATTTGTGTAGAGGGGCTGCTATTCTCGGGGAGTTTCTGTGCAATTTTCTGGCTCAGGAACCGCGGAGTGATGCCCGGTCTGGGGCTCAGCAACGAGTTCATCAGCAGGGACGAAGGTCTTCACCAGATGTTCGGTGAAATGCTGTATTCCAAACTCGAGAACAAACTCACATTCGACGAGGTTCGCAACATTGTATCAGAGGCTGTGGAAAATGAAAAAGATTTTATTTGCGACGCAATCCCGTGCAGAATGGTCGGAATGAATTCAGATCTCATGAGCCAGTACATCGAGTTCGTCGCTGATCGCATTTTCGTAGCACTTGGTCACTCTAAGTTTTACAACTCTGCCAACCCGTTTGATTTCATGGAGCTGATTTCTCTACAGGGAAAGACCAACTTCTTTGAAAAGAAGGTCGCCGAATATCAACGCGCGGGGGTCATGAATGTTGAAGATAATGTGTTCGGTCTTGACGCAGACTTCTAATAACTTAATATTTTGGATTAAATAAAGAAAAGATGAAAGAAATTGTTTCTAGGTGGGCGCAACTTGCAGGCGTGTTGGACATCATGGATGTAATCCAAAAGAAAGCGGAACGCGAGGAAATATTCGTAGAGAAGTTGTGCTGGCACTGCTGCCACCCTATCCCAAGAGAGTGTAAAACGCTGAATTATCCATTCAAACTTCTCAGTTCTGGAAAGTACCAGGTCGGGGGCCAATTCTGTTCTTGGGAATGTATCAAGGGATATGCGAGAGATAACATGTCAAGAGTGGTATCCGGAGTGCATCAAATGAGCATCAGGCACTACAGGAAAATGATAACTGGACTGACGGACCAGGTGATTCCAGCTCCTCCAAAAATTGTTTTAAAAGCATTCGGAGGGCATCTTGATATCGAAGAGTTTAGAAAACCTAGTCTCGAGGTGGACTACACCATAAATTATGCAAAGACGATGATGACAGTCATATCATACGATACGCAGGAATATAAATATGACGACGCTGCGAAACACCATGTCAGTGCCAAAACAGCCGATAGACCAATTAACATCGATACAACATCTGTAGTGAACGATTCTCTCAAACTCCGTAGGCCGAAACCTGCTGTTAAAGGCAAATCAACACTGGAACGTTCCCTCGGATTGAACACATTCGGTAATCTGATCAAAACGATGTAATTACAGCACCATGTCATTGCTAGCCCTATAATTCCTCGCAGCGAATGCAGAGCTAGTTTGCCCCGGGTAAATATTTATATGAAAACGACTCTTGACATCAGTTATATATTCCATCATTCTCCGATCCGCGGTTTCGTACACACGTGTGATGGACTTTTCTAGATCGAGGTCGTTTGGCAATCGCAGCCTTATTTCAGATATATTGTACAGAACGTCATCGCGGATAGAAAACAGTTTGTTGATAAGGGAAGGTCCCATGTGGTCCATGTCGAATGTTTTTTGATACTCTTTGTTGAAAATATCTAAATGCTTTCTAATATTTTCATAGTAAGTCGGGTACTTTACTTTGAAATGTTCCAGTCCCGGCATATCCACTCCTCTGAGCTTCAGAGTTTTTGCCGCATTTTTGATATAAGAACGATAATTGTATATTACGAGCAGTAGGATTGCAAGTACGAAAAGAAACATTTTACTATAATCAAATATTTTAAAATAACGCATAATACCATATATTCAAAGTGTCGTTTGACCCTGGTATGCTATAGTGTATATAACTCCGGAAATCACTTAAAAATGTACCATAATAAGAACCACGCAAATATTTTAAAAATGCCCGCGGTTATTTTCGTAGTTATTTTCGTAGTATCTGCCGTAGTCCTGTCATTATCTGGTGCCGCCCTCTGCTCATATATGTGCTTCCCAAAGGAACAAACCTCAAACGCTCCCATGCCGCGAGTTGATGTTATTACAGAAACTGATCATATCCCCGTTCCATTTTCTTACAATGTTCCCGTTGACAAACATATGAACTACAAAAATGACGTTGTTATCGTGGTGGAACATCCAAATAAACATATCGAAATTGGAATGGCGCCTCGTTAATGTAAAATATATCTTAAAAAATTGATTTTATACGTTAAAGATGACGATACTTACCGCCCAGGATGCGCAACAAATCCGCCTGGCGAAAAGGCAGGTCAGTCACGAAACCTATAAGCAGCTTTTTGGCGCAGCCCTTCAACTTGTAACACGCAGAGCAAACGCAAACGAAACATCAGTGGTCTACAAAGTTCCGCATTTTATACTCGGAAGACCAACCATAAATGTTAAACATGGGGCACGGTATATCGCGGAAAAACTCGCAATCTACGGATACAAAACCAAGTTTTACGAGATAAACGACACTTTTTATGTCGACATCGATTGGAGCGTTGAGAAAGTGATCGTACCTAAAAAACCGAAGGATGTAAAACGTCCCAAGGTCGTCGACACCTCCATCAAAACGAATCCGGCAGAAGCCGTACGACGTTTAGAGCGAATCAAGCTCGCGCTACAAAATTCTATGCGAAAGTAACATCAGATGATTTTAATATCTGCACAATTAAACCACTCCTCTGGCACCGTATACTTGAAGCATTTAGAAACTCCGGGACCACAATATTTCTTCTGAGTGTTTCCTGGACAGCAAGAATTCCCAGTCGTCCAGTGCCATTGAAGAACACAGTGCTTGCATTTCAAACTCTTGGGAAGCTTATACTTGACAGCGAGCTTGTCTTCATTGCCTTTCAAAAAAGAATAGACACCTTTGTTGTCCGCGCGACGAAGACCGTTCTTATTGAAGCACCTCTGTGTCGTGAGTGACCGCTCTTGGGAGGGAGACATACGTTTGTCTGGAAGATCGCAAATACTGAAAGACATCATTCCTTGATGATTTGCAGAGAATGATAACTTTATAGTGATAGTGCTTCCAGATTTATAAGTTTTGGTTATTTTACCTCTGGCAAATTTTCCACCAGCTTCATGGTCTTTCTTGGCGTTCCATGGGTCGCCACAGACGCCGTATTTTGCCTTCGACCGGACGCCGTTGTACATTACCGAAACACCACCCGCGTTCAAGCAGTCGGGACAGTCGTCCGAGTTGGCGAGAACATTTCTAGCAGGAGGGTCTCGAACGCTTCCATGCCCATTAACGACAGACAAGAATGTCGCCAATATAGTCATATATTTCACGAACATCGTGTTGATATTGCAGAGACGTATATAGTTAAGTTGGTTTTTCGTTGATATGATGCTGCGTATTTTTGCGCTATGAAAAAAAATGCACATACTATAATACCATGGGACTTGGATTTTTATGGAAAACTTTGACTATGTTAGTAGCCGTAATAGCACCACTTCCTCAGGTTACGGCTCACGGGTATCTTGAAGAACCGGTATCAAGGAATCTCATAGCTCACCGCCGTGGGCTCGAGTATGACCACATGAGCCTGGCAGGTGGAGGGCCGCATGCGGTGTGGCCAAATGGTAATTGGCAATTCGGCGGAGGCGGCAACCATTTCACGTGCGGGAGGCAGCAATATGACACGCCTGGAGAAATTCAGAGAACGTGGATAACGGGGCAGCAAGTAAAAATAAAAGTCGTTTTCACCGTAGTTCACAGAGGCCATAGTTATTTTGGTCTCTGCCCTGCCGGCAAAACCCCAACCCCAGAATGCTTCGCAAAAAATTGGTTGACAAATATAGAAACAAATCAAAGATACTGGGATTTAGGGGATAAACAGAAGGGAACATATGAGATGCTGTTCGAACTACCAGCTGGTTATGAATGCCCCAACTGCGTATTATGGTGGTGGTGGGTAACGGGAAACTCATGCCTGCCGCCAGGGGACCGCGGAAATCTTCCAGCGTGTGGAGAATACGCAATTCCAGAGGAATTTTGGAATTGTGCAGATGTCTCTATCATGAACAGAACATTACCAATCTTATCACCTCCTCCCGCAAAGTCCCCACCTCCTCCCGCAAAGTCCCCACCTCCTCCCGCAAAGTCCCCACCTCCTCCCGCAAAGTCCCCACCTCCTTCACCCCCTACGAAGACTTGTACGGACCACACGTTACCATTTGGAGATGATCAATCCCCGTTCTATTTTGTATGCGAGAATGGGCGACAAAATCCTACAAAGATGCAATGCCCCCCGGGGACACTGTGGAATACGGATATTTCGGGGTGCGACTGGCCTAAGAGGAAATCTTTCCGCCACGCCGTGAAGGATTTCGCGCTTTATGCACGAGAAGAATAACCGGTGTGTTTATTTGTTGATTTAAAAATATATTTGGTTTGTATAATATGTCGGCCAACCAGAAATTATCTCCCTTGTTAGTTTCAGCTAAGGACGAGTACATCTTCCAGATTGCAGACGTGGTTGCCCCCTTTTCTATTAACACGGTCAACCAGTTGTACATGGCAGCGAAGAAGAACGCGGGTTTCGGAAAACCGACAAAGGAGTTTCAGATGAAACTGCGCGAGATCCCCCTGTGGAACCAGAGTATGATTGATGCACAGGTGACTGCAATCACTAACAAGTACAAATACTTCCCGGAGCTCGTAGCGGCGGCGTTCGTGTCGTACGTGAAGATTCTGTCATCTGTGAAAATCCACAGCCACAAGCCCCATATCCAGTTGAAACTTCCCGCTGACGACGTGTTCGTGCACAAGGTATTCGTTAACGTGGCGAAAACTTTCTATCTTGACCCCGCCCTGGTCAAGGCACCTCGCGAAGTCCGTCTGGCGATTGTCCGTAATGCGGTGGAAACGTCCGTTCGCGAACTGCTCCCTACCGAGGACATCCTGCGCGCTTACCTCGGAGGCTCTGTGGATGCCGATGGTGTGCAAACCGACCAGATTGACGGGGAAGAGATCGACTTGAGTCCCAGCCCAGAAGATGTCGTAGAAACCGGTTCCCCCGCTAACAGCGTTTCATCTAGCCTGGAAGCGGTAAGCGCTCTCGGCGACCCTGCCATCAGCACTTCTCCGGCTCCATCTTACGCAGCCCAAATACCAACGGAAGCAAGCAATGCCGCTGCGGTGGCACAACTGCAGAGCCTCCTGCAGCAGAGTGCGCCGCCACCGATCCCGATGTCCAACCCAATTCCTAGCGTGAGCCCTAGTCCGATGCCCCAAATGCAGCAGCAACAGCAGGCTCCCCAGGTGATCCAGGTTCCACGCGCCAATCCATCTTATGGAGCATTTGTATCTCCCCAGATGCGTGGTCTGGGTCTGGAGGGGGCTAGCGGCGATCAATTTTTTAGTTAGATGTTAAAATGATAGTTTGTCGATACGAAAATGATGCGAAATGAGATTTTATTATTAAGCATATTATTATAAAATCTCAGACAATAGATAATAATGTCGTTTACTGGGCCAAAATATCGCGGATTCCCATGCCAGCGAAAGTCATTGGTTGGTGGAGTGAGCGTATGGTGTCCGGCTCCTCTTCGGGTTGCGATCGTGTTCGTCGGTCGAGCGACCTGTTACAAGGATAGTTACAAATGGTTCGAAGACTTTGCCAAGAGATACGACGTGCATTTTTATTGTTCGTTGAACTCAGACATCGAACCATACGAAGATTTCATTAAGACATACGGCATAAAAAAACATAATTTCGAAAAATATGAACAACAGGGAAATGTCCCAGATATTTTAAAAAAAGAATCCATGCACAAACTTTCTATGTTTTATAATCTGAAAAAGGGGGTTGATCTGATACCGGACGACGAATACGACATTATAATGTATGCAAGGACGGACATGGTATGCCATCAACCACTCGTACTGACTTTAGGCAGCGATAACGATATTTATGTCCCTGATGTGTGGGACTGGGGCGGTCTCAACGACCAGATGTGTTACGGTGCCCCTCGAGCCATGAAACTATATGCGTCACTATACGACTACTTAGATATATATGCACCTCACATAGACCGAGGTCGCAATCCGGAATCGTGGCTGAAACATCACGTAGACAGTATCGGACTGTCAGTAAACAGATTTGATTTGAAGTACTCCCTCAACGACAGAAGATGATTTCTTCCTGTATAATGTTTAAATCAACGGAGATTCTACATTTTTCCAGCATATCCAGAACCTTCTCAATCCACCGGCCCACGTCGAAGTATTCTGTATGTCCCAGTCGTACGTATGATATCCAGAATTTAAGATTGGGTCTTTTACGAGTTTAAACTGAAACCCGTTCTGTTGTAATACTTTTTCAACATACGCCGGAGAGGGACGAATACCCCTCGCGTTGAATGCTTGGTCGTACCCGTCTTCGCTGACTGTTATATAAAATGTACTATCGTCAGAATCAGAAACCTCCGTCTCTAATAATAACACATTGCATTTATGTGAAATTTTTTCCATGTGATTTTCGATTTCATTCAAATGGTACAATAACCCCCAATGCAGAATTATATCATACGTCTCTGGTATATCATCTTTATCGGCGTCCAATATGTACGTTTTTATATGAGGGTACGTATCATTGACAGTTACCAGATGTCCCTCTCTCGCGTCCGTGCTCGTCACGATAGCTCCCAATTCGTGAAACCGGTGCCCGTTATGAGCGTGTCCACCCCCCAACTCTAATAAAGTTTTAGACTTGAAAAATCCCGGAGATATATACTTCCTGATCCCGTTCATCCGAGAATTTATCCATTCGGTATAGTGACCATCAAACATTGATGTATAACCTAAAGGGGTATATTTTTTACGTATATTTACACACACGTGGAAGAAAGTTTTCACACGCGTGCGTACTTGTCATTTGACCCCGGAGACATTTTTACTACTTATACATACATCGGCTCATATTGATACCAAAAAATAACAACTCACAAACCCAGTGATAAACAACTACCAAGGACGAAACATGAGCTCCCCCGCTTTCTCCGACTGCATCAACTTCAATGATGATGATTTCCATATGTTCCTTGCCGATCGGGATATGCCAGGCCTTGATACGGACCTTCTGACTCTTACGGATGGTGTTGTGACATCTCTTCCAAAGAAGAAGAAGATCAACGACCCATCGGATCCTAACAACATCACTATCGTGGAAGATTGTGACATGACTGCCGGTGGCGAGCGCGTCAAGACTGACCGTCGTAATGCCAACAAGAAGTTCGCAGTTCGCGAGTGTCTGGGACAGAATGACAGAAAGCGCTTCGCAGACAGTATGCTAGTGGACTCCATCTCGGTCCCGACAGTGAAGTTGTATGATAATCAGGTGTTGGACACGAGCAGAATCTCAGACGAGTTGCTCAGGAGCGGAACTCAGGCACGTGGTTTGAGCACCATCGTCCTGTCAAGGGCGTCTCTGGCAGTACATGTTTCTTTCGCGATGGCAGAGGCACACGGCGCTCCTCTTTCTGAGGATATGTCTGTGTTCGAGAAGGTTGCGAATATCGCGAAGCTGGTGGGACACGTGATGCCGATCTTTGGCCAGATCAGGAAGCCACCCTCCACAGGGCTTGGAGACAAGTCCAAGATCTACCAGAACCACAGGCAGATCACCGACGAGTATCATTCATTCGCTTTCGAACCCGTGATTATTTCCACGTCCGGAGATGCCCCGGGGGACTCTGGTGAGATTGTCGCTCAGGGAGTTATTGTGTCCAACAAGGGCGTAAACTTCCCGGTGGGGGATGCAAGGAGGGTATCTCTCGGGAGGAAGGCGGAATTCGAAGAAAGTCTCGCATGGGTTTTTATCACCCATGTGTACGTGGACGCAAACACATCTTACGCGGCAATCGGGCCACCCGCGACCAAGAAGAGGGGAGATATGTACGAAATTGTGAAGACGGAGTACAGGAACCTGTATGATGATATTTTCAAGTGGGAGGCTTTCATGCAGAACAATACACATCTTCGCGGATGCGGTGTCTCTCTGTTTGGTTTCACGGACACGAAACAGACGGGTCGAGATATTGCTCGCCGCCTAGTCCCTTGGAGCATTGCTCACGCCGCGGACACACTGGCATGGTTTCGCGATAACGAACGTCTTGATACTTTCCTGGTAGAGGCTGAGATGACTTCTGTGAAGCGTGCTTCTGGCCGTGAGGACATTCCCACCGGAATGGATATGCGTCGTTTTCTGCTCCTCGAGCTTTTGTTGATTGGCACGCCGCTTGAACCAATGCTTAGGGGAGAGAGAGTCGCATTTCCCTTCCAGTCACCAACTATCAGCGGCGGCGGCAGCGGGTTGTACACGAGGTTGCACCAGTTCTGTTTCATGGCATAATCATTATACCATGTAAACTCGGTTTGTCGATACGAGGCGTCCTCATATTGACAAACACCATACAAATACACACTCGCGGAAAGGATACTATATATAAAATGTCTACATCAACAATCTTGAGGTCGGATGCAAATCTGTATATGTACATTACAGACAAGAAGGACTTTGATGATATCGCACTCGCATGGTACAAGACTTCGAATAAGTTTGATAGGAATTCGTATGGTAGATGGTTAGAACCGAAATTAAAGACACAACTCATCAGAGCGTCTATTGACAATTCCATCGTATTTCTTCCCACCAAGAAACCATGTGATGCGATACTAGAAGACACGGTGAACCATCCTATACTTATATGCCAGAAAAGCAAAGAGGGGACTCGTATTTCCGCAGTAGGTGTTATAACTGGGTGTATTGATTGTCCGCCAGAGTTGTTTACGTCCGAACACCTAATGTTGGTTCATATTTTATCAACATCTATTGCGTCCGAAATGACGATGGAAGGTCTGACTGGTATTGACAGACTCAGTTTCGACCAAGAAGATTATCTCCCTGAGCACATAATAAAAATATCGGATGATGTCGCGGATAAAGTAGATCTTGGGGTCCAAAATCTTACATACGCACACGAATACGAGAGACACATAATTTTCGCCCATGCATATGGAAAGTACTTGGACGAACTTCTTTCCGTAGAAACGCCGGTGAAACAACTAGAATGCGAACGGAAAAAACGCATAATGGCGCTCAAATTTCACTTGGATCAGAAGAAGAAAATTCAATTCCCACCCGCGAGGCAAGAAAAGTTCTCGATCGCAAATGTCGTAAAGTTGTTCAAGAAATATACACTCTAAATAAAAATATTTAGATACATAAACATGAAAAACTTACACGTGTTCGCGATAGTCATTGTGGCAATTTTCGCTACGTGGTTTGTAACCAGGAACATATACACCAAGAGAGCAATGGAGTTCTTCACAACGAATTTCAACCCCAGTTCTAATAATCTGGAACAAGACATTAAAGGATATGGGTTCGCGTTCGGAGACAAAAGGTCGGACACGGACACATACTTTGGGTTCACCGATGACATAAATGCAGGGTTCTCCAAGCGTCTCCTTCCGCTGATCATCCCTCAAGATTAAAATAAAATATATTATATAGTATGGCGCCAATCAAAAACGTGAAGACTGGTAGGAAGGATACGAAGGGACGTGACATATACAGAGGCCCTCAGGGAGGGTTTTTTGTTATAAACAGCAAGGGCAATCGGGTGAAACCGGCGTATAGAAATTTCTATCCCCTAAATAAATTGCTCACCAGTAACATTCGCAGAGCAACTCGTTGAAAATCACCGTAACTTATTTTTGTCATCATTCGAGCGAGTGATGACAAAAACAATCATTTTAACAAATCAGAAATCAGCTAACCCTCCTTGAATGAACGGTTCGGACATCAGGTCATCACCACCGGGAGCGTTCATCACGAATGAGAGTGCAACCCCAGACACCAGCACCGCCATGAATACCTGGGCAAACCTGGATGCAAGCTTTTTCTCCTCAGGTTCGTTGAATTTTGCGTATAGAGTCACCAGAATTGCGCTCAGGAATGCCACGATTGCTGCCTTCGCGTAAGGGTTATCGATCATTGTTTATTTTGGCAATATATATTTTTTTTGAAATATTTACATTAAAATACGACGAGATCGTTCATTGAAAAGTAGTAGTCGGACCAGTCGTCCAGCCTGATCCTCAATATGTTGATTCGGTCCCTGTCGTGGAAAGGAACGATATCCGAGGCAAATACTAGAGAACCATCCGATACGTTAAAATCTGCGTTAGGTCCAGCGTATTTTATAACCCGCTTGGTCACATTCTGGATAGTTCCGTCTTTCAATGTAATGACCGCAAACAAGATGCGTGGGTTCTTTTTCATCTCTAGCTTTTTACGGATAGGAAGGTGAACATCATCGTGGTCTCTGATGATACACCTGAATTTCTGCCCATGAGAAACATAACGGACCTCAATCCTGTAATTATTCAACGCGACATACTCTTTCAGCTGTTTTACTGACATATCAGTGGGGGCGTACTCGTACATAATATCCGGTGTTTCGGATTCATCAAAAACGAGAACCTTGTCTACATGAAAACCATGCGGGTGTCTGACCATCCTGAACATATTTTGGGCCCACAGACAAGCAATGTCATACGCGTACGATAGCATTTCTCTGTAATAATTTAACATGTATTATTAAGTTATTCACCATATGTTGAAGAAGCAAGAAGTGGCCAAATACACCAGTGCGGACAGGATGATGTCCATGACCAAGTACGAGGCAAAGAAACACAAACTCAGAAAAGATCCGAAGGTTGTAGAAACTTCAAAATTCTCTACGTTTCAGGAAGCATATGCCAAGAACATAGAGCAGTTCCAAAACAAGAAGAAGAAAAGCCCCAAAAACGCCGAGCAAATCGAACAAGACGAGATAGAATACTTGCTGAATACGATACCTTTCATAAAGGAGTATTATAGTTCTGAGTCGGCGGTAACGGAAGACGAATACGAAGACGACGAATACGAAGACGAAAAAAACGACGCACCAGTATTATACAACGTAAAATCTGGGAACACTAACAAAAAAACATTCAACAAGTATCTATATACGGTGGAAAAAGTCATAAACGAAGAAACCAATTCCTCAGTGACGGACTTTACAACACAAGACCAGCTAGAAAAATGCAAGTGCGGTGGGTGTTTGTTACATCACACGACAAAAGCGGATCTCGTATGCGATAAATGCGGAGAAGTACGGCCGTACGTGGAATCTTATTCACAAAAAGAAGATACCGAAGGCGGTATGGCCTACAAACGGATCAATCACCTCACAGAGTGCTTGAATGCGCTACAGGGGAAGGAAGGTACAACCGTGCCAGACGAGGTCATCGAGAAGGTGCGTGCGGAATTCAAGAAAAACAGGATCTCGTCCACTTCCGAAATAAAACCGTCCAAAGTAAAACAATATCTTAAAAAGCTTGGATATTCCGCATACTATGAAAACATCCACACGATTGCCAATACAATATCTGGTATGCCAACGCTGAAGTTATCTCCGGAACTCGAAAAGAAGTTGAAAGACATGTTTAACCTCATTCAAGACCCGTTTTACAAGCACAAGTCTCCGAAGAGGAAGAACTTCCTATCGTATAATTATGTGCTATACAAATTCTGCGAACTTCTCGGCGAAGACGACTTGCTCATTTTTTTCCCACTATTAAAGTGTCAAAAGAACCTGCACGTCCAAGACACGATATGGAGAAAAATTTGTTCCGAGCTGTCGTGGCAGTTCTTACCAACGGTGTGAGTTTATTCGTATCGACAAAACGCATTTCCGATAAAATTAAAATATAATGATTACATATAAAACAATGGCTATGCTCTACGAAGCCCACCGGATGAACACAATCGAACCATTTTCAATCGGAAAGCTTAACATCTCCAAGCCCAAAATCCCGGATTTCATTGACAAAGCCAAGGACAAGGTCGTGGATGTTGGTGGCAATGTCGTTGACAAGACCAAGGATATCGGTGGTAACGTCATTGACAAGACCAAGGACATTGGCGGCAAAGTAGTTGACATTGGCAAATCGGTTGGCGGGAAAATCGTTGACATTGGCAAAGGGATTGGTAAGGTTCTTGGTCCGGCGTTCAAGAAGCTGCTAGAGTTCTTGATGATGATCCTGAAAAATTGGAAGATTGCACTAGGTGTCGTTGTAGGTCTCTTTATACTTTACGTCGTAACTAGGATAAGCGGGTTCCTCCGCATTTTCACCGGATAAACTCATCGTGTAATAACAATTTTGTCAATACGAACGACAATCGTGTTGATAAATTGTGTTATTTCAATAATATAATCACTTGCTAGCTGCGACAGCTGGCACCGGCATGTTTAAAATCTCAAGGTCTGCCTTGTCAAAGTTATCTGCGACGAAGTTATCACCAAAGTTGTTATCGTCAGAGTTATTATTGCTATTATTGCTGCCTAAGTTATCATCGACGAAGTTGGTGAAGTTATTCTCATCAAAGCTATAAGACGTTTTGATTGTTGCGAAGTATTTTTTGTAAACGAAATAGCCGATGATGCATAATGCGATCAAGAGCAAGACTATTCCGCCCCAGAAAACCCAATTGATACCTTTCTTAGGGGTGTTGCAAGAAGGGTCTGACAAATCACCTTTAAGGGCTTTGTCAACACAGCAACTTCCCATATCGCTTGCATCTTTGCATAATTTTGATGGTGCTGGGGTAGGGGCAGGTTTAGGGGCGGGTTTAGGGGCGGGCTTGGGCGCGGGCTTGGGCGCGGGTTTGGGGGCAGGCTTGGGGGCGGGTTTGGGGGCAGGCTTGGGGGCGGGTTTTGGTGCGGGTTTAGGTGCAGGCTTGGGGGCAGGCTTGGGGGCAGGTTTTGGTGCGGGTTTAGGTGCAGGCTTGGGAGCGGGTTTAGGTGCAGGCTTGGGAGCGGGTTTAGGTGCGGGCTCTGCTGACAGTTCGTCGGTTATTTCAATCTGCGTTTCTTCTTCATCCTCAGCGTCTGCCGTCTCGTGGCACGTCTTTTCTATGAACAGGTTCATGTTGCTGAGTAAATCATCCACATCTGCCGACACAACGTTAGTATAATCCACGGCAATATACTTAGACACGTCCACGAGATATTCGACTAGGTTTTCAATAGTCATAGTGTCAAAATGTTGAGGGAAATTTAACTTGTTAAAAACCACCCTATTCGCAGCTTCCTTTGCAACACTCAGGAAACGACTCGTCGCGATGACATCATTGCTCCCGATGGAATCTCTCAGTTCCTTTCCAAACGCCTGTAACAATACGCATTTGATCGACATCCTTTATATAATAAAATATATTTTTTACCTGATTTTTAAGTATAAACGCAACCTCCGGCCCGCTGGTTGTGTAATTTTCAGGTTCCATGTTTTTCTAGCACCAGGGTTGAAAAGCATCACGTTGTCTCCAGAGATCGCTTTAACCACCCCTCCCAAGCGGTATTTTGTGGATACGATCTGTCCAGAAACGACGGTGTCAATGGCGTATCGAATCCTTTTTCCAATTGCGGCGGGCAGGTTCATCGGCGTTATTTGTACGAAACCCATGAGATATTGTCTGAAGGTCGCTTCTGTGAGTTGTTTTTGCACTCCGCTCCCAAAGTTCAGTGGCGGTATAGGAGGGGGCATAGGAAGGGGTGCGGGCTTTGGGGCGGGTTTTGTCCTCGTAAACTTGACGACCGCTTGCGAACTCTTTGATTTGTTTTTCGAAATCACTAACATTTAATGTAATCAATTATTATTTTATCACGAAATAGCGGCATATTGACAAGACAGAGCATTTAAGAATTGAAATTATATATTATCGTATATTATGAATGCAAATGTTACAGCTCGTCCTCAGATTTTTAAGCTCACCTCTAGAGGAATAAAGATTGCCAAATATGTTATCAGGACGTATGACAACATTAAAAAAATTCAAAGAGGCGGAGAAGTTGGGAGAATCGCTGCCGACGAGTTTGTTCAGGACACGTCTGAAATCGGACCAATAGCCGTGAAGATGAGTCAGTTTCTCTCTGCACGCGGAGACGTTCTGGACGAGAACACCATGCGCGTGGTAGAGAGGTTCCAGAACGAGGTAATTGTAGATAGTGAAGTTCTGCCTGATTTCACTTTTTACGAGTTTGATAAAACCCCCATCGCGTCCGCATCTATTGCCTCTGTATACAAGGGAAAGCGGAAGACTGACAACAGCGACGTGGTATTGAAACGCGTCCGCCCAGGGGTTAAAGAGCGTATCACAGAGGATCTGCCACTCTTCATCACCGTCCTTGACATTGCAAAGTTTTTCGGAATTCAGGGCGCGGAGAATATGCTCGAAATCGTCCGGGAGTGCAGACCGATGATTCTAGGAGAGCTGGACCTGCGGCACGAGGCCAAGACCACGAGTATGTTCAAGAAGAAATTCTCGTATCTCGATTGGCTTACAATCCCAACCGTGTACGAAGCCGGGGAGACATACATGATATCGGAATACGTCCCATCTAGGAAAATAACCGACGCGGTTCCGAATGGGTTTCTTGCTAAACGCCTGTTCGAACTCTATGTACGGATGGTTCTTGACATCGGTCTGGTCCATGCAGATGCACATGCCGGTAACGTGGGTATTCGGAGTGATGGGACATTTGTATTGTATGACTTCGGTGCGACAATTGATATCCGTGACGTGAAACCCAATATTTCAAGGTGCATCAAGGCGATCGTCACGGAAAATTCAGATGGTCTAATCCGCGAACTCGAACAAATAGGAATCATAAAATCGGGAGCTTCCGCAACTCGTTTGAGGCGTATCGTTCCAAAGCTCAAGAAGATCATGGAATCAGACGATTTCAATGTCGAACTCGCAAAGATACCGGAGTTTACATCCAACGACAATCGCATTTTCGAGCTAACCACAAAATACGTATATTTGATCAGGTCGCTAACGATCGTAGAAGGTATCGTTGTGTATCATGATCCTAAGTTTTCTCTCAAGAAATACATCAAGAAATTTGAAGATCTAATCGACGTCGATGTTCCTGTGTTTGACATCGTCAGTGAAATTGCGAACGATTTCATGGCGTCGCCGTCGAGTTTGAAAAACTTAAACGAGCTTTTGTTTAGCATGCGTGACGAAATGGACACGACCATGCAGGACTCGAAGAAATTTATGAAATTCGCATTCATTGCGATCATGATTCTGGAAATCTTGAAAATGGTATAAATACATGTAAAATAGTGTATATAAAATTATATTCTGTCGATACACCGGTTTTGATTGACACGCTTAATAACTTATTAAAAAAATGTTAGAGTATCGTATCAATCACAATGCTCGCCACTCTGCGTACCCCTATTATCATGGCTTCCAACAATAACAACTTTCAGAAGCGTATTCAGAAGGATTTCAAGAAGGTTTCTAAAGCGGTCGAAAAGCTCAGCAAGGAGAGCGAGGTTCGCAGGAATGACCTGAGCAAGAACCTTAATTCATGGATTGAAGAGCTTGACAAGCTGGCCAAAAAGGATGTCAAGAGGATCCAGGGACTGTTCGAGGACAGTGACATCGAGGTCTCCGTAGACATCGACGAAGATGACTTTGACATCGTTGACGATGTTGTGGTCTTCAAGCGCAACGATGTGTACTAAAATATATTGACACACAAACTATTCGACGATGGAAAGACTAGCATAAGATACGGACGAACTTGGAAACCAATTTGATTATATCAAAAATAAAATATTTGTGTGTGTTATAATAACATGGATGCATTCCTGCTCACAAAATCTCTAGAGCGCGAAACATACACGAACTCCATGCCCAAGCCTAGCTTGTTGTCCATGTTACAATTCATCATCTCTCTCACCATTTCCATATACGCAGCATCCCTCGCATGGTCTGCAGGCAGCTCTGACTCTGCGTTTTTCAGAATATTCATGACGGTGCTGGCATTTATGTTCAGTACATTATATATCATTGGTTATATAATTTTCAAAGGATTCAAAGCAATGTAATTTATGTGAAATCAAACACCATAAACGACAGAACATTTGAGATACATGAGCGTGTGTTTCAAATGTATTACTTATAAAACTTTACGCAAGTTGTTTAACAGATGTGTCACAATTCTTATTTTCCCATATGCACTTTGGACAGTCCGTCTCGCTGAGTCCATAGAATGTAGTACTCGAGCACGGAGCCTCTACTTCCCATCCCAACTCCTCAGTTGCGATTTTTAGGAACCGTTTCCAACTCATTTTCCATTCGTTGGAATGCGACGTCTCTCCGAAAAATTTATTCCTAGTACCATGGGCGAGTTCGTGCGTAATAGACTTGTTCAAACTCCTTTCGTCGCGCATGTTCCCGGACCCGTCTCGCGACGCAACCCTAAGAGTCCCGGTGCTGTGGTCGAACATTCCCGAAATGTACGAGGTGGGTGTACTTCCCTTCTTGAATGGAAGCAACTGCACGTCTGAAAACTTGGAAATCAGGTTATTGGTGAACTGCTCGTTTGGATAGTTTCTTTTCAGGTGCTTGATGAATATGTCGACCTGTTTATTCAGAAACCTAAGCGTTTTCTCGTCTTTGTGAGTATCTCCCATAGTCAATGCGGGTTGTGAGTCCAAGTAAGAATACTTCATTTATTAATTATAACTTATATTTTTATGTAAAATTTTTCATAAAATAAAAATGGGAGTTGTATATATTTAAAAATGCCGTCTGTTTCTAGGACGAGGAGATACTCCTCGGCGTTCGTGAACGTCAGAGTGAGGACGGCGGATGATTATGGCTCCGAGTGTCCGATCTGCTTGCGCGACTGGTGCCCGGATGACGCATGCAACCGTACGATGACGCAAACCAACTGTTGTTTTCAATTCATGTGCGCTGCTTGTGCCAACAAAATATCGATGATATGCAAGTGCGAAGAAGACTGTACTGCCGTCATCCTAATCTGTCCCTTTTGCAGAAACATTTCTAAAACGGCATCGTCTACGTTATTTGTTGGTACAAAGAGGCCGTGCAAAAAATGTAGAGAAAGTGATGCGTCTGTGCGTGGTGAAGAACACGAAGCAGACGAACATGAAGCAGAAGAAGCAGAAACCGGCGAATCCGATGAATAGTTTAAAAAGACATGTTAATGCATTATAAATGTTTTCGGGAGACATAGAAAATGCTGTACCAGAAAGTCCAATTCGAACAGATGATATGATGCGTGAATTAATGACAGCAAGTACCAAAATGAGCACATCGAGTTGTCTGTCATCTCACACCAGAGTGAGGAAAGTTCTCGTCGGTGTGTGGTTGTTTAACATTATATGTATTGTTCCTTTTTTCGTGTATGCAATTCTAAGAGAATCGGAGGCGGACCTAATTGGCCTGGGGATGGTCGTCGTACCGCTTTACATATCGAAAATAATAGAAAGTTTACATAGGGTGTCCGACAAAATAAACAAGGTATATTCAGAGTCCGAATATATTAAAATGCGTCTCGTCGAAATATTTGACGCGTGCGAGATGCAATGTAAATTTTGTCCGAATGCTCAAATAAACAAATCAGTTGGAAAACATATCACGAATTTATCACGTGGTATTTTAGCAGATCTAGTGACATGTGATAAAGAAACTACAATAACAAGCCTGATACTAAATTCGTTCCTGTGGAAAACGCCACACTACACAAAATACTTGGATAGGTCATTCGTAAATGATAAAACTGATATGATAAGAAAAATGTTAACCTGCTAAAATAATATTGCCATTACTATTATGTCATCGCCATCGTTGTCATCATTGTCATCGCCATCTACGTCACCAACTCTGAATGATAATATTAAAAATAATCGCAATGAAATAGAGAATATAATCACAAATTCTACCATGTTCGTGCGCGAAAAACAAACCGTCAGAGAACTATCGAACAAGTTTTCAAAAGAAGTAGGCGGAAACGAAAAGGATTGGATCAAACAAAACAGAGATCTCTGTGGATTTTTTGGATCGCCAGACAGATACGTACCTCGATATACCAAGTTCAGAATTCCGAGCCCATTGGTGGAAGAAGCAAATCAGATATATTTCAGTTCTCTCGTACCGTCGATGTAATATTTATCGTAATTATTTTTGATTATATTTCGCAATATAATCAAAAATAATATAAGAAATGTTTTCAGCAGTGCACGCACTTTCCAGAGCAATAGTTATATTTGCATGGGTCGACTCCGCGCATGTCCCACTTGCCGTCAACAGCTAATTTCCGGAAGGCACCTAGACGACCCAGGCGCATCGCGGTAGAGTTTCCAGCCGTGAATTTCTTATCGCGAAGGTTCAAGAAGTCGTTCAACCAATTCGCCCTGTCTCCACCACGAGCATTCTTCATGAAATCTCCGGAACAATTTCCACAAACCCCACCCCCTTGGTTGATGGTGGCGTCCAACGCAGCAGCGATAATAAGCGGTTCGTCGCGAATACCTGCTGGGACATACTTCCGCATATCACTCATCATTGGTTTTATATACATCTTCAAATAGTAATCCCATTGTGCCTCTTGGAATCGCTTGTTATTCGCATTATCTTTTACCCAATTACATAATGCCCGTTCGTCCGGATACGAATCCGTCCCATATCTCCCCCCGGCAAAACTGGGACCTCCCGCATTTCTAATGATTTCTTGAGGGCCATTATATGCGGTAACAAAACCAGTCAAACCCATCGTGACTCCGCGTTTATCTCTAATATTTTCGCAATATGAATACACGTTCTGTTTGTTCGTTCGCTCCCACCACCGAGATTGCGATTGTTCAGGGCCGTTGATGAGATTGAGAATGTTTGTGACTTGTTCAACATCCAGACCAAGAGTTTTCATAACTTGATCGGGAATTCCTTGAGGGTTATTTTGCGAAGGAGATGGCCTCGGCGCGGGTTCCGTGTCTACAAGAGTGCCGTTTTTGTCATATCCGGTGGTGCATCCAGTGTTATTGTTAAACTTGCATCTCAGCCCCGCGTGCTGATCCCATCCCCAATAAGGATACTTCCGTTCAAGGGCGGTGGGAGGTCTCGAAGGCTGAGGTTTAGGCGCAGGAGGTTTAGGCGCAGGAGGTTTAGGCGCAGGAGGTTTAGGCGCAGGAGGTTTTGGTGTTGGTGGTTGCGGCACGGGAACAGGAGTGTTGTCACACGGACCGCGGTAGCATTGGTCCCCAAACTCGTTCCATCCGACCGGGCAGATTCCGCCGAATGATGCGCGATATATCCTTTCACAGACAGTTGGCGCTGCATTCAGTTGCTTTGCCGCGTTTTTAAGGTCGTCCGCATCGGCTCCTATTATTTTGTACAATTCCGAAAGTTGTTTTATTGCAAGATCTTGGTCGTCCGAGGTTGCAACTGTATTTACTGCAGCATCCCATATGGTTCGTATAGAGGGCTTAGAATCATCTGGCAAAACCGGGGGTAAAATGGAAGGGTTCCCGACATCTGCTGCCAGTTTTATGGCGTCCGCTTGGAGAGATGCCTTAAAAGCCCTCAAGTCTGCAGCCTGTTTCTCGAGTTCACTCGTGGTAAAATTCAGAGCATCCACGGTTGTCTTATTGGCAGCCTTGTTTCTGTCCTCCGCGGCTTTGAGATCCGCGGAAGTTGCATCTCGCGCCGCGTCGACGATATTTTTATTATCGACCGCGTTCTTCAAGTGACCTAAAGAATTGGTTGCCTTTACCGCCACTGTGACGTTATTCTTTAATTGCTCAAGTTCCTTTTGACTCTCCGCTAATTTCAGCATCATCGCCTGTTGTTCTCCCTCGGTCTTAGAGGTCGATTTGTCAATTGATGCTTGGATATCGTTTACAGCTTGCTGCTGTTTTACGAGATTATCAGCCAACAACGCTTCGTCTATCAAGCTTTTCGTGTAGGCATCGCTTGCCCTTCTCTGGGACCTCTTTTTGATGAAAAAATAGGTCAATCCCCCGGCGGCACCGAGAGAGGCCAATACTACGATTACTATCGTGACGATAATCCAAGTTTCCATACTTTACTTTAATCACATATTATTATTTTTTATTATTTTGTTTGATTACGTTATAATGGATACTCTGGCCGCAGATGCCACAAACGAATTTAATTTAGACGGTAATACGGATTCAGGGGGGTTATCAAGATGGGTCGTTTACGCGATCATAGCGGTCGTAGCGGTGATTATCATAGTGGCAGCGGTCATGTACACTCGGAAAAAGATCCAAGAATCGAGAGAAGACGGGAGTATCATAAAGGACGTGGGGGGAGCAATCACGGATGAAGTGAGCAAAAAAGTTGCGGATGACATGTTGGAAGTCGCAATCCGTGCACAGACGGAATCCGCTCAGTTGAATGCCGATATGGAAACTGCAAAACAGTTATTTGCGTTGGGACAGGTCTCACAGGCTGATGTGGACCAAGCAGTCGCCGTGGCGGAAGCTTCGAAGACGACCGCGATACAAAAGAATGCAGAAGCCGCAAAAGCCCTCGAAGCATTTCGTAAGAAGGAACTCGCGACCGCTAACGCCACGGTGTTGGAAGCGACGAAAAAGGCTACTGGTCTGTCCCAAGAATATGAAAAAGTATCGGATGGCATCACCTCGCAAAAGGTACAGGAGGCGAATGCGCTGCTTGTAGAACTCGTAAGAAAACGCCAACAAGCGGAAGCGGAATACGCCGAGGCATTAGACACCAAGAACAAAGCAGAGGCTGCCTTCTTGGAGAGCAAGAAATCCAAAGCAGAAAACAAACGCGGGATTATCGCCGTGATGAATAAAAAAATAACAGACCTCAAGGAAAAAATCAAACGCGCCAAAATATCAAATCCTGTGCCCAAACCCCCAACTCCCCAGCCACCTGCGCCAAAACCTCCTGCGCCAAAACCTCCTACGCCACAGCCCCCTGCGCCTAAACCCCCCGCTCCAAAACCCCAGCCTTCGAGACCTCCCACCGCCCTCGAACGGAAGTATCCATACTGGGGATGGGGCCAACACGCGGGACTTCGTTGCAAGAAAAATGATAACACTGGTTGCACCACTGGGTACGATGCCAAGGGACAACTTGTAGACACTGAACCCGCACCAGTTCCCGCTCCTAGCCCATCGGCTGGTTCCGTGGTTCTATTGGGTAACGAAGTCCGGGTGAACCTATCAAACAAAACTACATCAACGGGAGGAGGTCGTGGATTTTCTCAAAAGTGGCCGATACCGTCTCAGTTCAAAAACGCCGTCAAAATGTCATTTGATATAAATTTCCAGCCTGGGTTTTCTTTCGGCAATAACAATCATTCGGAAGGTGGTAAAGTTGGTGGATTACGTGTCGGTAGCGGAGCCGCGTCTGGTTGCAGACACACTGACAGCGGTTCGTCACTTCGACTCGTGTGGGATGGAGGTCCTGATCGCAGATTTTTAGGTTCCGGAGCATCCGCGTACACGTATATTCCCACATCATCCAGAGGAAAACAACCGGATTTCGTAAACAAGGAAGGTGACCCTAATTGCGGATTACACCTATGGCGGAAAGAATCCGATAATATATTTTCTGAAGTCGGTTCGTGGTATCGCGTCGTGCTCGGTATCAAACTGAACGACGTGGGTAAAAGCAATGGAAAGATATATTATAGCATAACGGGACCTAAAAACCTTACGAGAGAATCAGACGGGTTCATGTGGCGAACGAGTAACTATACCATCAGCGAAGCAAGTGTCTCAAGTTTTTTCGGCGGAGGTGGAAATCAGTCCAAAGTGTTGCCATCGACCTACTTACTCAAGAACGTGATGTTATCACCATATTAA
>Ga0247835_1001968_pt1 | contig 23255 bp, 19 predicted proteins | sample LaCtaG_3_FD_189912 | JGI IMG/M metagenome (GOLD analysis project Ga0247835, IMG submission 189912) | Freshwater microbial communities from meromictic Lake La Cruz, Castile-La Mancha, Spain - LaCruzMarch2015_13.5m | ecosystem: Environmental > Aquatic > Freshwater > Lake | place: Spain: Castile-La... | reverse complement strand
CTATGCCAATCCAAGCAACCGCCGAAACGCATCGCGCCGTTGGAGTAACTGCCGCCGCCCCTTGGCGCGTCAAAGAGATGACGGTCGTCTCCGACTACCGCTTGGCGGTCACATTCCAAGACGGGACCCGCGGGTTTGCCGACCTCTCCGCTGTCACATCGTCTCCGTCGCCAGGCATGTACGAACCGCTGAAGGACCCACAGTACTTGGCTCAAGCCCGATTGGAATTCGGCACCGTCGTGTGGCCGAACGGGGCCGACCTCGATCCCGCGTGGATGTACGACGAGGTCCAGGATGGAGAAACGTGGTCTGTCCCTGAGGTATCCCCACGAACTTGAGCGAGACATCAGTAGGTTAGCGGAATCCCGGCGTCAGGGCCTCTGCCAGCCGCTCAAAGCTTCTCTATCTCGCTGATAGGGAAAGTTATTTCGTGGGGATACCTCAGGGTCTGTCCCCGTTTAGCGCTGACATTTCTCTCGTGACCCCGCTCTCGTGCTTCACCCTCCCTGCCCCATCCCTGGTCTTGGGGGCAGCTTAAGCGTAGACTGGTCCTTGGCATATCCACCCCGGTTGACTACGACCCAACCATCTAGGAATCAGCAGGATATGCCAGCCCTTCGGACCGCTGCCGCTATCCGGAAATCAACATTAGATCCTTGCATACATGTCCCGCCCCTTTGCTGCAGTCAAAGAGTTTCTAGAATCCTGCCTCGCCCATTCGCCGGATCGCAGCGCAGATGCAGCTATCCCGGAGTGGTTTGCGATGCGTACCCACCAGGGCAGCGTGCGTTCCGATAACCAGGACCGGGTCTTAATGGCCCGATGGCAAGACGGGAGTCAGACCGCGTGGATGCTCGCCGTCGCCGACGGAATCGGAGGCGGCAAGGAGGGCGCGGCGGCGGCCGTCAGCGCCCTTTCGGCATTCACCGCGGACATGCTGGAACTCTCGGATGTTTCACTCCCCACGCAACTTGAGCGGGCCTCCCTGCGCGCCAACCGAACCGTTTATGAGCGCTGGCGCGGCAAGGAGGGGAGCACATTGTCGGCGGTCGGGGTTCGAGGCGAACAGCGGGCCTGGGTCAACGTGGGCGACTCACGCATCTACGGCATCGACGCCCACGGGGATGTCACACAACTGACTAAGGACGACTCCCTGCCGCTCGGGCGAGGACTGGTGCAATTCATTGGCATCGGACAGGGGTTGGTGCCCCACGTTGGGGTGATTTCCCCAACCCATCACCTTGCACTGATTACCACCGACGGTGTCCACCAATACGTTGATCCCCTGCTCCCGGCCTTGGTGAGAACCGCCCGACGTAATAACTCGGCGCTGGTCGATCGAATGGTCCACCTAGCCCTGTGGTGCGGTGGCGAAGACAATGCAACCACCGCCATCGGGGTGCTCGATAGTTCGCAGGATGGTGGCCGGTCAGCCTGCGATGTTTGGACGCCTGGACAGCATCATCGCTTGGTTCTTGGACCCCTCGACGTACCGAAGGAAACCGCCTCTGGTAGTGGCTCCAGGAATTCCACCAAGCCGCGCCGCGCAACCCCGAAAAAAGTCAATACTCCTGCCGCAGGTCGCTCCAAATCAAAACCGGCGATGGTGGCCAAAACAGCTACCTCCCATCCGGCATCCGACTCCGAGGCGCTCCCGAACGATCCCAGTTCGCATCCCGACAAGCGCCCTGACCTTCTGGTGACTTTGGAGCCAGTAGCCCTAGGGCAGGATTCCCCGTCGTCGACACAATCGGATTCATGATGAGTCAGACCGACCGTTACGCATTCGACGCTCGTTCCGTGGACCATAGCGTTCGCGCCCGCGACTCCCACCTCGATCGAGAAGTCACAGTGAAGCGGGGGTGGATCGAACGCGACCGCGTGCGGCTTCAATCTCAGATCGCTCGCCTATCAGCCACCCAAAGTCGTCATCTTGCCGACATCTACGACCTGCTGTCCCTCCGAGATGACGAGTTGGCCATCGTTGAGGAGTCTGTCGAGGGCCAAACGCTCATCGAATGGATGGCCGCCGGGCAAACCGATGAGGATAGCGTCCTGCGCACCCTGTTGCAAATCGCCAATGCGCTGCTCGCCTTGGAGACCGCCGGTCTGGTCGCCGCGTCGCTGGACGCCGAGCACTGGCGATTCGACGACGAGGGTATCTTGAACCTGTCGCTCTATCCGCTCTTGGATGCAGGAGTGCTGGAGCCTCAAATCGGGTCGACAAACCGCTTACCCGAGCTTTCCGGACACGCCACGGAACTGGCTTTGCGATACACCCAAGCCACTGCCAAGCCACTCGTGGCGATGAGCGATCCTATGCTTACGGGTTTCCTGAACGGAACTCCGAACTCGGAGTATTCCATCGCGGACTATCGCGAGCGAATCCACGCCCACTGCCTGCGAGATCGGCATCGGGCAGTCGCCGTTTATCGGGGTCAGCCGACCGAGATGAACCGCGCTCAGCGCGCTTTGCGGCTGGCCCATCCCATTGCCGGCGTGGCTACCATCGTCCTCCATTACGACGGTCTGCAGTTCTTCGTGCACGAGTGTGTCGGCGAGGTCTATATCAATAATCTGCCCATCCCGACAAGATCTGTCATCGCCGGCTCATGCGTCATCACCTTGGGTGCACCGGTCCGTCCGTGGAGTGAGCGCTATTTCGTAACGCTTGATATCACCCATCCTGAAGTGGTGTTCTGATGGCAATCCACGCCTCTAAAGATGTTATCGCTGATCGCTATCGTATTGACAAATACTTGGCCGCCGGAGGTATGCAGGAAGTCTATTCCGCAACCGATATAGTGCTGAATCGGCCCGTCGCCCTCAAGACTCCCTTCAACACATCGGGCGAACAACGGTTCGCCCGTAGCGCGAGCCTGAGTGCGCGGATCAACCATCCCAACGCGGCCCGTACCTTTGATTACCTGGTAGACAACCAGCGCCAGTATTTGATCGAGGAGTTCATCAAGGGACGCAATCTGGATGCTCTGCTGGATGAAATTCCCCAATTCGACCCTGACGCCGCGGCTTGGGTGCTGCACCACTTGGCACGCGGACTGGCGGCGGTACATCGGCACAACATCGTCCACCGCGACCTCAAACCCGGCAACATCATGGTGCTGGGGGGGTGGGGTTTCACCGGACTGAAGATCACCGACTTCGGGGTGGCGCAGATGGCGGCCCACGAGATCGAGGAGGCGGCCCGTCTGGGCACGGTAACCACCTCCAAGACCGCCATCGGCGCGCTCCCCTACATGGCACCAGAGGTCATCGAGTCCCCGACTACGCCCGAGCCACCAGCCGATATCTGGGCGGTTGGGGCGCTGGGGTATCAGCTTCTTACCGGGGACCTCCCGTTCGGGCAGGGCTTCGCCGCCGTTACACGCATTCAGGCCGCGGCACCACCACCCATGCCTCAGGCGCTCCAGTTGCACCCGCAATTCCGGCACCTCGGACGTGAACTCTATGGCGTTCTCCTGCAGTGCTTGCAACGCGACGTGCGTCAACGCCCGGACGCGCTCCAGTTGGTCGAGTTGTGCGATCGCCTCTGCTATAGCCTCGTGGAGGAGCGGCGGATTGGTGTCGTCGAGGGGTATCCGGGGCGCAGCTTTGGTTTTCTGCGCCCGAAAAGGGGAGGCGAGCCCATCTTCTTTCACACGGAAAGCGTGGTCAGCCGTCTTCCGATGGTCGGCCAAGAGGCATGGTTCCGCTCCTACGCGGGCCAGCCGCGTGATCGGGCCCATCCCGTGGTTCCCAAGAAAGCCCAATGAGCAATATCCGTCTGGTGGACATCGAGGTATCAGGTTTTCGCGCCTTTCAGGCGTCCTACAAGGTATCGTTCCGAAGCCCTCTGGGCATCCCCACCGATGTGGTCGTCATCGCTGGGCCCAATGGCGCTGGAAAAAGTTCGCTCTTGGAGGCAGTCTTGATCGCGATGGGGCGCGAGCGGTTGATACGCAATTCGCTCAGTCGGGAGTCCGACGACGGCCATTGGCGGACGGTGATTCCCGATATTGCATCGATTGCACTCACCTTTCACATTGACAGCGCTCCGGGCACCGAGCTTGGCGCCTACGCCCCTTGCGATGTCCGGGTGGTACGCACAGTCGCCGAATGGCGACTCGAGCTACTCGGAGGGACAGATGGACCAAGACGGTTGTCCGATTTGGTCTGCCGCCAATTCGTCGACGAGCGGCCTATTGAGTACCTCTCCTCTTGGCGCAGCCCCTTTCAACTCGGTGGGGTCAGGCTTTCGGGCCTGGCGGGGGAAGAGGCGGAGAACGAGCGGTACCGCCTCTATCGTCTGAAGCAGCGCATCGTCAGCGAACGAGCCAAGCGGGGCTTTTCGTCCGAAGATGCCTCCGACCGGCGGTGGCTTGACCGCTTGAATGACATCTGGCGCGATTGGCACGACTCGGGAGATACCTGGATCGACGTGTTCCCGACCGGGGAGGCTGAGCGTCCCTACGACCTCTTCATCCTGCGCGACATCCCTGAGATAGGGCCGCAGCCCATATGCGAGCTTGATCGTGCCAGCTCTGGTGAATTGGAGTGGGTGACGCTGGCAGGACAGCTCATCGTCGAGGAGTTCGACGGCCTTTTGCTCATCGATGAGCCGGAACTGCACCTCCACCCGCAATGGCAGGCGAAACTCCTGCCTACCTTGCGCAAGCTCGTTCCGCAGGCTCAGATTCTGGTGGCAACGCACTCGGCCTACCCTTGGGATCAGGCGCTGCCGTTCCAGCGGGTGCTGCTCCTGCCTGCACATGACCCGCGCTGCCGCTGGGAGGGACCGTGACCGTCCTCTCGGCGCTCTATGCGGCGCAGCCGCTGGTGGTCTGGGTAGAGGACGAAGACACGCGCCGCGTTCTTACCACCGCGTGGGCGGGAGAGTCGGTTGCGATCTATGTCGGAGGCGGCAATGAGACCATCCGGGCGGTGGTTGAGGACGCTTGGCGGGACGGGTTGCGCCATGTATTCGGCGTGGTTGATCGCGATTTCGGGCACAGCAACTCCGGTCGCTGGCAGAATCCGCGCGATGACCTGAGAGTTTATGTCCTCGAATCCCCAGAGATCGAGAATCTGGCGCTCGACCCCGAGGCGCTGGCGGTTTGCGCCTACAACACCGGGCGGCGCAGCAAGGAGCAGATTGCGGAAAGAATGATAGAGGCAGTGACGCGTATGGTCTGGTGGATGGCCTGTTGCGCCGTTCTGGATAAGGTCCGCCGGCAGCGCAACGCGGATTTCCCCACATATCCCCCAAAAAGCGTAGCGGTGGTTGACCTGGCCTCGGCCCTCCAATACATCCAGTCGAGCCGGTGGTTCTCGCAGCACGCCGCCCAACTGCCCTCCTTGGCGACACACGATTGGCTGGAAGTGGAGCTGAATCGCCAGCAAAATCACTTTTCCACTGCCCTGACCGATGGAACTTGGAAGACCAAGTTTTCGGGTAAGCAGATCTTTGATCGCATCGTGGAGTTTGTCCATACCAGGGGTATTGGGAGGGACAAGAAGCTTGAATTGTTACAGGGTGTTACCCAAGCCCAGATTGATCTTGGGACAGTCCCGCAGGAACTGGAGCGACTGAAAGCGAGTTTGGTTTCCCGGCGGTGAACCAATGCATGACCGTGGCCGGTTTATGCTGCCACTGCGGGGGGCAGGTGTCCCATTGCACATCCAAGTTGCACGTCGGTCCGCGGTCCGGCGAAGAGGGCTTGGCGCACGCATCAGCGAAGTCACGCCATCGGGGATAGCGGGGAGGAAGCGGCCGGTGGCATCGAGACGGTCGATGTCCGCTCTTGGCCAATTGCTGACGACCAGCCGACTCCTGATCGATGCTGATCGGCGTTTATTCCGCGCCGCCATCGCACAGGCGAGCCGCCATACTGCGCCAATCCAGCCGCAGGTGGCTTTTCACCATGCCGGCAATGCCGGCGCAGTTGATCTTGGCAATGGCCGCATTCAATCGAACCGCACCTTCTGCGCGCTTGAGGCGGGCGTGGCCCGATCCCAGGCCCAGTCGCGGATGAAGCGAATCTGTTCGTTCATGCTTTTCGAGAGCGGCACCAGCGTGCGGGCGCGGGCCAGGATGTGCTCGGTGGTAAAGGGGCGCTGATCGCGCTCCGAGTCGATGCGCCCGGCGATCACCGCTTGCTCGATCTCGGCGGCGGTCCACTCGCGGCTGTCGCGGACCAGTCGTTCCAGGTCGAAGGCGGCCGGATCGCCATGGTTGTGGCGGATGTGCACGGTGAAGATCGCGGTACGCTCTTCGTCGTTGGGCAGGTCGAAGAAGAAGACTTCATCGAAGCGGCCTTTGCGGATCATCTCGGCCGGCAGCGCCTCGATGCGATTGGCGGTGGCGGCGACGAAGACCAGTGGGGGTTTTTCCTGCATCCAGGTGAGGAAGGCGGAGAGGATGTGGGAGGCGGCGTCGGCCTGTCCGGCGCCGCCGCCCAGCCCGTTCTCGATTTCGTCGATCCACAGCACCGCCGGGGCGACCGACTCGATGGTCCGCAGGGCCTTATGGAAGGTCGCCTGGGGGTTGCCGTAGAGGTCGGCATAGATCAGGTTCATGTCCAGCCGGAACAGGGGGACGCGCCAGGCATGGGCCACCAGCTTGGCGCACAGGCTCTTGCCGCACCCGCTGATGCCCATGAACAGGAGTCCCTTGGGCACCGGCAAGCCGCTGTCCACGGTGCGCTGGTTGAACAGCGGGGTGCGCCGTTCGATCCAGTCCTTGAGGGCGGCCAGGCCGCCGATCTGCTCCCAGTCCACCAGATCCGGGACATAGTCGAGAAAACCGGCACCGCTGGCCGACGCTTTCTTGGCCGCGCCGATCTCGGCCAGCATGGCGTCGCGGTTGAGGTGCCGACCCGCCAGGATGCGGTACATCACGTGCTGGACCTCATCCAGGGTCAGTCCCCGCAGTGCCAGGGTCAGGGCGTCGCGGGCATCCTCCGGTAAGGGTTTGGTGGTATAGCCGCTCCACACGGTCTGCACCTGATCCCCGATCTCCTGCGTGTCCGGCAGCGGCATTTCAACCAGCAGCATGCTGGGGCGCAGCGCGGGCGGGATGCTCACCTCCGGCGCGATCAGCAGGAGCGCGCTGCCCGGTCGCCCCATCAGTGTCGCGTGGGCGTCGCGCAGGGCGCGCGCCACCTCCGGCCGCTCCAGGAAGGGCGTCAGGTCTTTGAACAGAAAGAAGGTGCGCCCCGTCGCGGCGGCGGCTGTCTGGATGGCCGGCACCGGGTCGCGGGTGTCGGGAGCCCGCGCGGCCGGATCAGCGGCAGGTACCATCGGCGTGCCGTCGGTCTGGATCTCGAGTCCGCGGGTGCAGGTCCAACTGTAGAGGGCGATGGCGGGATCGAGGTCGGCGGCCAGACGGCGCACCCGTTCCGTCACCCGTGCTTCCTCGGCCGAGTGGATATAGATCAGGGGGTGGCGGCCGTCAATGGCGGAACGCAGCGGGTCGGTGACCACGGTGTCCTCCGGTCAGGTTACCGATACTGCCGCAGATACCACCACTCGAAGAAGCGCTTCAGCCAGTGGAAAAGGCGCATGGAGGGCAAGACGAAATTGTATTTCTCGTTGCGGGCGACCAGCATGCCGCGGTCATTGGTGTCGACGATGCACAACAACTCGACCTTATAGGTCTCCCGCGGCTCCCGTCCCATGCATTCGGCGGCCAGGTTGCGCGCGGCGGCACGCGCCTGCAAGTCCGCCATGTGCGCCTGTTTGGGCATCCAATCCGGACCGGGGAAGCTGCCCGCGTCACCCGCCACGTAGACGCGCTCGAAGCCCGGCACGCGGCACTGGGCATCGGCCTGGAGCAGGCCGCCGGGGGAGCGCGGCAGGTCGGTGTTGTCGAACCAGGTGTTGCCGGTCATGCCCGGCATGAAGATGATCAGGTCGGCGTCGAAGGTACCGCCCTCGGTGGTCACCGTCCGGTCGGTAAAGCCCTTGAGTTTGTGGCCGAGATGGGTCTCGATCCCGAGCCTGGCCATTTCCTTGAGCAGACTGCCGACCGCCTTGGGCCCCAGCCGGTTGCCGGGATTCGGCGCCGGGGTGAAGAAGACGAGTTTGAAGCGCTCACGCCGGCCTTCTTTGCGCAATTGCTGGTCCATGCCGAAGAGGAACTCGAAGACCGGTCCACCGCGCATGGAACTGGGCTCGTTGGGGTTGCCGGCGAAGCCCATGGCGATGGTGCCGCTCTCCATGGCGCGCACCCGATCGCGGATGCGCTGCGCGGAGGCGATGCCCTCGCAGGGGGTGATGGCATGCTCGATCCCCGGCAGCTTCTTGATGAAACGTCCGCCGCTGGCGATGATCAGGCCATCGTTGGCGACCGGCTCGGCGCTGGTCTGCAGGGTGCGGCCCCCATCGGTCAGCCCGGTTGCCTCGGCGGCAATGTGCGTCACCCCCGTGCGCTTGAAGAATTGCTTGAGGTTGATCCGCAGGTCATCGCCGCTGCGCAGACCGCTGGGGACCCAGATCAGGGCGGGCAGGTAGACGAATTCGGCCGTGGGGCTGACCACGGTGAGGTCGGCACTCAGGCCCGACTCACGTAGGGTGTTGACCGCGGTCAGTGCGCCGAAACCCGAGCCGACGATGGTGATGCGATGCATGGAAGACTCCGGGAGTGTCGTTTTTAAACCGCGCCCAGCGCGGTATGCGATGTTCTTGGATGAGATCGGCCACGGCAGACTCGACGATTGCTGGAGCTGGCGCGGTTTAGGTGGTTGACGGAAATCGCCTTAGCGTGGGTTCAGCACAACGGCCGATCAGTCGTTGTTCGGCTGGCCCGCCCCCAGCAGCGGGGCCAAGACGGGCCAAACATTCTCCAGGATACGCGGTTGGGCCGCGGCCGTCGGGTGGATCTCGTCGGCCTGCATCAGCCCCCGATCCTCTGCGACCCCTTCCAGCAGGAAAGGGACCAGGGGCACACCCTGCGCGGCAGCCACTTCCTGGAACACGGCTTGAAAGGCCCGCTCGTAAGCCGCACCGTAGTTGGGCGGCAGACGGATGCCGATGAGCAGGACCTGACTGCCGGCCGCTTGTCCGAGTTGCACCATACGGGTCAGATTGTCCCGCAGGACCGCGGTTTTCAGGCCGCGCAGTCCGTCATTCGCACCGAGTTCGATGAGCAGCAGCGCCGGGCGATGACGTGCCAGGAGCGCCGGCAGGCGGGTCAGTCCACCGGCGGTGGTGTCACCCGAGATCCCGGCGTTGATGACGGCATAGTCGAGGCCGCGTGCGCGCAGCCGCTCTTGGAGCAGGGCGACCCAACCGTCAGCCTGGGCGAAGCCGTAGGCGGCGCTCAGACTGTCTCCCAGCACCAGGATCGTCGGTGGTCCGCCCGGCGTCGTGGTCGTTGTATCGCTCGCGCGGACCGTACCGGTAATCGCCAGCACACTCGTTAGCACAGCAGTAAGCAATAGGCGCATCATGACAGGCATTCCGGTCGCGGTTGTAGTCCAGGCCCAAGGTTTAGGCAAGCATGTTAACGGTCCCAGCGGTGATCTGACCATCCTGCAGGGTCTCGATCTTCAGATCCAGGCCGGCGAGGCGGTGGCCATCCTGGGGGCCTCCGGCTCCGGTAAGTCCACGCTGCTTGGGCTATTGGCCGGACTCGACGGTGCCACCGCGGGCGACGTCTGGCTGTGCGGCCAGCGGCTCGACGGGCTGACCGAAGACGGGCGGGCGGCCTTGCGCGCCGGGCGCGTTGGCTTTGTGTTTCAGAGTTTCCAACTCCTGCCGACACTCACCGCCCGCGAGAACATCCTGCTGCCATTGGAGCTGACCGGCACCCGCGACGCCGAGACGCGTGCCGACGAGGCCCTCACGCGCGTCGGACTCACCGCGCGCGCCGGCCACTACCCGCGCCAGCTCTCCGGCGGGGAACAGCAGCGGGTGGCCATTGCCCGCGCCTATGCTCCGCGCCCCGTCGTCTTGTTCGCGGACGAACCGACCGGCAATCTGGATCAGGCCACCGGCGAACACATCATCGACCTGCTGCTGGACCTGCGCGCCGAGGCCGGCGCGGCCCTGGTGCTGGTCACCCATGACCCGGCACTGGCCGAACGCTGCGACCGTCGGCTGCGGATGCGCGATGGTGCCTTGGAGCGTATCGCATGACCCTAGCAGCGCTCCTGAGGTCCCCCACCTGGCGCATCAGCCTGCGTCTGCTCCGTCGGGATTGGCGCAGCGGCGAACTCTATCTGCTGGCCGCCGCGCTGATCCTGACCGTGGCCGCCGTGACCGCCGTCGGGTTTTTCACCGATCGTATCGAGTCCGCCATGGTCCGTCAGGGCGGTGAGCTGCTCGCCGCGGATTTGGCCGTCGACGGGTCATCCCGGCCGCCGGATGAGTACCTCGACCAGGCGGTCCGCCTGGGGTTGGAAAGTGCCCGCACTCTGGAGTTCCCGAGCGTGGTGATGGGCGCCGCTGGTGCCCAGTTGGTACAGGTCAAGGTGGTGGACGCGGCCTATCCGCTGCGCGGCCGGTTGCGTTTGCGCGACGGCTTCACCGATCCGGAACGCACCGTCGATCAGGGTCCGCCGGCCGGTGAGGTCTGGGTGGAGGCGCGCCTGCTGCGGCTGCTGGAGGCCCGGATCGGCGACGCCGTCGGGCTGGGCGAGACCCGTTTGCGGATCGGCGCCATCCTGAGTTACGAGCCGGACCGGGGCGGCAACTTCGTGAATCTGGCCCCCCGGGTGCTGGTGAACGACGCCGATCTGTCGGCGACCGGCCTGGTGAGCGAGGCCAGCCGGGTGCGGCATCGCCTGTTGTTGGCCGGCGAGGTCGATGCGGTCGTCGCTTTTTCCGCTTGGCTCAAGCCCCGTCTGCCGGTCAATCTCACGCTGGTCGACGGGCGCACCGCCCGGCCCGAGTTTGAATCCGCATTGGATCGCGCCTCGCGCTTCCTGCACCTGGCGACCCTGGTTACCCTGCTGGTGGCGGGCAGCGCCATCGCGCTCGCCAGCCGCCGTCTGGTGGAGCGCCAGATCGACGCGGTGGCGATCATGCGCTGCCTGGGCGCGCCGCAGCATCTGCTGCTGCGGGTCTTCCTGCTGCGTCTGGTCCTGTTCGGGTTGGTTGCCGGCCTGGTGGGGTCGCTGGTCGGCTGGGTTGGACAGCTCGGGTTGGTCGCGGCGTTGGCCGACTGGTTCGGGACGGATCTGCCGCCGCCATCGCTGACGCCGGTGGCGGTGGGTGTGCTGACCGGTCTGATCGCGTTGCTGGGGTTCGCCGTGCCGCCCTTGCTGCAACTCACCCGGGTGCCGCCGCTGCGCGCGCTGCGGCGCGATCTGGGCACCCCGCGCGCATCGGCCGCGGCGGCGGTGCTGGGGGCCTTGCTGGCGCTGGCGCTGCTGGTCTTCTGGCAGGCGGGTGACGCGGTCCTGGCCGGTCAGTTGCTGGGCGGAGTGGCGCTGACCCTGGTCACGCTGATCCTGGCCGTTTTGGGTTTGGTGAAGGCGGCGAGCGGTCTGGCTGGCCGGACGCGCGGGGTCTGGCGGCTCGGGCTCGCGGCGCTCACCCGACGGCCGAACTTCGCGGTGCTGCAGATCGCCGGCTTCGGGTTGGGCATCCTGGCGCTGCTTCTGCTCGCGGTAGTGCGGGTGGACCTGCTCGAGGCCTGGCAACAGGGCCTGCCCGATGGCGCGCCCAATCAGTTCCTAATCAACATTCAGCCGCAGGAGGTCGAGCCGTTGCGCGCCTTCCTGGTGGAACAGGGGATCACCCAGGCGGAACTTTACCCGATGATTCGGGGGCGCCTGATCCGCATCGGCGAGCGTCCGGTCAACCCGTCCGACTATCCGAATCCGCGTGCCGAAAGCCTAGTCGCCCGTGAGTTCAACCTGAGCTTCAGCGAAGCGCCCGCGCTGGCGGGCCGGACGGATAACCGCCTGGTCGCGGGCCAGTGGTGGGCGGCGGGGGAGACCGCGGCCCAGTTCTCGCTGGAGCAGGGACTGGCCGAAACGCTGGGGATTCAACTTGGCGACCGGCTGACCTTCTTCGTGTCCGGCCACGAGGTCAGCGCCCCGGTGACCAGTCTGCGCGAAGTCCGCTGGGACAGCTTCAACGTCAACTTTTTCGTGGTTTCCCCGCCCGCCTTGCTCGGGGTCGAATCGGCCACCTACATCACCAGTTTCCACCTGTCCGCGGACCGGGAGGCGGTGATCCCCGAGCTGATTGCGCGTTTCCCCAGCGTCACCCTGCTGGATGTGGATGCCCTGCTGACCCAGGTCCGCGCCGTGGTCGACCGCGGTGTCCTGGCGGTGGAGTACGTGTTCCTGTTCACCCTGGCCGCCGGGGTGCTGGTGATGTTCGCCGGCATCCAGGCGAGTCTGGGCGAGCGCCGCGCCGAGCACGGCATTCTGCGCACCCTGGGCGCTGGCCGCAACGCTCTGCTCGGCAGTCTCGCGGTCGAGTTCACGGCCGCCGGGCTCCTGGCCGGGTTTCTCGCGTCCATCTTCGCCGAAGTCACCGGCTGGCTCCTGGCAGAACAGTTGTTCGGGCTGCAATTCAGCTTCAACCCGCTGCTGTGGGTCACCGGCGTCTTGGGTTCCGGGCTGCTGATCGGTCTGGCCGGGACGCTCGCCACCTGGCCGCTGCTGATCCGGCCGCCCTTGCAGACCTTGCGCCGGGCGGCTTGAGAAGCATTCGGACGTGATAACCGGACGTAGAGGCGGGTTTCAAACCCGCCCCTATACGCGTGTCTGTCCGGGCATCACCCGCCGCGCAGACACTCCGCCGGATCGATACGGCTCGCGCGATAGCCGGCGGCCACGGCAGCCAGCAGTGCGACCAACAGGGTGGCCGCGGCGGCGGCGGCCAGGTGTTCCGGCTCCAGTCGGCAGACATAGCCTTGTCCAGCCAGGTTCCGGCCCAGGGCGCGGTTGAACGCGGCGGCGCCGAACAGGTAGGTCACAAAGGCGAGCACCAAGGCCAGGGCGGCGATCACGCCGGATTGCACCACGGGCATCAGCACCACGGTGCCGTTGCCGAAGCCGAACAGGCGCAGCAGCGCCAGGTCGCGGCGCTTGCGCTCCACGTTGACCCAGAGCGCACCGCCCAGCGCCAGGGCGCAGCCGGTAAGACCGATCAGCGCGATGACCCGCAGGATGAAGGACAGGGTGCGGTCGAAGGCGCGCACCGTTTCGATCCGCTCGGCCTGGGTGCGGACCTCGATACCCTGGGCGCGCAGGGCCGCCGCCAGCGTGTCGACCGCGTCCAGGTCGCGCGCATAGACGCGGGCGCCGGCGAACTCGGTGCGGGTGCCGGCGCTGGGGGCGCGCAGATCCGCGTCCGTCAAGGCGGCGCGCAGACCGTCGCGGTAGTCCTCCGAGGCGATCAGCAAATCCAGGTGGGTGAACACCGCCTCGCGTGCGACCCGGCTCTCCGGGATGACGCCGATCGGTTCCAGGGCGAACTGGGCATGCTCCGGCGTGCCGTTGCGCGAGCGGCGGAAGAAGCCGGTCAGGGGCGCACCGGGGGTCCAGCCGACGCGCTTCGCCAGGGTCTCGGTCAGCAGCACCTGGCCGGCATGGACCGGGGTGGGCAGATCCGACGGCAGCAGGGGATCACCGGCGGCGGTCGGGATCATGTCGATCGCATCGAACGGGCGGCGCTCCCCGTCCACCAGATCGATGGTGGCGTTGATGGTGCGGGTGCGGGGGATCAGGAAGCCGAGGTCCGGGCGTTGCGCGGTGGCCGCGAACCAGCGTTGATCCAGGCGGTGGGCGCCGAAGACGACGATCTCCAGATTGCGCGGGTCCTTGATCAGGTCTTGACGCAGGGTGGCGATGACACCGGTCTTGAGCCCGAACAGCAGCATCAGCGGGGCGATGATGGACGCGACGGTCAGCACCAGCACCAGGGTGGTCCGGCGGTCGTGCCGGAGATCCTGGAGCGCCAGCCGGAAGCCTTCCAGGCGGGACTGGGGAGCGTCTTGGTTCGGTGACTCGGGCATGGTGGAGCGGTTTTCTCGTGTATCTCAATGCTTGGAGACGGTGACTCAGCCCGCGAACGCCGAACCAAACCCGGCGGCCAATGGCGCCGCCTGGACTTCGCGCAGGCCATGGGTGCGCACCCGGCCGAGGTCATGGGTGGCCAGCACCACGCTGGTGCCCAGCCGCTCCACCAACTGAAAGAACAGGTCCATCACCTCGTCACCCAGGCGCGGGTCCAGGGCGGAGGTCGGCTCGTCCGCCAGCACCAGGCACGGCCGGTGCGCCAGGGCGCGGGCGATGGAGGCACGTTGGTACTGGCCCACCGAGAGTTGGGTCGGCGCTTTGTCCAGCAGGTCGCGCAGTTGCAATTGGTCGATCATTGAATCGAGTGCCGCATCCCGCGGCGGCAGCCGCAGCAGGCGGCGGTTGATGCCGATATTGCCGGCCACGCTCAGATAGGGCAGCAGCCCGCCGGTCTGGAGTACGAACCCGATCGCCGCCGCGCGCGTCCGCGCCAGGTCGCCGTGACGGCCGGCGCGCCAGAGGGCGGCGATATCCCGCGGCGCGCCATTGATCGCGAAATGGAACCGCGCGGCGCTGAACGGCCGTACGACCAGCCCCAGCAGTTCCAGGGCCGTGCTCTTGCCGCAGCCGCTCTCCCCGGTGAGTGCGAGCATCTCCCCGGTACCCAGACGCAACGCGGGAATCACCACGCGAAACGCCTGGTCACCATTGCCGCGGGTATAGCTCAGGTCGGCACAGTCCAGCAGCATTCAGGGCAGATCCTTCAACGGAATGGGATACACCGCCTCGCGATTGCGCGGATTGTCGGTCTGGGCGATGTCGACCCAGCCGAAGGTGTCGGCGTAATAGCGTGAATAGAGCAACACCTTCTTGCGCAGGCGGTCCACGAAGTCCGCCTGCCGCTGCAGGCCCCAACTGGTCCAGTCGCTCTTCTTGAGGTCCAGCACGTCGCTTTTGTAAGGCAATCCAGCCAGATAGTCGAGCAGCAGATCGCGCTGGGCCAGTTCCGGGGCGCGGCGCCGACCGGTGGCTTCCGGGTCGCGCTCAAAGGTCGCGGCGATCGATGCGAGTCGGTCGTAGAAAGCCGCGGTGCTGTTGGCGCCGTCCAGATCCGTCTGAGCCGTGTCAATCACCTGGGCGACCAGGTCGCGCAGGTCGGAGAGCTGATCGCGCGTCATCAGCACCCGGACCTCGACCGGACGCAGCTCGGGCTCGGCCAGATCGGTGTCGCTGATCCAGGCTTCGAAGACCTCGGGGGCCGCGGTCTGCCGCCGTTCGCCCAGATAAGCCAACTGCATGGCGTGCCCCAGTGAGGCGACGATCGCCTGGATGCGCGCCCGTTGGTCGGCGTCGTCGGCCGCATCCGCCGGAGCCTCGGCAGGCGCTCGGGCCGCCGCCCCGAATGGTGTCGCAGCGCCGCGGGTGCTGCGCTCGATCTGTGCGATCACGTCCCCGGCATAGGTGTCGAGCGCCGCCCGCAAGCGGTCGCGGGCGCCGTCGGCGATGGGGAAATAAGCCTCCTGCTGGGTCATGGCATTGCGCGCCAGTTCTTTGTACTGTGCCGCGGCACGCGCCAGATTGCCGGCTTGCCGCGCCACTGGGGTTTGCAGGTGCATGACCGCGATGGCCACGCCCGCGCGCTGGGCCTCACGCTGCACCGCCGCCGCATTCAGTCCGGTGCTGGAATCCACCGCCGACACCGCCTGGTTGGCCGGCACAGTCCCGGCCGGGGCGTTGACGGTGCCGTCCAGCGCACCGGCGTCGGTGATCAGGACGATATGCCGGGCGTCGAACCGGTCTTTCCAATCCGGCTGTTCCAGGGCCGCGAGCACCCCGGCATAGGGGTCCTCATCGAAATAATCGGTGGCCACCGGGGCTTCGCGCAGCCCGGCGATCTGTGCCGGAAAGTCATCCCCATTGCGGACCGCGGTGGGCGCGGCGAACACCTGCGCCACATACTCGAGCTGCTCATTGGCCTCTTCATTCGCGCTCTCGGCGCGGAAGGCGACCAGGCCGAAGGCGACCTTATCGAGCAACCCGGCAGAGCGGATACGCTCGTAAAAATGGGTGATGGCGGCGCGCGTCTCGTCGATGTAGGGACCCATGGAGAGCGTCGAGTCGACCACGAAGACGATGGCGGCCTTGAACGACCGGAGTTGTTCCGCCGTCGTCCGCTGGTCCGGTACGGTCGGCCCCGGCAGGGTGCGGCCGCGGGTATCCGGCAGCGTCACGGAAGCGACCCGGACCGCGCGCACCGGATTGCCGGCCGAAGTGCTGTAGTCTTTGATCTCCAGGATCGGCAACAGATAGAACCGCTCATAGAGATTCACATAGGTCTCGGGCTCCAGCGCGACCACCCGCGGGTCCGTGCCGCCGGCGGCGATGGCCTGTACCAGCGCCCGCCCCGCGGCCGACGGCGAGGCGGCATCCAACACCGAGCGCAGGGCGTCCCAATCGCGGAAAAAGACCAGCCGCTCGCGGCCCGCCGGATTGGTCAAGGCCAGGGTCAATTGCTGGTTCCAGGCCAGGGTGTCGCGCGCCGGCACCCAGCCCAGGAGATTGCGGCCCGCCGCATCCGTGCCGACCCGCAACCATTCCTGCCCGGCGAGGTCCTGGCGTTCGTAGACATAGAATCGGCTCAAAGCGGTGATCAGGCGTCCGCCCGAAGTGCCCGGCGTCTCGCGCGCCGCCGCCCCCGGTTGGGTCAGCACCCGCTGATACAGCACCGTGGAGCCCGCCAGAAGCAGGGGCGTCCCCGCCCCTGCGGTCCCGCACAGGAACGCCAGGCAGCCCCACAGGATGCCCGCGCGCAGCGAATGCGCCATGCTGATCCATCCCCCGGCCGGGTGCTCCCACTGCCCGTGGCGGGCAGATAAGGCACAGGGTCCGGCGGGCGCGCGGGCGCCGGCGTGCGTCCGCGCCGCATCCACCGGTCGCCGCGATGGCTTCATCATCGTGTCAATCCAGTTTATTCTGTCCACTGTCCAGCGGATTGCCGCGGTCCAGGTGTCGTCCATGCCTTTACCCATCGCTCGATATGGGTAACGATATGACGGGCCGTCTGGGTCGTTGGGGGCGGTGACTCCCAGTGTCGCGCCGCTATGATAACCCCACCGGGTCCGCCGTGTTCATCGAGTCGCTGCGGCGACATGTCACCGCAGCGTCGGTCACGGCGGCTGACTGGCGCGCTACGGGCGCCGTCGGCATCGATGCTGGTTCTCGGGGTGCTGGCCGGGCGCCCGATCGCGCCCGACGACCTGTTCGACGTTCGCGGGCGGTCGTCCGTGGCATAATTCGCTCCAACCTCCACACGCGACCAAGCCGCGCGCAGCTGCGGACAGGGACATGGCCGACGACGAGACTTCCAACATACTCCAGACCGGGCTGCACACCGCGCCCCGCGCGGTCCGGCGGCAGTCGGACAGGGTGCACTCCAGCACCAGGCGAGCGGATGAGCCTGGTCGCCGGCCGTGCCTCGGGTTGGCCGCGGTCTGCCTGCTGCTCCTGTCGGCGGCCCCGCGAGCCGCGCCCACACCGGTGATTACGTGGCCGGCAGGGCACTACGATCCCAACCCGTTGCCGGACGATGTGATCCTGCCGTTGCCCTGCGGCGGTGCCATGGTCTTTCGCCCGGTCGCGACCGGGGGACCGCCCGCGGACGCGGCTGGCTTGCCCCCCGACGTGCAGCGGATCTATCGGGTCGCGGGCCGCTTCGATCCCCACCAGACCGGCACCGGCCACCTGCTGGTCGGCAAATACGAAGTGACCCGGCTGCAATATCAGACGGTGAGCGCGGCGGCCAGGCGGTCGGCCTGTCCCCGCCCGGATGCGCAGTCCGCCCTGCCGCAGGTCGACGTCAACCGTCGCGATGCAGAGGGCTTTGGGCTCGATCTCTCTCAGTGGTTGGCCGATCAACAGGGTAGCCTGCCCGATTGCACCGAAGACCGCGGTCCCTGCCTGCCCCGCGTCGATGGCGTTGCCGCCACCGTGCGGTTGCCCGGTGAGGACGAATGGACCTTCGCGGCGCGCGGCGGCCTGGCGGTTACCGCCGCCGAATTTGCCGCGTCTGTCTATCCCATGCCCAAGGGTCCGGGGCTTAGTGTGATCGGCAAGCGGGAAGGCGGCAGTGCCGCGGCGGCGATCGGCGGCCCGCGCGCCAACCCGCTTGGGCTGTACGACATGCTGGGCAATGTCGAGGAGATCATGCTCGACCTGTATCGGATTGAGGGCGCGTCCGGCGAGATTGGCGGCTATGTGGTCCGCGGGGGCAGCTTCTACTCTGAACCGGCCGAACTGACAGTGACCCTGCGCCGTGAGGTGCCGCTGCTCAACAAGACCAGCGATACCGGGTTCCGGGTGGTCGCGGCGGTGCCGATCTACACGTCCGGGCGGCGGCTAATTGAAGTGCAAAGGCCGGACCCGGCCGGGGCGGAACTGAAGCGTCCGACGCCGGAGCCGGCGAACGCCGCGGTTTCCGCGCAGACCCCGTCTGCTTCGCCCGGGAAGGGGCAGAATCCGGCTGCTGTGTTGCCGGAGTCGCATCCGGAGCGCGCCGAGGCTCCGCTTGCCCTCACCGCCGATGACCGTCGTGAGATCGCGATCCAACTCGTGCGGCTGGGTTACGACCCATGGGTTCCAGGCGCGTCCTGGCGTGTCGTACCGCGGCAGGCCGACGGACGCGACAGCGGACTGCCGTCCGACGGGTTCTGGGACTCGGCGCGGCGCGCCATCGCCGCATTCCAGGAAGCGGCGGGGCTGGAGGCGAGCGGCGATGTGACCGCCGAGACACGGGCTGCCCTCACGGCGGCGGTGGCTGCCCTGAAGGCCCGCGAGCGGGCCGACGCTGAACAGCGGGCCGCGCGGGCCGTCCAGGAGCAGGAGCGTCAGGCGCAGCGGGCGCGGGCCTATCCCTGTGACAAAACACAGGATCTGCAAAGCGACGCCTGCCGCATCCTGTTACGGCAGATCCAAGACCAGGGCGGTCTGTCGGCGACCGGTGAACTAACGGAGGAGACCCGCGCTTTGATCGAGCGGCGGGCAACGGAGTCGAGCCAACCACGGAAATGATCGTTGCCATGCGGTCCGAAAGGGTCCGGGGCGCTACACTATCCTCGATTACACCTTGATCGTCGTTCCGGCGGCAAGAAAACTGGAGGTCGAGGCTTTACCGTGAAAGTCGCGCAGCGACCTCGTGGGAGCGGCGTCCCGCCGCGATGGGGTCGGTCGCGCAGCCGCGGCGTTCGAGGTCACCACGGCACCGCATCGCGGCGGGACGCCGCTCCCACGGGGGCCATTCATCGTCCGGGGTGGCTGATGTGCCTTCCATGGCCGCAGCCGGCCGAAACGATGATCAAGGCCTACGCGAGGAAGAATGTATCCTCTTTGCTTCCTGCATCATTAACTAATTCCAAGTATTTCTCTTCGAGATACAATATTTCGAAATTCAAGTTCTCATCCTCGCATTTCTCCTCATAGTCATCGCCTGCTGCCGACAAAGTGTCTTGATCCAATCGAATCATGTAAAGCCAAGACCCATCATCAGATCGTTCTACTTTTCCTACTTTGCCGGACCAGCCGCCTATGCTAGTGCCAAAGTCAGGATCTCTGACCCCGGGCAAAACACGAACGACCTCTTCCTCTCTGAATTTGCTTGTATTGTCTTTCATTTTCTTTCGATTCGATTCCGCGATTCCGGGGGACAGTTTACCTAATTCCGCTTCCAACACCGGTCGCACAGCAACAGGGGAATCGTCCCGTACGGCAAGGTGAGCCGCGGCGCTGGACAACGGCCAGTCTTGCGGTCGGACGTCTTGAAAGTCTTGCCATGCCGCGGTGGGAACCTCCGACCTCAGGGGGCTCACTCGCCTATTTTCCTAACGCCTCAAGCACCGCTCGGGGAACTCAGTAAACTGTTCCCGGTACTCCGCAGAGCACGTTAAATCGCGTTGCCAAGCGCAGCGATGGAATTAAACGTGGTCTTCCTGAAGTATACCCTCGAATCAAATCGAGATCAGCAAGTTGGCGGCAGTCCAGCCGCGGGATCGTTGGCATGTTCGCGTTGGCTATACAACCCACTGATCTGAGGCGAGAGTTCGTGGGGATACCTCAGGGTCGGAGAGTAAGCCGGGTTCTTGTCGTCGCTTAGGCCGAAGATTGTTTTCTCTGTTGCCGCCTGGTTTCCCGGCGGTGCCACGCTCTCTCTGCCATACGACGATTCGTTCCCGGCTCCTCGCAGAACCGGACTTGGAGTGTTACACCATCCGGCTCCCAGCTTGAGTCATTCCCGATAGGATGGGTGCAGGAACCCATCGACTCCCGGCGCCCGCTTCCTCGGAACGCCGGTCGCTTACGTACTTGCCCCATGGGCACTGCACGCCGATCGAGTGAAGCGTGCCTAAAGCCGTGGTCACGGACAAAGTCCTCTCGGTGTAGGGCCGTGTATCATCCGCACGCTGTCTCAAACCGCCACCCGCAACGCTGCCCCCCATTACCGGGAATCGACACTACTATAGGTGGCTCCGACTTCCGCACCCCGCCGCCCGTGTCCTCGCCTTTTAAGCTTGTTCACGGGTGCCCGCATCCAGCGGACCGAGACACGGACCTCCTCGGTTACCGCGCATTCTCAATGTCAGGCTCGCTATGGCCTAGGACCCCGGGGAGCACCGGCACCGCTCGCCGTGGCGCGGTACCGGTTGTTGCCTGCCGGAGGGACAAATCCGTCGGCACTCACCCACCAAATTTTTCGGGGCTCAACACCTTCAAGGTCGGCTCCACCCGTTCCCTTTACACCTCGCCTGCTTTCGCGCCTACGCATCGACACGCCCGTTACCGTTCGCGCCGCAAGGCTCGATACTGGGCTCGCGGCTCACGATTACCCAGGTGGGATTTCCACCCACTAGACTACGCGACATTGCCAAGCCGCACTGTCCCCTATTATTCGTTGCCCTCTATTATTCGTTGAGACAAGACGTCGATGGAATCCGCGCGGCTGAGTCTGCCTCCCATGCCGCATGTTCTTGCTAAACAAATCCAATACCCAACCACAAGCACAGTCCCGCCTCGACCGACCTCATCTGCGCGGAGGCGAGAACGCCAAGTCGACGAATGAGCCTCACGGCCGGGATGGTGACGATACCCTGCGCGTCGAAGCCGCCGGCCTTCAGATAGCGGGCCGAAACTGTCACCTCGAATCGCGATCCCCGCAGCGCCGTCGTGTGCGGGACGACCGTCACCAGGGCACGATCTGAGTCCTCTGTCGGCATGGTCATCACCAGACAGGGGCGACTCTTGGCCGCAAGACCAAGATCGACCAACCAGACCCCGCCGCGGCAGGCTACTGTCACGTCGAGGTCTCGCGTCGATCGATCTCTTGAAAAATGTCGTCCGCGGCGCGTATCAGTTCTTGGTCCGACGGGGCCTCGTAGGGCGTCTCCGGGGTGTTGCGAAGAAGTTCCAACAGAACCTCGCGCCGATCTGCCTCAGCTAGCGGGGCGAACGATTGGAGCAATTGACGGGCGGCTGTGCTCATGATTGACCCAGAAAGTTTGACGGCAAGGCGCCAGGGACGGGATCTGGTGCCAGGCTCGAATACTTTTGCGCTGCGGCAAGAGCCCGGTTCTTGGCCGGCGGCATCCGCCAAGCCCCCAACGCGGCACTCCGCCGGAACTCCCGTCGATTGCGCCGGTTGCGAAGCCCCCGCGGAGCTTACCGCCGCAGCACGGGAACACCGTGGCCGTCAGCGCCCAAGAATACTAGCACCGAGCGACTCTTTCGGCACTGGTCCAGCTTGAATCCAGAGTAAACCGCTTATTATCAGTAATCTACAGACGCCCACACTTATCTCGTTCTCCTTTGAGTATCACCTATCTCATTATTTCCACGAAGATGATGCGGAGACTCCCGCGGGACCAACGTGTGAAGACGCACCACAAGGCTCTGATAAAAAAAGAACTGACAAAGGGTTGAACGCTGGGGCAAAAGCAAAGACCTCACCCCTTCCGTGCGTTGCTGCGTCGCGGCGCGCTGGTTAGGATGCATGGGGGGTGGCTCGCAGGGTGATGGGTTGGGTGTTGCAACCTTCAGCCTGCCACTCTTGCGGGTTCGCCCAAGGGAGTCCAGAAATGCACCGCCACTTGCAGATAGCGATGCGTGGACGAGGCGTTACCGATGTCCAAGAGGACCGCCCGGCTGGTGACGAGCACGTTTCCCGCCGCCTCAATAATAATTCGAGCCTGGCCCTGAGGCATCCTCACGAACCAGGGAAAAATCCGCGGGTTAGCGAAAATTCAGTGGGTTCCGGGGCGCCGCCAGCCGCTCGATGCTTCTGGGCCTTATGCATGAAACTGATCTAGAACGATATTACGTGGGGATACCTCAGGAACTGTCCCCCGGAATTCCTATTTCTTCTCGGGCATTATCGAGGAATGGTGGCTCGTAATTAACCATACTGAACCATTCCAACGATAGGTAAAGCTATAGCGTCCGCTGACCGACGCTCCTGTCTTGGCAAACGTAAATGTGTAAAGACCCGCGTCAACCGCAGTGTTACAACCGAGTTCAACGTATCGCAAGTCAATCTTGCCGGAGGGTCGCTTGTCCAGAAAGTGGTGGAAGTAATCTTCTTTCTCGACTGGCGTGAGACGTGGCTTGTTTGAAACTGTGGGCAAGAGAATTGAGCGCTCCGCGTAGTTGGCGACAACCTTATGCGGATCACCCGTTTGCAACGAGTTATTCCAGCGATCAAATAGTGACGCGACTTCTGTCTCGGAGATTGCTTTGCAGCTCTCTGTGCGAGCACCTTGTGCGCTGTTCTGCGCGACTTGGTTTGAGGCACAGCCTCCAAGTGCTGCAACAAAAAATAGCAAACTAAACTGTTTCAATTTCATAAAACGCTCCCCATTTAAGTTGGTGGGGGAATTCTGAGGCATAACGCCAAGCCGCGGCAACGTGCGCCACCTGCGGAGCCTGAAAAGGGTACGGAACCTGATAGCATGCACGCGCTCTTGGGCCGTATGTTACGGCTATTTTCCATCGTGCTTTCATCGGAATGCTACGATGCGAGACCTGACCCCGCTCCCCTATTGCGTGACCCCATTTCTTTGCGCACAGCTACTCCTGAAGACAAAAAAGGGCTCTGACCCGAATGGCACTCTTGCAAGAGCCCGGCGATGGTGGAGAAGGAGATCTGGGTCTACCTGCTGGCCTACAACTTGATCCGGCTGCTGATGGCGCAGTCGGCGCTGCTGGCCGACCAAGTCCCGCGCCAACTCAGCTTCA
>Ga0247835_1001949_pt1 | contig 23409 bp, 19 predicted proteins | sample LaCtaG_3_FD_189912 | JGI IMG/M metagenome (GOLD analysis project Ga0247835, IMG submission 189912) | Freshwater microbial communities from meromictic Lake La Cruz, Castile-La Mancha, Spain - LaCruzMarch2015_13.5m | ecosystem: Environmental > Aquatic > Freshwater > Lake | place: Spain: Castile-La... | reverse complement strand
TTGAACTCGGGGTCGTGTCTTCTTCGTTTGCCTTTCATTTGTGTGTGTGTTCGGTTCGGTTTTAATGCCGCTCCCGCACACCACAATCATAGCTTAGCCACTGGCCTGATTTTCTGGGTCCGGCTCATAGTTGTGGTTTTCGTGTCAGACTGCCACTCGGCTTTTTCCTAGAAGTGTTTTTGACTGTCTATTATTTTGCCAAGCTTGTAATCAGAACGATTACAAAAAGCCGCTGTGACATGCGCTGACAAGCACAATCGCAACTTCACTAGAGAAAAATTTGCATTGTAACTCGGTGCGGTCGATTTCGCCGCGCTCGAAACGGGCGGCGAGCTGGCGGGATGTTTCCAACCTCGCCGGCGGATAGGGGCTGGGTTTCCGGAAACGAAAAGGCGGAGTTTCCTCACAGATGGCGGGTTCCGCTGAGTTTCACCGCGATGAACGTGCCGAGGGCAAGGGGTAAGCCCATCTTCCATCCTAACAGCTCCATACCCATAATGACGGACGCGACCGGTGTCCGGGTGGCAGCGGCGAAAAGCGCGATCATGGAGATGCCCGCGAACAGATCGACCGGCGCGCCGAGCCACCACGCGAACGAGTTTCCCAGCGCGGCCCCGATGAAGAACAGGGGCGTGACCTCGCCGCCCTTGAATCCGGCGGATAGGGTGACGACAGTGAAAACGAGTTTCCACAGCCACGCGGTCGCCGGGGCGTGGGTTTCCGTCGAGAGGAAACCGGGCAGGGTCAGCGATCCACCGTGCTCCGCCAGCGTCCCGAGCCCGAGGTAATCCGTGGTGCCGATCATCAGGAATAACGCGATGACAATCACGCCGCCGACACCCGCGCGGACGGCTTCGTGAGGAAACCATTCGCGGAATTTCCGTGCGGTGAAATGGGAGCCGGATACGAAGAAGCGGCAGACAAGCGCGACGACCGCCGCCAGCAGCACGAGCTTGAACGCGATCACCAGCCACCCGGTGGGCGAGTGCCCGAAGTGGATCGCGGGAAAGGGCGCGTGGTGGATGCCCCATGCGAGGCAGATGAAATCCGCCGCGAGTGCCGTGAGCAGGCAGGGAATGAGTTTCCGGGAAACAACCCGATTCCCCACGAACTCCATCGCGAACACCGCACCTGCGAAGGGCGTCCCGAACACAGCCCCGAAGCCGCCCGCGATCCCGCAACAAACCAGTAGCCTGCCCGCCTTCCGGTTCCCCGCGAAGCATTTCCCGAAGCCCGCCGCGATGGCCGCGCCCATCTGCACCGCCGTGCCCTCCCGCCCCGCCGAGCCACCGAAGAGATGCGTCACCACGGTCGCGATTAGAATGCTCGGCGCGAGCGCGAAAGGAACTTCCGGGTTGCCCCTCTGGAAGTTTCCAAGGATCAAATGGTTGCCGGCGCTAATGTGCTTGCCGAGATGCCGGTAGTAGAAACCCATCGCCACGCCAGCGAGCGGTAGCAGGTAGATGAGCCAAGGTGCGGCAAAGCGCTGAAGCGTCGCGGCATCCAGTGCCCAAAGGAAAAACGCGGCGACCGATCCGATCAGCGCGGCCATCACCGCGAGGCACGCGATCCATCTTAAAACTTTCCCCAAGGCAATCAAAACGCGGACAGCTTGGCGGCGGACTGTGGTGAAGTGAATCCGAAATCTCTCCGACTCCAGATGCTGTCGGGATTGATTGGTAACTTGGGTGACGAACGATGCTGCTTCTTTCCCCTGGCTAATCTGATGCTGACGCTCCTCACGATGGGGAAGGAAATTTTCTGCCTGGCGCTTTGGTTACTTGGCGATTTTTTCTTGGTCCTTATCGCCGTGGCTATTGGTGTCTTTGTTTTTCTTTATGGCGTTTTTCTGGGTATTGGTGGCGAGGTAGGCCATGAGGTCTCGGAGATCTTGCAGGGGCAGGTTGAGAGCCATCGGGGGCATGGCGGAAATGGGTGGGGTGAGGCTGGCGATGTCGCTGCGGTTGAGCTGGGTTTCCTTGCCGTCCGGGGCGAGGAGGGTGACCTGATCCGGCGTCTCTTTGATAAGCCTGCCGACGAGGGCGGTGCCGTTTTTGAGGGTGGCGGTGGCCATGCCGTAGCCTTCGGCGATGACGGCGTTGGGATGGATGAGGGATTCGAGGAGTTTGTCGGTGGTGAGTCGGTCGGCGACGGTGGTAAGGTCGGGCCCTTGAATCCCGCCAGAGCCGCTTATCAGGTGGCACTGCATGCAGGCACCTTGGTTTTGGAAAACGATCTCGCCTCGGGCGTCGTTGCCGCCGAACTCGGTGAGGGTTTGAGGGAGGTCGGTGAAGGATTTGAGGACGGGGTGCTTGGCGTTTTGCAGGCGGGTGTAGAGATCCAGCCAGAGACTGGGCCGGACTTGGGTGAGGCGGTCTTTCCAAAGAGTGGCGATGGTGTCGGCGGGCAATCTGTCAATGGCGACGCGGGCGGTGGCGAGGGGGCCAGTGGTGATTTGGTCACGGGCAAAGGTGGAGAGGTCTTTGAGCTCGCGGGTGAAGGCGTAGCCGAGAGCGGCGGCCTGCACGGCGGGGGCGGGATCTCCTAACAGGGTGGTGAGCAGGGCGTCATCGGCGGGTTTGGCCAGCTTGATGAGCACGTCGAGAGAGGCGACTCGAATGGTGGGATCGAGGGCGGCGGTGGTGACTTGGCGGCGGAGGGTGGCTTCGTCTAGGGTAATGCGGAGCTGGCTGGCGAGGTGGGTGCCGAGGGTGATGAGTGAGGCGTCCTTGGTGGTGGTGAGGAAGGTGGGCAGGAGCTTGGCGAGGGCGCTAGTGAGAGCGGCGGGATCCCGCTGGGTAACAGTTTGTGGGCGGTAGTGACCGAGGATGGGGTCGGTCTCGATGGCGGCGGTCCATTTTTCCAAGCCATGAAGGGCGAACTGGCTGGTGGCTGAGTCAAGGGCGGGGTGGGCGGCGAGCTCGAGCATGCGGCGGGCGTGGTCGGGGGTGCCGAGGCGGTAGTTGGCGGCGATCAAACGGCGCTGGAGGGACTCGGGGAGATGCGTGGGATCGAGCGCGGCCAGGGCGGCGCCAGCGGGGGAGTCCATGGCGCGGGTGTCGTAGATAGCTCGGATGGTTTCACGGCGGATTTGGGCGTCGGCATCGGTGAGGAAGGCGGCGAGTTGCGGGCTTTGATGGCGGCGCAAAAAGAGCAGGGCGAGCAGGCGCTGCTCGCGGTCTGGGGAGGTAGCTCGGGAAAGGGCGGCGGTCTCCGTACCTATGCGGTCAAGGGCGGAAAGCTGGGCGTGGCGAAGGACAACATCGATGGGGTCAAGATGGGCGGTGTAGAGAGCCTCGATGGCCTCGGTATCGCCCGGCGGGCAGATGCGGCCGAGGGCGATGGCGGCGAGGGAGCGGACGCGGGGTGAGGCGTCGCGCAGGAGGGCGAGGAGAGCGGTGCGTGCGCTGGGGGCGCGGAGGTCGCCGAGGGTGCGTGCGGCATTGGCACGGATTTCGGGGTCGGAATCACTGGTGAGGAGGACGAGGGGGGCGGCGGCTTTGAGCTGTCCTAGACCCCAGAGGGCGTGAAGGCGAGCGAGGCGGTTGGGATTGATCTGTGCGTTGCGAACGAGCAGTTCGGTTTTGGTTTGGCGGACCAGCTCGAACTGCGCTTCGCGGCGCAGGCGTTGATCGGGATGGTGGAGGAGTTTTTCCAAAGCAGCCTCAGGCAGGGTGGAGAATCCGGCGGCCATGGTGGTGGCGTTGGCTTTGCCGTTGGCCAGGAGTTGGGCATCTGTGGGGGCGAGGACTTGGATGGAGGCGTTGGTGTTGACGCTCCAACCTCCGCCGAAGTCGGCAAACAAGAGGCGGCCATCATAACCTAGCGCAACGTCTGAGGCGGCGATGCCTTTGATGAGCTCGGAGACCTCGGTGGTCTGGAAGCCAGCGCCAGCGGGAGCGAAGCTGACGAGGAAGCTGTTCGAGGCGGTGGCGGGGCCGCTGTAGTTGGTGAGGAGGAAGCGGCCCCGGAGGTCGGCAGGGACGGCGTCGCCGGTGAGGAAGGTAAAGCCGGAGGGGCCGTTGCCGACGTGGGCGAGCGGGGGATAAACCCACTGGGGCTGGTCTTCGTTCCAGAGGTCAAACATGCGCTCGGCCACCCAGACGGCTTTGGCAGGGCGGAAGTTGCCCCAGTCGAGCGCTTCGGCGTAATGATGCGGGGACTGATGAGCCATATCCCAGCCGGAGTCGGTGTTTTCCAGGACATAGACCATGCGCGCTTTGTCGCCGATATCGCCGGTGTTATCGAAGGTGAAAAGGTTGCCGTAGTCGTCGAATCCGAGCTCCTGCGGATTGCGCAGGCCTTTGGCATAGATCTCGAGACCGGAGCCGTCTGCCTCGCAGCGGAAGACCGCGCCGTCGCCCTCGCTGAGTTGGGTGCGGCCATCCGCGGTCTGGACGTGGTAACCGCGATCACCGACGGAGAAGTAGAGGAGACCATCAGGCCCGCGCAGGATGCCGTGGAGATCGTGGCCGAGAAAAGAGACCCGCACGCCGAAGTCACCTGCGATGGCGTTGTGGGTGTCGGCCTTGCCGTCGTCATCGGCGTCGGTCATTTTCCAGAGCTTGGGGATGCAGGTGAAATAAACCGCGTCGCGCTCGGCGAGGAGGGAGAAGCCGACACCGTCTTCGGCGGCTTTGAAATGATCGGAGAAGAGGGTGCGCTGGTCAGGCGCGCCATTGCCATCGCGATCTTCGAGGCGAATGACGCGGTCGGCGACGGAGGTGAACCAGCCTGGGGGGAAGTGGGTTTTGAATTTGTCATACATGGCCAGACGGTCGGCGATGGTGACAGCCTTGAAATCGTCGCGAATCATTTCATTGGCACCGCGCAGGTCGGGCACGCCGAGCCAGAAGCGATTGGCCTCAGAGACAAAGACACGACCGAGGGGGTCGATATCGAGGCTGGCGGCATTTTCTACGAAGGGAAAGCTGACCCAGGTGTGGCCTGTGTAGCCCGGGTGCAGGATGGCACCACGGAAGGGGTTGAGTTGGTTCGAGAGCGCGGGTAGCTCCGCCTCTGGTACGGTGGGCAGATATTTAAATTTGGCAGCTAGGCCGGCAGCGTCAGCAGCGTTAACGGGCTGGTGCAGCGTCAGGGTGGCGGAAGCAAGGGAGAGCAGTATCGTGTTGATTTTCATTTGAAAGGGGGTGGGCGTGACTGAGGGCTAGAAATTTGCTTTCTGCAGGAGGCTCCTGAAAGAGTGATTGGGTTGCACCGGCCGGCCTGTCGTAGCCTTGGGCAAAGACTGGAGGGTGGGGAAATGTGGATGAAGAAAAAAAGAAATTGGGATGAAAATGAAATGGGGCAAGGAAGAATGCTCCGCAGAACGCCAGTAAACGGCTGATTCGGGCGACTTCACGGCTATTTTCCTTAGCATTGAGTGTAGATCTCTACGTCGCTTTGCCAACAGTTCTTTTGGGCGGCTGTTTTTTTGGCGATTTTGTCCGGATCTCTAGGTGTATGGTCACGATGTAGAAGGGTGGCGGCTGCTGGCGCGAGAACCGTTCCAACGCCCTAACTGTAACCGAGTCCATCCTGGTCAGACCCGTCTGCCATCGTTGTGCTTCCGTGTGAATCCGCCCGGAAAAAATCCGCTTCCCGGTGTGCCCATCATGCGCGGCATGATCGAGGACTATGCAAAAAGACGCTCCAGATGCCTAGCTATCATGTGGGTCGTTTCGGTCATCGTCACGGGCGCTGCCGACTCCGCCTCAAGACAGGTCATACTCACCCCGTCCAAGCCGCAAGGCGTGATGGCGAGGAACGGCGGTAGCGCATCACGGGTGATGTTGATTGCAAAGCCGTGCATTGAAATCCATTTCCGTACGCCGACACCGATGGAAGCGAGCTTGCGATTCTCCACCCACACGCCCGTCATTCCCTCCCGGCGACCGGCTGAAACACCGAGATCCGCACAAGCCGCGATCAGCGCGTCTTCGATCAGACGGAGGTGGAGATGCAGGTCGCGCCCGCGCGGGTTGAGGTCGAGAATAGGATAACCGACGAGTTGCCCCGGGCCGTGATACGTGGCTTGTCCGCCACGGTTTGTTTCGAAAACGGGATGCGGCAGGATGGCCGCCGAGCGGAGGGAGGATTGGTCGCGTAGGCGGCCGATGGTATAGACCGGCTCATGCTCTAACAGGAAAATGGTATCACCGATCCCGCCGGAGAGGATCGCGGTCACGGCGTTTTCCTGCATCGCCAGACCGTCGGTGTAGGAAACCGGCCGCGCGATGCGCTGAATGTCCAAGGGCGGTTTCATCTTACAGTCAGCGCCTCACCGGAGTGACCGGGCGAGAGTTGTTTGTCCAGCGGCATGCCTGGAGGTTGCTGTGGGTAAGTCGCGGCACAGGCCGGCACAAGGGCGCAGACGACGAGAACGCGGACGAGATTCATGGCGGGCATTGGGCGGAAAATCCCACGCGCGGGCAAGGACAAAGCCCCGCACTCACCTTCTCCGGTAAACCGCCAGCCACTCCCGCCCCTCGCGGCCGGGGTAGGCGGCTTGCGGCACCCAAGCTGTTTCCCGCTCGAACCACGGCGAGAAAACCGAGTCGAGTTCCTCCATCTCCGAAGGAAACGGCGGCCCCGTCCACTCTTCGCCGGGATCGTAGGGGGTCAGGAAAAACACCCCAACCAAGCAACCGCCCGGTATGATCAGCTCCGCGCAGGCTTGTGCGTAATCCGCCCGCCGCGCCGGATCGATCGCGCAAAAGCACGTGTGCTCAAAGATCGCAGAAAAACGTTTCCCCACCCTCCAACCGGCGTCGAGGAAATCACCGACCTCATAGCTCTCCCCGCCGACTTCGGGATGGGAGCACGCGCGACATATCGCCTCCTCTGCGAGATCGAGACCCAGCACTGGAAAGCCCTTCGCCGCCAGCGCGCGGACATCGTGCCCCGTGCCGCAACCAGGCACCAGCACCGATCCGTCGCCCCAGATTTCCGCATCTACTTTTCCCAACAGCTCCAGCAAAGGCGGTGCGGGCGCTCCTTTTTCCCAAGGCGTCTCGCCCTTCCGGTATCGTTCGTTCCAATCGGTCATGGTTTTCAGATCAAATGCCGGTCCAATAGCTTCGCGCGGATCGGGTCGGAGGCCTGGAGGTGGGCGAGGCCGATCGCGAGCGCGTCCGCGGCGTCGGCGGGCGGCGTTTCGGCGAGGCCTAACAGCGCGCGAACCATGAAAGCCACCTGCGCCTTGTCCGCCGTGCCTTTGCCGACGACGGCCATCTTGATTTTCCTCGGCGCGTATTCATACACTGGTAGCCCGTGATCCGCCGCCGCGATCAGTGCGGCGGCTCGCGCCGCGCCCATGGTGATCGCCGTGCGGTGGGACTGCACGTAGATGATCCCCTCCACCGCCACCTCGTCGGGCTGGTGCTTGGCAATGACATGCGCGAGGTGTGTGCGGATCGCGGAAAGCGCGGCGGACTGCGGGACAGACTGCGGGATGGTTATCACATCGTAGGCCAGCACCGTGGGCTTGCGTGGATCACCCTCCAGCACGGCGTAACCCGTGTTCCGGACGGCAGGATCAACGGCAAGGACACGCATGCAGAAGAGTAAGGCTCTCCGTGGCGGAGCAGGGAAGCGGGAAGTTGTCGGACGGTGTGTCTTTGGCTCGCCTTCGGAGGATTGGGAATTTCTGTTGCAATGGGGCGTGCCGAAAACTCGCTGTCCGTAAAAATTCATAGCAAAAGGCTAACCATGGAAATGAAATGATGAGAAAAGCCTGCAGGAAAAGCCTGGCTTTCTATCTGCTAAACCCCCACCCGCAAATCTCGCATACTCCACAATACCCCCTTCGCCGGCGCACCGCTCCCCCGCATCCGCCTGGCACCATCCTTTCTCCTTTCCGTGAATCTCTGCCTCGCTTCATCAAACGCCTCGTTCACGAAGGCCTTGCTACCGATCACCGCGCCGTCTGTAAAATATCTCACCCGTTTACTCAACATCCCCGCCATCCCTAAATCCGGCAAGTGAAGGCGATCTTCGGTCGCTCCCTCCAGATACTCCGCCTCATTCATCGTAGCATGAACCGAAATTACCGCTCCTGCGCGTCCACTTTTTCTAACAAGTGCAAGCCCCATCGCCCTCCGATAAATCCGTGAAACTTCTTCCCACGAGTCGATTGGGATCTGGTCTCTGGATCCTGGATTCCGAACCGTCAGGATGAGTCCCATTTTTGCTTTCTTGCCATTGCCCTTGGCACCGCCACCCACGGCCTCGCCGTATCCGCTCCAACGGTAATCTGCCGGATCGGAAACCATCCCCGCTCGCACCGGATTCAAATCAATGTAGGCCGCCATCGTCCGTGCCGCCACGCCGCTTTGCACGATGACACTCTTGTATCGCTCCTCCCATAAGGTTCCTCGGCGGTTGTGCTCCCGGTTGAACCAGCGCGTGAACCTTTGCAGCAGCGTCTTCATAAATTCACTCAAATCGTTCATCCGGTAAGTGAATCGCGCGCGGATCTCCGCAACCATCGCCTCATCACCCTCTAGCCGGGCACCCGCCAGTTCTTTCGCTACCCCATCCACGAATGACTCGGAGTAAAGGGCAGCCAGCCGTTTCAATAACAGCTCATCGGAAATCCCGCCTTCCGGCGCGGGTGGAACCTCCAGCAGGACATGGAAATGATTCGACATCACGCAATACGTCAGCACCCGGCAGCCTGTGAAATTCTCCTGCATCCGCATGAATATCCGGAACTTCTCCCGCTCCTCGTCACCGAACACAAATCGCCGATCCACCACCCGCGAAATGCAATGATAAATCGCCGGTTTCCCCTGCTTGTCCGCCCATTCCGCCAACCATCTCGCCTTGCGCATGATGCCATCTTGCCCACCGCTATCGAGATCACAAGACAATTCACACATTTTGTCTGTCCCTTTGAATAATCTCGCCTTGCGCATGATGCCATCTTGCCCACCGCTATCGAGATCACAAGACAATTCACACATTTTGTCTGTCCCTTTGAATACGCATGAACCCATCTTGCCCACCACTATCCAGATCACAAGGGAATTCTACACATTTTGTCTGTCCCTTTGAATATGTGTCCCTTTGAATGTCCCTTTAAATATTTTGTCTGTCCCTTTGAATATAAATATTTTGTCTGTCCCTTTGAATACCTTTGAATAGTTTGCGTTAAAAAGCCTGGCTTCTTAAATAACAAAAGAGACGAGCCTAAGCTCGTCTCTTGAAAGCATACTAGGTCGATTGATGTTTTAAAGGATTAGCGCTTACGACGAAGTAAAGCTAGGGAACCAATTCCGCACAGAATGATTGAGGATGGCTCCGGGACTAGCGTGAACAATTTTACAGTGCTGACTTCAATATTTGTAACTCCGAAATTTGCATCGGTAAATCCCGCAAGCGTGTCACGAGTGCCCACCAGCAGAGTGCCGTTTGTAGTGGCCAAGTCGTAAGAATAGCTGTTTGGAAGAGATGTTCCGCCGGGATCGGCAACAAGCAGTTGCGTATGCTTAAAAAGAGCAAAAGCCGTACTACCAGCGAGAGTAGAACCATCACCAATGAATGTGTAAAGGGTTTGGCTCAAAAGAGGCACTGTGACCGTGAATGGATCTGCAGTAATTGCATACGCACCTGCGGTAGCGCCGTTGTTGAGTCCTACCATGCCAGTCAGAAAGTCATCGGTGCCGACGAAGGGAGTGAACGCGCCTGTCAAACTTGCGAAATCGTTAGCAGCAATGGCTATCGAAACGTCGGAGTCAGTGATGCTGAATCCGCCGAAACCAGCAAAACCTGATGTAAGCAATGTATCAGCAGATGAGTTTTCGATGAAATGGTCCAAAGTCGCGTTGCCAGAAAGATCTGGAGTATTTGCGGCTTGTATGGCTGCACCATAGGATGAGTTTGTAAGGGCAAGCGCAATAAGTATTGTAGAGTAGGTTGCTGTTTTCATATCTATTAATTTTTTGATTATTATTTATATATTAGCCTTGGAAAGAGTGATGATTATAAACCGCTATACGAGACAGGTGGAGTAAGACTTAATGGCCTTGCGGTTGTTTTGCGTTCAATGAAGATTGCAGACGTTATCGGCACTGAGGGTGGATTAATAGTGTTAGTTGTTGCGTTTCTCCAAGTGGCGCCATCTGTTCTTAAATGATAACGAGCATAAGTCCCATTACCGGTAGGAATGTGAACGATATCAGCATTGTTGATACTGTTGTTGCCCACAAGATCATTCTCAAGACCCAATGTTTGCAAAGTTGAACCAGCAGGGTAAACCGTACCTAACAAGTTGAAACCATTTACGATTGATGAGATTGTAGGAGTTGTCTTGACTTCTCCGGTTAACACCAAATCAATAGGTGTGGCTGACTTTCTTTCCAAAAACACACCATCCAAATAAATAAGTGGGGTATTGTTTACGCCGTTTATTGTATTGGTAGTTGCATTTCTCCAGTCTCCATCCGTGCGCTGATGATATCGTGTGTATTGACCACCGCCGCTTGGAACGTGTAATACGTCCGCAGAGTTAATACTATTGCTTTTGGCAAGCACCGAATTGGTTGTACCAAATGCCTCAGCGAGCGTGGGGGCTTTCCTGAGGGTGTAAGTTGTGCCAATAATCGCACCCGCAGTGGAAAGATTATCTACTGTGTTAAGGGTACTGCCACTAAAAGTAACGATTTCAGTAACGGTACCATTAAGAGTAGCAGCGCCGCTGGTAATTTCCAAAGTATAGGTAGCACCCGCCACAAGAAGTGCACCAAAATCTTTGGTGGAGTCGGCAACTGAATTTGAGCTGACGGCTGTAAAGCTCCCGGTTGTTGTCGTGGCGGGAACGAGGCCAAAACCGAAAACATTGAAACCCTGTGAGAGGGTCTGAGTCACATACCCACTTGGCTTGGAGTAAGCGGGTTGAGCATACAAAGAGTTGGAAGCGACAAGCGCAACCAGAGCAGTGAGAGGGATGAGTGTTTTCATGGCGAGCAAGTGGTAGCAGGATTAGATTGGATAGTCTAGGATGTTCGGGGGGGGACGGGCGTGACATGTTCGTCACTTTCTTTACAAAACCTTGCCTTGAAGAAAGAGGGTGAAGGGGGGATCGGCAAGGAGAAAATGCGAGGGGGGAAGATTTTTTTGGGGGCTGGGTGGGGAATCGGATCAGGAATGCGGCAGAGGCTGATGCCCGGCATTGGGAGCGTGGCAGATTCCAATTGCTCCTTGTGAGAAGAAGCCGGCCGGAGGCGCGGCTCTTCAGCATTCGCTCAGGTGGGCCAGTGGGTGAGGTTTTTGAGGAGGGTGAGGCGGGAGTCGATTTCCTGGCGGGTGAGGTGGGCTAGGCGGTTGGCGGAGAAGGCCTCGCAGGTGAAGGAGGCGACGACGGAGCCGTAGGCGATGGCGCTGCGGATGTCATCGAAGGAGAATTCCGCTTTGCCAGTGGAGGCGAGGTATCCGGCGAGGGCGCCGAGGAAGGAATCGCCAGCGCCGGTGGGGTCGGCGACCTCGGTGAGGGGGAAGGCGGCGCAGCGGAAGAGGGCAACGCCCGGGAGAGAGGGAAGGTGGGATCCGGGGAGGGGGGGATTGCTGAGATGCTTCTCATTCGAGAACAAAATCGCTCCGAACTCCCCTAGCTTGATGATGACGTGGCGCGGCCCCTTTTCCAGCAGGCGCTGGCCGGCGACGATGAGGTTAGAGGTTTCGCAGAACTCGCGGGCTTCGGATTCGTTGATGACTAGGAGGTCGATGCGGAGGAGCACCTTGTGGAGGTCGTCGTTGGCGATCGTGATCCAGAGATCCATGGTGTCGGCGGCGATGAAGGGTTTCTCCGCCGTGAGCTGATCCATCATCTGGAGCTGGTTGACGGGGTGCATGTTGGCGAGAACGACGATGGGCGCGGACGCGGCGGCGGCGGGAACTTTGGGAGTCCAGTCCTCGAGGACGTTGATGGCGACGGCGAGGGTGTCGCGGGTGTTCATGTTCTCGTGGTAGGAACCGGTCCATGAGAAGGTGTCGTCTTCCGAGCGTTCGAGGCCGTCGGTGGAAATGCCCCGCGAGGCGAAGAGATCGAGGTGCTCCTGGGGGAAATCCTTGCCGATGATGCCGACGAGATGGATGGGGGAGGTAAAATAGGAGGCGGCGAAACCGGTGAACGAGGCGGAGCCGCCGAGCAGGTTTTTCCCTTCCGCGGTGGGAGTTTTGATGTGGTCGATGGCGATGGAGCCGCCGATGAGGATGGGGGTGTTGGTGTCGGACATGCGGGGGTTTTAAATTTCAAACTTTAAACTTTAAACTTTAAACTTCAAGGAAGAGGAGGATTTGTGGGGACCACAAGTCCAAGCGACGAACCCACCTTCGCCGCGGCCATGACGGGCAGGCTGGGACTGCAAGTCCCTACCACGAAAAGGGTTGCGGGGTGGGGTGGTTGGTGGTGGATTGATGGAAATGAGAGACATAGGAGCGAAACAATGGATTGGGGTGCTGATGGGAATGGCGGCGGCGCTGCCGATGGCGGCGATGGGTGCGGAGGAGAAGCCGACGCCAGACAAGCCGAAGAAGCTCATCCTGATCGCGGGCCGGGCGAGCCACGGGCCGGGGCTGCATGAGTTCAATGCGGGCTGCCTGCTTTTCAAGAAATGCCTTTCCGGAGTGAAGGGGCTGGAAGTGGAGGTGCACGCGAACCATTGGGTGAGCGACGATGCGGTGCTGGAAACGGCGGATACCGTGGTGATTTATGCGGACGGAGGCGACGGTCATCCGGCGCTGCAGGGCAACCGACCGGAGCTGATGCAGAAGCTGGCGGATCGCGGCGCGGGGATCATGATGATGCACTACGCGGTGGAGTGCGGGAAAGAGGACGGCAGCGGCGACCGGTTCCGGAAATGGATCGGCGGAGCTTACGAGACGAATTTCTCCTGCAACCCGATCTGGACTGCAGATTACGAAAAGTTTCCGGAGCATCCGGTGGCGCGCGGGATCAAGCCCTTCAAGATCGAGGACGAATGGTATTTCTCGATCCGTTTCCCGGAGGGTGAAAAGGGCATCCTGCCGCTGCTGGTGGCGACGCCGAGCGACGAGGTGCGCGACGGCCCGTATGTGCATCCGAAAGGCCCCTACCCGCACATCCAGGCGCGCAAGGGCGAGCCCGAGACGATGATGTGGTGCACCGAGCGCGGAGACGGCGGGCGCGGGGTGGGTTTCACCGGCGGGCATTTCCACAAGAACTGGGAGGATGAGAATTTCCGGAAAATCGTGCTCAACGCGATGCTGTGGATCACCAAGATCGAGGTGCCAGAAGGCGGAGTGGCATCCACCGTGATGGCGGAAGACATGGCGGCGAATCTGGATGTAAAGGGGACGAAGAAATAAGATCAGAAATTTTTAACCACAACCGAGCGAAGCGAGATGGACAGGCACAAAGACTACCCACTCCCCTGTCAAATGAACACGGATGAACACGGATGGGAAAAAGCGTGGTCTTATCTTGTCGCTCACCCGGAATATATAAAGTGGATGGTTACAAAGCCCCTCTCCATTAACGTCAATCTGCGTTCATCTGCGGTTGCATTTATCTTTTCACCACGGGCATGAGCGCGGGGAAAGGTATGCTGCTCGGCTTGCCGGAGCGTTGGGATGAGGCGTGTTTCGCCGTGCCAGCGGTTCGTGCGCTGGAGAATTCGGGTTTGCTTGGCGGGTTGGTGTTGCGAGAGGAGCAGTCGGAGTTCTGGAGGACGGTGAGCGGGCTGCCGCAGGTGGTTTTTTCGGAGAAATCAGGAGTAAGGAAACTCGCCGAGGAGCTTTCCGGGAGCTGGGAGGCTTCTTTGGTTTGGGAAGACGGGATCGCGGCGAAGGCCTTTGCGAAAGCGAAGATCGCGAAGCGGCTGGGGCCGGAGAAGGGAGTTCCGGGGAAGCTGCTGACGTATCCGTTGGATGTGGCGGAGGGCTCGACGGAGCACCGGGTGCGGCTTTATTTGAAAACATGCGAGCGGATGGGCGTGGCGGTGGATAGGCCGGAGTTTTTCGCGCCGGTGGATCTGGGCATATCGCCGGAGCCGGGAACCGTGCTGCTGTGCCCAGGATCGGATTTCGGCGTGAGCCACGAATGGCCGCTCGATCGCTGGCAAGAGGTCGGTGAGTCGTTGCGAGCGAAAGGGCGGCGGGTCACGGTGGCGGGCGTGAACGGTGGGCGGGGGCTGGGGAAAATCTTGGCGGAGCGGCTGGGCGACGGGACGGAATTTTTCCATGCGGAGCCGTTGGCGGGGGCGCTGCCTTTGCTGGCAGTGTATGAGCTGACGGTGGCGGCGGACGGCTCCCTCCCCCACCTCGCGGCTCATGCTGGATCAACCTGTGTGACCCTTTTCGGCCCCAACGATGCGGTGTGGAAGCGCCCGCTCGGGAAACGGCACAAGGTGGTCAAGCGGCATGTGGAATGTGCCCCGTGTCTCTTGGGGAAATGCCTTATGGACGGCCGCTGCCAGAAAGAACTGGAGGTGGGTAGGGTGCTGGTGGCGATCCGTGACAGCTGCGGATTTTGATCGCGCAGCGAGGATTTTCCCATGCAGGTAGGGCTGATCCGGCTCGGTCGGCCCTGATCAAAAACGGAGGAGGCGTAACCCCGGAAAGGTAGTGAAACCGCGGTGAGTCGGTCATTTGCTTCGGGATTTCACTCCCGCCAGAGGGAGCTCGCCGTTACATTTTTGGAAGTGGGCCGACCGGGCCGGATCAGCCCTACCGGATGAAAAACAATCGCGACCCCACTCACCCCTTGATCAGCATCCTCGCGCCGAAAAGGACAAGGACGACGCCGAAGGTGCGGGTGAGGGTTTGGTTGGAAAGGGAGCGCATCAGGTCGCTGCCGAACCATGCGGTGAGGGCGGAGGCGAGGCCGACAGCGGCGACGATTTTCCAATCGATGAGGTTGCCCGCGCGGGCATTGTTCGCGGTGGCAGCGAGAGCGGTGACGATTACGACGGCGAGCGAAGTGGCGATCGCCTGTTTCTGCCCGAGGCCTAAGAGAGCTACGAAGGCAGGCACCATGACAATGCCACCGCCGACACCGCAAAGCGCTCCGAGAAGCCCGGCGACGAGGCCGATGGCGATGGCAATCAGGATGAGTTTCACAGACGGAGAGGAAACGTTCCGGGGAGAGAATTCAACCCAAGAAGCAGACCATTTCCCGCTAGCCCGGGGAAATGAAAGCGGCGATGATCGCCCCAGATAAACGCATGAAGATCGCCGTTTCCATTGTTCTGCTGGGTTTGAGCCTCGCGTTGCCTGAGTTCGGACCGCCCGCCGCGCTGACAGCGCTATGGCCGGCGGTTTGCGCGATTTTATTAATTATTCTGACGAAGCATGCGGCATTGGGGCTTGCGGGAGGGCTAGTGGCGGGGGCTTTGCTGATTCATCACGGCGATCCGGCGGGGGCGCTGCGGGCGGTGTTTGCGGATTACCTTTTCCCCGCGCTTGATGGATCGTGGCATGTGGGAGCCATCGTTTTTACCCTGATCCTCGGTGCCTATGCCGGGTTACTCGAAAAATCGGGTGGGTTCGAGTCGCTTCTGACCCGTCTTGTGGCGAAGACGAAAGATCCAAAGCGGCGCTTTCTCGGCGGAGTGTATATCATCGGGTTACTGTGCTTTTTCGACGGCCTAGCCAACAGCCTGCTAGTGGGCCGCATCGCCCGCCCGCTTGCGGACAAGACGGGTGTTTCGCGGGAAAGGCTGGCATGGGTAGTGGATTCCACGTCCTCGCCGGTGGCCTGCGTGGCGTTCGTTTCGACCTGGATCGCGACGCAACTCAGCCTGATAGGCGATGGACTGAAAGACGCACCGTTTCCGGTGGAGCCGTATTCGCTGTTTTTTCAATCGATCCCCGCGAACCCTTATTGCCTGCTTACGCTGCTCCTGGTGCCGCTGGCGATTTTCCTGAACTACCAGCCGCGCGCGATGAGCCGGTATCTGCCGAGGGAACCAGAGGACGAGGATGGCATAAGTGGAAACGCGACCGCACCGGTGAGAGTGATCCTCCCGCTCGTCGCACTGGTGGTGGGTATTTTTGCGGCGTTTCCACTGCTCTCCGATCCGATCCCGGATGTGCTTTCCGTGGCCGGATGGCAAAATGCGTTCGGCGGCGATGCAGGGCCGTATGCGCTGGTCGCGGGGAGCCTGCTCGGACTTGCGGTGGCGTGGGGGATGTATCCGAAAGGGCGGAGCGTTGCTGCCAACGAGGCCGCGTATCATGGGGCGGCCAGCCTGTTGCCCGCGCTGGTCATCCTGGTGTTCGCATGGGCCTTGGGAAATGTATTCACAGATCTCGGCGCGGGGGAGCAGTTGGCGAAACTGCTTTCGACCGGTTTCCGCGTGGAATGGCTGCCGCTGGCCGTGTTCGTGGCGGGCTTGCTGATGTCTTTCACGACCGGCTCCTCCTGGGGCACGATGGGTCTGCTGATGCCATTGGCACTGCCCGCGACGTTGGCGGCGGCGGCTTCGGCGGGGATGCCGGTTGGGGAAATGATTCCACTGACTGCGGCGGTGATCGGCGCGGTCTTCGGGGGCGCGACGTTCGGGGATCATTGCAGCCCATTTTCCGACACCACCATTGTCAGCGCGATCGCATCCGGCTGCGGGACGACGGCGCATGTCTATTCGCAACTTCCGTTTGCTGGTCTGGCGGCGGTTTTCGCGTCGCTTTCCTACTCGCTGATGGCGGGCGGGCTGGCGGCGGTTTTCGCTACGTTGATCGCGGCAGTGGGGATGTGTGTAGTGGTGAAGGTTTTGGCCAGGCGCGCGCTAAGAGGCTGTCTTAAAAATCGAGAAAAGAAGCATTCAACCACAGATGAACGTGAATGAACGCAGATGAAGAACACAGATATGGACGAACTACGGTATTCCATCTCTCTTCGATCTGCGTATATCCTGTTCATCTGCGGTTGAAAGGACTCTTCACGTCTTGCTGAAGGGAAAGTTTCAAATTTTCAGACAGCCTCTAAGGCTTCCTGACCCGCCATGCGGTCGCCCATTTCGAGGATACGCGGGTGAAGCCTTTCTCCATCAGCCGCCGCTCCATGTCAGGGAAATGGGCGGCACCGTAGAAGATGCCGAGCTTCTTTTTCCCGGCCGCGATTTCTCGGTCGAGCACCTCGATACAGCGGGCGTTGCGGTCGCCGATGATCACGTTCGCGCCGTCCATTGCGTCGAGCTGCTTATCGGCGTCCGCCATGGTGTGCATGAGCTCCATCTTAACTAGTTCCGGCTTTCCACCGAGCATGCCGCGCATGAGGTTAATGCTGTTCGGCTCACGGGCGGGCCTCTCGGCAGTGAGCGCGGACTGGATCATGAAACCGAGCAGCGACTCGCCACGCTCCTTCTGCAAGGCGTCGAATTCCTTCATCGTGAGATCTGCATGAACGAAATTCTCCGCTGTGTAGTCGATCACCGCTCCCTGTCCGCTGAGTCCTAGAGATTTCTCCATGGTTTCATAAACGGTGATCAAGGCGGCCAGCTTGTTTTCCGCCGGTTCTTGCTCCGGCTCTGGCTCTTTCGCGCCACCACCCATTTTTTCTCCGCCCACCATCTCGAAAAGCAGCGCGTTGTAGCCCTCGAAGCTCTTGTTGAGAAATTCGTAGTAGCGTTTGTCCGCGATGTGGATTGCGCCGATCAGATCGACGCGCACCCCGTCCTTTTCGTATCCGAAATAGGCGGTCTGCAGGCGCGTGGCTTGGTCGTCCTCACGGATGCGGATGAAATCCCCGGCGAGACTGCTCTCGCCCGTGGCGACCAGCATCCCTGCGACGACGGCCACCTTGCGCGCCCACGACATCCTGATTTTCATGGCCGTAGTATCGCACCGCATCCTGCCATTGCCCACGGAAAATTTCATGCATAGGGTGTGCCTGCCCATGAGCGAACACCCCGCCCTCTCATACTGCCCCGATCTCCTCCGATTTTCCCGAAGGCTGACGCGTGAAGTGATGGTAGGAAATGTCGGAGTCGGCGGGAAAAACCCGATCCGCGTCCAATCGATGATCACCTCCGACACCCGCGATACGCCGGCCTGCGTCCGCGAGGTGCTGGATCTGGCGGAGGCGGGTTGTGAGATCGTGCGGATCACCGCGCAGACGAAAGTTTATGCCGCGAACCTTGAGAACATCGCCCGCGAAGTCCGCGCCGCCGGTTGCAACGTGCCGCTGGTCGCCGACATCCATTTCAAACCCGACGCTGCCATGGAGGCCGCGAAATGGGTGGAGAAAATCCGCGTGAACCCCGGCAACTATGCCGACAAGAAGAAATTCGAGATCCGCGAATACTCTGACGACCAATACGAGGCGGAGTTGGAAAGGATACGCGAGCAGTTCACACCGCTCGTCCTGCTTTGCAAGGATCTCGGCCGCGCGATGCGGATCGGCACGAACCACGGCTCCCTTTCCGACCGGATCATGAACCGCTACGGCGATTCCCCACTCGGCATGTGCGAGAGCGCGCTGGAATTCGCCCGCATCGCCCGCGACAAAGGCTACCACAATTTCGTGTTCTCGATGAAAGCCTCGAACCCGAAGGTCATGATCGAGGCCTACCGCCTGCTCGTCGCCCGCCTCGATGCCGAGGGCGCGGACTGGAATTATCCCATCCACCTCGGTGTCACCGAAGCCGGCGACGGCGAGGACGGCCGTATCAAATCCGTCATCGGCATCGGATCGCTGCTTGCCGACGGCATTGGCGACACGGTGCGCGTATCCCTCACCGAGGACGCGATCCATGAGATTCCCGTGGCGAGAGCGCTTGTAGAAAGTAGCTGCCGCGTCCCGCGGCAGGCCGTGGAAGCTGCGTCCCGCCGCTTCGAGCAAGACGCAGCCAACATCAAAATCGACTGGGACAAAGTCGAGAAGGACGACGCCAGCTACCTCCCCCACTGGAAACTGGATGGCGCGATATATGCGGTCACTTTCCGCTTGGCCGACTCACTCCCTCAGGAGGCTCTTGTGCGCTACAAGGATCGAAGGGACGGAATCGCAGCCAAGATCCAGGCTCTCGCAGATTCGGACACTTCGCGCAGCCAGATGGATAAACTCAACGGCCTTCGCGACGAACTCAACCAGTTGGAGCAGTCGATCATCGACGCGGAGCTGAACAAAGGAAAAGGCTCCTGCCTGTTCTCAAACGCCGTGAACGCCGATTTGTTGGAGGGCGCGATGAGGCATTTCGACGGCAAGCGATACGAACTGCTGGCATGGAGCGTGATGCCCAACCACGCGCACGTGGTTCTTAAAACCCGCCCCGGTGAGCGTTTGGATAAGATCCTGCACTCCTGGAAAAGTTTCTCCGCCCATGAAATCAACAAGAGCAGCGGTTCATCGGGAGGTGTTTGGCAGAAAGAAAGCTATGATCATTTGGTCAGGGATCGTGAGGATCTTTGGAATCAGGTTCATTATGTCCTGGAGAATCCTGGTAAGGCGGGGCTTTTGGGCTGGAGATGGGTGGGGTGTGCTTATCCGGAACTCATGGCGGGACGCCATTCAGACGGCCTGCCGCGGGACGCGGCAGCCACATCCAGCCCACCTTCCTATGACCCCTTCTCCTACGAGAGACGCAGTAGTTCCTCTCTCACCGTCATGGGTCACGAGCTCGGCGGGGACAAGCCGCTGCGGGTCTTCACCACGCAGGAGCGCTGGAATGCCATCGCCCACAAGATCGCGGGTATGGGCGACTACAAACCGGAGATCATTTTCGAGAAATCCGGGGTGCTGGAAATCGATCCGCGCGATGACGCGGCCATTTCCGACCTCAACGCAAACACCGAGCCTCACCTCATCACCGTGGCGGACGGCCTGCCGCTGGAACCCATTCATGCCTTCCGCATGCTGGCCTTCAAGGCGGAGCCCCGGCATCCCATCCTGCTCAAGGACACGCTCCATCCGCCGACTGGTGAAACCGATTTCCTCCACGCTCTGCTGGTAGCCGCACGGAACATCGGCTCGCTGCTCTGCGATGGCATCGGCGATGCGGTGATTGTCCGCGGCGAGACCGCGCCCGGCCAATCCCTGCGTCTCGCCTACAATATCCTGCAGGCCGCCGGGGCGCGCATTTTCAAGACGGATTACGTCGCCTGCCCCTCCTGCGGGCGGACGCTTTTCAACCTACAATCCACCACCCAGAAAATCCGCGCGGCGACCGGCCACCTCAAGGGCGTGCGCATCGCGGTGATGGGCTGCATCGTCAACGGTCCGGGGGAAATGGCCGACGCGGACTTCGGCTACGTCGGCGGCGCACCGGGCAAAATCAATCTCTATGTCGGCAAGACCGCCGTAAAATTCAACATCCCCGAGGCTGAGGCCGTCGAGCGCCTGATCGACCTAATCAAGGAGCACGACAAATGGATTGAAGCCCCGGAACCCGCCACCGCCTGAGCCATGCCGGACACCACCACGCTCACGGAAACGAAAACCAGCGTCTCCCCCCAACCGCCCTGGAACGTCATCGTCCACGACGATCCCGTGAACCTGATGGGCTACGTCACCTACGTGCTGATGAAAATTTTCGGCTACAATGAGAACTTCGCCACCCATCTGATGCTACAAGTCCACCAGCAGGGGCTTTCGATCGTCTGGTCCGGCGAGTTGGAGAAGGCGGAGTTCTACGTCCAACAGCTCCAGTTCCACCAACTCAAAACCTCCCTCGAACAAGCCGAATGAAAGTCGCCCCCACGCTGGAGGGCGGCCTCCGCATCGACCCCGAAACCGCCGAGGACTGGCATGTCCTCCGTGCGATCCTGATCGACGCGATTGGCCATGACACCGATCTCGCCGACCGCCTCGGCGGCATGGTCACGGATGAACGGATCGCCGAGGACTGGCGGGACTTCGTCGTGCCCGACCTGCGCGAATCCTTCGCCGACGACCTAAACCAGATCCAAGCCGCGATCGAAACAGCGGCCGCTTTCCCCAAGGATGGCGCCAGCCCGATCTGGATCACGCGGGACGACGCTTTCTCGTGGTATAGCGCACTCAACCAAGCGCGACTCGCCTTGGAGGAAACATACGGTTTCGGCCCCGATCCAGAATCCGATCCCTCGAACCTCCAGCCCGTCCGGCACGAAGCGTTGCTCCGCTCGCAGTTCTATTGCGCACTGCAGAGTTTCCTCCTGCAGCACGCGCTCTAATTTTACGGGAGGGTGCGAAGCACTCAGGGGGAGCACACGCGCCCTCGCGTGTTGTCTTTGGCGCCCTCGCCGAAGACCGGCCGTCCCAGCCATTCCACGCGGTTTCCGACGAGGGCGACGGAAACAACACGCGAGGGCGCGTGTGCTCCCCAAGACTTCTGCTAATCCCCGCCGAAAATCACGCGGTAAAACTCCCGCGCGGTGATCTCATTGCCGAAGGAACTGGGATGGCTGCCGTCATCGACATAGAGGTCGCTCCCCCGCCCCGCCATGAACTCGCGTTCCCACGCATCGCCTGCCTGGACGATGGCCACGCCGCCCGCGTTTTCCGAGGCCGCGCGGTAGCCTTTGCGGACGCGAGAGTTCATGTGGATGAAGTCATCACCGGGGAAATCGGGATCGCCGTCGCGCCTGCCCCATGTCTGGTAGAGCAGCGGCACCGCTCCCGCCGCACGCGCTTCGGAGACGAGAAAACTGACGGCGGGATCCATGGTCATCCTCCGGAGCCCTTCGTCCCGCGCGGGAATCAGGCTCTGCTCCTGGATCACCACCACGTCCCATTTTCCCTTGCGTAGTTTCTCCAAGGTCGGCGCATGCTCCACGTGCTTCGCGAGCGTCCAGCCGCCATAGGTCGAGTGCCCGACGCGTAATTTCCGACCGCGTGATTCAGCGATTTTTCGGAACTGCTTCGGCACCCCGAAGCTGTAGCTGTTGCCGATGAAAAACACGGCGATTTCCTCTTTCTCGTTTAGGGCAGCGAGCTTCGCATTCTCACCGGGAGCGGGTGGCAGTGCGCAGTTTGAGAGACCGAAAAAACCAAGTATCTTCGCGAGCAGCGTCATTTTTCGGAAAAGTTTTTCACGCGCGGGGATGAGCGTCATCATAGGCCGTTTTCAATCGTTCCTTGGTCACATGGGTGTAGATCTGCGTGGTAGAGAGCGAGGCATGGCCAAGTAGTTCCTGCACGCTCCGCAAATCCGCGCCCGCGTCAAGCATGTGGGTCGCGAAACTGTGGCGCAACTTGTGCGGGCTGGCCGCGAAGGGGACACCGCTCAGCTTGAGGTATTTCCGCAGCATCAGATCCACCGCCTGCTGGGTGATCCGCGTGCCACGCACGCTGCGGAACAGCGGGCCGTTCGTCACCACCGCCTCCTGCCGGTATTTTTGTATCGCGCGCATCGCCGCGCCGCCGACCGGTACGATGCGGTGCTTACGGCCCTTGCCCGCCACCCTGACCACCTCGTCCACGAAATCCACATCCCTCACATCCAGCCCCAGCAGTTCGGAAATCCGCAGGCCGGAGGAGTAAAAAAGTTCCAGGATCGCAGCATCGCGAAATTTCAGCCAAGGCGGGCCTTTCGCGGAAACGTCCTCTTTCAGCGGCGCATCGAGCAACTCCTCCATCTGTTTGACGCTCAAAACTACCGGCAGGCTACGCTCTAGCTTCGGCATCCGCACCTCGGCCACCGGGCTTTTTTCCAGCCCCCTTCTCAGGACAAGGTATTTGTAAAACGACCGCAGTGCCGCGAACCGTAGGCGTATCGTCGTGCGCTTCAGCCCGCGTTTCATCAGGGTGTGGAGGTAATTCCGGAAGTCGTCGCCGGTCTCCTCGCGCCAGTTTTCAAAGCCTTCCGCGCGCCACGCCGCATAATCACCCAACGCGGCGGCATAGTTTCTCAGAGTCAGCGGCGACGCGTTCTTTTCCGTTTTTTGAAACTCCAGGAAACGCGCCGCATTGTCATCCGCCGCCCAGCCGGGATCAGTCGTGGAACTATGATTACCGGAATTCGTAGGCATGAGCTTTTTTGTATGAAGGGGTCAGCAGCCGGTGGTCTCAACACGGTCCGGGTGGAGCTTCCCGTGGTCTGAAGCCCGGATCAGAACTCGCCCCGGAAGGAACAACGCGCGGTGGGCGTCTCGAAAATCACGATCTCCGCCAGGCCCGGGAGTTGCGGAGCGAGCTTTTTCCAGAACCATCCGGCCATGCGCTCGATGGTCGGGCTTTCTAGTCCCTCGATGTCATTGAGATAGCCGTGGTCGAGCTCTTCGAGCAGGGGTGCCATCGCGTTGGAGATGAGCTTATGGTCATAGACCCATCCGATTTCCTCATCGACAGTGCCCTCGATGGAGATCTCCACCTTAAAGCTGTGGCCGTGCATGCGCCTGCATTTGTGGTCTTCCGGCAATGACGGGAGGGTGTGCGCCGCTTCGAATCGGAATTCCTTGGTGAGTCTCGCTTTCATATCCTGCGCGCAGGCTACCCTGATTCCCGTGCGG
>Ga0247835_1001925_pt1 | contig 23745 bp, 38 predicted proteins | sample LaCtaG_3_FD_189912 | JGI IMG/M metagenome (GOLD analysis project Ga0247835, IMG submission 189912) | Freshwater microbial communities from meromictic Lake La Cruz, Castile-La Mancha, Spain - LaCruzMarch2015_13.5m | ecosystem: Environmental > Aquatic > Freshwater > Lake | place: Spain: Castile-La... | reverse complement strand
CTGACGAAAAGCATCGTGAAAAGCTCCGTCTTGCTCGAAAACATAAACAACACTTGTACTATTTGGCTCGCAAGGAGAAAAAAGAAAAAACTCTCTAGCTTGTTTTATTTTTTGACTATAATTTTAGTATGAACCACCCTCTCAAGCCACAAGTAAACGAAGATCAAGAAGAAATACTCTTCCAACTTCGTCATAAAGTACCAGAAGATGAAGGAATGATGGTGGATAAAATGATAGCCCTACGAGAAAAGCACGAATCAGCTCAAGAAGTAGTACGACAGATAAACGAACAAACTCATATCTTACTCGATAAGGATGCACCACTCCCACCACTTCTCAATCGGCTTCCGCCCTGAAACCCTATCTTTCGAGGTTAGTTTTATTTCTTTACCATTCTTTTATGAATGATAATCCAGAGCAAGATGAGGGGATAAAAACCCTCAATCAGTTACTCGGAGAGACAGATATGCCCGAAGTACAAAGGGGAACAGACGGAAGAAAGTATTACATGATATATATTACAGTACAGGATTGACCAGTACAGAAAAAGAAGTGTGTACACGTTGATTGTGAACTCGCACAATCTGTCTTTGAAGATTATGTCCTTCATTGAGCAAATCTCACAGGATTAGAAGTACAAAAGAAGTATGGAATGACAGGTAAAACATGGCAAGCGTTCAAGTCGTGCATGAATCTGGTGAAGCATTCGCTCCCCATTCCGCATGATAGACTCAAGTTTCTCACTGAGGCAGACATGGCAGATGAATTTGAAGAAATCATAGAACGTGGCGTAGATACTCATGTTGGGAAGATCCTCGACAAAGCTGGCGAAAAGAAGAGAAACGCAATGCTCAATGATTTTGCGATGAAGCTCGCAGTACAAGATTCATGGACACAAGATATAGTACAAGAATTTGACAGAGCTGGGATGCCCTCTATCCCCCCTCGTACTTTTAGAAGCCAAGCTAAAACAGTAGAATCAGTATCTGTAATCCTGACAGATGCACACTTTTGAAATCGAGAAACCTATGAAACCGCCAAAAGATTAGGAAGAGTTATTGATCACCTTATCGAACAACCAGTCGATAGAATAAACGTACTTATGCTCGGGGATGACCTCGAAGATGCAACTCAGATGTGAGCACACCCTGACACGAAGTTATCAATGCATCCTGACTTTCGACAACCTCATAAACTCATCTTGTATGTTTCCGCCCTCTACGCTGAAGAACTGAACCGCCTAAAAGCGAACCATGATGTAGACGTAAAAGCGGTACGATGAAACCATGATAGAGTAACAGAAAGTCGAGACGATGACCAGTTTCGACTCGCTGGATGGATGATGCACCAACTCCTCCAACGCCAACTTGATTCTAAAATAGGATTTGAAGATTCTGATGAAACTATGCTCGTGACTATGATAAGCTGAATAGAACACTTTCTTTTTCATTGAGATGTGAAAGGTTTAGCAAAAATGAAACCTGACGAAATTGTCTCTCGATTTGGCAAGTTTAGAACACAAGGTGAGAAAGTTATCCTTAGCTGACATATCCATCGTCTACAACACGAACGAAGTGGAAGAATCAATAGAATAAGTGCTGGTGCTCTCACAGCTCCATGAGTACATGAAATCCGTGAATGATATGTCACTAAAGATACAGAACCAACTATCACACTCCTACACTACAAAGGTGGAAAAGTAGACATTGAACATAAACAAATATAATTATCCTATGGAAGAAGTATTTTCATACGCCCCTGAAATCGAAAAGGAAATAGAAGCACGAGATGACGAACCGGTACACTCAAACTGGGCTGAGATGATTTGAGAAATCATTTATCTAGATAACCAACCTTGAAATGACACTGTCTCATAATCAATTCCTAGATAAATATCTCCGTACTGCACCAGACTACGATGGAGTGATGGGAGTACAATGTGTTGACGGAGCAAAGCAATACGTCAAAGACGTTTACTGAATATCACTAGGTTCTTTTGGCGGTACTGCCTATACTGGCTGGATCAACAAAAAGAAAACTTTTGACCCTAAAATCTGGGAAAAGATAGAATGGAAACCATGAATGCTACCTAAACGTGGCGATATAATCTTTTACGATAAACCTTGAATAACAGGACACGTTGCTATAGTCCACGAAGCCAATAAGATAGACATTATTGTACTTGAATTAAACTGAGCGACTTGAAACTGAGACGGTAAAGGATATAATGCTTTCAACCTCGAAACTAGAAAAGACTATAAAGATGTCTTGTGATGGTATCGCCTAAAATAAAACATGAAACAATTTGAGCTGGAACTGATAGAATCCTTTGCTCCTGAGACCCTATTTGAGAAATTCAAAACAGCGTACACAAGTTATCAGACACCCACAGAAGTAGGACTCACACCTAAAAAGATAGCAAACTACGACCAGAAGAAGAATCCTTACTGTACTGCGTATGGATCTGCTGGATGCACAACGTACAACACTGGAAAAATCTTCACGAATGAATACATAGCTGAATGGGCATCTAAGTACATAAGCCCAAACGGAGTAGCAAGTATGATGAACATATCGGAGAAGTTTGCAAAGGAACACTGATGTAGAAGTAAGCCAATCAATATTGACTCTCCTTCAGCAAAAAAACTCCTAGATGCTGGATATGCCATAGTAGTATCTCTCGTAGCTCCTAGTTGATTCTGGAAGCAATGAGTGACAATGTGAAAGGCAGTATGACTCTTTACTTGAGATGCTTTCGGTCACACTCTCTACTTAACAAGGGAAAAAGGAAGAGATTATCTACAGAACTCTTGGTGAGGACTTATAGAGAAAGGATTATGGAATAAAATCCATGTAGAACTTCCTGACCTCTTAAAGAATAAATATATCCGACCTCTTGCAGTAGTCATATATTCGATATAATACTCTCGCTACGAAAAGGGGAAGCTCTCTCATAACTGGGAGAGTTTTTTTGTTCACTCGAATTGAGTGATGCTATTTAAATTTGCATTCTATAAATATAACAATATACTAATTGAGTTCTATTATTTAACTCTATTATATGGAAACAGAATTAGTATTTACAGGATGAAACGATATTTACTGTGATTCTATGAAAATCGCAGAAAAGCTAGAAGTAAAACATGCAGACCTTTTGAGAACTATTAAAAAAATTATTAAAAGAAAACAAGTCGCTGGCGAGCGTATTGTTTCTTCTCAAAAATTCATAGAGGCAGATTTTACAAACAAACAAGGTCGTACTTATAAAAAGTACAACCTCAATGAACCAGCATTTATAAAACTCGTCATGCAACTCAAGGGATATGAGAAAGCTGAGATTGTACAAGACATGTTTGTTGAAGCATTTATGAATATGAAAAAAGTTTTACAACAGCACACGAATACGAGCTGGATAGAAGCAAGAGATGCAGGCAAAGTACACAGATTAGAAGAAACGGATAAGATAAAAGAGTTTGTAGAGTATGCAAAGGCACAAGGTAGTACACAGGCAAACTATTACTACGCCAATATTACTAAAATGACGTATAGAGCATTAGAACTTTTAAACCATGATAGACCTATTCGAGAGATTTTGAGCCGAATATGACTCACTTATCTTGCAGTAGCAGAAGACCAAGTAGTTATGAATTTGGAAAAAGGTATGAAAGAATGACTCCACTACAAAGAAATATACGCTATGACGAAAGCAAATCTAGAGAAATTCTGTGACTTTCTTCCCGACCAAACAAAAATTATAACATAATTTACTCATTCTTTTGGCTTTTATATGCGGAAACAATACGATATAGACAAAATATAAAAAACATTTGCAATCTGAAACAAAGAGATTTATAGTATGATTGTACTTCGCTCCTCGACAACTTTCACAAAAAGGCAACGCCAGCTCACGAAAGACCGACAGCACAGTATCACAGGGAATCTGATAGGGTAACATTCGCCATAGCTCACTTGGACATTCGAGTGAGAGTTACATCAGAATCTCTGTACTCTTATTTCTTTTCTCCCCTTTATGAAAAAAGTTATCCTCTTATTGTCACTGATGTCACTCTCTACGTTCGCAGATGTGATGTACTCATATACATACGTTACTCGTACTCATAAGTGTGCAGTAGATATATTCGTCCCTACCTCTTGAAAGGTAAAGACAGAGACTTTATGTTTTAAACTCTCTAAATAATGCAATACACAACGCACAACCTACGCATAGGTCTAAACAATGCTGAATCATCTCTACGATGGTTTGCTGACAAGAACCTATCCACAATGACAATGTACGATGAAAAAGCTATCGTACTCAATATGGCTCGTGTTGCTAATTTTTTAAAGATGCTCGACTCTAGCAAACAATTTTCTAATAAAAAATATTTCTAATCTAAAAACTATGTATGTTGATAATATACGAAGTGTCCCGAAAGACACACCAATGAGAACACCTACCCTCAGTGATAACCCCACACCTATCTGACGATGGGTACGAAAACATTTTGGTAGACGATGACTGGATCTCTGCCTTAAATGAGAGAATTTAATTTCTTATAAATAATATGAATAGACCTATAAAATTTCGTGCTTGGTTAAAAAACCACAATGTTATGACAGAAGTAAGCTCAGTAAATAAAAAAAGTGTTTTAGTACATAAAAGTATAAAAAGAAATTATGTACAAAAATTAGAAGATGTAGAACTCATGCAATTTACTGGTTTATTAGACAAGAACTGAGAAGAGATATATGAGGGGGATATAGTGAGACTTCATTGCTCAAGTAATAAGGAAAACATTATCACAGCCACGATTGAGTGGTACGAATACAAGTTCTTCCCACACATTCACGATAAAGAGATATGCGTGAAATGATGAACTGAGGCGTGAAAGATGGTGAAAATGTACACTGTTCATTTATGGTGAGGTTGTCATGCATACCTGACTACTCCTCGTTATCTGGAAGTCATCTGAAACATCTACGAGAATCCTGATTTACTTTCTAAATAACCTTATGGAAAATAAAACCACGATACCTCGTCACATATTCTTCTTTATATTTTGTGTCCTGATCCTCGCAGTAGCTTTTATAGGTAAACTCGCCTATTGACTCAATAACTGTGAAGCCCCCTCATGCGGTTCTATAACTCAGAAATCAATTGTAAATAACGAAGAGTACGTTTGGCAGAACGATGACGAGATTTGAAAGCTCATAAGAGAAGCAGAACTGCCTAAAGACTACGATACACAAAAACTCCATGCTAAAATATGCCAGAAGACATCAAAAAGCCCTCTCTGTGAGGACATAGAGATTCTCAGACGTATAGATAGCATAGCACGAGAAAAAGGAGTACCTACAGGGCTAATAATTGGTATCATGTTCGCAGAATCGACACTCGGTATAAATTTTAATAAAGAAGTATGTGCTCACTACAATAATCCCTATGGAATAAAAGGAAGAAAATATGATACAGGAAAAGTAGAATGGTATACCAAAACGAAGTGAAGACCTGACGAGAATGGCTGTTGGCTCTATAAATTCGATTCTATTGATGAAGCAACCTACTCTCTAGCAAATACTATATCAATAGGATATAAGAGTTGTAATAACTCTGTACGCTGTCTATCATATTCGTATGTATGACATCCTGACGTGGCAGAAGAATCTTGGATCAAACGTGTATCACAGTTCTTGTAATATCATATTTACTTCAGGGTAAAATAGATATAATACTCTCGTCGCCAAGACTACATCATTCTATCCCTCTTGAAATATAGAGGGATCTTTTTATCCCCTTGCTACCATCAGCAAAGTGATATAATAGGAGTATGAAACTAAAACCAAAAGAAGAGAAAATATGTAAATTCATTGAAGACATAATGTGGCTCTTCGAAGTACAGAATTATACAAGGACTATAAAATTCCCATCAAAAGATGAGGAACACGGAGACAATCAATGTACTGCTGCCGATATAGTTTTCGACCCTATATATCGTACTGTGGTAATAAGAATATTCCCTGTATTCTGGGAGTGGGGCAAAGAAAGCCAAGCAAAAGCCATTATCCACGAGTTATGTCATTGTCGTACTGGAGACCTAGCTGACTGTGCAGAAAACCTACTTAATTGAACTCTAGTAACCTCTGAGGAGGTAAGACACGCAAAAGAGAATACAACTGAGTATATGGCTCAAATATTCTTTGAACTCGCTAGAGGGAATAAGAAGTATTTTAGTGAAGCTATTGCAGAATACCTGAAATAACCCCTCAACACTTGAGAAAAAAAAGATTTGCTTAATTCTAGTGAATGCCTATAATGGTCTGGTGTTGTCGTAAAGGAAATTGTTTTTGTATTTAGAGGTTTGAGTGTAGTAGGTGACAACACAATTTCCGCCTACTGCACTGAAATCTCCAATCGCAAAAAGCATGGAGTGATACATAAAAATATACAGGCAACTGCTCGACTGGGAGTGGTATACTGACACGCCTACAAAATCCCTATTTATTCATTTGCTACTCAAGGCAAATATAAAGGATTGAAATTGGAGGTGAACACCAGTACAAAAATGAAGTCTCATAACAGGTAGGAAAAAGCTATCTGAGGAGCTTTGATTGACCGAAAGCCAGATAAGGACATCTCTAGAGAAGTTAGTGTCCACCAACGAAATCGCCATCAAAACAACCAAGAGTTTTAGCGTTGTATTACTCAATAACTGGGATAAGTACCAAGACCAAATCGCCAACAAAGTACCCAACCAATCGCCAACCAATCGCCAACCAATCGCCACAGGAGGAAAAGGGAATAAGGAAAGAAGTAAAGAATCTGATACAGAGATAGGTGTTTCTATCGAAACCTCTCCAAGAGATGAGACAAGGGAGTTTTTTGAATCTCTGGAAAATAATATAGAAGAGGTAATCATTTCTATCAACTCAGACCCAGAACACAGAGAAGTTTTGCGTGCCGAGCTTTTCAAGTTTTATAACTATTGGTGTGAGAAGACCCCAGACTGAAAAAAGGTACGCTGGCAAACTGAAAAAACATTTGAAGTGAAACGGAGACTTACTACATGGCTAATGAATACAAAACAATTTACTTCTAACCAATCACAATATGTGAAAAAACCAAGAGTTGTTGGATAGTGGGGCATGGTACTATGTCGATGTAAATATAGACCAAGAGAAATGAAAGGAGAGAATAGTGATAGACCAGCAAGAGTACAACACACTCATAGACTGACTCAATAACGATGGGAAGTTTCTAAAAGTAGGGAAGAACCACTATTTCTGGTCAAAGATAGATAGTTTCTGACCTATTGAATTTGGGGAGTGAGTTTTGCAACAATTAAAAACACTTCCAAAAGATGTGCAGGATTTTATCAAGAAACAAATCAGAGCATGACTCAAAATAACATCCCTCGATAATCTCCGTTCTGTAGTAGCATTTTTTAACTCTAAATAATTATGGCTAAATGAAACAAACAAAGGAGATTGAAAATATACGATGACTTTTCTAAAAACGAATACCACGAACTCTGCGACTTTTTCGATGTAGAAGAATTTCCGAATCGTTTCTATAAAATCATAACTAGGGAATACTGAGCAATAGACTTTTACCCTATGAGTGACAAACTGAATTTTAGAAAGAAGAACGAATATTGAATTATGGAGAACTATTGGAAACCAGATTGACTCAAGTGGATAAAAGATAATTTACTAAAGCACCTCTAACCTCTCCTCCAATCTCTACCGAGTATGAGTAGAATACATAATACTAAATGTAAACATAAATATCTGTTGACAGAATAGAATATATGAATATACTTCTCTTATCTTATTTCTTTACTTTCTTTTTATGTCTCACTACAATCACCTCTTCTCTAAGAATGTCATACAACACAAAACTCGTATATATGGTGGTTCTATTCGTAGTATATTACTTCTCTCTCAAGCTCTTTTATCAAAATAATATGTCTAGAATTACTCAAATGTGTTTTTTCTTTTTTATACTAGCATGTCTAATATCTCATCTTTACTTTATTGGTATGGCATTTCAGCACTGAGATTGAATAGGATCAATGTACATAGAAGCTGTGAAGTATATTGATATATCAAAGATGTGGCTAAAAGTGTCCTTAATGAATAAACTGGTGGTATGAATGACAATCTTTTATTCCTAAACCTAAATAATATGAACAAACAAGTAAAAATGGATATGGCTTGCAAAAAATGTTGAGTAATCCAGAAGAGAGACGAGAGTATGAGTAACGATAATTGGAATTATTATGACAACAATCAGAAGTGCGAATGTGGAGAAAAGTTTAGCATGAGAATTGACTGAGAATTTTTATAATAGCATTATATGCTAAAAAATGTCTGGGTATCTCCAAACCATAATTCATATGGTCGTGACCCATTTCCGCCTTACCACCTAACACAATAACTATGTACGAAGAATATAAAACACTAAAAATAGATGTAAGCGGCAATAACAGTCACGCCTCAATACTTGTTGATATACTTAAGCAACTAGAAAAAGTATGATGGGCTTCTTACGATGAAACAAAAGAAGAGTGGTGTACTTTGCTAATGTGTGATAGAGAATACCCTAGATTTTTGGTAAAGAGTTCGGGAAAATTTACGCCAGAATATATGGCTAGAAAAATAGAGAAAGAAAAGAAAAGACAGCATGAGTATTATCTAAAAGTAACTAAACCAAAGAGAAAGAAAAAACAATACCTGTAGACACCCTTTAATTCCTACTATATGCTCAATACCCTTATACAATGAGAAGAAAATATGCCTACTTCTCTTACTTTATTACTAACTTAGTTTTATGTCTTCCACTGCACGATGAGGGCAAAGAGAACCCACAGACTACTACGCTACACCACAAGGTGCGATAGTAACTTTTCTTGATTCTTTCCTACAAACACAAGAAGGGAATAAACTTTTACAACCGTACCCACAAGAAAAACTTTTGAGAACTGATTTGAAGATTCTCGACCCTTGTGCTGGTGGGAATCTTGAGCCAAAAGTGTATGAAGGGAAAAGAAAAGGAAAATCAGTCATGTATGATACAAAAATGGCATACCCTACTGTACTCGCAAATTACTGAGCTGTAAATATAGTCACCAACGATATTCGAGAAGATAGCCCTGCAACTTACCATAAAGATTTTACCATAACATCACTTGTACCCTCTATATGAGGTATATATGATCTTGTTATTTCTAATCCTCCGTTTGCTTTTGCTGAACAATTCATTTTGAACTCTCTAAAACTTGTAAAAGAATGAGGAATCGTGGTGATGTTACTTCGTCTCAATTTCTTTTGAAGCCAAAAGAGAAAGAAGTTTTGGGAAGAAAATATGCCTATGTACTCTTTTGTACATCGTGAGCGTATGGGTTTTACTCCTGATGGTGCTACGGATAGTATAGAATATATGCACGCTGTATGGATTAAATGACTCAATCCTGAATTCTCTAAACTTAAAATCATCTAGTATGTACGAATGTAAAACATGTGGAAACAAAAAGGAATTTATAGAAAACTACACCGATTCTGTCCGAGTATTTATATCCGATGAGTGAGATTTTTGTCATTCTGAAAGCGATCCGCAATTATGCGAAGTCGCCTGTCCTATCTGCAATAGTAGTACAGAAGATAATGCTATACTTTGTGACTGAAAAATATTAACTATTATATAATCTATGCCCAAAAGACTCTCCACACAACAGAAGATAGAATACTTCCTCCACGTAAGTGACCTATCTGTCCTCTCCATCTCCTTTTATGGTGGGAAGTATCAAGTTTATACACTGATGAAGAAGTCACCTATACAACTAAATCTAAGTCTATATCGAGGGCTATATCTGAACTCTATAAATTCTATAACGAAACTAAATAATGCTCAATATCCTCATACAATAATAAATATGGGTAACTATCCCCTTAAAACAAGTAGATTATAAAATAGTAGTGTAGAAAAAACTAATTGCTGTCAAGGGATAATTACCAAAATCTATAATCTATACCGAGTATGAGTAGAATATGTCGATCAAAATATAACTATATATAGTTTCAAAAGAATATAATTAACTATAATGAGGATACTTACTTTTTAATTTACTTATGACTTCACTATCAACCAATTCAAGTACATCAACTATATCAACTACATACAGTCCAAATCTTACTGGTTGAATTATAACCGAAAAGAAGAAGTGATTTTTTAGCAAATTGTTTGGCAAGGAAAAGAAGTACGACTCAGATACATTTTTCTCTCTCATAAAGAACTGACTCAAGCAGATAGACTACAATAAAGCCCTCAAATACAAGAAGGAAGTTATTAAGAATCTGAAACAAGCAGAATCTCTCTGACAAAAGCAAATGATTGAAACTCTGAATGAACAATTGCTCTGATTCAAAAAGGAGATACAGATTATATCTCGGTGATTTAATAAATATGTTTTTGAATCTGACATTGCCGACCTTGAGAGTGTTGGTATTCAATGAAAAACAATATGGAGAAAGGAAATACAGAACTATGTATCAGTCATACCGAGCAAGCCACTCAAAGAAATACTGAGAGCCAAAAAATACAATCTGTTTAACGAAATCATCATCATATATACTCGAAATAGGTGAAGAGAGCTAGAACTAGACAAGAAGAAAAGCACAACAAATGAAAAGAGAAAGAAAGTAGATCCAATAGCATTTTGACTTGTCCGAGAGACTGGCAGATTATTTATAATTGCCGATTGGATGGATGATGAATGTGACTTTGATGTAAAGAAACTGCAAACTATTGTTGATATTAAATCTCTTTAATATGAAAGCCATCATCTACACTACCGAAGAAGAAAAAGCAATAAAAAAAAATACGAAGATTAGCGAGGAACAGATATTTCAGAGAATGCAGGAAAAAGATGAGCGAGGCAGCGAAAAGAAGAATATACTCCATAATCTAAACAAATGGAACTAAACACTTTGATAATGGGGGACTGTCTAATCGAAATGAAGAAAATACCCGACAAGAGTATCGACCTTGTTTTAACTGACCCTCCGTACTGAATGTCGTTCCTGTCTTCTTTCAGACAGGAACGAACGAAACACAAAGAGATTGAAAACGATGATACTCTTGAATGGGTAGATGACTTTCTACTAGAGATAAAACGAATATCAAAGCCCGATGCACACGCCTATATATTCTGTTCCATGCACCATATAGACACTTTCGTATCAAAAATTAAATTCCACATGAATTATAAGAATATACTCGTATGGGAGAAGAACAATACAGGTATGGGAGACCTAGAATGAGACTACGCCCCCAAATATGAATTTTGCATATTCTGTAATGGAGATGGCACAAAGAAACTCACTTGAAGTCGTGACCCTAATATAATGAAATGGAACAAGACTTGAAACGATTTACACCCCACACAAAAACCTGTTGAAATGTGCGTCTATCTTATCCAAAAGTCATGCAATCCATGAGACACTGTACTCGATTGTTTCGCAGGAAGTGGCACTACATGATGTGCATGTATCGAAACCTGACGAAATTACATTCTTATCGAGAAAGACGAATACTACTGCAAGATTATCGAAAAGAGACTAAAATCTACTACACCTCCTCTCTTTGTAATGTAGACTAACCTATTAACCCTCTAACTAATGAATATGAACCTCACAAACACAATAAACCCTAAACTTGTAATAACCAGCCACATAATCATAAAAGGTATAGAAGTCCCCGTGAAAACAGAAATAGACCTAGAATGAATAGATAAATCTCTCACTGAAATAATTTGGAGATTAGCTGATGAGAATTTTAACAAAGATATAATTGTAAAATAATGGACTACCAAAAAGAAATAGAAAACCTCCCCGAATCACAAAAGATAGAACTCAGAAAGCACTTTCACAAATATAGCACTCTCTCAGAAGAAAGTAAATATCGAGCTTTGTACTATTTATCGAAAACTTTGTAACTATGGAATACAACCACCTACTACCCAATCAATTCATGTCCTACTGAAAACCGATCAGGTATAAACTAGGTGATACTATCCATAACTGAAACATCAAAGGTATTATAAGCTCAATCGAAGAATACAGCTGTGGGGCATTGATAACTCTAGAATTGTCAAGATAAGAAAATGAATAAAGTATTACAATATACTTGCAATTGAATAAATTGTGAATATACTGTTTACGTTCAATCATAACTACGAGCAACTGGCAAAGCCGACAGCTCACAACCTTGATTAACAACTCTTTATCTTTTTATCACCCCTTTATGATAACTTTACGAGAACCAGAAACAAGCGTAGACCATCGTGAAGACTTTTACAGGTCTGAACGTGATATATGCTCGTATGAAATGATGAGAGACAGAGAAGATAGAGATGCAGAACTTAACTATTAAACTACTATGTATGATCCTGCACTTGTCCTCCGAGATTCTATCATACAACTAGATAGGTCTAAACATCCTCACGTTTCCTACCAACTAGACTGAGGTAAACAGTTTTACAGCTTTTACAACCAACTAAAAGATATTTTTTCTCCTTATTTAACTAAATAATTTATGTCAGATTTCCTTCCAAAAGATTACAGCACTCCAAAGACTGATGGTCGATACTTCCGTATACAAGACGGAGAGTCTATAAAACTCCGTGTCCTTACTTCTCCAGTTATGTTCTGGGAGTGGTGGAACGAAGATAATAAACCAATTCGTGTAAAATATGATGGCTCGTTTGTAAAAACTCCTGAATGAGTACGAGCAGATAGTAAATCACGTTTCGTATGGGCTATGGTTGTATGGAACTATGACAAGAAGACTACAGAAATTTGGAGTGTATGACAAGCTGGTATTCGTAAATCACTTGAAGACTGGGTAAAAGATGAAGATATAGGAAACCCTACTACCTACGATATAAAACTCGCAAGAACAGGTGCAGGAATGGAAACTACCTACACAGTCACAGCTCTCCAAAAACCTGAAAACACAAAAGAGATAGGAAAGGAAATACTCAAGAATGCTAATTCTATCAATTTGGAGGCACTTATAACGAATGACAATCCTTTTGAGCATGAAAGTCCTCTCCAAGATTTATCTAGTCCTTCTGATGGCAAAGTATCTATTGATGCTGTACCTTTCTAATATGCTCGCTTTTGAACTCATACCCGACAAGCTCGAAAAGAAGGGCATAGAACTTGCTGAAAACCAAGCAGAGTATGAAACCCTTGAAAAGAATGAAAAAACTGTCCTAGCATCAATTATGATGAAACAAGATGGCTCTATATCTAATCGAGAGATGATAGCCAGAGCAAACCAAGAATACAAAGACTTTTTAGACACCATAAAGACAGCTAGACGTAAAATGTTGGTAAACAAAGCAGAGATAAACTGACTAGAGACAGCTTTTGAGTGGTATAGAAGCTCAAACGCCAATGAGCGTGCGAGAATAAACCTAAGATAGTCACACTTTTATTTTTTACCTTTTTATTATGAAAAATACAGATTGCTCATCTTGCTCATCTTGCTCATCTTGCTCATCTTGCTCATCTTGCTCATATTGCTCAGATTGCTCATCTTGCTCATCTTGCTCATCTTGCTCATATTGCTCATATTGCTCAGATTGCTCATCTTGCTCATATTGCTCATATTGCTCAGATTGCTCAGATTGCTCATCTTGCTCATATTGCTCATCTTGCTCATATTGCTCATCTTGCTCAGATTGCTACTCTTGCTCATATTGCTCATATTGCTCAGATTGCTTATCTTGCCCATATTGCAAAAATTTAAAAATGACAGAGTTCAATTATTTCTGTTGGTCAGAAAACTATGATGATGAAAATTCATTTCAACAAAAAAAATATAGAGTTTTCAATGTAGAAATTTCAAAGGAGGAGTATGAAAAAATACCGAAACTCTATAAAAAACTAGAGCTTGATGTAAAAGAATCTTATTATACACGATTCCAAACTGCATTCAAAAAGATGTGGGTTACACTTACACAAGAAGAAAAACAAGAATACTTCGATATCCCTCATTTTAATTGGGAGTGATTTACCTACATTACAGGTATTGAAAAAGAATGTGGAGAAGAAATGACACTAGAAGAAGTATGTAAGGCACTGGGGAAGACAATCAAGATTGTTAAATAATTTATTTTTTTACCTTTTTATTATGAAAAATACAGATTGCTCATATTGCCCATATTGCTCAGATTGCCACTCTTGCTCAGATTGCTCATCTTGCCACTCTTGCTCAGATTGCTCATCTTGCCACTCTTGCTCAGATTGCCACTCTTGCTCAGATTGCTACTCTTGCCCATATTGCTCATATTGCTCAGATTGCTTATCTTGCCCATATTGCAAAAATTTGAAAATGACAGAGTATAATTATTTCTGTTGGTCAGAAAAATATAATGATGAAAATTCATTTCAACAAAAAAGATATAGAGTTTTCAATGTAGAAATTTCAAAGGAGGAGTATGAAAAAATATCAAAGCTCAATAAAAAACTAGAGCTTGATGTAAACGAAAGTTATACAACAAGATTCCAAACTGCATTCAAAAAGATGTGGGCTAGACTTACTCAAAAAGAAAAACAAGAATACTTCGATATCCCTCATTTTAACTGGGAGTGATTCACATTCATTACTTGAGTAGAAAAAGAACAAGATTGTTAAATAATTTATTTTTTTATTTTCTTTTTATGGGTACATGAAAAATTACAGTCTTGCCTGATGGTACTATCAAGGCACTCGACAGTAACAAGCAAGTGTATGTCTATCTCCCGAATGTCCTCTGTGACGAGTATGGAGAATGCCCCTTATTTATAGAGTGAAACAGAAGTAATAGATATTGTATTTTTGACCTCACCAACGATCCTATCGCTGATTCCGCAAAGAAACTTCGTGGTAGACATGGGAGAACGCCTGTTGCTTGTCAGAAAGAAGCTATAATGGCATCTAAACTAGAGGGTATATGGTGATTTATGAAAAGGACTATTAACAAATTCCATAACTAATATGAAACCACTCCTAAAACTAAAAACAGCGTCGCAATTTTTAGAACATTATTACAAAGATAGTTATTTTTTAGATAATTATGAGGATTTTCTCAAAGCAATGAGACACTACGCACGAGTGAAGAGTGATATTGCATACGAAAAAGGTTATCAAACAGCTATTAACCAAATGAAATAATATGTTTAAAAAAATAATAAAATCTGTAATTCAGGAAGAACTTCGTGAAATGAATATCGAAAAACTCTGTAAAGAATCGATAAAAGAAGTCATACAGAAAACAGTAATGGAAGAAGCTGGTAAAATCAAGATAGAAGATGAAATCAATCGTAGATTAAATATTTCACTCGGAAATATAGACGAGAAAATAAAAGGAAGAATCCTGATGAATATGAAATATGCTATTATAAATCTGTTTTCTAATTGTAGAACTTTTAAGGAATTAGAGGATATGAAAGAATTTGAACTCAAGGAAATGGTCTTTCAGGAAGAAAAAAAGAAAAAACCTAAACCTAAAAAGAAATAACTATGAAAGAAATAATTACAATAATATCACAGACATTACAATTTATTTTTTGAGTAGCGTTTTACGTATTTATAACTTTTTTCTTTTTGAAGATAATGTATACAGCTTTTATTTGGACTTTTAACCTATAACTATGAAAGACGAATATATCATGTCTCACTACTGCCAAGACCGCAGTTTTGTAAAATACTTCTATAAAGACTGAAAGAAGTTGGTATCTCAAGAAACGAATTGAAGAATTCGCTACGCTCAGTATAAATCAGGAAGTTGGATAGACTCACAAACTTTTAATAAAATGTAATATGATAATCGAAGAACTTATAAAATCCTGAGAGCTATGACAATTTAAAGCATGTCTATTCGACTGATGGTGTGGTGAATGTGTCTGATGGTGATACCCTGTACTCAGACATCTATGAGAAGATAAGTGGAAAGAATTACAAAAGCTAGGCAAAATGGAATGTTCATACCCCCATTGGTTTTTAATCACCAAATCTCTCACACGACAAGAAGCTATCGAGAAATACTGAGAAGAAAAAGAAATAGAGCGATGACCTAGATGATGATTTAAGACAATTACATTTTGAGAAAAGAAGTTTTGTATGCCTGAATTATGTAAATGATAAACTATGAAAACCCCAAAAGAAATCCGAGAGAAGAAGAAGCTGATCAAAGCAAAATTAAAAGTCGATTATCCAAACTAACCTATGAAAATAACAATGCCTATATATTGGACTATATGAAAACTGAAACCTGAGAAAATACCTCTATGATTAAATTGGTTTAGAAACTGCCATTTTAGGACACTAAATACAGTGAAGCAAGACTATACAGCTAAAGTGATAGAACAAACACACTGAGAGCAAATAAATGGCAAATACGGAGTATCTATAAAACTCTATCTAAGCTCCACAGCTCAAGACATAGATAATTTCTCTTGTATTGCAACTAAATTTATCCTTGATGCTCTCGTAGAAGCAAATGTACTCGAATGAGACAGCAATAAGCATCTCGTAGAAATACAATCTAAATTTATGGAAATAGACAAACTAAACCCTCGTATCGAACTAATAATAAACGCACTATGACATCAATAAATCAAAAGAAACACGCTCTCTATCTTAAACTTTCTGAAACCACAGGGAGAAGTATAGGAACAATCAAGATGTTCTTCTCTAATAGTGGATTTTCTATTTTAGAAAAAGCAGATAGGGATTATTACATAAGACAATCCAAACTAATCAAGCAAAGAAAGTAAATTATCTCTTGCAATTGGATAAGTTATGAATATACTGTCTACACATTACTTCTTTACAATACTTTTATGACAGAACAACTTTTTTACACAGCTCCGAGTGATACACTATTTAATGAAATGAAAGAGTTAGCATTGAATATATGGTCGACATGCGATGATAAATATGGATATGCAACAGAAAAGAAAGAAATCGTAAACTCACTAGAAAATATAGGTAGCAATTTTATGACTATATATCAGATGTTTGATTTTATCAAACAATCTAGGCTTATTGATAAAGCAAGTGATGATCTAAAGAAAGCTATATATGACAGAAACTAAAAAATCTCTAAACCAAATTGACTGAAAGACATATAGAAATATTTGAAACTTCATTATGGACTATATTTCACTAGGCTACTTGGAAGAAGTAAAAGAGAATAAAGAACCTACGGACAAATGTGATTTAGAAGGCAAAACAGTACATGGTACCGACATTGATGTCGCTACCTCTATTCTCGAAAAGCTAAGGGAATGGGTAGATGGACTCCCACACCATGACAGGAAGAACAAGTGACAATACCAGATTCCAAAGCAAGTGGTAACACTCAGTGATGTTTGGAATTAACAGCTATGTCTAGACAACTCGAATTCATGACCCGTTTCCTCCACTCTCAATTCCCTAATAGCAAACCATAATAACCCATGAAACAAACACTCCGCATCTTCTACGACAACAACGATAATCCTATTTTTGTTTGAGATAAAGTATACCCATGAGGAAAATACTATGAAAATGATGAGATAAAAGACTACAAATCTCTTGTTTACGAAGTCGTGATGCACGAATGAAAACCAGCTCTCCTCGACCAATGGGGCAAGCATAACAGGATTGATTGTGTAGAATCTATGAAATGTACCGACGAAGCGAACTGGCAAGATAGTAGATGACATGTTTTCCGACCTTTTTATTCTTGATACTATAAATATGAAAACTAAGCTCCGCAATCTGATCGAGAATCAGCTATATTTCCTTTCTTTATAATACACTAATTATAACCCCACTATGTCTATAATCAAATGGCAAGAGAAATTTGCTCACGACTTCCGAACAAAGAAATTCACAGGAGAATCTCTTGAAGAAAATACCGAGCAAGCTATCAAATATTTTACTGACTATTTCACCTCCGAAATAGAGACAGCTAGAAGTGAAGAGCGAGAGAAATTAAAGGAGAAACTCGTAAAATTACATAGAAAATCTGGAAGTAGAGCATCAGAACTAGAATGTTCACAAGATGGCTACGAACTAGGTATTGAAGACTCTATCTCATCAATTAAATAACTATGAGCCAAGAACTACTAGATTTTCTCAAAAAACAAAACGATGAGTTTATCCGCCAGGAAAACGAAAAAGCTCTTGTAATTCTAGGGATAAAAGTATAATAAAACCATGCACACAATACGAATAATCAAATGCCCAGAAAAGGATGATGCTCTCGATATTGATGGATGTATTTTTACTTTCTGAAAGGATGTATGAATAGTCAAAGGAAACTATCACAAATCAGCAATGAATCTCGCTAAAGCAATGCTCGATGTAGGATATACAGTCCGAGTACGACAAGGAGTCTACAAGGAAACAGTTAACGAAAAAGGAAACACAGTAAAAAGCGTAGGCACTGAAATAGATTTTAATTCTCTTGTAATAGAAAAGGAATAAGTATAATTACTCTATGATGTACAAAAAACTCGAAAACAACTGACTGATTGTCCCCAGCGAAATGACTCCTACAAAGGAGTTTTGGCGTGTCATGGGTAAACACTCAGGCATGATAGTATGTGTCGATGTTATTGATCCAGATGTCACTCTTCATCCAGCAGGTATTCCGTGGGATGTAGATGGAGTACATAAAGGTCTCCCTTTCAAGAAATGAGCAGGTATCCACTCCCTCGATGAAGTCACTAAGGTAGAAAGACAGAATATGGAGATAGCACAAACAGCAAACGAAAAAAGACCAGAGAAAGAAAAGAAACGAGCTGAACGTGAAGAAGAGCAAAAAAGAGTAGATGAGTTCTACGCAACACCAGTAGGAGAAAAGAAAGTAATCTTTGATACTAAGATGGAAGCATTCATACCAGAAGAAATAGAAACAGTAGAACCAGTAAACATTATCGAAGAAACAGAACAAGATGTGACACCAATAGCAACACCAAAAAAGAAAGGGAGACCAAGTAAGAAATAAACTTTTATTCGACTTCCCTTGTTATTAACATGACAGCGTGACAACCAGCATACTACACTAACAAGGAGGAACTACAAACAGAAATAGATAGGTATTTTGAAGAAACTCCTAATGATGAGATAGCCATAACAGGGTTAGCTCTGTTTTTATGATTTACCAGTAGACAAGCTCTAATTAACTATCAAAATAAAGATGAATACTTTGACACGATAAAAAGAGCAAAGATGAGAGTTGAGCTTGCGTATGAGAAAAGACTCATAGCAAGAGGCAACGGATGAGATGTATTTGCACTCAAGAACTTTGATTGGACAGACAAGCAAGAGATAGACCAGAGAAACCTCAACATAGATACTACTCCTCAAGAGTTAGCAAGTATGACAGATGAGCAACTACAAGCATTATTAAAATAATATATGAGTACACTATCTAGTTTACGCACACTCACCAGACAACAATATAGGTTCGACCCTAATGGTAGAGTATTCGGCAATGATGAACTCGATAACTATATCAAACAAAGTTACGAGCATGTGCAGAATGAAATGTGACTACTCTTAGATGAAAAGGAAATCCTCGCTATAACAAGTGGTACACAAGAATACGCATTGCCTACTACTCTCGTAACGATAGCAGATGACGGAGTCCTTATAGATACATTCCCTCTTGAGCAATCTACCTACGAGTACACAAGCGGTAGAACATCACAAAGTAAACCAACTATGTACTATCTCCGTGAAAAGAGTACATGACCCTACATTGGATTCATAGACATACCAGATGCTAGCTATACGATTAATATTTTCTATAAAGGATACCGACCTACACTGAGTTCTTCACAAGATGCTACAACACCTACGAGATTCGACCTCCTCATTGCTCTCTATGCAAGCTACATAGCTGAGTACACACTCAGAGGCAATACACAGAACGCTATCAATAAGCTACAGGCATACAATCAAGAGAAGCTCCATACAGGCAAGTCACGATTCAGAGGTAAGACTACTTTTAGAACACAACGATAATGCTCAAAGAACTTAACTCACTCACCTGAGGTATTAACACAAGTAAGGAAAGCATCCGCAAAGAGGATGAGTTCGCTGATATTGTGAATATGTACTATAACAGGAGAGGAGCACTGGAAACTAGGCGTGGTACTACAAACTTCTGAGATAGTGTAGGTAGTGATCCATTTACCTCTTTATTCTTCTTTCAACGAGACGACACAGGAGAAAGAATTTTAATAGGTTTTGCTGGTTCTGTTATGTATCAATATACAGAGTTTACGAATACATGGACAAGTAAACAAACAGGATTGATTGAATATGAAGCAGATGGAGTAACGAGGACTAAGTGGAGCTTTGCAGTCTACAAGAATGTGATCTACATGTGTGATGGAGTTAATCCGTATATGTACTACGATTGAGCAACAGTAACACGGGCATTAAGTGCTGGTGTAGCAGTTACTCTCGACAATACGACAGATATAATCACTCACACCGCTCATTGATTCGTTGCTGGTGATAGAGTTGCTCTCTACGGAACTCTACCAACAGAAATCATACAGTGACAGCTCTATTTTGTGAGGACTATCACCATGAATACCTATCAGATTTCTCTTACTGAATCATCCACCATCATAAACTTTACAAGTAATGGAAGCGGCGTAACTGATAAGAGAGCTACAACGCCTATATTTAGGTATTTGCAGTACATGTCAGATAGGGTATATGGTTCTGGTGATGATTATGCTCCTACAACTGTATTTTATACAAATGCTATTCCGAATGATGCACAAAGTTTCCCACCAGCAAACTATTTTGAAATAGGTGCTGATGAGTTGTGAAGAGTAAACACACTAAAGGAATTATGAAGTTTTGTCTGTGTATGAAAGGATAGGAAGATATATTCTTTTGATGCTACAAATGAGACCAGTAAACCCATTAACTCTCGTAGTGGTATACAGAGTCATCGAAGCGTACAGAATGTCGAGGGAAGTCTTCTATTCTTCAATGAGTTTTGACTAGATACTCTCAAGCAAGTCAGTGCTATCTCTGGTACTCAAGCATTAGGTACTTCTATCCTCTCGGAGAACATCAGGGAACTCTTTTCAAACATACAACCTGAGAGTTATAAAACGAACTGTTCACTCTACGCTCCTCTCCTCAATAACTACTACTTCTCTTTTGATGCTAATAACGTAGGAACTACTGATACGACAGTCGTGTGGTCTTCATCATTTGGAGCTTTCACTAAATATTCTATCCCTACACTCAATGATTATTGTACTTATATTGATAGTGATTGAGAATACCGATACTTACTTGCTCCTAACACTGGCTGACAAGTCTTGGAATTTGAGCGATGATACAACGATAACGGAGTAGGCATAGAATGGCTCTGTGATTATCGTACTAAGTTCGGTACAGATGACTGGAAGACTATATCATGGGTACAAATTCGTGGGAGAAAGTCTATCCAAAAGGAAGCTACACTCGATATATACATGGATTGAGAAGTCGTCTCTACTTGCCAGATAACAGATGATTTTATCGAGGTAAACGCAAGTCCATATCCTGTCGGTAATTCTCCTATTGGTAACCTATCTATCGGATGAGGTGGAAACCAATCAGATAGTATTGATACTTACGAGTTTAGTCTTAGAATACCTGTAGAGGTAACTGGTCAAGAACTCGGAATACGAATAAGCTCATCAGAAAATCCTCTTGTTTTCTCTTTGGAACAGATGAGAGTCGAAGTAAACAAAGAAGTCATATCCCTATTTGATAATTACGCATAATATGTCAGACCTCTCAATAATCCCTCTCGAAGATTGATTTGAAACACAACTAGCACAAGACTGGAATGGTGCTACTGGTACAGTGTATGTACTCGATACACCTAGTTACACTCCTACAACTACAAATACCTACATAGTCGTCAATCCATGAAAAAATAACATGCAGATCGCTGAGATTACCGATTACAATAGCACTGCAAATACACTCACAGTATCGAGTGTCACTCTTTTGAAAGGTTTGGGTATAAACAGTACAGCCCCTGCATCATCTCATGCGACAGGAAGCAAAGTAATCATCTCAGATAACTATCAATTCTGGGCTGATATTCAAACAGCTATCAATAGCAAACTCGATAAGAATGGTGGCAATGTCCAAACATACGCCACAACTGCAGCAAGAGATACTGCACTTGGTGGTGATGGTGTTGCAACTCTCCCCTATTCCGACATTTATGTAACAAATACAGGGCTTTTCTACAATTACAATCTCAATCTCGGACAGTGGCAAGCAGTAAGTACAGGTACAGCTCCTGCTAACGCTACACAAAGTACAGCGTGAGTAATGAAAACAAGTGTAGTACCTTCTGGTGTTCCTGTCGCTCTTATTACTGATGATGATATTTATAAAGCTGCTAATAATGCACCTTGAACACCAAGTGAAAGTAATACTTTTGAAACACAATTTGATACCTCTAATGGCTCTACATACACAGCTACGACCATATCATTTACCGCTGGTACAAAAACTATTTCAGATAGTGCAAATGGATTCGTCACCGCAGGATTTAAACAAGGTACTCAAATAGTTATATCTGGAACTGCGAGTAACAATGGAACATTTACTATCGTGAGTGTCGTGGCATGAGCAATCGTAGTAGCTGAAACTGTTGTAACTGAAAGTGCAGGGGCAAGTGTGACAATTACAAGTGTGACTGCTGAAAAGGTTTATAGGCTCAAAGATAACGGAAAAATAGATGCTACAATGCTTGAATGAGCTTTACCTGCTCTTGATGGTAGTGCTTTGACTGGTTTAGGTGATGTGTACGGATCTAGCACAAATTTGCTTACAACCTACCACAATGATATTTTCAAAACTACTCGACCATTTGTTGCTGCTGGTTCTTCAATATCAGGAGTATGATTTGAATACTTCAATATTGATAATGCTAGCAATGGTGCAGTCAATCATGTATGGTGAACTATTAAAGGTACAGGCTCAGCAAATTCATTTATCTGGTCACAATCTAAAAAAGTACGTATACGATGGAACGCTCGATATAATACAGGTTCAAATAACTGGTGACTTTGACTTGCTGTAACTGCAACTTCACTTGGTACAGAAGAAACAGACACTACAACTGGTACTGCTCGTGTTCTTGTTAAAAATGGTGTATTGTGGTTCTGTACTGCTAATGGTTCTTACGAAGCAACTAATGTAGATTCTGGTATAACAGATAGTGTTTGGAATGAATACATGATGGAAATAAACCCTTGAGTAAATATAAAACTCTATATCAACTGAAACCTTGTCGCTACTCACACGACCATACCAACAACAGGTACTCCTAGTTGGACTGTTGGAGTTTCAACAGGTTCTTCAGCCTCTCGTTACATGGGACTAAGTAACCTCAATATATCTTACGAATTATAATATGCCATTAACTCCCGAACAAGAAGCTAAAAATAAACGTACAAACGAACAAATGCTCGCTACTCAACAAGCGAAGAGAGATGCAAGGAATGATCTTAGAACTCCTGCAACTACTTCCGTAGTTACACAACAAGAAATAAACCTCGCAGCATATAAATCTGGTAAAAAACCTGAGGAGATACAGGCACTATTGCAAGCTAAAGGTATCCCCCCAGCTCCTACTATTACACCAGTACAGACCATAAAACCGA
>Ga0247835_1001904_pt1 | contig 23942 bp, 23 predicted proteins | sample LaCtaG_3_FD_189912 | JGI IMG/M metagenome (GOLD analysis project Ga0247835, IMG submission 189912) | Freshwater microbial communities from meromictic Lake La Cruz, Castile-La Mancha, Spain - LaCruzMarch2015_13.5m | ecosystem: Environmental > Aquatic > Freshwater > Lake | place: Spain: Castile-La... | reverse complement strand
CTTACACGCACCTTTTCACCCTTACCAATTTTCATTGGCGGTAATTTTCTGTGGCACTATTCCCGCGGATTGCTCCGGGTGGGCGTTACCCACCACTTCGCTCTTTGGAGTCCGGACTTTCCTCGGTACCTTGCGGTAACGCGGTGATCCGGGCGACTCTTCTTAGTTAAGGATACGGCCAATCAGATGAACAAGGAAATTATTTTTCGTCGTCGCTTCCGGTTATGCGTCCGGCATGAGCCTGAGCACTTGGGTCGCGCTTAACCTTGATCATGCTTGCGACTGTAGAAACAATCAAAATCAGGGCGATAACTGAGAGGCTAACCAGCGTAGGAATCTTTGGTACTTCATACCAAATCTCGTGGAGGTAAGTCATGATGAGCTTCACACCGATAAACATCAAGATTACCGACAAGCCAAGGGATAGGTAGACCAACTTATCGAGCAAGCCCTTGAGCAAGAAGTAGAGCGCACGGAGACCTAGAAGTGCGAAGGCGTTTGCTGCAAAGACTAAGAATGGTTCTTGCGTTACGCCAAATGTTGCCGGGATTGAATCCAGTGCAAATAGAAGGTCGGTGGAAGCGATGGCGACCATGACTAAGAACATCGGAGTTGCAAGGCGCTTGCCATTTACTCGAGTGAAGATCTTTGGGCCGTCGTATTCGTCGGTCATTGCAATACGTTTTCTGATCTGCTTTACGAAAGCATTATCTTCAGGCGAAGGATCTTCATCCCAGTGCTTGAAGAGACCGACGCCGGTCCAGATCAAGATGGCACCGAAGATGACGAAGGTGAAGCTAAATGCAGCTAGTGCAGCAGCGCCAACTGCGATAAAGATTGCTCGAAGGACTAGAGCGAGAATGACGCCAAACATCAAAACGCGTTGGTGGAAAATGGAAGGAACCTTGAATTGTGCCAAAATAATAATGAATACAAAGAGGTTATCTACCGAGAGAGATTTCTCTACTAAGTATGCGGCAAAGTATTCAGTTCCAAATTGAGAACCTGCCGACTGCCAGACCCAGACACCGAAACCAACTGCTACTGCGATGTAAAAGATAGACATTGCAGCCGCTTCTTTAAAGAGCACATCATGTGCTTTGCGGCTTACGGTCAATAGATCGATAACAACCAATAAAACGATAGCGCCGACAACGATCGACCACGTTACAAGGGATACATCCATGAATACACCAATTTCGTTAAAGGGGCCAAGTGCCAAGGTCTCCCTCAACCACTATGTGGTCGCAGCTCCGGGATATTTCTATCCGTGTTGACGAAGATGCCGAACGAGGTACTCCCCTTAACGTCTCTCTATATTATGCGAGACCTCATCTCCTTGCAAACTCAAATCAACAAAGAGGAGAAGCGAGTCGTGAATTGAAGGGCACGCGACAGGGATTTAACGAAAGTGACCGCGCTCAGAAAAACTTCGAAGTGCGCGAAGACCATCAGATGGCCACATAGAAATTGATGTGATTGAACATGGTGTTGCATCCATATGAAACACCGCATCATGCGGTGCATGTAGAGCAACGCTTACAGCGCTCTTGATAACGCCGTTATGTGTGACAACACAAACTTTCTGTCCTGGATACTCGGCGAGTAATTTCTCCATCGCAGCTTCTACGCGGATGCGTGCTTGATCGTAGGACTCTCCACCGCCAGGTGCATAGGCAGATGAATTGAGCCAATCCTGATACTCATCGGGATACTGTGCTCGCACTTCATCATTGGTGAGGCCCTCCCAGTTACCAAATGAAAGTTCGTACCAAATTTCATCAAAGACAATTGGTAGCCCCGTGGTCGCAGCAATTGCTTCTGCGGTCTGGCGTGTGCGTTGTAGCGGCGATGCAATGAGTACATCTGGCTGAATTTTTGCAATCTCTTTCGCCACTGTCGCAGCTTGCGCCAGGCCTTCATCTGTGAGTTCAGGATTAAGCGGACCGGTGCCTGAGAACTTACGGAGCGGAGTAAGAATAGTTTCGCCGTGGCGCACGAAGTAGATCATCGTTGGATCTTCGTTACTACGAAGGCGATCTGTCAGGTAATTCTCCTGAATGGCGATTGCAGGCTCGTTTGCCTGTCCCCCATCGAGTGCCTTATTTGCTAGTCGATCAGCATGGGAGTTCTCATCACGTGGGATCCATGAATAAGTAACTAAAGAAGCTGGGTGAGCATCGCGACACTGCTTTGCAAGCACTCGCATATCTGCATGCTTGATCTGCCAGCGTCCTGACATCTGCTCAACAACAAGCTTTGAATCCATTGCAACTTCAACTTCTGCTGCCGGATCAAGTGTGTGAATATGAGTTAAGCCGGCCAATAATCCGCTGTATTCGGCGACGTTATTTGTTGCTACGCCGATTACATCAAAGAGTTCTGCAACGATTTTGCCGTTTTCACTTACTACCGCGCCATAACCCGCTGGCCCTGGATTTCCACGTGAACCACCATCGGCGGTCAGTTTAAATGTGCGCGCCATTGTTAAAGCCCACGCACCAAGATGCACCGACATTCTTCGCAACGAACGACTTCGTCTTCGGCTAGCCCTGCAATGCGCTGAAGTTCAACTGTATTAATTGTGAGGTGACAGCCTTTGCACTGATTGCCAATAAGGGCTGCTGCTCCTATGCCGTTATTTGCCCCACGAATTTTCTCGTAGAGTGCGACCAGCTCAGAATTAGTCGATGCAACGACAGATGCTCTCTCGCTTGTAATTGTAGCTAGATCAGTTGAGATAACTGCCATCTCATTAGCCTTCTTAATCTCAAGTTCTGTGATCTCTGCAGCTAGCGCACTCTCTAGATCTGATTGCTCTGTAATGCGCTCTTTAATGACATCGATACGCATCATGATTTCGAGTTCAATTTCTTCTAACTCTGATCGACGAGTAGCCAGTGAACCTAGTTCGTGTTGGAGTTGTTCAAGTTCTTTTGGGGCTCCTGTACCTGAGGCAAGTCGAGTCTCATCACGGGTAATGCGAGTGACAATCTGCTCAACATCACCCTCGGCACGCAATAATTCGCGCTTCACATCGCTAAGTTCGGTCTCGGCTGCAATGCGTAGATCGCGAGCATTGTTTGCCTTGATTGTTAGGGAGTTGATGGCTGCAATCTCAGGAAGATTAGCTGCCTTGTTATTGAGGGTTGCTTGCGTAAAATCAAAGTTCTGAATATCTAAGATTGCGCGCTGATCGCTGAGCGTGGCCTTCATGATGGCGCTCCTTCGCGAAAGTGTGCACTTATATGTATTTGTGAAACTGGTGGGCGGTGAGGGTTTCGAACCCCCGACATCCTCGGTGTAAACGAGGCGCTCTACCACTGAGCTAACCACCCGGGCCGTGCTTTGGTACTTGCGAATACTACTTTATATAGGCGAAAGTACGAAAACGAGGCTTGGTAAGAGGTGTTATTAGAGGCTTGCTAGAGCACTCTTGTACTCAACGAGATTACGGGCATCTCCGAGACCATTAACGATCTGCCATACCAAATCGCCGTTCTTATCAACAATGAATGTTCCACGAACCGCGCAACCACGTGCATCATCGAAAACACCGTAAGCCTTTGCAGCACCACCATGTGGCCAGAAATCTGCAAGAACAGGGAACTTGTATCCCTCTTGTTCTGCGAAGGCACGTTGGGCATACATTGGATCGCAAGAGATTGCTAACAACTGCACATCATCATTTTGAAAAGCAGAAAGGTCATCACGAAGAGCACAGAGTTCACCGGTGCAGATTCCAGAGAATGCAAATGGATAGAAGAGAATCACAACGTTCTTTTGACCTTTAAATGAAGAGAGTGTGACTGGTGAACCATGCTGGTCCATAAGAGTGAAATCAGGTGCTGGAGTTCCGATTGTTAGAGTCATGCGAGAAACTTACCGCTTGCCTACCTTGCGTGCCACTAGACGTGTTCCCGCCCAATCTTGTGCGAGCGCAATCGTTGATGTTTGGCTAAGGCCCGCAATCGGTGCTGCATCTTGAATATCACTTGATTCAACATGGCCATCGCGTCCAAGTTTTGGAGTTAAGACCCAGATCGGGCCTGTCTCTGTGAGGTATGTCAGCGCATCCATTAATTCATCGACAAGATCGCCATCGCCATCTCGCCACCAGAGAATCACTGCATCGACAACTTGAGTGGTCTCACCTTCAAGTAGTTGAGTACCTGTGATCGCAACAATCTCACTACGCAAGACGTCATCGCAATCTGATCCGTAACCCACTTCGAGAATGAGCTCTCCGGCTGCAAATCCCATTCGCATTGGCACGGGCTAAGTCCACCCCAAATGTGACCGCTTTGACAAGGGTTTGAGCGAGAATTACTAGCCAGTTAGCCCCTGCAGATTTCCCCTGCGAGCGATTTAGCGCGAGAATATGCCCATGAGTGGAATTTTCGATACACCAGATCAGAATGTTGACCAGCTTGTAGATATCGATCCAACAGAAACGGCCGAATGGCAAGCATCCTTTGATGCCGCTCTCGAGCATGCCGGTCCTGTCCGCGCTCGTTATTTGATGCTCAAGCTTTTGCAGCGCGCTCACGAAAAGCAGATCGGTCTCTCTTCACTTCGCAACACTGATTACATCAACACAATTTCACCAGAGCATGAACCTGCATTTCCTGGCGACGAAGCGATTGAGCGTCGCATCCGCCAATACATCCGTTGGAACGCGGCGATGTTGGTCCATCGCGCTCAGCGACCTGGCGTCGGAGTCGGCGGACATATTTCAACTTACGCTTCTTCAGCATCGCTCTATGAAGTTGGTTTCAACCACTTCTTCCGCGGAATGGATCATCCAGGCGGCGGAGATCAAATTTTCTTCCAAGGACATGCAAGTCCTGGAATGTATGCGCGCGCTTTTCTAGAAGGACGTCTTTCAGATAAGCAACTTGATGGTTTCCGTCAAGAAGTTTCACATCCAGGTGGCGGACTATCTTCTTATCCGCATCCACGTTTGATGCCTGACTTCTGGCAATTCCCAACAGTGTCTATGGGAATCGGACCAATCAACGCGATCTACCAAGCGCGCTTTAATCGTTATTTACAGAACCGCGGAATTAAAGATACAAGCCAGCAACATGTGTGGGCATTTCTCGGCGACGGTGAAGTTGATGAAGTCGATACTCTCGGTGCAATCGGCCTGGCTTCACGTGAAGGCCTAGATAACCTCACATTTGTTGTGAACTGTAACTTGCAGCGCCTTGATGGCCCTGTTCGCGGTAACGGCAAGATTATTCAAGAACTTGAATCAACATTTATCGGTGCGGGTTGGAATGTCATCAAGGTTGTCTGGGGTCGCGAGTGGGATCCACTACTTGCCCAAGATCGCGAAGGCGCACTTGTTAACTTGATGAATACAACTCTTGATGGTGACTATCAGACATACAAGGCTGAATCAGGGCAATATGTTCGCGATAACTTCTTTGGTCGCGATCCACGTACTGCAGCGATGGTTGCTAGTTGGTCTAACGATCAGGTCTGGGGACTTAAGCGAGGTGGACATGATTACCGCAAGCTATTTGCTGCATATACCGCTGCGATGGAGCCAAATGGAAAGCCAACTGTCATCCTTGCAAAAACTGTTAAGGGTTGGACTCTTGGTTCTACATTCGAAGGACGTAACTCAACTCATCAGATGAAGAAGATGTCACTTGAAGATATCGTCACTTTCCGTGATCGCTTAGGAATTCCAATTCCAGATTCACAATTAGATAAGTACACACCGGCCTACTACAAGCCAGCAGATAACTCTGAAGAGGCTAAGTACATGGCAGAACGTCGTGCGGCACTTGGTGGCTCAATTCCACGACGTCGTGCGAAGTCAAAGCCACTTCCTATGCCGGCAGATTCTGTCTATGAAAGCGTAATGCGCGGATCAGGACATCAGGAGATCGCTACAACGATGGCATTTGTTCGTATGCTTAAGGATTTGGTTAAGGATCCAGGGCTTGGTTCTCGCATTGTTCCGATCATTCCTGATGAGGCTCGTACCTTTGGAATGGATTCACTCTTCCCAACGATGAAGATCTACTCACCGCACGGCCAGAAGTACACAGCCGTTGACCGTGAATTGATGCTTTCATACAAGGAGTCAACATCAGGCGTAATCCTTCACGAAGGAATTAATGAGGCTGGATCAACCGCATCATTTACTGCAGTTGGAACTTCATATTCAACTCATGATGAACCAATGATTCCTATCTACATCTTCTACTCAATGTTTGGTTTCCAGCGCACAGGAGATGCTTTCTGGGCCGCAGCAGATCAGCTTGCTCGTGGATTCGTTCTTGGTGCAACTGCTGGTCGTACAACTCTTAACGGCGAAGGTCTACAGCATGAAGATGGACACTCACATCTTCTTGCTTCAACCAACCCAGCAGTTGTCTGTTACGACCCAGCGTATGCATATGAAGTCGGACATATCTTTAAAGATGGTCTACGCCGTATGTATGGTCCAAATAGTGAAAACATTTATTACTACATCACTGTTTACAACGAGCCATACCTACACCCAGAAGAGCCAGCAAACCTTGATGTAGAAGGCTTGTTAAAGGGCATCTACTTATTCCGTTCAGGTGAGCGTAAACGCAAGAAGAATGCACAGATTTTGGCATCTGGGGTTGCAGTCAACTGGGCTCTTAAAGCGCAAGAACTTCTCCAGAAAGATTGGGGTGTTAGCGCCGATGTATGGTCTGTAACTTCGTGGAATGAACTACGCCGTGATGGTTTGGCAGTAGATCGCCATAATCTTCTTAATCCTTCAAGTAAGAAGAGTGCCTACCTGACAGATCGCATGAAGGATGCTCAAGGTCCAGTAATTGCAGTCAGTGATTACATGCGCACCGTTCAGGATCAGATTGCTCCGTGGATTCCACAGCAATTCGCATCCCTTGGTACTGATGGATTTGGTCTTTCAGATACTCGCGGTGCACTTCGTCGCCACTTCAAGGTTGATGCGGAATCAATCGTTGTTGCAACTCTTGCTCAACTCGCCAAATCTGGTGATGTGAAAGAGTCAGTGGTGCAAGAAGCACTGAACAAGTATCGCCTTGATGACATCTCTGCAGCAGATCCAGGAAATACCGAAGGGTCTGGCTGATTCATCAGCTGATAGCGCCGTGATCAATCGCATCCCCGTCACCGATATCTCACCGTCAGTCTTTTTCGGTGGAGAATTCGTTCCGGTTAAGGCGATTGCTGGCGAAGAGATTGAAGTTAACGCCACCATCTTTCGTGAGGGACATGACGCGCTAGGTGCTGAAGTTCTGCTCTTTGACCACAAAGGTATTGAGCTTTCACGCACACGTATGCGCGATCATTCAGATGGCACTGATCGCTTTAGTACACGGATCCGTATTCCAGCGCGCGGTGATTTCACCTACCTTATTGAATCCTTCGACGATTCCTTTGCAACGTGGCTTCACGATAGTGAGATCAAGATTCCAGCAGATATCGATGCCGAGCTCTGCTGTGCAATCGGGTTGAAGATATTCGAAGGTAAACTCGCAGAAGATCCAACCGCTAAAAAGATTCTGACCCCAGCTATTAACGCACTTGCTGATGAGAAACTCGCGCCTGCTAATCGCTTTTCACAATCGTCAACTATTGAGATTAAAGAGTATTTCAGTGCAAATCCCCTGCGTCGCCTGCAATCTCGATCTCACTCGATTCCAATTCGCGCAGATCGCGATAAAGCCCTTGTTGGAGCTTGGTATGAATTCTTCCCACGTAGCGAAGGTGCAACGCTCGGCGCTAAAGGTGAGATCACATCAGGAACATTTAAAACTGCTGCCTTACGAATTCCTGCGGTTGCAGCGATGGGATTTGATGTTCTCTATCTCCCACCGATTCATCCCATCGGAGAGACTTTTCGTAAGGGTAAGAACAACTCACTAAATCCAATTGCAAGTGATCCTGGTGTGCCTTGGGCAATTGGCGGTAGCGCAGGTGGGCACGACGCAATCAACCCAGAACTTGGAACGATGAAGGACTTCGAAGATTTTGTTGCAGTTGCTAAGGCGCAGAAAGTTGATATTGCGCTAGATCTTGCACTACAAGCTTCCCCTGATCATCCTTGGGTGAAAAGTAATCCTGAATGGTTTACCACCCACCCAGATGGCAGCATCGCTTACGCAGAAAATCCTCCAAAGAAGTATCAAGATATATATCCGATTAACTTTGATAACGACTATCAAGGTATTCGTAATGAGGTGCTTCGTGTAATTCGGTTCTGGGTCTCTAAGGGAGTACTCATATTCCGCGTCGATAACCCGCACACAAAGCCAGTTGCATTTTGGCAAGACTTAATGTCGACCATGAATTCTGAAAATCCTGATGTTATTTTCTTAGCCGAGGCCTTTACTCGCCCATCGATGATGCATGCACTCGGTAAAGCTGGATTTCATCAGTCGTATACCTACTTCACGTGGCGTACAACGAAATCTGAGTTAACTGAATATGCCACTGAAGTTTCTCGACACACATCTGCTTTCTTTAGACCAAACTTCTGGGTCAATACTCCAGATATCTTGCCCTTCCACCTGCAATCTGGAAATCCTGCGGTCTTTGCACTGCGTGCAGTTTTAGCGAGCACCTTGTCGCCATCATGGGGAATGTATGCCGGATATGAGCTCTACGAACACCGCCGCTTTAAAGAGGGTGGCGAGGAGTACATGGATTCCGAGAAGTACGAGATCAAGGTCCGTGATTGGGATGGCGCGGCAAAAATGCAGGTCACCTTGGCTCCCTTCATCACAAAACTCAATGAAATTCGTAAGAAGCACATCGCCCTAGCGAGACTTCGCAATCTAGTTTTCCATCACACAGATAACGATTCGATAATTGCTTACAGTAAACGTGAGGGTAACGATCTCATTTTGGTAACAGTTAACCTTGATCCGCTCAATGCGCAGGAAACAACTGTGCATTGGGATTTAGCGGCGCTAGGGATCAAAGATTCTCGTATTAAAGTCACCGATCTTATTGACGGAGCACAGTACGAATGGGATCCTCATTCATTCGTACGACTAGATCCCAGCCGCCCGGTTGGAAAAGTTGCTCACATCATGGCGGTGAATCTCTAGTGTCTCTCTTCTCGAAGTTCTTTAAGAAGAACCAAGAGAGTGCTCCTGTCGAATACATCTCCCCCGTTACCTTTCTTAATCCTCACTCAACTTTAGGTGAGTTAGATTTCCATCTCATTGCAGAAGGTCGCCACGAAAGATTGTGGGATGTTCTTGGGGCACACCTCATTCGCGATACTGACGGCAACGTTCTCGGTACAGCCTTCTCTGTGTGGGCCCCAAATGCGCGAGCAGTAAGTCTGATTGGTGATCATAATTTCTGGGATAGAAACACTCATCCCATGGTTCGTCTCGGCTCAACCGGAATATGGGAAACATTCATTCCCGGTATTGACGTGGATACTCGTTATAAGTTTGCGATCTGCACCATTGATGGCGCTTGGGTTGATCATGCCGATCCCCTTGCCCAAGCGACAGAGGTTCCGCCACTGACCGCCTCCATTGTTACCGAATCTACATATGTGTGGAAAGACCACGATTGGGTTGCAGCGCGAAGTAAATTCCAGCCATGGCGCGCGCCAGTAAGCGTTTATGAAGTTCACCTTGGTTCATGGAAGTTGGGACTTAACTACAAAGATCTAGCTATCGAACTTGTTGATTATGTAAGCAAACAAGGGTTTACTCACATTGAATTTCTCCCAGTGACAGAACATCCCTACGGTCCATCATGGGGATATCAAGTCACATCTTTCTTCGCGCCGACTTCTCGCTTTGGCTCCCCCGACGAATTCCGTTATCTCGTTGACGCCCTTCATCAAGCAGGTATTGGCGTCATTCTCGATTGGGTTCCAGCGCACTTTCCAAAAGATGAGTGGGCGCTGGCGCGCTTTGATGGCACTGCGCTCTATGAACATGCGGATCCTCGCTTAGGTGAACACCCTGATTGGGGAACCTACATCTTTAACTTTGGTCGCAATGAAGTGCGCAATTTCCTTGTTGCTAGCGCACTTTATTGGCTCACTGAATTCCATATTGATGGGTTGCGTGTCGATGCCGTTGCATCAATGCTCTACCTAGATTATTCACGCGAAGAGGGTGAGTGGCTTCCAAATAAATTCGGTAGCCGTGAGAATTTAGAAGCTGTCGCGCTGCTTCAAGAGGCAACTGCTACTGCCTATCGCACACACCCTGGAATTATGATGATTGCCGAAGAGTCGACAGCGTGGCCAGGAGTCACTCGCGAGACTGCCTCAGGTGGGCTCGGTTTTGGATTTAAGTGGAATATGGGATGGATGCATGACACTCTGCAATATCTCTCTCATGAACCTATCCATCGCATGTATCACCACAATGAGATCACCTTCTCTATTCTCTACGCTTGGTCTGAAAACTTCATGCTTCCACTTTCACATGACGAAGTTGTTCATGGAAAAGGTCAGCTTGTAAATAAATTTCCGGGAGATCGCTGGCAGAAAGTTGCTACCTTGCGCGCACTCTATGGATTCATGTGGGCGCATCCTGGCAAGAAACTTCTCTTCATGGGTAGTGAGTTTGCTCAAAATGATGAATGGAGTGAGAGCGCTGGCCTTCAGTGGTATCTCACCGAGTATGACGAACATCGGCAGGTTCAAGATTTAGTTGCAGAGATAAACAAAGAATATAAAGGCCACCCTGCCTTGTGGGAGAAAGATACAAACCCTGATGGATTTAGTTGGATAGTAAATGATGACGGGGCTGCAAATACTCTGGCATTTACGAGATGGTCAGATGATCGAACTCCACTTGTCTGCGTGACTCACTTTTCTCCAGTACCTCATGAGCGTTATCGACTTCGCCTACCTATTGCTGGAGTGTGGCGCGAAGTTCTCAATACAGATGATCTTGCATACGGTGGTAGCGGCGTTAGTAATCAATCTTTTGCTGTTGATATCGACACAGATCTCTATATAGAGCTTCGGATTCCGCCTCTTGCAACAGTCTGGTTTGAGCGCGTTTAAAGGTCTTTGACTATGCGTGACATAAAGGCTACTGAGATAAGCATCAAACCAGGAATAATCATTGCGATTGCAATCGAACCAGTCAGTTGGGCTGTCCAAGCAATAATCGTCTTTACGATCAGAGTAAGGATCGCATTTGTAACACCCATTTGGCCAACAACTACAGCACTCGGCTGAGTTGAACGTTTATTTGCAGCGGTGAAGAATGTAGGCGAAAGAATTGCTGAAAAGAATCCACCAATCGAAAAGCCAATAAGAGTACAAATATAAGCGGCAGTCTTGGAGTGATCTACCAAAAGTGAGGAGGCAAGGATGAATCCAATAAACCCCACACCGCCAATTACGCTGCCATATTTAATCTGTTGTCGAAGTGAAAAATACGGTGTGATGCGATGTTGTCCTAAACGGCCAACAATCATGGCGGTGAAGGTAAGGATGTAAGGAATTGTGGCAAGTGATCCACGTACGCCGATGGTTTCTTTGGCATAAATTGCAGACCAGTCAGCGGTAGCGAACTCAACCATGATTCCACAGACCAGAGCAGCGGAAACCAAGTAATCAATTCGGAATGAGGTAAAGAGATCCTTAAATCCGAAGTCGCTATCATCATCAGGACTAGCTTTAATCATTTCGGGTTCTAGTTTTTTAATAATTGATAGAATAATAAAAAAGACAACGACACTCAAAACATTTATGTGAAGTGCAATCCCAACAAACTCAACCATAAATCCTGAGAAAATAGCCGTTGCTACCGCTCCTATTGTCCAATAGCCGTGCTGGCGGCTAAGGATCAATTCTCCGGCTCGATCTTGGGCGTGAAATGCCTGCGCATTTAGTGCGATGTTGAAAGCTGAAATTGATGCACCATTTATCATATTTGCAACAATAAATACGGGCGTAGATTGCAGATGAACAATTGTGCTAATTGAAAGACACATGGTAAGCGTTGAAATAATTAAAACTGGCTTCGCTCCGAGCTTGTGCACAAAGTGACCGCTAGAGAGCATCGCAATAACTGCACCCACCGATCCCAGGCTCAGGTACGTTCCAAATTCACCATTAGATAGGCCGAGATTCGCCTTTACCTCTGGAAAACGAGGTACCCAGCTCATAATTTGAACAGCGAAGAGGAAGAAGAGAATGCCTATGTACTTCTTCTCGTCATTAACGCTTAAACCGGTACTAGAAGAGGGCATTTGCAAGATCCGCTCTAGCTTTGATTACTCGTGGATCAGTTGGATCTACAAGTGAGAAGAGTTCTAGGAGACGATCTTTAACTCGAGATCTCTCATCGCCTGAAGTGGCTTTGATAAGAGCGAGAAGTCGAATAAATGCCGGTTCAACGCTTCCAGTAGCAACTTCCATATCTGCTGCAGCCAATGCACTTTCAAGATCTAACGGTGCGCTATTTGCTGCAGCGATCGTTTGGGCTGGATCTAAATTGATAATTCGTATTTGAAGTTGAGTATGCGCTAGCCCTAATTTTGCAAATGGATTGGAAGGCATACGTGCCAGAAATCGCTTGTACGCATCTTCGGCCTTTACCAAATCTCCTGCTTCAAGGGCTGCTAACGCTTCACTCTCTTCTGGTTCCAGTTTTTCCTCTGGAACTTCGCCAATACCCTGCTCGGCTGCAATCGTCAGAAGTTTTGCAATTACTGACTTGATATCACTTTCAGTCATTGCTTCTTCAAAGAGTGGAATGGGTTGGCCGCCGACGAGTGCGACTGCGTAAGGAACAGTCCTTGCTTGCAGAGCACTGGCTACTTCTGGGGCGGCATCAACATCAATGCTTCCGAGTTCCCAGGTGCCGCCGTCTTCTGAATTGAGCTTATCTAAAATTGCGAGAGTATCTAGCGATTGCGGTGCACGAGTGGTCCAACAGAGAAGCACTACTGGCTTTGTCATCGATAGCTCTACAAAATCTGAGGCTAAATTTTCTTTTGTAACAACCTTGCCTACCGCTATCGCCGGTGAAGTTGGAGCGGGTTTTCCGAGAGAGCTTAAGTCAAAGGCTTGGCCGAAATTTGGCGGATTAGCCACGAGCATCAACTCCCGAATCTCGTCTCATAGGTAGAACATCAGCAATATAGGACAACGCTGCAAATTCTAGTCCGACATCGTGGCCAGCCTTCTCACTTAAATACCAGCGATGCTCAAGAGCTTCATGGAAAAACTGCGCAGCCTCAATTCGCCCCTGTAATTCGACTGGAATCAACGAAACAGTTGGATAGAAGACTTCATCAAGCCAACGTTTAGCAGATTCATGCATAGGAGGGTAAGGAAGATTCTCTCGCCCTCGAAAACGATCAAAGGATGCGAGTAAGCGTTTTGCCTGGAGCTCTTCAGTCTCAAGTCCCACCAAATCACGTAATCGGTTTTGGTGGTAGCCAGCTTCAACAAGTTTAGGTTGAAAAAATAATTTCTTACTATCACCATCGATTGTCACTGAGACTTCTTCAACGGTGAAGCCAAGGTCATGAAGTTGGCGCATCGCACGTTCGACAGCGTGACGATCATTTGGATCAAGTACCTGTCGATCTTTAAGAGTTGCCCAAATTCTTCGATAACGTTTCATGACGGCATCACTTGCTCGAATCGGATCCATTCCTGGATAGAGCACGCCAGATAGAGAGAGATCTTCGAGTTCTGCGGCAACATTAAAGTGCGCGATCTCCAGATCATGCTCGCGTTGGCCATCACTTAAATTCTTTTGAAATTCACCAGTCTCAGCATCAACTAAATAGGCAGCAAAGCCATCGGCATCTCTTCTAAATAAGGTATTGGATAACGAACAATCTCCCCACCAGAAACCAAGGAGATGCAATCGCACAAGTAAGAGTGCGAGTGCATTGGCCATCAATGTGATGTCTTGTGCAGTGACATCTTTTCCACTGAGCAGGACTCGATACGGCAATGAGTATGGAAGAAATCGTGTTGCCAGTGCGCACGGAAGTTCTTCCCCGTGCTCATCTGTTCGGCCTTCGATCACTGCAATTGGTTCAACGCTAGGTGCACCAAGGTGGGCGAGCTCGCGCAGCGCTCTATATTCACGATTAGCAAACTCTGAGACAGTCTCTTTTACTGCATAGACTTCAGAGTCAGGGTCTTCGGTTGAATGTACAAGCCGGACAATGTGTCGAGAGATACCGCGCTTTTCCGTAAGGCTGGGATCTTCGGGCCACTCCTCGAGACTGATCTGCCACGGTAATCCTGAGACGGATGCGATCTCCTCACCAAGACCAGTAATTCGCAGCGCCATGCATGAATTCTCTCATCTACCAGGGGTGAAAGCCTGATCTAGCAAGCCATCGCACTTAGAATGGAGATATGTCACATCAAAAGCGAGAAGAATTCGGCATTGCAGGTGCGCCTATCAATCGAACCAACCCTTTCTACTTTGGTTTTGTTGCAACTCTTGGGGCGCTATTAGCAATTGTTCTCTTAAGAGCGCTAGCCAGTGCAAGTCAGATCTTCATCATTATTTTGCTCGCCCTCTATCTCGCTATGGGATTAAACCCTGCAGTGGAAGCGCTACGAAAGCGTGGTCTCTCAAGAGCAAGTGCAGTTGCTGCAATCTTTGTAGGAGTACTGGCTTTTGTCTCATTCTTTATTGCAATTGTCATCCCTCCAGTAATTTCACAAGGTAGCGCGCTCATCAATTCCGCTCCTGGGTTACTGAAAGATCTTGAAGGCCATCCACTTATTGCCGACCTTAATTCGCAGTTTGGCATCATCGATACTCTGCAAACTCAATTGGCTCGAGTGACCAATGATGGATCTCTGATTATCTCTGCCTTCGGTGGAGTAATCGGTGTAGGAAAGACAGTCCTATCTGGCGCATTTACAGGAATTACAGTGCTGATTCTTACCCTTTACTTCATTGTTGGATTGCCACAAGCAACTAACTTTGCAATGCGTTTTGTTCCTGCAACTCGTCGTGATCGCGTAACAAAATTAACTTTCGCGATCATTGGCCGGGTCGGTTCATTTGTGGGTAGTCAGATTGTGATTGCGTTTATGGCCTCAATATTTGTGCTCATCCTTAGCTTTGCTCTCGGCCTTCCATCGCCTTTTGCAATCGCCATGATTGTCCTCGTCTGTGGTTTTATTCCACTGATTGGCCACTACATCGGCAGCACAATCGTGACCCTGATTGCCTTGACCCAATCGCTGCTCTATGGAGTAATCGCATTTGTTGCATACATTGTCTATGTGCAGATTGAAAACTATGTCGTGACTCCACGAATTATGAAGCGGGCGCTCAATGTTCCTGGTGCGGTAACGATTATTGCTGCCTTGCTAGGAACTTCTCTGCTGGGTCTTATCGGTGGATTATTGGCAGTGCCAATTGCCGCTTCAATTATTCTGATTCTGGAAGAAGTAGTCTTCCCACAAACAGATAAGAACTAATCGTCAATCTCTTGCGAAAGTGGTAACCGCTCTGGCGCGATGACTCGCGTGATTTCGGTGAGTACAAGATGTACGGCCGGTTCTCCTACCCACAAGTGCTTTCCGCCATCGACTGCAATCAACTTCATATGCTTAATCTTGGCAAATCTCTTTCTGGCTTCATCCGGCACTAAGTAATCATCAAATTCAGGAATAAGCGCTGTAATCACACGTGGATCATCTACCCAAAAATCAAGATCCGATTCTTGCGAATACTTAAGCGGTGGACTTAAAAGTATCAGCCCTTTGATCCGTGGATCACGAGCGTGACGAATTGCTAAATCTGTGCCAAAGGACCAACCGCAAACCCAGAGCTCTTCTATCTTTAAATCATCGAAGCAGTAATTGATCATCGCTTCGACATCGAATTTCTCGCTATCGCCGTTGTCATAAACACCAGTACTCGCGCCCGCCTCGCTAGAAGTTCCACGAGTGTTGAAGCGAACGATGGTTATGCCCGCCATTGCAGGAAGTCTGTTGGCAGCTTTTTTATAAATATGTGAATCCATCATTCCCCCACCCGTTGGGTTGGGGTGAAGCACCAGTACGGCCGGTGATAGGCGACCAGCAATCGGTGCTGCAACTTCGCCGATCAAAACCACTCCATCAGCCGTTGTTACAGTAAATGGTGTACGAATTGCAGGCAACACTGTGCTCGGACGGATTGGTTGTGACATTGCGTTAATCCCTAAAAATTCTTTGGTCTGCGATGTAGGCGTTTGCTCCAACAAATGTTATGCCAGTGACGTCGTAAATCTTCTTCACCATCTCGCCATGCAACTGTGTGTGGAGTTGCCATTGGAATTAACTGATCACACCCTGGACAGCGATATGGTTTTGTCGCACCGGATCCAGTGAGTTGTCTAACAACCCACAAACCATCCTCATCTTCTTCAAAACTTTGATTTGAGGGATTAATCTCACGATAGTCATCGCCGCCGCCTGACTTACGTTTCTTGGGATAGTTGCGGCGCGGACTCATATTCTATTTTCTCGCACTTTTGCTCCCAATGTGGCACAGTGACACCTATGAAGCATGTGATTGCGGTCAAAGGGCTCAAGAAATTCTATGGAGAGCTCGCCGCAGTCAATGGAATCGATCTCACAGTTGAGCAAGGAGAAATCTTCGCACTCTTGGGACCAAATGGAGCTGGAAAGTCGACCACTGTCGAGATTCTCGAAGGCTTTAGAAGTCGTGATGGCGGGGATGTGAAGGTCCTTGATACCGATCCCGCTATAGGTGGACTCGCTGCTCGACAGTGGCGCAATCGAATTGGAATTGTTCTCCAAACCAGTAACGATGCCGGTGATCTCACCGTGGCCGAGAGCATCAAACACTTTTCACATTACTACTCAGATCCGCGCGATGCAGAAGAAGTCATTGATGCTGTCGGATTACGCGAGAAGGCAGGCGCACTTGTTCGTACTCTTTCAGGTGGGCAACGTCGACGTTTAGATGTGGCACTTGGAATTATCGGCAATCCCGAACTCCTCTTTCTCGATGAGCCCACCACTGGTTTTGATCCCAAAGCACGCCGTGATTTTTGGGCGCTGATTCGAACCCTTAAGGGTGAAGGTCGCACCATCTTGCTGACTACTCATTACTTAGATGAGGCCGAGGCACTGGCAGATCGCGTAGCAGTGATTAAAAAGGGAGAGATCATTGAAGTCTCTACCCCTGCCGAACTTGGTGGACGTGCCACTTCTCTTGCTCAGGTCTCTTGGCGCGAAGATGGTGTTGTCAGAGTGGAGAAAGCTCCTCACCCAACTGCCTTTGTGGCAGAACTGTCGGCACGATTTGGCGGCGAAGTTCCTGAACTCATTGTTAAGCGAGCAACTCTTGAAGATATTTACCTTGAGATGATCGGGGGCGAGGATGAGTAAGTCAGCTATCAAAGATATGACTCCTTCAATGTGGAAGCTTGGCCTGCTGCGTGGAAATATCGAGATTAGACAATTCATGCGTCAGCGAGAGTCTGTCGTCTTTACTATTGCATTTCCGCTAATTCTCTTGGCAATTTTTGGTTCTGTATTTTCAGAATCGATCGCACCGGGTGTCACATTTAGCCAATACTTTGTAGCAGGAATGATTGCATCTGGCCTTGTTAATTCAGGTTTTCAGAATCTCGCCATCATGATTCCAATCGAAAGAGAATTTGGCTCACTTAAGCGATTACGTGGCACTCCTATGGCTGCAGCTAGCTATTTCATTGGAAAATCAATCCTGGTTTTTGTCACCATGATTATTCAAGTGATTCTCTTACTCGCAGCAGGAGTCGCATTCTTCGGCGTTGACTTACCCACCGATCCATACAAGTGGTTCACCTTTACCTGGTTGATTATCTGGGGAAGCGCGGCATCGACAACCCTCGGAATTGCATTCTCTGCTATTCCAAAGAGTGGACGCGGGGCATCAGCAGTTGTATCCCCCGTTGTAATTGTTCTGCAATTTATAAGCGGTGTCTTCTTTATCTTTACTCAACTCCCTACCTGGATGCAGCAAGTAGGCGCAATCTTCCCGCTCAAGTGGATGACTCAAGCGATGCGCTCAGTCTTCCTCCCAGACTCATTTGCATCACAAGAAGTAGCCGGCCAGTGGGAGATTGGTAAATCTTTTGCAGTGATTACAATTTGGCTTGTGATTGGTCTCTTCTTCTCACTTCGAACATTTAGGTGGAGTGATCGATGAGACGCACCACCTTAGTTCTCGCCTTGTGCCTTGCGCTGATTCCTGCACAGTCGATGGCTGCAACAAAGACACCGACTCCGACACCTAAAGCCACAGTTAAAGCGACTGTAAAAGCCACTCCGACTCCGACAAAGAAGGCGACGCCGACAAAGAAGCCAGCTGTTAAGAAGACGAAGCGAAATCCAGTAAAACCATCTCCATCACCTAAGTGGCCACCAGCTGGATTTAAGGTGATGGATGATATTTACTATCGGACACCATCTGTAGAAGTGATGATGAATGTTGCGGCTGACACCACTCCTACGGCTAAGGCGCTAGCTAAAGCGATCGCCGCATGTAAAGAGTTTTCATGCGGCCGACTGCAAGTCGCTTCCTTGATCGGCTGCGTCTACTGGGAAATTGATTCGAAGGTAATTACGCCGAATCCAGATCTTGCTAATTCATTCTTAACACTTGGAATGTTGCGCACCCTTGCAAAGAAATCGGCGCCCAAAGAGGTTGTTACCTTGGTGCTACCTTCAGGTGAACTCCTATCAGGAACTATCGCGGTAGTCCCTGTTGGGATTACCTGCCATCAGGATCAAACAACTGAGAAGGTCCCTAGCAATACCTATCTCAGTCGCTAAAAATTAGCGGTTAGCTCCTGGCACCCAGAGTTGATCACCGATCTCTTTATTTGCAATACGTGCAAGCACGAAGAGTAGATCTGAACAACGGTTGAGATATTTTGCTGTGAGTGGATTTACTCCCCCGCCGAATGCGTGAATTGCCGCCCATGTGCAACGCTCTGCGCGACGTACAACTGTGCGAGCAACATGTAGGTGAGCAGCTGCAGGTGTTCCTGATGGAAGAACAAATGAGCGCAATGATTCAAGTTCTGAGTTATAACGATCAATAGCTTCTTCTAGGTAGACAATTTGTGATTCCAAAACGCGCAGCGGCTCAAATGCTGGTGCATCAACGACCGGTGTACAGAGATCTGCACCGACATCGAAGAGATCATTCTGAATTCGAACGAGTAGGGCTCGTACATCGTCGGCTAACTCATCTGTTGCAAGAACAACACCGATCGTTGAATTTGCTTCATCGACAGTTGCATATGCCTCAAGGCGAGGATCATTCTTTGATGTTCGGCTCATATCTCCAAGAGATGTTGTGCCGTCATCGCCAGTCTTTGTGTAGATGCGCGTGAGATTAACCATGGCGCTACCTTATAAGTAGAATGCGACTATGGCACCTCAGCCCGTACTCATCGACGATCGCTTCCGCATCCATGGCGGGGCACGCCTGGTCGGCGAGGTCCACGTAGGTGGGGCTAAGAATTCTGTCCTGAAATTGATGGCGGCATCCCTTCTAGCGGTAGGTAAGACCACGATCGCAAATGTGCCAGCTATTGCAGATGTGGAGATTATGTCCGACCTACTTCGCCGGTTGGGATGTTCGGTGATTCATGAAGGCGCGCTCCTGACTATTGAGGTTCCACAGGTACCAATGCATCGAGCGGATTACGACCTCGTTCGCAAAATGCGTGCATCGATAAATGTTTTAGGTCCACTCGTTGCGCGCATTGGTCGCGCCGAAGTTGCCTTGCCCGGTGGAGATGCCATCGGTTCTCGTGGATTAGATTTTCACATCAAGGGTCTTGAATCCCTCGGCGCCACAGCTCACGTTGAACATGGCTATGTAATCGCAGAAGCACCACAAGGTCTAACAGGTGCTCCAATCTCGCTCGATTTTCCTAGCGTTGGCGCAACGGAAAACCTCATGACGGCAGCGGTGCTGGCACAAGGTGTGACGACAATTGAAAATGCAGCGCGCGAACCAGATTTAATCGATCTCGGTGAATTCTTGATTTCCATGGGTGCAAAAATAGAAGGACTTGGATCACCTGTCATCACAATTACCGGCGTTAAAGAATTGCACCCGACTCATCACGTGACAGTCTCCGATCGCATCATTGCTGGCACGTGGGCATTCGCTGCAGCGATGACACAAGGTGATATCACTATCCATGGTGCACGTGCCGATCATATGGAAGTCATGCTCGAAAAGTTAACTTCTGCTGGAGCGATTGTCACATCTACTGCAGATGGTGTTCGCGTAAAGATGGAGCAGCGTCCAACCTCAGTTGATGTTGCAACACTTCCCTATCCTGGATTTGCTACCGACCTACTGCCATTTATTATCGCCATGAATTCAATTGCAGATGGTGATTCTCTTGTGACAGAAAATGTCTTTGAATCTCGATTTATGTTCGTCAATGAACTCAGCCGACTGGGTGCACAGGTACATGTTGATGGCCATCACGCCTCAATTCACGGTATCCCACAGCTTTCTGGTGCCCCGGTTGAGGCTACAGATATCCGCGCAGGTGCCGGCCTTGTGCTTGCAGCCCTTGTCGCAGAGGGTGTCACGACTGTGGATGGCGCATTCCATGTAGATCGTGGCTATCCTGAGTTTGCAGAGCAGTTACGCGCACTCGGCGCAGATGTAACCAGGGAGTAAATCAGATGATTCCAGATCGCAACTTAGCCCTTGAGTTGGTGCGCGTGACGGAGACTGCAGCACTTGCTGCAGCGCCTTGGGTTGGCCGAGGCGAGAAAGATCTCGCAGATGGCGCAGCGGTAAAAGCTATGCGCGCGATGATCAACACAGTTGATATGTCTGGTGTTGTTGTTATTGGTGAAGGCGAGAAAGATCAAGCGCCGATGCTCCATAACGGAGAAAAAGTAGGAAATGGCGATGGTCCATCGTGTGATGTTGCCGTCGATCCTATTGATGGAACGTCACTGACGGCTCAAGGTATGAATGGTGCGATCAGTGTGATCGCGCTAGCACCACGTGGTTCGATGTTTGATCCACAAGATAGTTTCTATATGAACAAGATTGTTACTGGCCCTGAAGCAGCTTCTGTCATCGACATTACGGCTTCTGTTGCCGAAAATATCGCAGCGGTAGCAAAGGCGAAAGCTCTGAAAGTTAGTGACATTACCGTCGTTGTTCTCAATCGTCCTCGCCACCTTGGACTGATTGAAGAGATCAGAGCAACCGGTGCCAGAATTAAATTGATTCAAGATGGCGATGTTGCTGCCGCAATTGAAACTGCGCGTCCAGATACCGGAATTGATCTGCTTATGGGAATTGGCGGCACTCCTGAAGGAGTTATCACTGCCGTTGCAATGATTTGTCTAGGTGGTGCAATTCAAGGCCAGCTACATAAAGACGGTGTCACCGAAGCTCGCGTGCTCACCACCTCAGATCTCTGTAACTCTGATGATGTCTTTCTCTCAGCAACAGGAATTACCGACGGGGAGCTAGTTCAAGGTGTCAGATACACAAAATTTGGTGCGACCAGTAACTCACTCGTCATGCGTGGAAAATCAAAGACAGTCCGCTTAATTCAAACCGAACACAACCTGTAGGACTAGCCGACGCTCTCTGTAAGAATCGAGACGCGATCATTTGAAACAGATAGGAAGCCACCGCTGACATTAAATTCAGTGATGGTTCCATCTACACCTTTGATACTGACGGCTCCGTCGACTAGTACGCCAAACAAAGGAGCGTGCCCTGGAAGAACTCCAAGGTCACCCTCTGTGGTGCGAGCAGAGATAAATGCTGCTTCTCCACTCCACACCTTCTGTGTTGGCGAAACTAGTGCGACGGTAAGAGCCATTGTTATGCCTTCATCAATTCTGCAGCCTTGCGCTCGACATCGTCGAGGCCACCGCACATGAAGAATGCCTGCTCAGGAATGTGATCATACTTTCCATCAGCCAAAGCTTCGAATGCTTCGATCGTCTCTGAGAGAGGAACGAATGATCCTTCGATACCAGTAAAGACCTTTGCCACGAATGTGTTCTGTGACAAGAAGCGCTGGATGCGACGTGCGCGTCCTACAAGAATACGATCTTCTTCTGAAAGTTCATCGATACCCAAGATAGCGATGATGTCCTGAAGATCCTTGTAACGCTGCAAGATCTGCTTAATACGGTTTGCAACACGGAAGTGATGCTCACCGATGTAGCGTGGATCCAAGATGCGTGAAGTTGAGTCAAGTGGATCCACAGCTGGGTAGATACCAAGCTCTGAGATCGGACGTGACAACACTGTTGTTGCATCAAGGTGGGCGAATGTTGTGTGTGGAGCTGGGTCGGTGATGTCATCTGCAGGAACGTAAATTGCCTGCATCGATGTAATCGAGTGACCACGTGTTGATGTGATGCGCTCTTGGAGCTGACCCATCTCATCTGCAAGTGTTGGTTGGTATCCCACAGCAGATGGCATACGGCCAAGCAGTGTTGATACTTCAGAACCTGCCTGAGTAAAGCGGAAGATGTTATCGATGAAGAGGAGAACGTCCTGCTTCTGAACATCGCGGAAGTACTCAGCCATTGTGAGAGCAGAAAGTGCCACACGTAGACGCGTGCCTGGTGGCTCATCCATCTGACCGAAGACCAAGGCGGTCTTATTAATAACGCCAGTCTCTGTCATTTCAAGGAACAAGTCGTTACCTTCACGAGTACGCTCACCAACACCGGCGAATACAGATACACCACCGAAGTTTTCAGCTACGCGATAAATCATTTCCTGAATAAGAACTGTCTTACCTACACCTGCACCACCGAAGAGACCGATCTTTCCGCCCTTTACATATGGTGTGAGTAGATCAATAACTTTGATGCCTGTCTCAAACATCTCTGTCTTTGACTCGAGCTGATCGAATGCTGGTGCATTACGGTGAATTGGCCAGCGCTCCTTGATATCAAGAGATGAGGTTGGAACGTCGAGGGATTCGCCAAGTGTGTTGAACACGTGACCCTTAGTGACATCGCCGACAGGGACAGAGATCGCAGCGCCAGTATCTGTTACTTCGGCACCACGGACCATTCCATCTGTTGGCTGCATAGAAATAGCGCGCACGAGGTTGTCACCAATGTGCTGTGCTACTTCTAGCGTCAAGGTACGTGTAGTTCCACTCATGGTGGTCTCTACGTGAAGCGCGTTAAAGATCGATGGCATTGAATCCGCGGGGAATTCAATATCCACCACCGGTCCAATAACTCGGGCTACGCGGCCTTTACCTGTTGCTGACATCATTCACTCCCTGCACTAGCTGATGACAACGCGTCTGCGCCGCCAACAATTTCACTGATTTCCTGGGTAATTTCGGCTTGACGGGCCGCATTCGCAAGTCGTGTGAGCGACTTGATTAACTCATCAGCATTGTCAGTTGCTGACTTCATAGCGCGACGACGAGCAGCGTGCTCAGAGGCAGCTGATTGCAACATCGCGTTGAAGATTCTTGCCTGGATATAGCGAGGAAGAAGTGCGTTGAGAACTTCTCCTGCATTTGGTTCAAACTCATACATAGGCAGAAGCCCAGCAGGAGCAGGTGTTGATGATTCAACAACTTCAAGTGGAAGCATGCGCTTAGCCATTGCGTTCTGAGTCAACATAGATTTGAACTCGGTGTAGACGATATGGATCTCATCAACACCGTTGATATCGGTCTGAGCATCAGCCAAAAATGCTTCGATGAGCGCATCAGCAACCGCGCGTGCATCTTCATAGGTTGGGTTATCTGAAAACCCTGTCCATGAGCCTGCGATTTCGCGGTTACGGAATTTGTAATAGTTGACGGCTTTGCGACCAACGAGGAAGCTCGCAGTCTGCAATCCTCGCTCGCGAAGGAGGGCTGCAAGCTGCTCTCCTTCTTTAATCGCATTATTTGAATACGCGCCAGCCATTCCACGATCTGCAGAGATAATC
>Ga0247835_1001900_pt1 | contig 24015 bp, 21 predicted proteins | sample LaCtaG_3_FD_189912 | JGI IMG/M metagenome (GOLD analysis project Ga0247835, IMG submission 189912) | Freshwater microbial communities from meromictic Lake La Cruz, Castile-La Mancha, Spain - LaCruzMarch2015_13.5m | ecosystem: Environmental > Aquatic > Freshwater > Lake | place: Spain: Castile-La... | reverse complement strand
ACTTCCTCCTCAAGCTCCCGAAACATGGCCTGCGCCGGGGTTTCGTCGCAGTTGATCCCCCCCTGGGGAAACTGCCAGGCGTTCTGACCTACCCGCCGGCCCCAAAAGAGGCGGCGTTCCTGGTTCGTTAGAATAATGCCCACATTGGGGCGGAAACCGTCGCGGTCGATCAAGGAACCGTACCCCGCCTTGTTGTGGCTTTCATTCTTCCACATTCGGATTAGGGCGGGCAAGCAAGAGATTTGCATAAGCGATTGCCGTTGCACGGCTTTCCACGGGTCGCGCTGCGTTTGGCGGGCGCGCTTGGGCGCGGGGGGTGCCAACCGTCTCATGCCGCGGGTCCTGGCGCCCCGTTGCGCGTTCGGCGCTTGACTACGGGGCTCGCCACCTGTCCGTGAAAAAAGCGAGAAAAAGCAATGGAATTAGTCCTGGTTGCGGACTCCGGCGATGGCCGCCCGGCGGGCCGTCCGCGGTGTGAGAACACCTGGTACCGCTTGCGCACCGGATCGCCGGACCTGGCCGCGGCGTCGGGGCGGGTCTGAAACCTGACAAGACATCCGGTTATCGCGTTGAACGCCGATAATACCGTGTCTGTTCGTCGTTCATCCGCGCCGTTCAGGCATAACGGCGTTTCGCGGGTTGAACCCTTGGTCAGATCAGGCACAATGCGGCCAACGACGCGTCGTGCCGGTGTCCAGGCACGAACCGGAACAGGAATCACAGTATGGCTTTGGCGATCTTCGACCTCGACAACACCCTGCTTGCCGGGGACTCCGACCACCTGTGGGGCCAATTCCTGGTCGCCCAAGGGCTGGAAGACGGCACCGAATTCGCGCGCACCAATGACGCCTTCTATCGCGACTACCAGGAAGGAAACCTGGACATCGACGCCTTCCTGCGCTTCTCCCTGCGCCCGTTGCGCGATCATCCACCGGAACTCCTGGAGTCGCTGCGTGCCTGTTTCGTGCGCGAATGCATCGAGCCGCTGATGCTGCCCGCCGCTCGGGCACTGGTCGACCGCCATCGCGCGGCCGGGGACACCCTGCTGATCATCACCGCCAGCAACACCTTCATCACCGCCCCGACCGCGGCGCTCTTCGGCGTCCCGCACCTGATCGCGACCGATCCGGAAGTGCGCGAGGGCCGCTTCACCGGCGCGGTGTCCGGCATCCCGTCCTTTCAGGCCGGCAAGGTCGCCCGGCTGGAGGTCTGGCTCGCGGCCCAGGGCGAGTCCCTGGCCGGCAGCAGTTTCTACAGCGATTCGCACAACGATCTGCCGCTGTTGGAACGGGTGGACCGGCCGGTAGCGGTCGACCCGGACGCGGTCTTGCGCGAGGCGGCACTGGCGCGTGGTTGGGATATTCTGTCGTTGCGGGGGTGAGGGCAGGGCGGCTAGGCGCTTCCAACGCGCGTAGGGTTAGCCATCCGCATGCCGAAGTGGCCTGTATTGACCTTCTCAATGTGCCCCAAGTGCATTATCGCTGGCAGACCATCTCGGACAATCGCTTGGTGCGCAGGTTGTCAGACCGCGGCTTCTATCTCGGGGGTTGGGGAGGGAAGATCTTTGTTGGGGTATTGTTGATTCTGCCGTGATTGGCGTCGTACTCTGGTCTTGGCTCGTCTTGGCTCGTCTTGGTCGGCATCTGTGCCGCAGCCACGACCGTAGCCTTCCTCAAACTGGGTTTCATCGGCACCCTTCACCCTCCTGATCGCCTACACGGTCCTCGGTTGGCAGTTTCGCCTCGTTGCCGATCGCGTCATCCTTGCCCCCTGGTTCTTGCAGCCCCTATCGCTATCAAAGCAGGACGACTACCTGCTTGGGCTTCGGAGAAACGAGGGAACCAAACGGAACACCCTCTATCGGGTCCGGTACGTGGCCAACTGCCCTGTCTGTGGCGCCGGTAGGGGTCAGCAAGCGGACGCACACCCTCAAAATAGTCCGTACCGGATGCATCATAGTGGTGTAAAATGGTGCACAGACTAAGGCCGAAGGGGACAGGCAATGCCCGATGAGACATTTGAACAAGCCCCGGCAAACACGCCCAAGACGACGCGTGCGTCGGTGAGCTTCCCGCGCGAACTCTACGAAACGCTGGAACTCCTAGCTCGGCAGAAGAAGGTTTCTGTCGCGTGGGTGGTGCGTGAAGCGGCGGAGAGCTACGTTGCAGCCCAGTGGCCGTTATTCGCCGACAGTGGAGAGGGAGCCGAACACCGTGGCCGCTGATCCTATACAGACAGAATCCGCCGTGCAGGAAGAAGCCGGACCCCCGGCGCTCAGTCTCGCCGTTCCGCGCCAAGGCCACGTGGTGTCTCGCGTGGCCGAGCAGTACGGTGCCCCTATTCGAGCTGCGGTGCGACTTCTCGAACTGTCATTAACAGGACGTCATATCGATGAGCATTGGCAGCGTCTGTATGCCTGCCGCGTCATCGAACCAACTGGCACCCGTGGGCGCCCTGTCGCCGAACTCGCGAGCTGGCATATCGTAACTGCGTGGCTGCTCGGGGTTACAACCAAGGTGCTGCCAGCCACAGCAAGCCTGCTTGACGCTGAGCAATGGTTCTTAGGCGCTCAATACGGCCCCGGATTGGCAAACTGTGCATCCGTGAAGACGCGCTCGGACGCCGAGGACATGCTACATGCGATTGCCGATGCAAGCGCTTTCGCCGACTTATTGCCGTATCTTCTCGACCCGCATGGGGAAGGAAGCCGCCTGAGTGTGCGGCGGCGGCCCGAAACCGCAACAGTAAGGCAACGCAAGCGCAGTGAAGGGGTTTTCTATACTCCTGAGGATGTCGCCACCTTTATGGCGGCCGAAGCGTTACGTGGCCTCTGCGAGGATGCACTCCTACTCACTGTCTTTGATCCGGCCTGCGGAACCGGTGTGTTTTTACGAGTGGTTCTGGCAGAACTTAAGCAACGCGCTCCGGGCGCCGACACGTTCGACTTGGCCTGTTCATGCCTCTATGGAACTGATACTGATCCATGGGCCGTTGATGCATCCGCTTTCGTCATTTTGCACGCATGCTTCGATGCGGTTAAGGCACGCGCGGTTGCACCCATTACGGCATGGCATGCCATACGGCTGAACCTAGCACATAGTGATGCGTTGAGGCTGGATCAGGGCATAGCGCTCGCACCCGATGACCTTAATCGGATTGCGCGCTTGGAATGCCGCACGCGCTTGAAGAGCGGTGAACTCCCGGCACCGGACGGGGATAGCTTTGCCTCTGGGCCGGTAGCTTTTCACCGACTGTTTCCGGAAATCGCCGAGGGGCCGCGCGTCATTATTGGTAATCCGCCCTACGCCGGCTTTGGCAGCAACAGCACTCTTCTCTCTCTCAGCAAGCGTTTTGTGACATTGCAGGCTGTGCCGCGTGCGTCGACAGATATGTACCCCCTGTTTGTCGAGCAAATGATACGGCTCACGGCACCAGATGCACACGGCGGCGCCATGGTGGTGCCTTTATCTGTCGCGTGCAACAGCGGCAAGCAGTTCGTTGCACTTCGTGGGCTCATGGCGCAGACGCCGGGCCACTGGCGCTTTGCTTTTTTTGACCGGGAGCCGCACGCGCTCTTTGGTGAAGACGTGAAAACGCGCAATGCGATCATTCTATGGACCCGCCAGACGAGCGAAACAGAGGCCCACATCTCAACGGGACCTTTGCGGAAGTGGCGAGGCCATAGCCGCGCACGCATGTTCGCGAGCATCGCGTTTACACCAATTCTTGCCGACATTCGGATCGGCATTCCAAAGGTCGAGGGAACGGTACAAGCCGCCGCATTGGCGCGCCTGCTCGGTGAACCGCGCACACTTGGACACTTCGTATCCGGGTTGGGGCGAGCCACCCTCGAAAACTCATTAACGAGCAATGGGACCACAGTTTATGTGGGGGCGACTGCCTACAACTTTCTGAACGTATTTCTGAAGCCGCCACCCATGAACTTTGGCGAGGATACGGCGCTTACAGAACATCCACTGCTCGCCCTGACGTGTGCCACACGCAATGACGCGCTTTGCGTGTTCGCACTTCTCAGCAGCCGGTTGGCCTTCTGGTGGTGGCATGTCCACGGGGACGGCTTTCATGTATCGCAACGGGTTATCGCTGACATCCCGATAGGGGTCGTCTTTGCAGACGAACGTTATGCACGCCCTCTGGGCGCATACGGAGACGCCTTGTGGGGCCAAGTGGCTAGCACTCCAATAATCAGCCTCAACCGTGGCCGCACGTCGGTTGGCTTTTCTGCCGCACCTTATGCCGGGATGCGCACGCAGATCGATACTTTACTCATCGAAGCGTTGGGGCTAAAACCTGAGGTCGTAAGCGGGCTTGAACAATTCACTAACGAGGTGACAAACGCGCATGTGCCGAACCATTCCCCTCGCTGGAATCAAAGGAAGCAAAATCCATGACTGCTAAAATCGCAGCTAACGACAAAGAAAAAAGCAGGGTCACCAAGGAGGAATGGAGAGAGTATACAAAAACTGTCTGGTCGATAGCCAACACCAGTCATGAAGCACATCCCGCAGTTTTCCCGATTGAAATTCCTCACCGGCTGACTAAGCTGTTTAGCTTTTATGGAGAAACAGTTCTGGACCCATTCGCTGGGACTGGGACCACAGCCCGTGCCGCAATCCCGCTCGGACGCCGCGCCGTCTGCATCGATCAGAATTCGGATTACGTCGCTACCATCAAGAAAGAGTGCGCAAAGCTACACAATGGGCACGGGTCGGATTTTGAGGGTCTTGTGGTGATTCAAGGGGATAGTCGACGAATGACTTCTGTCGACGATGGCAGCGTGGGCCTTATCGTGACAAGTCCGCCTTATTGGGACAAGGCTGACTATGGAGGCGGGGTTAACAACTTAGGCAACATCGCAAGCTATAGTGATTTTATCGATGGCATGCGGCCAGTTTTCGAGGAGTGTTACCGCGTACTGATGCCGGGCCGCAAGCTGTGCGTCGTCACAGCGAACGTAAACCAGCATACCGAGCATGGGTTGTTGACTTTCCCGCTTGCCACTGACTTCACTTTTCTGTTGCGTCAGATTGGTTTTGTCATGGTCAACGAGATTATCTGGTCGAAGGATGCCACCGGCGGAAAATGGGGTTCCTATGGTGCCCAACGCCCAATTTTCGGGAGTTATCCGTTTCCGCCAAACTTTCTCTTCAAGAACGTACATGAGTACATCCTGATTTTTTCAAAACCCGGTTTGGGAAAAACGAAAGGGCCAAAGGTGCGCCCCTACAAGACGCTGATGAGCAAGACGCTTGGCACCCACAGCGAATCGGGCCGCATACCTGTTTACGTACCATCGGCGGAAGATTAAACAACGGGCCGGAGGAAGGCATGGATTTCGACTTCTGCATGCAAGACCCGGGCGATCCCGGAACGCTATACTTATATGAAGCGATTATCAAGGCGGCGAGCGAAGCCAATGCTTGGCGAGGTAGCTATGCCTTTGCTTCACGCAATGGGGTTAATCATCTAATCAATGATCCTGTCGTACAGGATTTGATGCATAGAGGCGGCGAGATCGACCTCATTGTCGGGATCGACGCTGTAACGAACCGACAGACCCTAGAGCGATTGCAAGAGCTAAAGGCACGCCACCACACATTCCGACCTAAAGTATTCTGGAACAGTGTGGGCGGCCTTTTTCATCCGAAGATTTCGCAGTTCAGCTACGCTGATGGCCGCAAGACCTTGATCGTCGGCTCTGGAAACCTGACTCGGGGCGGGCTGATTCGCAATTTTGAGGCGTATAGCATAATTAGCGCCCATGCTGGAGAAACGCTCGATTTATCTTCGCTTGATGCGTTTCTCGTCCGGAATGAGGCACAGATCGAGCTAATAGACGAAGAGGCACTGGAGCGCGCCGCACGGAATGTGATTGTTTCAATCAGCGGCGAATCCCGCCAGCGCGCGCCGAGGGGGACGGTAATGCGCCAGCCGCCAGTAGGGCATCCTGCAATGGTCTTTGACCGGATACAAATCGCACAGGTACCCAAGGCCGGCGGGAGATGGTCACAGGTACACTTTAACGCGAGCGTGATCGATACCTATTTCCGGATCACTGACCTAAGAACTCAGCGCGTTTATCTTACGCAAGTTCATTCTGGCGGAACGCGCGGTGAGGAGGAAGTCCGCCCTTGTGTCTATTCATCGACAAATAAAAATCATAAGATCGAAATTGCCGCTGCAAAGAACTTTGAGTACCCGACAACAGGTCAGCCTATGCTGGTTTTCCGCGAACGGAAAGTACGGTGCTTTGACTATATGCTATTAATGCCTGGACAATCTGCGCACGAGGAAATCTGTGCTCTTTCAGAGGCGCTTCCCTCGGTTGGGAAGGGGGTGAGGCGGGCCATCACTGATATGGCAACACTCGGCCAATTTTGGCCGTCTTGTCCGCTGCTGAGCGCCGGAACCGAGGTGGAAGGTGAACTCTAAGAACTTGCGGAACAGATCTTTGGCGGGACATCAGCAGAACGGCAATCATGGCGAGGTCGGGCTCGTCCGAAAGTCGTTGTGAACCGCTCTTTAATAATTTAGTCCGTTTCCTGTTTTACCCTTGTAGGGCATGGCCTGACCTGCAAGGGGTTCCCCCGCGCTCGCGGGGATAGGCCCGACTTTCGGACGAGCCAGAGCCCGTCGACATCGGTTCCCCCGCGCTCGCGGGGATTAGGCCCACGCGGGCCATGTTGGATTCCTCGCGGTTATCATTTGGAGACCGGCGGCATTCGGGAGATCCGGATACGCTCGGTACCGACCGTCAGGATGGCCCCTGCGGCAAGCTCTTCCGGATAACGCTCGATCAATTGCGCCATCAATACGATGCGCTTGCCGGCTGGCACATCGGGTAGGCGGACTATACCGGTGTGCGGTTGGTTGTGATGAAATATGAGAAGCCCGAAGTCGCTGTCAATGGTGACGAGGATACGCTGCTCGCGCACGGCCCAGAGCAACAGGGCCTGATAGCCGGGGTCCGGGGCCATTTCTGTCGCCTCGCGCACGTCGTGACCTTGACCACGCAGCCATTGCGCGAGACGGTGTCCGGCACAGCGGTCAACCAGAAATCTCATCCGTTCATCGCGATACGGTCGATTCGGTCATGGGAGATCACGGCGTGAGCATAAGCGAGACAGGCATTGATATCCGCCTGATCCAGATCGGGGTAATCCTCCAGGATTGCGGCAGAGGATTCGCCTTGCGCCAATAAGCTCAAGACCAATTCCACCGAGATGCGCAGATCGCGAACGATCGGCTTGCCGCCGAATACATCGGGGCGGCTGGTGATGCGGTGCAGAAGATCGTCTTGTTTCATGGTCGTAAAAACCCCAGGATGGGCTTCGGTCTTACCCTAAGTTGCTTTGATTGTTCATGGTATTCATGTCGTCAGCGTAGCCACGATGGCAAATATTGACAAGGCAGGGCGCCGTCGGTTCGGTGCAGGCGGCACTATTTCGCGACATCCTTCAGTGGCAGGAAGAGTTGCCCTGGAACCACGCCAAAAGACGAAAACCCCTGGTGACGATAAAACGCCTCGGCCTGCGCATTCTTGGCATCGACGACCAGGGCAAAGACCGCCACCTCGGAGCGCGCGGCCCGTGTGATCGCATCCCAGAGCATGGCGCTGCCGAGACGTTGATCTCGATAGTCCTGATCGACAGCGAGGCGACCGAGCCTGGCCACGGGTAGCGACGGATACCGCGGCAGACGCTTGACAATGGACTGCGGCAGGTCGCTTAAGGGAATGCCCGCGGCGGCCAGCGTGTAGTACCCGGCAACCCGTGACGTTGCGGCCTCGATGGCGACATAGCAGGCCGTCAGGCGGCGGCGCATATCCTGGGTGACGCGCTCTGCGAAGTATTGGTCCAATGCCTCGACGCCACAGGTGAAGCCTTTCCGGTCATGGTGGGGCGCCAGCGCCTCAAGTCGAAACGGCGCTGTCACTCCGATTCGAACAGTCGGGCGTGAGCCTCCTGGGCACGCAGCAGCGCAGCCGTCGGGGCCGGGGGATTCAGCAACGCATCGACGAAGCGCCGCTGATCCTCCGCGGACAGTCGGATGATGCTGGTCTCCTCAATGGCGCGGCGCGCGGCTTCCTGCGCGGCGGCGACGACAAAATCGCTGACGCTGCGCCCCTGGATCTCGGCGGCACGTTTGACCAGAACCAGCGCCTCGGGCGCGATCCGCGCTTCGAGGCGCGCGGTGCGGTTGGATGCCGCTTGCATGTTGAATCTCCTGTTGGTGTTTCAATATGTACGGCGGAAGCACGGACATGTCAAGGACAGCGTGCCAAGGCAAGCGCAGCCGCGGCTCAGGTCCCGCTGCTGGCTTTCACGTGTTTCAGTAAGCGGCCAGGTCCGGTCACCACATCGTCATCGATCGAACATGTCCCCGCAACACTGGCGAATTATCCTACTCGTCTCTTGATTTAGTGTCTTTCGTCAGCCCCGAGGGTGTGAGATGGTTGCGTCCGCGTCTGCCCTGGCCGCCAAGCGTGGTGATCGCTTGTATGTGGAACTCGCCGCGAGCGAGCACGAGGTGCGCGAGGCCCAGGCCTTGCGGTACCAGGTCTTTGCGCAGGAGCTGGGCGCGCAACTGCATTCAGCGCGGGCTGGTCTGGACGTGGATGGCTTGGACCCCTATTGCCAACATCTGCTGGTGCGGGACGCCGGGACTGGTCAGGTGGTGGGCTGCACGCGCATCCTGACCGATGACCAGGCCGCCCGCCTGGGGCGGTTCTACTCCGCGAGCGAGTTCGATTTGGGTCCCATCCCCGGGCTGCCGGGCCGCAAGCTCGAGGTGGGGCGGACCTGTATCGCCGCCGCGCACCGCCAGGGGTCGGCCATCGCCGTCCTGTGGTCGGGGCTGGCCGGTTATGTGCAACTTCATGGGTTCGATTTTCTGTTCGGCTGCGCCAGTTTTCCGTTGGGTGAGGGGGATGTGCAGGCGGCGGCGATCATGAACCGGCTGCGTCGTCAGGCGCTGGCACCGGAGGCGCTGCGGGTGGCGCCGCGCGTGCCCTTGCTCACGACCTCAGTCGCCGATACGATTCTCGACGCACCCCTGCCGGCCCTGTTGCGCGCCTATGTGCGGCTGGGTGCCCAGGTCTGCGGCGAGGCCTGTCGCGATCCGGATTTCCAGGTGGCCGATGTGCTGATGCTGCTGCGGATGGAGGATCTGAATCCTTCCTATGCGCGCCATTTCCTGGAACGGACAGCGGGGACCTAGTTGGGCGTTCCATCTTCTGTTGGAGGTCCGTGCTTGCGGCAAGGTACCATCCATGGCACCAGATGCCGGCATCCTGCCGGAGTGACGGTGCAATTTCAGGTGGATCGGGGTACTAGACACATGACGGCAGGTGCTGGGATATTCCGCTCACTGTGGCGGGGGTTGCGCTTTCTTGAGCACGTGATCACCGGCGTGTTGATTCTGTGCGTCGTCGGTCTGGGGTCCCGCGCGGGTCACCGGCCGGCCTGGCTGCCCGGGGTGGTGCAGTGGTGGTACGGGCGGATGAGCCGGGCCTTGGGGATGCGGGTGAACACCGTCGGCGCGGTCGCGGATCGCTGCCTCTTGGTGTGCAACCACGTCTCCTGGCTGGACCCGATAGTCCTGGGCGCCTCGGGACACATGGCGTTTTTGGCGAAGGCGGAGATCCGCGGCTGGCCTCTAATCGGTTGGATGTCCGCTCTGGTCGGCACCCTGTTCATCGCACGGGGCGCGCATCAGGTCGAGTCGGTGACCGCGCAGATCAGCGAGCGGATCGCGCGCGGGGAGACCTTGGCCATCTTTCCCGAGGGCACCACCAGCCGCGGCCTAGGGGTGCGCCGGTTCTACCCACGGCTGTTCGCCATTGCCCAGCAACCGGGGCTGGGGGTGCAGCCGGTGGCCATCCTGTATCACCGCGAGGGCGATCCGGCGCCGGATCAGGACATCGCCTTTGTCGATGACGAGGCCCTGTTAACCAACCTGTGGCGCGTGCTGCGCCATCCCGGATTAGTCTGCGAGGTGCAGTTCCTGCCGCCGATCTGGCCCCGAGTTGAGGACCAGCGACGCACGCTGTCGGCGCTTGCGCGGCGCCGGATCGTCACCGCCCTGGGCTTGCCGGAAGCGGCTGGTCTGGATGCGCCGCCCCGTTCCGGTGCACCTGTCGGCGCTTTGCAGGCTGAGACGGCTGCGCGGATCAGTGCGGATTCGACCCATGGATGAGCGCGTGTCGCATCCCCCCTTACGGTTGACGGTGGTCACCGAGACCTATCCGCCCGAGATCAACGGTGTTGCCAACACCATGCGCCATCTGGTCGAGGGCTTCCGGGACCTCGGTCACCAGTTGCATCTGGTGCGGCCGCGACAAGCGGGAGAGCGCGTCGGGCACCTCGCCGCGCCGATCGAACAGACCCTGGTGCCCGGGGTTCCGATCCCTGGTTACCGGGGGCTGCGCCTGGGGTTGCCGGTCTATTGGCGGCTGCGCCGACTCTGGGGTCGTCGCCGGCCCGATCTGATCTATATTGCCACCCAGGGTCCGCTCGGACATGCGGCGCTGGCTGCCGCGGTTGCGTTGCGGGTCCCCGCCGTGACCGGATTTCACACCCAGTTTCAGCAGTACAGCCGGCATTACGGGCTGGGTTTTCTGACCCGGCAGATCACCAACACCTTGCGGCATTTTCACAACCGCTCGGACGCCACCCTGGTGCCGACGGCGGAACTGCGGGCGGAACTCACCGCGGCGGGCTTTACCAACGTGCAGGTGTTCGGGCGCGGTGTGGATGTGACCTTGTTCGCGCCGACCCGGCGGCTGGAGACGTTGCGCTCCTCCTGGGGCTGCGGCCCGGACGATCTGGCGGTACTCTATGTCGGGCGGATCGCCGCGGAAAAGAACCTGGATCTCGCACGCGAGACCTTTGCGGCCATCGAGTCGCAGCAACCGTCGGCGCGCTTCGTACTGGTCGGGGACGGGCCCGCACTCGCCGGTCTGCACCGTGACCATCCCCGCTTCATCTGCACCGGGGCCAGGGTTGGTGAAGATCTGGCCGCTCATTACGCGAGCGGCGACCTGTTTCTGTTCCCCAGTCTGACCGAGACCTTCGGCAACGTGGTGACCGAGGCGATGGCGAGCGCGCTGCCGGTGGTCGCCTTCGATTATGCCGCGGCGCATGCGGCGATCGTGTCCGGGGTCAACGGGGTGACGGCGCCCATGGGGGACCGCGCGGGCTTCGTGACCGCCGGGCTGAGCGCCATCCAGGATCGCGAGCGGCTGCGCGCATTGGGCGAGGCCGCCCGGCATACCGCGCTTCATATGAGTTGGGAGCGGGTGCTGGGTGGAGTGGAGCAACTGCTCTACGAGGTGATCCGCCGACGGCACGGTGATCCGGAGTCGACCGCGGCCGCGGCGGCCGTTCCGGAATAAGTGCTTGAAGCGAGGCGCCGACATCGCGCGACCCCTGGTGGATGCGGCGCGCGCGACCGCCGTGCCGGGTCCCTGACACCGAGCGGCGCGCCTTATCCACCCTACATCGGAGCCGGTTTTGTAGGGTGGATAAGCGCAGCGCATCCACCATCAGCCTCGCGGACGGCACGCTGTTGGCGGCAGCCACCCAAATTTGTAACTGCTGAAAGCTGATCCACGGGTGAACACAACTGTTTTTCCTCATCTGTGAACATCTGTGACATCTGTGGATAAATCCGGCTGACCGCGGACCGCTCTATCCAGGATCAATGCCGCGCACCCTTGGTCGCGGGGTCGATGCGGTACACCAGGGCGGCGATGCGATAGCCGCTGCCGTCGCGTTCCAGTTCCAGACGGACCTCGCCGACCGGTCTCGCCCCGTTGGCCCGTTGCAGGCCGAGGTTGGCCGCGAACCGGCGGTCGTCGTCACCCGGCTCAAGGCGCGGTGCGGCCAGCCGGAGCGTCCGGTTGAGCGCGACTTCAAAGAAGTCGGCCCCTGGGTCTTGCGCCCGCTTGTCACCGCGGTTGGTGATCTGTGCATTGTCGGCCAGCAGGCCGAGGAGGGCGGGTAGGTCGCCGGCCGCGAAATGGCGCCGGAAGCGCTCGATCAGGTCTTCCGGGCGCTTGACCGGGGCGACCGGCATCAGCGGCGCGACGACCTTGGTGACTCTGGTTCCGATGGCCGTCGGCGCGTCGGGGACGCGCGTCGGCGCGGGCGGTGCCGGTTCTGATACAGCCGTGCTTTCAGCGAGCGCGCGGGCGTCAAGCACCGGACGCTCAGGGGCGTCGAGCGTCTGCGGAGTCACTCGCTGGTCCTGCGGCTGCAAGGTACCGGTTGCGGCCATCCGCAGTGTCTGCGGTGCCCCGCCAAGTGCGAAGGCCAGCACGGCGGCCATCAGCAGCAGCGTGCTGCCGACCAGCCAGGCTTGGGGGCGGGCGCCCGGTTCGCCGCCCGCGCTTCGCAACCCGATCCCGGTGCCCCAGCGGCGCCGCACCCACCCGGTTTTCAGCAAGTCGCGGTCATAGTTTCGTCGTGCGATCGGGTCCTTCAGGCAGCGATAGGCCTGATTGAGTCGCGCGGTGAGTCGCGCGGTGTCGGTCGCGCCGCCGTCGGCGGCCCGATCCGGGTGAAAGAGTCCGACCAGCGCGTGATAATGCGCCGCGATGGTCTCGGGATCGGCCGTTCCGGGCAGCCCCAGCGTGCGGTAATGATCGGCCTGCGGATGCAGCAGGGCCTGGCGGATCAGGGCCATGAGCGCGGTCCGCAGGCGCTCCTCTGCGGTTCCCAAGCCGACGGCGGTGGCGGCGGCCTGACCGGGTGCCAGGGCGGCGCTCAAGGCGCTGGGCAAATGAGCGAAGCAGGGCGGCAGCGGCCGCCGAAGATCGCGCAGGTGCGCATAGCGCCGGGGCGCCTCCCGGCAGGCGAGGGCGAGGACCAGCAGCGCTGCACCCGGCGTCGGGTCCCTTCCTGCATGCGGTGGCGTCTTGCGCCTGAATGCGCTCATTGGGCCTGCCGACGCGTGCGCTCGCCGGTCAGGACGCCGCGCGGGGAAGCCGCGTCGGCCCCGTCGCTGTCCGGCTCACGCCGATACTTGACCAGAATGGCACCCAGGATGTTGGCATGGGCGCCGCGCAACCGCCGCAGCGACCCGGTGAGCACGCCGGCTCGGGTGGTCGAGGCGGCGACCACCATCAGGGTGGCCTGGGCCAGACCGGCCAGGATCAGGGCGTCCGCGCGCCTCGCGACCGGCGGTCCATCGAGAATCACCTGGTCGAAACGCCGGGCGGCGTCGCGGATCAGGTCGGTCATGCGTGCATTGCCGAGCAGTGCCGCGGACTGCGGCGGGCGTGGGCCGCTGCTGATCACGAAGAGTCCGGCCACCGCGGTGGCCTGCGCGACCGCGGCCGGGTCGGCGCCATCGCTCAGGCAGTTGGCGAGTCCGTGCGTGTTGGGGAGCTGGAAGGCATGGTGGATCGATGGGTGGCGCAGGTCGCAGTCGATCAACAGGACCTTGCTGCCGGTCCGGGCGAAGGTGATGGCCGTGGCGCCGGCGCAACTGGTCTTGCCCTCACCGGCCGCGGCGCTGCAAAAGTGGATGACGCGCGGGGCGCCGTCGCCCCCGGCGCGGATCAGCGCGGTGCACAGCGACCGGTAGGCCGCGGCCAGCGGGCCGCGTGGATCGCGCAGCGGTAACCAGATGAGCGCGGCGCCGTGTGGGTCCCGGTGTCCGGCGGCCATCCAGGGGATTTGGCTCAATACCGGCGCCCCGACGCCGCGTTCGGTGTCGGCGCTGGTTTTCAGGGTGTCGTCCAGGGCCTCGCTGATGACCGCGAAGGCGATCCCGCCGCACAGGCCGATGGCGAGGGCGATGGCGAGGTTGTGCCACAGCAGCGGAGCAATGGGTGTGCGCGGGGGCTGGGCGGCATCGACGATGGCGATGGTGCCGGGCGCGCTGCCGGGGTGTGCCTCGATGGCTTTGAGGCGTTGGAGCAGTCCGGCATGGCGTTCGCGCTGGGTGTCGACCGCGCGCCGGAGTTCCTGGTGTCGGGCGGCGCTGGTCTGCGCGGTCAGCACTTCGGATTTGAGCGCGTCGATGCGCGCGGCCAGCCGCGTCTCTTGGCGCACTTTCGTCTCATAAGCGGCGCGGGCGGCGTCGCCGAAGTCGGCGGACTCCTGTTCGATCTGGTGCTCGATCACGTCCAGTTGCTGCCGGAGCTGCTTCATCTTCGGATAGTCGGGCTTATAGACCTGCAACTTCTCCTGATAGCGCGCGGACAGTTCCGCCTGGTGTTCCTTGAGGGTTTGGATCAGCGGGTTTGCCAAGACCTCGGCGCTGCGCGCCGGCCCCTCCCGTGCCACCTCTTGGTGGTGCGCCTGCGCGGCGATGCGTGCGGCTTCGACGGCGGCCTGTTCCCGGCTTAGCTCACTCAGCCGGGTCATCAGGATCTGCACCTGGGCAGCCGGGTCGATGCGTTCCGCTGCGCTGGTCTCGGCGGCCAGGCGCCGCTCGGCCGCCGCGAGGTCGGCCTGGACCTGCCGGGACTGCTGCATGAGCGCGGCCCGCGCGTCCGCGCGGGCCTGGTCGTCACGCTCGCGCGTGGCGCTGATGAAGCCCGCGGCGAGCGCATTGGCGACCGCCGCGGCCTCGTCGGGAACCGGGCTGTCGAATGCGATCCGTACCAGATGAGAGTCCTTGACCGGTGTCACCGTCAGGTTTTTCAGAAAGAGCGTCTCCAGATCCGGCGGCCCCATGGTCCGGCCGGTCCATAAACTGTTGAAACCGGTCGCCAGCGCAGCGCGCATCGGCCGCGGTGTCGCGCGCAGCGCCAGTTGGTCGATCACCCGGCGGGCGAGCGTGCGGCTGCGCAGCAAGGCATACTGGGTTCCGTAAAACGCCGATTGGCTGTCGGCGTGCGCGGGGGCGGTCGGGGCGACCTGGCCCGCGGCGGCGTGCTCGATCTGCAGCAACACCGACCCCCGGTACATGGGTGTGGCGAGGCGGGTCATCAGCAGTGCCAGGAGGATTGCGATCAGGGTGATCGCGGCGACGCTCCACCGCCGCCGCAGCACGGCGCTCCAGTAACGGTGTCGGTCACGTCCGTCGGGCCCGCCCGCGGTCGCGGCCTCGGTCAGTGGGTAAGTCGGCCCGGGCGCGGAGTGGCTCACGTCAGTTCCGGCCTCAACAGCATGGCCATCGGCGGCCGTCAGGCCGGTAACTGGCTGCCGCGGTCAGGGTGTCCGCGGACTCCAGGAGAACCCGCATCAGCGGCAGAAGCGCGAAGCAGTGTGTCATCGGTGGCGTGTCGTCGGTTTGCGGGGCGGTGCCCGCGGGGCCTCTGGTGTATAGTCCCGCGCTTTCGGACCCGGTTCAAGGCCGCCGGAACAGGCGCACGACCAGCGAGAGAAGACCATGCCTCACTACCGTTCACGCACCACCACCCACGGCCGTAACATGGCCGGCGCCCGCGCCCTGTGGCGCGCCACCGGCATGACCGACGGCGATTTCGACAAGCCCATCATCGCTGTCGCCAACTCGTTCACTCAGTTCGTGCCCGGTCACGTGCACTTGAAGGACCTGGGCCAACTGGTGGCGCGCGAGATCGAGCGGGCCGGCGGCGTCGCCAAGGAATTCAATACCATCGCGGTGGACGACGGGATCGCCATGGGCCATGGCGGCATGCTCTATTCACTGCCGTCGCGCGACATCATCGCCGACTCGGTGGAGTACATGGTCAACGCGCACTGCGCCGACGCGCTGGTGTGCATCTCCAACTGCGACAAGATCACGCCTGGGATGCTGATGGCGGCCTTGCGGCTCAACATCCCGACGGTGTTCGTCTCGGGCGGACCCATGGAGGCGGGTAAGGTGGCCTTGGCCGGCAAGGGTGAGATCAAGCTCGATCTGGTGGATGCCATGGTCGCGGCGGCGGATGCGGCGGAGACTGATGCCGACGTGGCCGCGATCGAGCGTTCGGCTTGCCCCACCTGCGGCTCCTGCTCCGGCATGTTCACCGCCAACTCGATGAACTGTCTGACCGAGGCGCTGGGGTTGAGTCTGCCCGGCAACGGCAGCCTGCTCGCCACCCATGCGGATCGGGAACAGTTGTTCCTGGAGGCCGGACGGCTGATCGTGGAGCTGGCGCGGCGCTGGTACGAGCAGGACGATGCGACGGCCCTGCCGCGCGGCATCGCGACCTTCGCGGCCTTCGAGAACGCCATGAGCCTGGATATCGCTATGGGCGGTTCCACCAACACCGTCCTGCACCTGCTGGCGGCGGCCCACGAGGCCGGGGTGGCCTTCACGATGGCGGAGATGGATGCCCTGAGCCGCCGGGTGCCGAATCTATGCAAGGTCGCGCCGTCCAGCCATCTTTACCATATGGAGGATGTGCACCGTGCCGGCGGGGTCATTGGTATCCTGGGTGAACTGGATCGGGCCGGATTGCTCCATCGGGAGGTGCCGACAGTCCATTCGCGCACTCTGGGCGAGGCGCTGGACGTCTGGGATATCGCCCGCGACTCGGCCTCGGAGACCGCGCGGACCCGCTTCCTGGCCGGCCCCGGCGGCATTCCCACCCAGGTCGCCTTCAGTCAGTCCAGCCGCTGGCCGGACCTGGATCTGGATCGCGCCGCGGGCTGCATTCGTAACCTGGACCACGCCTACTCACGCGACGGCGGGCTTGCCGTCCTGTTCGGTAATCTGGCCGAGCAGGGGTGCATCGTCAAGACCGCCGGGGTCGACGCGGCCAACCTGACCTTCCGCGGGCCGGCGCGCATCTGCGAGAGCCAGGAAGACGCCGTGACGGCCATCCTGACCGGCAAGATCCAGGCAGGCGACCTGGTGCTGATCCGCTACGAGGGTCCCAAAGGCGGTCCGGGGATGCAGGAGATGCTCTATCCCACCAGCTATCTCAAGTCCAAAGGCTTGGGCCAGGCCTGCGCCCTGGTGACCGACGGGCGTTTCTCCGGCGGCACCTCCGGGCTCTCCATCGGGCATGTCTCACCGGAGGCGGCCGAAGGCGGGCTGATCGGGTTGGTGGAGGACGGGGACCTGATCGAGATCGACATCCCCAACCGGCGCATCGAATTGATGGTCGCGCCCGCGGTCATTGAAGCACGCCGCGAGGCGATGACCGCCCGCGGGAAAGACGCCTGGCGGCCGGTCAAGCGGCAGCGTGTGGTCTCAGCCGCACTGCGCGCTTATGCCGCGCTCACCACCAGCGCGGCCCATGGGGCGGTGCGGGATCTGTCCCAACTGGGGTGAGGGGCGCGCTGGTCGGCCGGGCAAGTCCCGGCGGCCATGATCGCCGTTCCGGCCTTGGTCATGGTTCCGGCCGACCGAGACGCCGGCCGGCTGGAGTCCAAGGCTTCAGCCTTGGATCGGCAGGCCAAGGCTGAAGCCTTGGACTCCAAATGACCATCGCTGGCCGGAACGATGATCAAGGTCCCTTAAGTCGGAGGCATGGGCGGGTGGCCGGTTCTATAGTCGCCGGACGTGATAACCGGACGTAGGGGCTGGTTTCAAACCCGCCCCTACACCATAGGGTCTGTCCGGATATCAGGTTGGAAGGCTATATGACCAAGGCCGCCCGTTTTTCCCGTATTTGCGGGCTAGCTGAATAGCCACCGCTGCACCGGACGGGTGTAGCGCGGCATCACGACGTAAACCATTAGGGTCGGCTGGGGTCAGTTCTCGTGGCGCTGGGGTCGGTTCTCGCATTGTAGCCTGCAAGCAGGCGAGAACTGACGCCTATGGCCTTCCGACCCCCAGGGCCTTCATCCTCCCCGAGTCCCTAGAGGCGTTTGCGCTGTGGCAAAAGACGCAGCATCTAGTGGCTGCAAGCCCCCAGTGGCCACAACATCTGGGCACAGCGCAATCGTCCCCCTACGCCGGAGGCCGTTGTGGATTCATTGAAATGCTCCAATGCGAGAACTGACCCCATCCTCCCCTCAATTAAATTTGGCCAGCGGAGAAAATCTAATTGAGCCTGGCCCCTTATCCGAGCAGCAGGTGCCTTTAGGAATCTTCCTCGCCCCGTGATAGTCGACACGGACGATGTTGACACGGTCGTCTTTTCGTATAATACCGGCGCTCGGCCCGGAACTAGAAATCAACTCGCAATTTCCGAAAAAGCCCTCGAAAAGTTTTCGTGCTCAGCGGGGCTCGCCGACCTATGACACCCCAAAAGAAAGTCGCCTCCAATCATCAGATTATAATTAGTATCTGGATGCAGATGATGCAACCAATGATAGCGCATAATATATCTGAAATACCAAGAATTCGCGAAGGGCTTCAGTAGTTGCGGTGCGCTATTTATTGCCTCATCCGGACAAAGGTGTAGTAGCGGATGAATGTGTTGAGACATGAAAGGCATGATAATTAGCGGAATAACCGCGCCGATACTAAATAACCACCCACCTGAAATACACGCAATAATTATAAGCGGGGCAGTCGGCAACATGTAACGAATATGTTCAACGGCGCCTCCTACCCGAAGGCCAAAACTCTGCTGAACGATATGTATCTTTTCCTGGCAAAGCAGCTTATTCGTAAGAGCGATTTCTTCTTCTCGACTTGAAAACTGTTGTATGTAACTGTTTCGATAGGTGGCACGGTGATGAATGACTTCGTGGGAATACCATCTATCACTAATGACCCGACCAAGCGGGCCTAAAAATCTACACCAACCACGAAGTTTCTTTGGTGCATGACCTCCAAATCTATGATAGACGGACTCGCATACCGTCACTACGAAATATCCTATGAACAAGCCTGCCAGTACTTGTGCTACGCCATTCATGTTGAGTACCAGGTTTACCCATACTGCTCCGGCATAGGGGCTACGGTTTCCTAGAGCCCTGCCCCAGACCCGGACGAGTTAATAGGGGGAGTTAATCGGGGTATGTTCCCGATTAGCATCGGAATGCTACTTTTTGAGACCTGACCCCATCCTGCTCTAGACGTCGAGCACATGAACACAGCCGCAACCATCGAGCGAACCGCTCGGACGGATGCTCTGAGCGATCCGTTCCGCGTGCTTCTGGTGCCGATACAGGGGTTGCGCCTCCCAGATCGGCAGGCCGTTCACGACTTCCAGACGAATTCCGAACTGCTCCGCGCGAAAAATTGGATTGGGATTCCCATCGCTTCTCCAAATATCGCTGACTCGCGCTCGCGCCGCCCGTTGGACACGCTTTCTTGATTTCTTCCCAAGTCAGTATACTGTCACCACCGGGCTCGTGGGGCAACGAGCCTGGGGCGCCGAGTGTGGTCAGAACTGATGGGGACGGGCCTTTCGGCAAGATGGGCATCGCTCTCGCTCTGTCCATCCTAAGTGCATCTGCGACCACACCACTTTAGATCGCACCCGGGGCGCCCGCCCCAGTACCTTGCAACCTGCTGTTTTACAGAGCATCAGGCATCAATCGGGCGGGTCTTGCCTTTCGCCTGACACGAGGCAAGAGGCAAGACCTGACTCCGTCTCCCCTTTCTAATGGTGGGCTATCAGACGCTCATACTCGGTATGGTGACCGATCCAGAACCAAACAATATCCTCGCCATCTGCGATGGCGACAGCGCGATAGTGAATTCCGACGCGAACTGACCAAAACCTTCCGACTTTCTTAAAATGGAGAGATGGGTGGTATAGATCACATTTAAGAACCTCGAAGTACTCGTCGGCAAGCCGCTAAATAGTTGTAGGAAGCAAAGCATAAAATTTCCAGAATTTTCGGATTGGTGCGATGTCTCATAGGTCAGTACACCGTCCCTCCCGAAGATCTTGCAACGCTTCTTCAGCGAGCATGTCGAGACGTCCTGCAGAAACATCGGCTTCCAATTGTCGGTCCCAAGCGTCAGCGTCGAATTCCTGAAACCAATCGCGAAAAGCAGAAAGGTCTTGACGCGAGAGCTTTGCCACAGCGATTTCGATCTCAGCAATATCTGTCATTGAGGTTTACCTCTTAATGTGTTGAGCTATGCTGCACGAGCCAGATACTCTAGCCCATCGTCTTAGGCTCTTTTCCATTTTTGCGTTCATCTGAACGCCACAATAGCTAGGCTATTGCGTTTCATAATTGCGCCTAATCCCTGTCCCGCTTTTTCGGAGAAAACGTGGTCTGTCCCCTATTACGCTACCCTATTACGCTATTACGCTAGTCCCCTATTACGCTTCTATTACGCTCGCCCTATTACGCTCCCTATTACGCTCCCTATTACGCTCCCTAGACGCCGCCGAACGCAATTCTAAAAATGCCAGCCAAATCCGTAGTAGATGACGTGACGTAGGTTGCGCCGAGAGATGTTGCCTGTTCTCGATATTCTTGGTAACCCCTGGCGCTGGTGAAAACGACAAATGGCACATCTGCGTCCGAATTGCGAATAAGCTTAAGGAGATCCATGCCCGCGCGGGGATTGAAACCACCCGCTTCGTTGCGCCCCATGTCGGACACGACGAGAGCGTATCGGCCCTTGCGAAACCTGTCGATTCCTTCGCTCGTTGAAAGTGCCGTGTCGACGCTTACTCCTGCTTGAGCCAACTGCTCCATGAGATAACTATTATTTTTCGGAGCATCATCGACCCAGAGAACCGCGCGCGGGCGAACAGCTTCGGCCATGCCTGCCCGAACGGCATCAGTAGTGCCTTGTGCACCTGGAGAGCCCAAATCTAGCTTATTCTTTAGATCAATGATCTGCGCTTGAATGTCAGAGATTAGTTGTTGCTGTTGTTCGTTGGCTTCATCCATGCTTAGTTCTTGGCCGCCGACCTTAATGGTGAATTTGCGTCGCTTTGCCGAAGCGATAAGATCGATGACTGCTGGACGTAAGAAAAAGATAACAGCCCCGGCTATAATCGGCCAGAGTAATGAGGCTAGAGCGGAGATCAGGGTGGCGAAGTCTTTCATGTGATCTGATTGATTAGCCCAACGTACATTTAGGCGGACGAACTACCCCATAACTCGTCGCCTCTCTAGGATTGGATCAGTGTTTTTCCGGGTTGTCAAGCCCTTGCGCGCAGTTCCTCGCTGCACCGTTCGTGCGTGATGAGGCGATTTTGCCTCATGTTTTTCTTCATCTGTGAACATCTGTGACATCTGTGGATGAAATCCGGGCGGTCACTTAGCCAAAACGGCGATCCTGAAAGACCGTCCTCACAACGACCCCCAACTACTCTTCCGCCGCCCCAACCGCAGATGGGGCAGCAGCAGCCCGAGCAGGATGCCGCCGATCAGCACCCCGGCGCCGATCAGGAACCAGCGCTGGTTGGTCTGGTTCTTGAGATCGCGGTTCTCTTGTTCCAGGTCGGCACGGGCGCGGGTGAGGTTGGCGACTTGGAGGCGCAGGCGCTCCCGATCGGTGGTGATGTCCATGACGTTGGCGGAGGCGTGGCGGATGGTCGCCAATTGCTGTTCCAGTAACTGCTTTTCCCGCTCCAGCGTCTGATAGCCGGATTGCAGAGCGCCATGTTCGTTCTGGACCTTGGCAAGCCGGGCGGCGAGTGCGTCCGGCTCCTGCTGCAGTTCGGCCAGGCGGGTCTCCAGTTCCGCCAGGCGGCTGCGCGCGGCGGGTTCGCTCTGCAGTTGCGCCTCGGGCACGAAACCCACGGCGCCGTCCGCGGTGCGGACCCGTGCGTACTTGGTGGTCCGGTTGACGTCCAGCACCTCGACGCGGGTGCCGCTCGGCAGCATCTTCAGGATCTTGAAGCGGGTGCTCTCGCCGGCGCGTAGCGTGCTTTCAATCTGGTCCGTGACATAACGGGTCTCCGCCTGGGCCAGGGGCGGGGTCAAGAGTGCGGCGCACAGGCACAGCACGAACAACGCGGGTGGTCTCACTAGGCGTCCTCGGTGCACGGGCGATGTTGAATTCGCGGTTCGATCCGGTTCGACCCGGTTTGACTCAGTGCCCCGGCACGAGCAGGAACTCCAGCAGGGCCTTCTGCACGTGCAGCCGGTTTTCGGCCTCGTCCCAGACCACGGACTGGGGGCCGTCGATGACCGAGGCGGCGACTTCTTCACCCCGGTGGGCGGGCAGACAGTGCATGAAGAGCGCGTCCGGCGCCGCGGCCGCCATGACCGCGTCGGTGACCTGGAAGGGTGAGAACAGGTCCAGGCGGTTCTCCAGTTCGCCCTCCTGATGCATGCTGGCCCAGACGTCGGTGGCGATCAGGTCGGCACCGCGGGCGGCCTCCAGCGGGTCGTGCACCACCGTGAAGCGGTCGGCGCCCGCGCTCAGCAACTGTGCATCCGGTTCGAAACCCGCGGGGCAGCCGATGCGCAAGGAGAAATCCAAGAGCCGCGCCGCTTCCATGTACGACTGGCACATGTTGTTGCCGTCGCCGATCCAGGTTACCTGGCGCCCGCGGATATCGCCGCGGTGCTCGAAGTAGGTCTGCATGTCGGCGAGCAATTGGCAGGGGTGCAGGCGGTTAGTCAGGCCGTTGATGACCGGCACCACGGAATGAGCCGCAAAACACTCGACTGTTTCCTGGTCGAAGGTGCGGATCATGACCACATCGACCATCCGTGAGATGACGCGCGCGGCATCCTCGATGGGCTCGCCGCGGCCGAGTTGGGTGTCGCGCGGCGAGAGGAAGATGGCATGGCCGCCGAATTGCGCCATTCCCGCCTCGAACGAGACGCGGGTGCGGGTCGATGATTTTTCAAAGATCATCGCGAGCGTGCGGTCTCGCAGCGGGCGATAGTCCTCGCCACGGCGCCGCATGGCCTTCAATTCGGTACCGCGGGCGAGCAGGGTGCGCGCTTCCTCGGGGCTCAAGTCGAACAGGGACAGAAGGTGCCGACAGGCGGTCGGGGTAGCTGGCATCGGTGATCCATTCTCCGCATGGGATCGGGTGTGCGCCATGGGTGCGCGACACCGGTTCGAGCCCCTAGTGGGCCCCAAGAAAGCGTTTGATCAGGGCGCTCAAGCCCGCAACCAAGTGGTCGACCTCCGGCGCCTCGATAATCAAAGGAGGCAGGAGTCGGACCACCCGTTCCGCGGTGACGTTGATCAGCAGGCCCTCTTCCAGGGCCAGACCGACCAATGCGCTGCAGGGCCGGTCGAGTTCGATTCCGAGCATCAGCCCGCGTCCGCGCAGGGCGACGACGCCCTGGGTCCCGGCCAGTGCCTCGCGCAATGCGTTGAGCAGTGATGCGCCGCGCGTGGCGGCATGGGCCACCAGATCCGCGGCGGCGATGGTCTCCAGGACCGCCCGGGCGGCCCGGCAGGCCAGCGGGTTACCGCCGAAGGTGGAGCCGTGGGAACCGGGCGCGAAGACCTCGGCCGCCGCGCCGCGGGCGACACAGGCGCCGATCGGCACGCCGTTGCCGAGGCCTTTGGCCAGGGTGATGACGTCCGGGATGATGCCGGTGTGCTGGAAGCCGAACATCCGGCCGGTGCGGCCGATCCCGGTCTGGATCTCGTCGCAGATCAGGAGCCAGCCCTCGCGGTCACAGATGGCGCGCAGGCCCGGCAGATAACCGTCCGCGGGGATGTTGATGCCGCCCTCGCCCTGGATCGGTTCCACCAGGATGGCGACGATGTTCTTGCGGTTGGCGGCGGCGGTTTCCACTGCCGCCAGGTCGTTGTACGGCACGCGCACGAACCCTTGCACCAGCGGTTCGAAGCCGGCCTGCACCTTGCGGTTGCCGGTGGCGCTGAGCGTTGCCAGGGTGCGGCCGTGGAAGCTGTTCTCCATCACCAGGATGGCTGGATTCTCGATGCCGTGGTGATGGGCATGCAGGCGCGCCAACTTGATTGCCGCCTCGTTGGCCTCGGCACCGGAGTTGCCGAAGAACACCCGATCCATCCCGGACAAGGCGGTGAGCATTGCGCCCAGGCGCTCCTGCTCCGCGATGCGATAAATGTTGGAGGTGTGGACCAGGCGCGCGGCCTGCTCGCACAAGGCGTCGCGCACCGCCGGATGGGCGTGCCCGAGTCCGCACACGGCGACGCCGGCCAAGGCGTCAAGGTAACGCTTACCGTTCTCATCCCATAGCCAGACGCCGGCGCCGTGATCGAAGGTCACCGGCAGGCGTTGGTAGGTCATCATCAAGGGTT
>Ga0247835_1001898_pt1 | contig 24027 bp, 36 predicted proteins | sample LaCtaG_3_FD_189912 | JGI IMG/M metagenome (GOLD analysis project Ga0247835, IMG submission 189912) | Freshwater microbial communities from meromictic Lake La Cruz, Castile-La Mancha, Spain - LaCruzMarch2015_13.5m | ecosystem: Environmental > Aquatic > Freshwater > Lake | place: Spain: Castile-La... | reverse complement strand
GCCGCGAGGACTGGGTGAGGCGTGCCGCCGCCGACGAGACCGTCCTGAACGCTCTCCGCGCATTGCCGCAGAACATCCCCGGAACGTCGCCTGTTCACTCCGTCCGGATTACGGCGGAGGATCCGACTATCATCTGCAAAGAGTTGGCGCAGATCCGGAGCCGCGTAAGCGCTTCGGACAGGTTCAACCCGCACACCGCCCGCAGCAACGGCATCGCGTTCGCCAACGAGTACAGGCGGAACCGGGACCGAATCTTCCCGCTGATCCAGAACACGAACACCATTTCGACCGAACTGAAGCGTCAGGTGATTTTTCAGGAGGCTATTGAAGCCTTCGCCATCGCGCTCCTGCCGCTGAACGCGTTCTCGACTGTGCTTGGCGGTGTGACTCTCGAAGGCACCAACAAGGTCAATGTGCCTTTCATCGACTTGGTTGGCGTTGCCAGCGTGGCCTTCAACGGCACGTATGCGATGGCTGACACCGCGACCGCATCGCGCGAGGTCAACATTGACCAGCGTCTGGTTCAGGCGTTCTCCTACACGTCCGACGAGCTTCGCCGACAGCCCGCCCTCAACATCCTGACCCACATCAAGAAGCGCGTGGAACGCCTCGGTTACGACGTGGTCCAGTCCGTCCTTGGCAAAGTTACCGCCGCGAACTTTGGGGCTGCATCCTTCACCGGTGCCGCCGCTGGGTTTGACTCTGACGACATCGCCGACTTGGCTGGCGTGTGCTCCACGGCCAACTGGGGAAACATGCGCTCGCTGATCCTGAGCGTCACCTACCACACCGCGCTCCTGAAGGACACGAGCATCAAGTCTGCGCTGGCCTACGGCGGCGTCGAGGGGGTGCGCGATGGTCGCCCTCCTCGGGTCAACGGATTCGACATCTACGAGGCTAACTTCGTTCCCGCCAACGGCGAGAACCTTGTCGGCATGGCCGCAAACCCGGCGGGCCTACTGTTCGCCAACGCGCCGATCACCCCGACGCCTGAGGTGCTCCAGAACCTGAGCCAGTACGAGGCGATTGTGGATCCCGCGACCGGGGCCACCTTTGAATTCCGTCGCTGGGGTTCTCCGGACAACGACAGCACAAGGCAGGTTATTGAGTGCAACTTCGGAAGCGCCAAGGGCAACGAGGCTGCAATCAAGCGACTTGTCTCCGCCTGATCCTGAACTTCCAAGAAAGGAACCAAGACCATGAAGAAGACCTTCAACCAAATCCTCGCAATCCTCGCCCTTGCGTGCCTGCTGCTTCCCGCGCAGGCGCAGCGGTGGGTTTCCGGCACGTCGACCGACATCGGCGCGACGAACACATACTACATCGCCCCGGCGGGCCGCGCAGGCCAGCCGGTGGTGTTGTACTTCTCCGCGACCTCCGACAAGGCCGCGAGCACCATCAAGGGGTACACCGCCGCCGCGGGAATCCCAGTCACTGCCACCGCCCCCTCTGATCAGACCGTTGTCACCCACGCGTCAGGCGCGTCAGCATTCGCCGCAAATAACATCGTGATTGTTCGATCAGTGGCGAACAACACCTACCAGCGGTGCGTGGTTGCCAGCGACACCGCCACCAGCGTGACGTTCAACGAGAACTTGAACTTCGCGCTCGCCGCCGGGGATCAGCTCTATATCGCAACCGTAAACGCACAGATCCCGGTGGCTGCCGCAACCGTCTCGGTTATTTCCGAGACTTTTGTCGGCTCCGAAGGGCGCCCGCTCCTGATCGACCTAGATGGCACAAGCGCCTCGCAGATCAACACGATCACCGTTGAGTACAAGGCCGCGCGATAACCGCCAGCGGGCTCGGTGGCTGACCCCGCAATAAACCCCGTGCGCCGAGGCGCGGGGATTTCCAGAAAGGAACCATGAGGACCGCAATCACAGTCGCAGTGCAGCACGACCAGAGCGTGCTTTTCCTGTCCGACACCACCGTCCCGATCGAGGAGCAGAAGGCGCAGGTCAAGAAGCTGAAGAGCCTCCGCGAACATCCGGAGTACTCCGAGGTGCAGCTTTGGGAGTCCGGCTCCGGGATCACGTCCCGCGTCAAGTTCCAGAATCCAAAGGAAGCCGCGTCTCCCACGCCTCCGGCCGACACGAAGGACGAGGATGCGAAGACGCCTCCCACGCCTCCGGCCGACACGAAGCGCAAGAAGTAGTCCATGCCAACCCCCGCCCAACTCGCGCTCCGAAAAGGGTTCTCCGTGCTTTCCACGGCGCTCCCGGGCGGGCTCTTTTACGACGACCTGCCCGTCCAGGGCACGGTCGATTTCGTTGCTCTCGACGACTCGTCCGATGGGGCCAAGACCACGCGACTGAAGGAACGCAAAGCCGCCATGGTGCGCGTGCTGGCGTCCGTTGCTCCAGAGTCCGGGAAAGCGTTCACAGACGCGGACGGCCTGACGTTCCGGATCCGGACCACCCGCCGAGCCGGAGATTGGATCGACTGCGAATGCGAGGTGTCTGGATGAGCACGCACAACACGGTTGAGTCATTCAACGCCGCACTCCGTGAGTACGCACAGGTCTACGGCCGCGACACCCGCACCGCGGTCGCCTCCCGCGCCGCCCGGTTCTCGTTCCACCTGTCCAAGCGAATGAAGTCCCGCAGCCCAGGAAAAGGCACCGTCCGCGCAGAGGGCGAGGCGCGGTTGAAGGCTGGCAAAGGAATCCGCATCCGCGCCCGCGCCATCCGCTACGCTCGGGAGCGCACCGTTGCCACGCAGACCGACGTCCGGAGCCGCCGCGCTGGCGCGTTCATGGAGACCAACCGGAAGGGCGCGCTCAAGAAAGAGGGCCGCACGTTCCAGCAGATCGCCGTGGCCCGCGAACTCAACATCCGCGAGTCCGGCCGGGGCATCCTCGCCCGCGGCACGTCGTTCCCTGGGTTGTCGCAAAAGTTCAAGGCTGACCAGTTCGGCGAGCGTCCCGTGAACCGGCTGAACCGCTACGGCCGCCGCCTCGCCCGATCGACCTACTCCGGAACCAAGGACGGGGCAGCCGTGACGTTCGCGTGGGGCGATGACGAGGCATCCCAGAAACTCGCCTCTGCCCTGACCAGTGGTAAGATTTCACCCGAGATTGACAAGGCGTTGAAGCTGACACGGGACGACATGCTTGAATACATCGCCCGGAAGCGGAAAGGCGGTGCCAAGTGATTTCCCTGCACGAAGTCCAGCAGGACGCCGTCGACATCCTGTCCGCGCTGTCCGCGTTCACGACCGCGCCCGCGGTGCCTGTGCTCTTCGACGACGGGCTGAAGGATGAGGCAGTCGAGTCCGCGTTGAACGGCGTCGGCGCGTGCGTGCTGGTGTCCCCGGTGATCACGGGAAGGCGCACCAGCGCGGCCGGCCGACTGACCGTCATGGAGTGCGAGTTCGTCGTTCAGGTTATGCTTAACCCGGTTCAGAACGCGGAGACCGGAGGAGCGGACAGGAACATCCTAGAACTCGTGGAGGCAATCGTGACCGGGCTGACCGCCAGCGACCCGGGACCCGGTGAGCAGCGTTACACCGTGCCGGCAAATTTCTTGAACCTGAGCGTCGATGAGGACGGGGTGTTCTCCTACCACGTCCAGATCGCCAAACCCTGCACCATTCCATGACCACCACTGAAGCAGCAGCAGCAGCGACCGGCATCGCCCTCGGAATCGGCGGGCTCGCCAAAACTTGGCGAAGGTTCCCGGACTACATGATCCCGACACTCGTGGCCGGAATTGGAGCGGCGACCGTGCCCGCTCTCGCTGGATGGGAACCGCACAACGTGGTTGCTGGGATCCAAGCGGGCCTTGCTGCCACCGGGTTGAACCAAGCATTTCGCCAGTTTTCAAACCGCACCGGAAACACAACCGTAATCCCAAAACCGTGAAACTATCCCAAATCATCCAGAGGCTTGCCGCAGCTTTCGTCTTCTGCCTGTTCACGCTCTCACTGTCCGCGCCATTTCTGCTCATTGGCTGCAAAGCCCCAGCGAGCATTGCCCGCGCGTCGCACACATCCATCAAGGCGTCCGACGCCGCAGTCGAGGGCGCAATCCGAGCGTGGAGCGTTTCGTTCGCTGACCGAGACGCGAAGAACGACGCGACCCGCGCCGCAGACCCCGGCGGGTACCTCGACCGCCGATATGAGATGACCAAAGAGTACGGACGCGTGGTTGACCTGCACGGCCGCTACTCCGACGCCGTCCGCGCAACCGTCGAAGCGTGGATTGCCACGAAGCAGGCCGGGCTTAACGCGCCCGTTGAGCCCATTGCCACCGCAGAGGTGGACGACCTTCGCAGACAACTCCAAGCCATCGCCAAATGAGCAATACCACCGAAGCCATCAAGACTGGGGTCGGCATCGCTGCCAGCATCGCCTCCGTCGCAATTCCAGGAGCCGCCGTCCCGATCCAGATCGGACGCGCCGCAGCGATTAGCCTCATCGAGGCTTACGACGCCCTCATGGAAGCCCGCCCCGCTGACGTCACCATCGGGGAGTGGCGCGAACTTCTCCGCTCTCCCATTCACCAGCCGGGATTTGTTGACACCGTCGTGAACGAGGCCCGCAACAACCGCAGCACCAACTCCTGATTTTATGGCACTTAGTTCCCGCAATCGCGTCATCAGCACCCACCTCTCGTTTTTCCGCGAGGGCGTGGCCTACACATCCCCGTCAGCTGGAACATGCGGCCGCGAGGCGAAGCCTGGGGCCGCGGACTTGGGATGGATCAGCCTCGGCAATCCGCCTGAGTTCTCGGTCACCAAGGACAAGACGGAGATCGAAATCATGAAGGGCATCCCGGGTCGCCGGGTGCGCTACGACATGATCCACACGGAGGAAAAGCTGGACCTATCGTTCACCATTGAAGAGGTGCGCGCCGAGATGGTGGAGCTTCTCTTCGGTTCGCTGGCGCTGACTTCATCCTCGACGCAGTTCAATCCGCTCGAAGGAAGCGAGAAGCGCGCATGGTTGAAGGTTCAGCAGTACGACCAGAGCAACACGCTGATCAACACCGTTGACCTGTGGGTGATCCTGTCCATTGACGGCGAGGTGGCGTCGAACAACCAGTTGGCCACGTTCCCGGTTATGGCCAAGACGCTCCACAGCACGCTCAACACCGGCACCCTGTAACCTATGGCCGATCCTATCACGCCCGGGCTGGCGACGGCGTTTTCAAACACCGGGCCAGCCGCAATCACGCCGGCAGGCGCGACCGCGTTCGACAACACGGCGCCAGCGACGATTACACCAGGGCTTGGAACCGTGTTCTCGAACACTGGGCCGACCCATATTGATTTTGACGCAGCCGCTCCAAACCCACCGACGCCACCAGCATCCCAACCCGACAACCAAGGTGCCGAAGCCGTGACCCTGAACCGCCTCCTTCAGATACCCGCGGAAATCGGATGGCCGTCCACGTTCCCGCTCGGGATCGAAAAATTCTCGAACGGGTACAAGACAACGGTCAACCCTCGCAGCCTTGTCAACGCGGCAATCTGGACCGGGCCGGTGTACCACGTCGACGTCCTGAACGGGAACAACAGCAACAGCGGGCTGGGATCGTTCGAGGGTGATTTCAGTCTCGCCGTCCGCGACATAAATGCCGCAATCACATTGGGTAACGCCACGTCCGCGCCCTATCGGGTGCTGATTCGAGGTGGAACCAATCGCGTCTACCGGGACACCCACAGCATCAATGGCCGCGCCAGCGGATGGCCAACGCCTCCAACTGGCGCACTAGTGGAACCCACGCAGCACTGCGCGTTCATTGGGTACGGTGGCCGTGTTGACCACCGCGCCTCAAAGAGCGTCGCCTCATTTCCGACGACCAAGGATGGAACGTACACCAACTGTTACGTGGTCAGCAACTGCGAGGCCACGCGTCGGGTAATGGACCTCTTGGACCTGACGGCGCTCGGAGTTCCGGAGGAGCTGACCCGCCTCACATCGGAAATCGCAACCTGCGACACGACGCCGAACTCCTTTTTCCAGTCCGGATCCACGCTCTACCTGCACCGCGCTGACGGGGTTGCGCCGACCTACGCGAACACTGGGATCTACTGCAACACCTACACCGCCGCGTTCCTGTCCTGCACGACGGACCTCTATTTCGAGGGCATCGATTTCAGCGGCGGCAACTCTGGTGCGCTCTACATCGACCCCGCGTCAACCCGCAACGTGGTCGCTGTGGATTGCATGTTCAAGTACGCGGGCACGCTGGAATCTGCACTTGACGGGCTTCGGATCCGCCGCGTCACCGGCCGGGTCTTCATCAAGGATTGCGAGGCCATCGCCAACGTGAAGGACGGGTTCAACTTCCACGCGGACGGCTCATCTGGAATGTTCGTGGTGACTGATGGGTGCGCGGGCTACGACAACGGCAAATTCACGAGCACCAGCAACAACGACCTGACCTATCACGACAACGTTGTCGGCATCGACGTTGGCGGCGTCTACGGGCCAACGAAAACCGGGGCAAACATTCACATCATTGAGACATCGAAGCTCTGGTGCCTTGGGACCCGCGGAACCCGAACGGTTTTGGGCGGATCCGGAAACGCGGTGTTCAAGGCATCGAACACGGCGGAACTTTACCTCCAAGAGACGTTCGCAACCTGCGAGGCGGCCAACCAAATCGCCCTGCACGCCCAGGGGACCGCCGCCTTGATTGCAACGCTCAACCACACGACGACGCTCGGAACAAACTTGCAGGAATCCGGGACGACAATCGAAATCTGGGAACGCGAAGCCACCGCTTGATATGCCACCAAAATCAATCGACGAATCGACGCGGGTAAACCTGTCTCTGAAACTCCTGTGGGCAATCCTTGCTGGGGTTGCGGCTGGTGCGTTTCTCGCGGCCGGGGTGTACTTCCAAGGGGCGTCAACTGCGCAGAACGTTCTAATCATCGACTCCCGAATCAAAGTCGTCGTCGACCGGCTGGAGGATCATGAGCGTCGACTGATTCGCTTGGAAGCAAAGGCGGGCATCGCGAAGTCGAACCAAACCGCGGAAGGGTGGGGTGAGAAATGAGCAAGAACCTGACACCGCTGACGAACGCGGAGCAGGATGAAAAGTGCCACCTTGAGGCGCACCCATGCTGTGGGATCACGCTGACCGAATCGCAATCCACGCGCCTTGATGCGCTGGCGAAACGGGCGAAGATTCCAAAGCCTTTGCCGCCGGGAACTCTTCACCCATCCGTCAGAATCCCCAAGATGACCGAGATGCTGGCAAACGACCCTGGAGTCCCTGGCGCTCCCGTCGCGTGACCTGTGGCACAGATCCACAACCTTGAAATCGACGCCGGGTCGACGTTCCAGACGCAGGTGCTCTACACCGACGCCGACGACGTCGCCATCAATCTCACGGGCTACAGCGCCCGCATGCACATCCGCGAAACTGTGAACAACTCCACATCTCCCATGGAATCCAAATATCCACGCACCATCACCGTCACCTTCGAGGCTGAGGACGGGAAAAACCCGATGCCTCCCGAGAACGTCGAACTCCGGGAAATCCCGGTGAGGCGGTACACGAAAGTAACATCCTGCATCCTGCCGGAGCAGACGTTTATCGAGGCCGTGCTGCTGAAGCCCAAGGGCTGGGCTGAGACGTTGACCCCTGAGTCATTCGCCGAGGTCGCAACCGGGTTGAAGGAGGCCAATGCCCGTTTTTTCGACTACTGTGCCCGCAGCCTCAAGACCGCGGAGGAAATCGGCGTCAAACCAAAGGTGTAAGCCTCCCGCAGTACGTCTGCCAGTGCGCGGTGGAACTTGGAATGACCGCACGCGAGGCAGAAAACCATACGCTGACGGAACTGGAATGGATGCTGGAACACAAACGCCGGAAGGAGGCGCGGGACCAATCGGCCGCGCTCGCCCTGATGGCAACCGCGTTCTCCGCCGTCATGAGCAAAAAGGGCGGAGCCGGGTTCCAAAAACTCGCCAACCAACTGAAGAAGGCCGCCAATGACTGAAACGCTCAACATCCGTATTGCCCTCCTCGGGCTGAACGAGGTCTCTAAGGGCATCAACGGCATCGGAGACCGCATGCGCTCGGTCGTGGCTGGACTGTCCGCAATCGGCGCCGCGGTGGCCGGGTCCGCCATCGTCCGAGAGTTTGCCGCCATCAATGGCGAGATCGCGAAGACCGCGACGGAGGCCGAGAAGTTCGGCGTCAGCACGGAGTTCCTGTCTTCGTTCCAGTACGCGCTCCGCGCCACCGGGGTCGAGCAGTCGAAGCTGCCAGAAGCCATGAAGGGCTACGTCGAGAAGGCGCAGAGTCAGGGTCGAGTCATCGGGGACCTGTCCGCCGAACTTATGCGCCAGGCGGACATCTTCTCCCGCATGCCGGACGGGCCGCAGAAGACGGCCATGGCCATGAACCTGTTCGGCGAGGCTGGCATTGCCTTGATTCCGGTCCTGAACAAGGGCGAGGACGGGTTGCGCGAGTTGACCGACGAGGCGCGCCGGTTCGGCATCGTGGTGGATGGGGATGCGGCGAAGGCTGCGAAGGATCTTCGCTTGGACATGGAGCGCTTGGGCGCAATGGCAAAGGGGCTCAAGTTCGAGTTGGTTCAAGGAGTCACCCCGGCGATCACCGAGTTTTCAAAGGTCATGCTGGCCGCGTTGACGGCAAACGCTGACGGGAAAGGAATTTCTGGTGGGTGGGACATACTGCGGGACGCTGTTCGCACAACGACTGAATCCATTGCTGAGTTCTGGATCGTGATGACACAGGCTGGAGGAGCGTTCTACGGGACATTGTGGGAGACGTTGGACCCGGTGAAGGCGATGGACGAAGCGTGGAAGGATGGGGTCAATGCCATCGCGGCATACAAGCAGCGGCTGGAGGAATTGCGAAGGCCTGCGGAGGACGTAAACAAGAACCTCACGGAGACAGCCGCCGCTGTCGGGGCCATCAATTACCAATCCCGAAACCAAGCCATCCAGCGCACGCTGGCGGAAGTAGGCGTCATCGATGGCCAGAGCGCCGCCTCCAGAATGTCTGACGCTCAACAGCGCCAAGAGCAGCGGAACCGACTCCTTCAGCGCGAAGCTATACTGAAGCGCGAGATCGCAATAATTGACTCCGTTAAGCTCGACGAGAGCGCATTCGAAAACGCTCAAGGCGAGATCGTCCAGAACGAGCAGGCTGTGGCGCAATTGGAGAAGCGGGTTTCGTTGATGCGTGAACAGGCGACAGTCCAGGCGGAGTTGAACCAGCTTGGGGCATCCGAAACGACAATGGTCTGGAGCCAGACCATGCTCGACCTTCAAAACCAGTGGGGAAGCTGGGCGGCGCAGATTGCCGCCACGTTCTCGAACGTCTTCAACACCGGAATTTCCTCCATCTCCTCAAACCTGACGGGGGTCATCATGCGCACGCAGTCCTGGGGACAGGCGTTGGCGAACATCGGGACCACGATTCTCTCGACCGTCATCAATGCCATCATCGAGATGGGCGTGCGGTGGGTGGCCACGCAAATCCTGATGGCGACGGCAGGCAAGGCCATCCAAGCCGCGTCCGTGTCCGCCATGATCCCGATTGCCGCCGCGCAGGCCGCCGTCTGGGCGTCGCCCGCAACGCTGGCCACGATTGCCAGCTATGGCGGAGCCGCCGCCGCTTCCCCGGGCTTCATCGCCGCCGCGCAGGGCATCGTCCTGGGGAAGGCGTTGTCCGGGTTTGCCGAGGGCGGATACACCGGCAACCTCGGGACCTCGACCCCGGCCGGCATCGTCCACGGGCGGGAGTTCGTCATGTCGGCGCCGGCAACGGCATCGATTGGCGTAGACGCCCTTGAAGCGATGAACACGACCGGAGCCGTTCCGCAATCGGCAGGAGGGCGCGAGCAGCGCATCGTCATCGTCAGCGACGAGCGCACCGCCCGAGACCTTGAACAGGATCCGGAGTTCGAGACCGTCGTGGTGAACCTCATGAAGCGGAACTGGAGGTCTGGAACGTGACAACGGTCACCCTCGACAGCGAAAGCCGGCAGGCGTGCCTGTGGGTCCCGGACGGCCGCGGCATGACGCTGCGAGCATCCGTGGAGACCGACAAGGAGCGCGGGCTCACGGGCCGCGAGACCCGGAGGGCACTGTCGTCCACACTGCGCCTTGGACTGGAGTACACCGTCACCATCAGCACGGCACTCTACGCCGCGCAGCGCGAGACCTCGCACACGTCCAGCGGGGAGTTGCCTGTGCAGGTTCCACTCTGGCCCGCAGGGTTTGGCGCTGGGGAATCCGCGACGCTGGAAACCAAGCACTGGGTAACCGGCACTCAAGGCGAGGCTGGGGCTCTGTCGTCTGGCACATGGGCGACGTCCACCCCGACGCCGACCGGGTCACAAGTTTCCGTCCCAACCATGCGCGGGTACCTGACGCAACCCGTGGACTGGGACCTCTTGGACCCGCGATGGGTTCGCGGGCAGGTTCGATTCGATGAGGCCGGGCCAGCCGACGAGGCGGTCACGATTCCGAGCGAAACGTGGACCCCGGGACCAACCGTTGCAGGGGTCACCACCTACGTCTTCCCGCTCGAACTGTTGGACTTCAAGGCCACTGACCCTGGGGCCAACTCCGTCACCGTCGAGTTCAGCCAACGGATCGGGTTCGGCCGCGACGTTGCCCGCCACGTTTACCCGCAGCTCGCCGTCCGCAACCCGCAGCACACGCTCACGCTGAACGGTCCTACCGCGCTCTCGAAGCTGCTCCGGTGGTTCTCTGACCACACCGGGAGCGTGAAACCGTTCTGGATCCCGGTCTGGACGGAGGAAATGCGGCTCGCCTCGAACACGTCGAGCGGGTCCGCGAACGTCACCTTGAACAATGCCACCGCGCTCGGGTCCTACCGTCGCGTGGCGTTCCTTCTGACGGACGGGTCAATCATCACGCGCAACGTCCTGTCGATTGCAGGCAACGTCCTGACGCTGGATTCATCCCCGGGCACGCTCGCCGCCGCGTCCACCGCCATCATCACGCTGGCTTTGGTCAGGTTCGCCGCCGACACGATCACCATCCGCGCCGACAAGCTCCCGGTCATGACGACCACGGTTGGCCTTGTAGAAATCCGAGAGGAGGTTAGCACGCCAAGCGGGGAGACGGCGGGGACCACGATTGGAGTCCTCGATCCAGTGGTGTACCTGTACGAGTTCACGGCCGGGGCTGAGTCGTGGACGTTCACCAGTCACGACGCCGACCTTGGAACCTCCCCGACGTGGACAGCTAAGCAAATTGAGCACGGTGACATCACACAGAGCACGGCAATCGACAAGACCAGCGTGAGCCTCAAGACAGGCATCTGGACAGACAACCCACTGCTCCGGTCCGTTGCAGGCACGCTCTGGGAGCGGATGACGCTGACGATCTATGAGGCGGACCCGACCGACATCGCCGGCAAGGAAGCGATCTTCACAGGGCACGTTCGCGGGGTGAAGCGCAGGAGCGGATCCTTGCAGGCAACGATTGACGGAGCCGCCGCCGTTTTTGACCGAGTCATCCCTCGGACCCTGATGCAGACCCGCGACAACTGGGCGCTCGGGGAGGATGGTAACGGGTTGGACGTGGCTGATTGGACGTTCACGGGCACCGCAACCTCACAGACCAACGAGGTGGTGACGCTGGACACGCTGGCATGGCCCGGGGGCGCGCTGCCGACGCTCGCCGCGAATTACTTCGCCCTCGGGTACGCTGTCCGGCCTGCCCCGAACTACGCCCGGATCCCAATCATTTCCTCGACCGCGGAATCTGGCGGGAGCCTGACGGTCACGCTGGCCTACGCGCCATCCCCGGCTGTCACGACGTCGGAGGTTCTGTGGCAACTCATCCCGGGTTACGACGGGACCATCGAGACCGCCGAGGACAAGTTCGCGAACGGCGACAACTTCGGCGGGTTCCCGTTCGTCCCGATTGCCGCGCCGAACTTGATCGCGGTCAAACGCAACAGCGGAAACGCAGGCAAGAAATGAAATCAAGCCTTGTAGACATAGGCGGCACCGACCCGCACCAACGGGTCATCTGGCATTGCCCCGGGTGCCGAGAGTACCACGGCGTTCCAATCCCTCCGCACAGGCAGGCGTGGCAATGGAACAAGAGCCTGGAAAAGCCAACCCTGTCGCCGTCCGTTCTCGTGAAGTACCCCGGCCCGGACGCAGGCAAGGACGGCGCTCCTCCAGCCGTCTGCCACTGCTTCATCCGGGACGGCCGGATTGAGTTTCTTGGAGACTGCACACACGACCACGCCGGGAAGACCGTTGAGATGAGGAATGACGAATGACCCCGTTCTTCGAAAACCCGATCCGCGTCTTGCATCTCAACGCTGTCGCCGAGTCGTGGGTCGGAACCCCGTGGCGTGCACACTCCCGCGTCCGCGGTGTCGGAGCCTCCTGCCATTTCGCCGTTGCTGGCGTGCTTCAGGATGCCGGCTTCGCGACCTCGACGGTGCCGGATGGATCGCCAGGGTGGTCGAGGCACCAGAACCTTTCCCTGATGGAGTCGTGGCTGGACGGATTGCCAGACCTGTACGCGCCGGTGCCTGTCGGGCAGGAGCAACCCGGGGACATCCTCGGCTTCCGCGTGGGGCAGTGCATACACCACATCGGGTTGCGTCTCGACGGCGGCCGGTTTTTCCAGTGCATCGGAACCACGGGAGCCGCCATCCTGCCGTGCGTGGAACGCCTGTATCGCGAACGACTCGCCCGCGTCTGGAGGCCCATGTCATGAGCAAGGGATTTGACCTACCCAGCACCGACACGTTGCCAGCCGAGGAGGAATCCTTTGCGACCGCGCAGGAGGACGTCCCTGTGCCTTTGTGGTGGGGAAGGCGTCGATTGGCTGGACGATGGATCACCCCGATCATAGCTCAGGAAGCCGTCGAGGCGCAGGACCGTCCGGCCAAAAAGTGACCTATGGGAAGTGATTCAAAAGGCCAAGGCGGAGGCTCAAAAAGCTACGACTACTACGCGACGTTCGCTGCCGTGTTCCGCGCTGGCTTAGTCGACACGGCGCACGCGCTCCTCGTCGACGGGAAAGCCATCTGGGAAGGGCCGATCAACCGGACGGATGGAGGCGTCGGAAACCCGTACACCATCACGCCCGCAGACTCGAAGTGGTTGCTCGAAGGTGGTTACATCAAACTCTACTGGGGCACCGACAGCCAGACCGCCGACGCCGCCCTCGAGCTCCACGGGCATCCTCCTTACCGCGGATTCTGCTACATCGTCTTCTGCCGGTTCTTGTGCGGTCGAGAGCGCACCAACCTGCCGAACATTGAATTCATCGCGACGGCCGCGCCGACGCCGCCGTCCGGGATAATCACGTCCACCTCGGTCTCTGATGATCGCGCCAATCCGTGGGCCATCGTTGCGGACCTGCTAACCAGCCGTCACGGGCTTGGGTTGGAGGACGCAAGGCTTGACGCGGCGTCGTTCCAGTCCGCGCACGATTACCTTGAAGACGATGCGGAACTGAAGCTCCTCAGCTACGCCGCCCCCCTGCTCACATCGCAGCAGGAGGCGCGGACATTTTGCGACGGGCTCCTAGGTAGTTTCGGAGGTCTATTGCGCGTCACCGGCTCGGGAGAGGTCGAGGCCGTGCAGCCGACGCTGGACCCTGGGAGCCTGTCGCTATACCTCCAGTTGACCGAGAACGATTACTCGAAGCCGCCAGAGGTCGACGCACAGACGTGGGACGACGTGCCCACCGGCATCGCGTTGCGGTTTGCGAACAAGGACCGCCAATTCAAGGAGGACGTCATGATCCATGACGATCCCCTTGCGCTCCAGCTCGTGGGCGAGAATCGGCGCACGTCCATCGACCGGAAATGGATCACCTCCAGCGAGCAGGCCCGCCGCGTCTGCGCCGAGTGGGCGAAGCGTTTCTGCCGCCCGGTACTGAGTGGTACCGCCTACATCCGTTCCGCCACCATCCTACGTCACCCAACTGGCTCCCCAATCGCCGGCGAGCCTATCCAGCCGGGCGACCGGATCCGGCTGGACGTCGACAGCACCCCGGGCGGGTCCGGGTCCTCGCAACTCGTCCGCGTGCTCGACATGCGCCGAGGCCAGAAGGGCGGGGTCTCCATCCGGTGGCAGGCTGAATCCATCTCCCCGCAGGTTCCATTCTCCCCAGCCTACACCGTGCCCGAGAACGCCACGCCAGAGCCGAGCAACATCACGGATGCGATCCTGATTCCCCTGCCGCTCGCCCTGTCCGCAGGCCGGGAGCCGCGGATTGCGGTTCTGGCGACCAGGCCGGACGAGATGGTGACCGGGTGTGATGTCGAGTTCGACGTTGAGGACGGCGCCGGGACGTTCGTCGCCATTGGCACCCAGATCAGGTTCGCCGTGAAGTGCCGGGTCGACGCGGATTACTCCGCCACCGCCTCCGGGGACATCCGGCTGGAGATTATGGAGACTCTGGACCAGCGGCTTGCCCTCGCACAGCCCGGGCCATCTGGCGCCCAGGACGACACCCTGCTCGTCATCTGTTACCGATCCACAGATGGGCTAGTGGACCTCGTTGGGGACGTGCCTGACATTGAAATCATGAGCATTCAGGAGAGCGCGGCGGTCTCGACGGACACCTACGATTTCACCGTTCTCCGCTCCCGCTTTGCGACGCCTCGCGCCGAGTGGCTGGAGGATTCCACCGCATGGATTGTCCCGCGCTCCTCGCTGGTTGGCCATTTCCACACCACGTTTCGGGACCGCCTGAACGACGGGACGGAGATGACGTTTCATCTCCGGAGCTTCAACGCGTTCTCAACCTACGACAGCACCCTCACCGATTTCCCTGCGCAGTTCTCCGCGTGGTCCAGCCGGAAGCCTCGCGTGGTCGGGTCTCGCTGGGGTCTCATCCGGAACGCGTTCCCGCGCGAGTTGGCGTCGGAGGGCGTGTGGGACATCGTGGAGAGCACGACGGACAGGGTCCAAGACGCGGACGGCAACGCCACCCGCCTTCGCATTGAGTACCGGCAGGTCGGATACGAGTCATGGACGGAGATCATCGATCAGTCGTTCCGTCCGACGCGCGAGATGACGTTCGCGGACATCTTCGCACTGGGCTCATACCCGGATCCAGTGTTCACGTTCCCGCTTGAGGACGCGGCATCGTTTTGGGTTCACGCCACGGTCTACGATTCATCCGGACTGCTCTCGCTGCACAAGGCGCTGATCTTCTCGCCGTACGCCAGCCAGAGCCCGACTCCGCTCGGACCTCCGGAGGAGGTTTCCCGAGACGCCAGCGGTAACGTTACCGTCACCGGAGCTTCTGGAACCACGTCGATAGAGTACGCAATCGTTGACGCTGGTGAAGACTTCACCGGGTCCAGCCCCTACTCCGCGCCGGTGGTGACAATCTCCGCAGCCTCGGGGACGTTTGCCGCGCCCGGGAATGTCCGGGTGTGGATCCGGGTGGTGAAGTCCGGCACACCTGACGAGTACGGGCCTTGGGTTGATTACGATTTCGAGGATCCGACTTTCCCGTCGCAGCCGTGATGCCATGCGCCGCCTCATCCTGCGCACCAACATGCCGCCTGGGGACGTGGTCACCCTGACGGCAGCGGTGCGGGACCTGCATCGATCACAGCCAGGGAGGTTCGCGGTGGACGTGAGGACCAACCATCCAGACCTGTGGTCCGGAAACCCGTGGATCACCGCCATCCCCGACGAAGAGACTGGAGCGGAGATGATCGAGATGCGCTACCCGTCAATCCACGAATCATGGCACTCCCCGCGCCACATCATCGAGGGGTTCAGCCGTTACCTTTCCGAGGTTCTGGGCGTCGCCATCGCCACGACAGAGTTCCGCGGGGACATCCACCTGACGCAGGAGGAGCGCGCACGCCCTCCAGTGGTTGCTGGCCCCTACTGGATCATCGCCGCAGGCGGGAAGCGGGACTTCACGGTGAAGTGGTGGGCTACCGAGCGGTGGCAGGGGGTCGTAGACGCTCTGCGCGGCCGGGTGCAGTTCGTCCAGGTGGGCGCTGCAACGGATTGCCACCCGCGCCTTTCCGGCGTCGTCGACATGGTCGGGAGGACATCGCTGCGCGACCTCGTCCTGCTGACGCATCACGCGTCCGGTGTCCTGTGTCCAATTACGCTCCCGATGCACATTTCGGCCGCAGTGCCGAGGCCTGACGGTGTGCGCGGGCTCCGCCCGTGCGTCGTCGTGGCTGGAGGCAGGGAGCCTGCGCATTGGTTTTCGTACCCGGGGCACCGGGTCCTCGACGTCATCGGCTCCTTGCCTTGCTGCGCGCTGGGAGGCTGCTGGAGGGCTCGGACGCGTGCGCTGGGTGACGGGTCGCGACTTGACGCTGAAAGGCTGCTGTGCGCGGACGTGGACGGAGACCTGCCGCGGTGCATGTCCTCGATCACGGTCGAGGACGTGGTTCGGGCGGTTCTGCGGAGTTTCTCGCTAAATCAGGAATCTTGTCAGGACTCGTCAAACGAGCGGCAAACCACGGCATTCCGCAGCCTCGGGGACGTTTGCTGCACCCGGGAATGTCCGGGTGTGGATCCGGGTGGTGAAGTCCGACACACCTGACGAGTACGGGCCTTGGGTTGATTACGACTTCGACGACCCGACTTTCCCGTCGCAGCCTTGAGGTGGCGCAACGGAGTTGAGCATGTCGATGAGAATCGGAGCGCACATGGCGATCAATCCAGGGGCTCAGCGATCCCGAAGCTCTGCCATGGCTTCAACGTAGAACCGGCACCGCCGGCCGAACTTCGCGTCCTCCTGCCATTGCTTCAGCTTGGCGGCGTCCTCCTTTCGCAACGCCTGCAAGGTTTCAACGTCCTTCAGCAGGCCTGCGATAGTTGCGCACAAGTGCTCAATTTGCAGATGGTAGTCCATGAGTTCTTTTCTGTTTCATTTCGGATTCACAACTAGCCAACCCATTGCACCAACGCAACTCCAATCTTGCATCCTCGCAATACGGCAGGCACCTTCCCGCCATGGCAAATTTCCGAAAGGAACTCAGGGCAATTCGCTGCAAACTTCAGGAGGCCGGATGGAGCACGCAAACGTGGGCCGAGGATGCGGGCATCGCGCATTCGACGCTGTGGCGCATTCTCCACCGCTCGCAAACGCCCAGCCTGCCGACGTATCTGGCGCTCCTCGAATCCGCTGACCGGATGATCGGTGACAACAAAATTGCGCCCGCGCAAAAATAGCTGTTGCGCCCGCGCAATGGATCACGCATTGTCGGCATATGACGAACGGAACAATTCAGGCGGGAATGACACTCAAGGCGCGCAGCATTTGCGATCATGACTGCGTGTTCACAGCGGAGGTTCTGGAGCGCAATGGGCAGTTTGTCACGGTCAAGGCCGAGGGCAACACGCGCCGAGTGAAGATTCACAACGCTGGCAGCGGAGAATTCATCTACGCCCTCGGCAAGTTCTCCATGTGCCCTATCTTTCGCGCATAATCCACCTGCCCCGTGACACCTATACCACTCTACACCGGACAAGCTGCGCAGGCTGCACGCCTCGCCCTCCTATGGCGACGTTGCGCGACGCAGACTGTGATCCTATGGCGCGTGTCGGCCGACATGGCCGAGTCCGCCAACCTGTTCCGCATGGCGCGGGCGATTCACGCCGGACAACTCTGATTTTATGATTTTGCCACCAACCCGAAGGGGTGCCGAAAAGACATGGGTGTCCGCTGGATTGTCTGCCAGCGGGATTGAGCTGACCAAGGGCACGCAGGGTCGGGTTGGTGGCATTCACTTTCGGCGACGCGTCCAACCTGTTGTTGGACGAGTAACCGGAAAAGCCCCGTCCTCGCCTTGGGGACAACGAGCGTGGAGGACGGGGCACCAATTTTGACCTATGGACATTCAAACAGCGCAGCAATGGATCATTGCCATGGGCGGTCTCGTGATCGTGACAGCCGCCCTCGCATGCCTCGCTGTATCAATCGCCACGCGTCAGGCCGAGGCCTACCGCAAGAGCGCCGAGCATTGGAGAGCGAAGGCACGGGGGCAGCATGATTGAGGCCTGCCAGTGGATCCTGTTCATCGGGGCCAACGCGCTCCTGATCTACCTCGCCAGCCGATGCGCTGAGAGACCCAGCAATTTCCGCCGAATGCTGCGCCAGAGCGGTGCGGTGAAGCGGGTGAAGTAACAGACAGACATCTCCCATGAGTACACAGACACCAGCGGTCAGACAGGCCGCGCAAGCACCATCAAAGCCAACAACGTCAGCCGCCCGCAAGGACGTGAAGAGCCTCCTTGAAGGCCCGCTGTTCCGGGTGGAGATCGCCAAGGTCCTGCCCAAGCACATGACGGCCGAGCGCATGATTCGGGTCGCTCTGACGGCGACCATGAAGACGCCGAAGCTCCTCCAATGCACGGCAGACAGCCTGACCCGCTGCATGCTCGACTGCTCCGCCCTCGGGTTGGAGCCGGACGGTAGGCGCGCCCACCTGATCCCGTTCGAGGACAATCGCAACAACGTCATGATCTGCACTCTCATCATCGACTACAAGGGACTGGTCGAGTTGGCGATGCGTTCCGGACTAGTCTCGTACCTGTACGCCGACGTTGTGCGCGAAGGCGACCTGTTCGAGTTCTCCTTGGGCGAGATCAAGCGGCACGTCCCTTGGTTCCTCCGTCGCGACGAAGAAAAGCCCGCCGAGGCCGGTCAGGACATCGCCGTCTATGCCTACGCCCGCATGACCAACGGGTCCTCTGCGGTGGCCGTCATGAGCATTGATGAGGTCTACAGCATCCGCGACAACAGCCAGGGTTGGCAGGCGTTCAAGAAGGGGTTCACGAAAAAGAACCCTTGGGATCCATCGGACTGGGTGAGCGAGCAGGAGATGAAGAAGAAGACCGCCCTTCGTCGCCTCTGTAAGATGGTGCCGTTGTCTCCGGAGTTCCGCGACGCGGTCGAGAAGGATGACGCCAGCGAGGATCCAATAGAGAAGGCTGTCAACGTCACCCCGGCACGCGGGCCGCTGTTCCACGCGCCGCAGGCTGCTGCGATTGAGTCCACGCAACACGACCCAGAACCCGCCCCAGCCGAAGCCGACAACGCCGACACTGCGTCACCGGATCCCGTTCGGCAAGCCGACCTCCAGCCGGTCGAGGACGTGAAGGCCGCGAACTACGCCAAGATCAAGGCGAAGACCCAGACCGAACTCGACGCCAAGCGCCAGCACATTGCGGACGCCTTCGTGGAGAACGGCGTCAACTTCGACGCGTTCTGCCAGTGGATGGGCGAGAAGCGCAACCTGCAGGTAACCGTGGACAGCTTCGAGGAACTGGACGAGACGCTGGTGAATAGGATCATGGGCAGTCTTGCAGGGTTCGTGCGGCAGGCAAAGGCGTTCGTGGAAGGGGGTGTGAAGTGAGCACCTCCAACCTCATCGCCGTCAGTGGCGTCGACCTAGTGAAGGTCGAGGTGTGGGAAGAAGCCTACTCGAAGCGCAAGGCGGTGATTGACACCGCCGACTTCTGCCCCGACGCCATCACCGACGCCGACACCGAGTCCGAAATCCTCAACGCCCTACGCGAGATCAACCGGCTTCTAAAGCTCGCCGAGGACGGACGCAAGGAAGCGAAGGCTCCGACTCTGGACCTCGGGCGGAAGATCGACGACGCCGCCAAGACATTCGTGGACCCGCTGGAACTAGCGAAGAAGCGGCTGTCCGGGATCCACCTGAGGTGGGTGACCGAACAGCAGCGCATCGCCCGCGAGGCCGAGGCGAAGCGCCAGGCCGAACTGCGACGCCAGCAGGAAGAGGCGGCCGCGAAGCAGCGGGAGTTGGACCGTCAGGCCCGCGAGGCTGAAGCGGCCAAAGCGGAGGCTGATCGCAAGGCCCGCGAGGCAACCGATGCCAAGTCCCGCGCCAAGGCCCAGCAGGAAGCCAGGGAGGCGGCGGAGAAGGCTACCGCTCTGGGCGCCCAGAAGCAGAAAGAGGCGGACGCGGCAAAGCTCGCGCAAGACGAGACGCTTCGAGCGCCGGCTCCGGTCGCGCCAAAGCCCGCCGGAACCGCCGTATCAAACCCGTGGGCGTTCGAGGTTTTGGACATTAAAGCTCTGCACGCCGCGCGACCGGAGTTGGTCGACCTCATTGTTCGCCGAAACGACATCCTCACCCGGGTTCGCCATGGCGAGCGCGATATCCCCGGGCTTCGCATCTATCAGGATGTGAAGGCAGTCGTCAGAACCTGAAACAACCAAGCAAGACACATCATGAAATCCGCAGATTACATCCCCGAAAAAGAAGCCGCTGAGAACCCGAATCCGGCGACACGGACCAGCGCGAAGATCGAGGCCAAGTTCGTGAAGCACACCTTCACCGACGCCGAGAGGCTGCAATTCGCCAGCAGTCTCGGAGCGGCCATCGCCGCGGCTCGAAACGTCGAGAGCGAGTTCAAGAGCGTGAAGGCCTCGTTCAACCTCCGCACGGAGGAGGCAAAGGCCAAGATCGACAGCCTTGGCGACAAGCTGCAAGCCGGGTTCGAGATGCGCGAGGCCCGCTGCCGCGTGGTCTACGACGCGAAGGCTCGCCGGAAGTTCTTCTACCTCGAGGACGCCCCGGAGGACTCCGCCCCAGTCTTGGACGAGCCAATGACCGGCGACGACTTCCAGCAGGACCTGATCATCGCCGAGAGCGTCTTCGAGCAGCGGGATGAACTTCCGATCTTCCTGCCAGCAGGAAATGACCGAGGCGTGATCGTCATCGGCCGACAGAACGGAAAGTGGTTCACCGCCCTCCGGATTCAGGTAGGGGCCAAGTCCATCTCTGAGCGCCTGCACAGCGAGCAGCCCAGCACCAAGGAACGCTCGGACGCCATCCGCAAGGCCGCACGCCGCGCCAAGGAGTGGATCGTCGACAACCTCGGCAAGGACGCCTTCGATGGATTCAAGGCCAGCCTCGAAGCACTTGTGAAGGCGAGCGAGGAGAAGGTGGAAGGCGGTGCGTCGTGAGCCCCATCCAACTCCCCACGATCAAGGAAGGTGTCCACAGGGACATCCTTCCCGGGAAATACCACGGCATCCGCTGGGCCGCGTCCGCATCGCAACTCCGCGAGCTGCACGGAAGGACCCCAGCGCACCTATACCACAAGCTCCAGAACCCGAAAGCGCCCACGTGGGAGATGGTGCTTGGCACTCTGGTCCACCACCGGATCCTCGAACCGTCGAAACCGTTCCCCGCCATCTCGGTGATCCCGGAGACATACCCCATCCCCGAGGACTCAACGACGGTCAAGAAGGGTGGAGCAAGAGCCGGCGACCTCGTGGAATGGAACCCGCGGACGAAGTACTGCCGCGAGTGGTTGGCGATGCAGGAAGCGGCCGGGTTCATCGTGGTCGACCGCTCCGACCTCGAGGAGATCGAGTGCGCATTCGAACGCGTGCTTGCCAACCGCGAGGCCCGTGAACTTCTGGAAGGCGCGGACACAGAGGTAACGCTTCTGTGGAACCACGATCACCCCACCGGCCCTTTCCCGTGCAAGGCGCGACTGGACCTCGTGCCGGTCGGGACTGACATGGGCGACCTGAAGACATGCGCCGACGCCTCACCGGAAGGATTCCAGCGGCACGCGTGGGACATGGGGTACCACCTACAGGCAGCGTTCTACATTGACGCCTGGGACCGCCTCGGGAGCAGCATGTTCACCGGGTTCAAGTTCATCGCGTACGAGCGGACAATCGGTCTCGTGAAGGTTCACCGGATGACGGACGCGCTCCTGCAAGCAGGGCGCGAGGCGTACCAGTCCACCCTCGACACCTACATCCGATGCGTCCTGGCCAACCAGTGGCCCGGCTACACCGATGAAGCCGCGGAGTGGGACCTCCCCCGCTGGATGCGAAAGGGGGCGCTGTGATCGAGTTACCACGCCCTTTCTGCGGCCAGAGGTTCACGACGCACTACGACCACGGGAAGGCGTACGCCTGCCAGACGCTGGTTCTCGAAGACAGTCCGACGAGCCGCAACTGGCAGACCCGTGAGTGCCTCCGCGGCGAGGTCGCAAAGCTGGGGGAGAAAATAGCCAAGATGAAACAAGCCGGAGATGCCATGGCCGCAGAGCTTCGCCGACATTGCCACGACTTGGGTGCTGACAGGTTGTTGAGTAACTGGGAGGTGGCGTCGTGAAAACCTGCCCCGCCTGCGCGTCCCCAATCGTCACCGAAGCCGCGACGTTCCGCGACTACGACTGCGGCTCGTCGTGGACTGACGGAATCGGCTTCAAGCGCTCGCATGAGTGCGAAGAGCGCCAGCACGCTAAAGACCTCGCCGACGACGACGAGATCAACCGCCGCCGGATGGGCCGCCACTTTGAATCGCAGCACTGGGGGACTTGAACATGCGCAACGAACCAAACCTTCGGGTGGAGAAGTACCGCGGAACCCATCACGCGCTTGGTCCGTCTCCGTACGGAGCCAACCACGGGTTTTTCATCGTTGGAAACCTCCGCGTTATCTCCTCAGGGAGCGCAGAAGACAACCCGGAGTCCGAAGGATGGGAGCATGTGTCCGTAAGCCTTCCGGACCGATGCCCTGCGTGGGAGGAGATGACCATGGTCAAGGATCTGTTCTGGCGCGACGACGAAACCGTCATTCAGTTCCACCCGCCGAAGGACAAGCACGTGAACGTGCACCCGTTCTGCCTTCACCTGTGGCGCAACACCAACGCTGAGCAGCCGCTTCCGCCGATTCAATTCGTCTGACCCATGAAATCACTCACCGTCTTCGTCCCAGGCCTACCAGTGGCCCAACCCCGCCCGCGTGCGGTTTCATTCCGCGGGCACGCTCGAATGTATAACCCGGGCACGTCCAACGAGTGGAAGGCCTGTGTCATTCACACGCTGCGTGCGCTCGTTGCCGTCGCTGGATCATTTCCGGCTGGAGTCCCACTTCGGTGCGACCTGACGTTCTACCTGCCTCGCCCCAAGGGGCATCTTGGGAGCGGCAAGAACGCCAACACGCTGAAAGCGTCAGCGCCCACAAAACCAACTGGTAAGCCTGACCGCGACAACCTCGACAAGGCTGTCTGTGACGCCATCACCGCCGCCGGGGTGTGGGCGGACGATTCGCAGGTCACGGACGGGCGGATCCGAAAGCGGTACGCATCGGGGTCGATGGGCACCGGCTGCAACATCACAATCACCGAGGACGTGGAATGAAACCGAGCACCATCAAGATTCAGGAATGGCGGATGCCAACCATCACGGACGCAGACCAGCGCATGATCGACCGCGGCTATAGGGCGTTCTTTGCCCGCCGAGGCATCCGCGTGGCCGGATACGCCCGCAGCGGGAAGGCGCAGAAGCAGAGAAAGGAAGCGAAGTGAACCTCAACAAATGCTTCATTGCCGGGAACCTGACCCGGGACCCTGAACTCAGATACACCCCGAAAGGAACCGCCGTCTGCAACGCTACGCTTGCCGTCAACCGCCGCGTGAAGGTGAACGACGAGTGGAAGGAAGAGGTGGATTTCATCGGCATCACGATCTGGGGCAAACGTGCCGAAGCGTTCGCCGCCAACCTGAAGAAGGGTCGCTGCGTGCACTGCGAAGGCCGCGTCAGCGTCACCACCACGGAGAAGGACGGGAAGAAGGAGACCAAGACCCGCGTTGTGGTCGATGAGTGGCAGTTCGTTGGAGGGCCTCCGCAAAGCCAGGCAACCGACAGGCCTGCACCAGCGCCCCGCCCGAGACCTGCCGCCGTGGAGCCGACGCCGGCGGAAGCGCAGGCCGAAGCAGAAGACGACGTTCCATTTTGATCCCATGAGAACCAAGAAAGTCACCCGCCACTACTGCGACCACTGCTCCAAGGGCATGTTCAAGAAGGACGCCATGGAGCGCCACGAGGCTGTCTGCTATCGGAACCGAGATCGGAAGTGCCATCGGTGCCAGTTTGAAGACCCTCAGTATTCCATCTCTCCAGAGCGCCGAAAGGCCATTTTGGAAGGTGACGAGAAGTGCCAAACCAAATGGGGAGAGTGCCCCGACTGCCTCATGGCAATGGTGATTCAGCACAACACCAGTCTCACGCCAGACATCCGAATTTGGGATGGATGGGT
>Ga0247835_1001895_pt1 | contig 24069 bp, 18 predicted proteins | sample LaCtaG_3_FD_189912 | JGI IMG/M metagenome (GOLD analysis project Ga0247835, IMG submission 189912) | Freshwater microbial communities from meromictic Lake La Cruz, Castile-La Mancha, Spain - LaCruzMarch2015_13.5m | ecosystem: Environmental > Aquatic > Freshwater > Lake | place: Spain: Castile-La... | reverse complement strand
AGCGGTTCCCGTTCGTCACCACCGTTCCCCCGTTACTCATGGTCACGCTCGCGTTGATCACATTGGTGCCGGACGCGAGATTGACCCAGTTGGTCGGGCTGTTGGCTCCCTGGAGGATCAGGTTCGTCTCGAAGATTTGCGTCGAACTGGTTTTTCCGAGAACCAAGGCATCCAACCGCACCGGGTTGAGGAAGCTAAAGGTCAGGGCAGCTTTATTCAAAGAGGTCTGGTCGGTCCGGAACTGCACGACCCCATTCGTTCCGCCTGAGCCATCCGTGAGCTCGGAGAATTGACTGAGGCTGGGCGTCAGGTCCGAGCTGACCGTCACGAAAGCGGACTTATTCGTGGTGTTCCACTCGTTGGCCGTGAAGAAGCAGGTGGACGCCTCCATCACGTTGAGCACGCCGTCGTTGTCGGCGTCGGCATCGCGGTAGTCCGGCACCCCGTCCCCGTCCGTGTCCACACACTCGCTGCGACTGGCACTCAGGGCCATCAGGTTGTAGGTGGAGGTGTAATTAATCGTGCCGGACTCGGTTCCATCCGGCAACACCTCCACCGCAAAGGCCGTGGCCTCATTCACCGCAGAAAAGGCTTGGCCGGTATAGTCCACCGAAAGCGACACCGGATCGTTGGCCGGCACGGCCAGGGCCCAGGTGACCTGGGCCGCAGTCTTCTCCCCACCCTTGTAGCCCTGCAAATCCACACCAGCGCTGAAGGTCTGGCCATCGTTGGCCACCAAGTTGTCGTCGGGATCGCTCACCACCCCGGCATTGGCTCCCGCAAACCCGGTCACCCGAATCGAGCCGCCTGGACTGAGCACGGTGCCGTTCGTTCCCACGGCCGGCCCATACCAAAGCGAGGAGGCGGGGTTGCGACCCAGGAATCGGATCCGGTCGGCCCGGTAGCCGGGATTCATCTCCACCCGCACCTGGTAGGAAAACCCGGTGACCCCGTTGCTCTCGGCTCCCAAGATCATTTCCATGCCCACGCCCGCCTGTCCGTACGGGTTGTTGGTGTTGGCCGTAATGAAGTTGGTTCCGGTTAACCTGTTGGTGGTGCCGGTGGCCTTGCGGGTGTAACGGAAGTCGGTCAGGAACCACCGGCCTGCCTCCACGGATCCCAGCATGATCTGGCCACTCATCGCGCCGGCATTGGTGGAGGTCAGGCTGCTGCCGGCCGAGGCCAAGGCGAGGTTGTTGGTTGTGATGCTGTACACGACCGGGAGTGGGGAGGTGTTGGTGGTTTCGAGCGCATCGGCCAGCCCGTTGGTTCCGAAAGGACCTCCAAAGGCAAAGGTAGGGGAATTGTTGGTGGTGGCTCCCGCCTCGTAGGCATCGCCGCAGCCGTCGCCATCGCTATCCAGATCCAGATGATCGGGGATGCCGTCGCCGTCGGTATCGCGGGAGCAGGCGACGATGGTGTCGCCCTGGATCAGGCGAATTCCGTCCACGGCCATGCAGTCGAAAAACTGGGACCCGTCGCTGCCGCTGTTCACGGTGAACTCGAGCTTTTGCGAGGTGGCGCTGGCGGTGAATTCGATTTTTTCCTCCATCCACACCTGGTTTCCCTCGCCCAAATAGGGCATTTCTGTGGTGTAGTTGGTCTGGCTGCCGAAGGTCACTTTCCAGCGCGCTTTGTGCCCGAGGGGATTGTTGTAGGTAAAACCGTTGGCCTCAATGCCGGCGTTGGCCTGGTAGAAAGCGAGGGTGTACTTTTCCCCAATGGTCAAACCACCGATGGTGGTGTGGAATGACTCTCCGTCGATGTTGGCACCGGTCGGTCCACTCGTCCTCACGGGAGAATGGCCAGCGGCAAAGACCCCCCCATCTGGGGATGAGGGAGTGCCGTCGGCCATTCCGTCAAAAAACCCATCTCCCGTCAAGGGTACCGGGGATAGCCAACTATCCGCGGTGCCACTCCCGTTGCTCCAACCCCCTCCACGTACGTTGCTATTGTAGCGGTCGGTGGAAGCCACGCTCACCAGGGATTCAAAGCGGCCATCTGCGCCCCCAAGCGGCATTTCCACATTGCAGTTACTGCCCTCGGTCAGGTCCGGCACCCCGTCGTTGTCGTCATCCATATCAAAGGGGTCGACGATTCCGTCCCCGTCGCTATCCAGCCCGAGGTTTAATCCGGCTTTGATCGCATAGGTGTTGTAGGTGGAATTATAAGTGACCGTGTCGCTGGCCGCGTTCGTCTGCACCGCGGTCGGCACACCGTTGGCGTTATATGGACCGGGGAAAGAGTAGTTGGTCGTGCGGTTCGTCGTGGCCCCGGATTCCAGGGCATCGCTGCCGCCGTCTCCATCGCTGTCCAGATCCAGATAGTTGTTGGTACCGTCCCCGTCCGTGTCGGAAGAACAGTTCGTCTTGGGAAAGAGTGAGGTGACATAGGTGTTGGTGTTCACGTCGAAATAGATTTCGGAAAGCGTTCCCGCCAGCGGCGCGTTGGTGTTGGTACTCCAGAGACGGTAGTAGCGGTAAGCGGCTGCATTGGTCGTGACCGGATATCGGTTGGCGTTCGCCACCGCCAATCCCCCGTTGCTCATCGTCACGCTGGCATTCGCCGCGTTGGTGCCTGCAGCCATCAGGTTGACCCAGTTGGTCGTGCTGTTGGCGCCCTGCAGGATCAGGCTCGATCCAAAGATCTGCGTGGCGTTGGTCTTGCGGAGAACGACTGCATCCAATCGGATCGGATTGATGAAGGTGAAAGTCAGCACCGCCTTGTTCGAGGAGACCTGGTTCGTGGAGAACTGGACCACGCCATTCGTCCCGCCCGCACCATCGGTCAGGGCCGCCAGGTTGGTGAATGCGCCGGCCAGGGTCAGATCCGAGTTGACCGTCACGACGTCCGACTTGTTCGTGGTGTTCCACTCTGCGGGGGTGAAAAAGCAGGTAGGCGCCTCCGTGACGTTCAGCACGCCGTCGTTGTCCGCGTCGGCATCCGCGATGTCCGGAATGCCATCGCCATCCGTGTCCAGGGAGGACTGGGCCCAAAGGGCAACGGCGGCGGAAAAACCGAGCGCGACCAGCCCCAGAAAAATAAAGGAAAAGCGGGAGATAAATCCCTTTCTACCATGGGGATAAAGGCGGAAATTCATCACAAGTCGTCTAGCTAAATCTAGTTTTTCGAACTGCGCTTTTCTATGCCGTATGATGGGTATATTTTGGTGAATATTTTGTATTAAGTTCTGTATATTAGTATTTTATGCGATTTTTAGATCAATTAGTTGCAAATACATCAATATTAATATTTTATGATCTTTTTTTTACTTTTACGATTTTATTTTCGGAATGCTATTTACTATTGTATGAATCACTTAGAATGGGCGGAATTTCGGGCATGAAAAAGTTTCTCCTTTTCCTGGCGTTTCCGGCGGTCTCCCTGGGGCTGGGAGCGGCGTGGCAGTCGGTCCATCCCTTGGGGTACTGGTCCTTCCGCAAGACGGTTCCGTCGGACGGCTTTGCCCGGGTCACCTGGGGGGAGACGGCCTCCAAGGTGGGCACGGGCGAGTGGCTGCTGATTGACGCTCGGACGGAGGAGGAGTTCCAGCGCGCCCACCTTCCCGGCGCCGTTTCCCTGCCCAGCCACTCGTTTCCGGAAATGATCGTTTTCTTCGTGGAGGAGCAGGACCGGAACAAAACCGCGGTGATTTACTGCGACACCGCGGAGTGTGACCGCAGCGTGGAGCTGGCCCGGCGGCTCCGGGACGAGGTGGGTTGGACGAACCTGCGGATCCTGGACGGGGGCATGCTGGGATGGAAACGGAGCCGGCCGTGAACCACCTCCCCTTCCTCCTCGCACGCATGCTGTTGGGCGGATTTTTTCTGGCGGCGGGAGTGCAGAAACTTTTTCTCCCGCAACAGACGCTCTCCTCGGTCTACTCCTACCAGCTGCCCCTCCCCGACAGTTTGGCCGTGCTGGTGGCCACGGCCCTGCCTTGGACGGAAATTCTCCTCGGAGCAGCGCTGCTCCTGCGGCTCTGGCCGGGCGTCACGCTGGCGTGGACGCTGCTCCTGCTGGTTCTCTTCCTCGGGTTGACGACGATGGCGTGGGCGCGGGGCCTGGCGATCGACTGCGGCTGCCTCGACCTGAGCCGGATCCATCCCTCGTTGAAAGTTCTCAGCACGCCGGGCGGGGCGGCCCTGCGGAATCTGGTGTTGTTGGGGTTCGCGGTGGGGCTCTGGTTTTGCCAGCCACGCCGCTCCGCCGGGAAATTTTAGCGGAGGATCGCGAAGATCTGGTTTTCCGTCGGCACGGTCGTCGGGGGTTCGGTGATCAGGTGGATGCGGGTTTTCCCTCCGGTGGTGCCGGCAAACATCCGGGGCGTGACGGTAAGAAGTTTTTCCCCGGGGGCGGCACCGTCCTTGAGCTCGAACTTGAACAGGTCCTTCTCCGCCTTGGCTCCCACGATGCGGATGGGGTCGCCCGGCTTGGGGGTCAGCTTCACCACCTTGGCCTTGCGGGGCTCGCCCTGTTCCCAGACGAGGAGCCGTTTGTCCATGGCGACGCGGGGCTCGTGGACCACCTGCAATTTCAGGGCGTAGGCGGGCACGCCCGCCTCGTCGGTCTGGACGGTGACGTGGTAGTAACGCACGCCCGGGCCGCCGGTGGGAGTGTACTGGAGGGTGATCTCGCTCGTGTCTCCCGGAGCGGTGACCCGCTGGGAGGATTCCGCCACCGTGCAGCCACAGGAGGTTTGGATCGAAGTGATCGTCACGGGTTTCTTCCCGGTGTTTTTGAACTCGAACGAGGCGGGCAGTGCCCCGAGCCGTCCCAGAGTTTCCAGCTTCACGGTGGTCTCCTTCCACTGCAGGGCCCCGGCGGGCGGCGGGGGCGGCGTCTGCGCCTGGACCCACGCCAAGGAGAGGAGGAGTAGAAATGCCGATTTCATAAAAGGAATATGGGGCACCGGCGTAAGACGATCCAGCTACTGGACTTTGCCGACGTTCATAACCGTTGCAGCGCCGGGCGTACCAACGTCGGTCAGCTTCCCAGCCGTGAAGGCGCTCGAGATGTTGCCGGAGTTGGCAATTGTCATGGAAACGCCGTTGGCCGTGTTGCGGAAGTTGTTGCCGCTGGCGCCAATGAAGCTGGTGGTGCCCGGCACCACGGAGCCGTAGTTCATGTTGACCATGCCGTCCCGGGTGCGGACCTGAATGACGCCCCCACTGGTGATATTGGCGTTATGGAAGACCACGGTGTGGGAGGCCAGCGAAAGTTGTCCAGCCAGGTTGGCGGTCTGCATTTCCAGCACGCGATCCGGACTGCCGGGAATAAATTCATAGCCACCACCGGATTTGGGCTGCACCCCGGCCAGAATCTCGGCCGCCCCTGAGGCCGTCAGGTTTTTGACGGTGGCATCGCTGTCGAAATGGGCCTGCAACGCCTGGCCGGCCTGCACGAGCATTTTGCTAATCTTGGGATCGCTCGCCAGCGTGCCGCTCAGAAGCACGCGGTTGTTAAGATCCTGCCTCACCTCCACCTCATCCATCCCTTGAAACTGAACGTTTACGAGCTCGACCCCATTTGCACCCTGGATGATGGCCTTGGAAGTTCCGTACTTCAGCTTCACCTCGTCCACCTGCCCTTCCCCCCCAATGGAGTTGTCGCTCGCCCGAACTTCCCAAGTACCCAAGGCGGAAGGACCATTCAGTCCGGCGGCGGGAGAGTCAGGCTGATATTCGCCCGCGGCCACATCGATGGAGTTGTAGTCGATCGTATTGACCGAGGTGGTGGCCCCGTCATACAGAATCAGATCCGCCCCATTCGCCACCGAACCGAAATCGAACGGATCCGGACCGATCGCGGTATGATCGAGGAAGTTGACGCCGACCTCGTCGCCAGACATGGGCACCTTGTTGGGGTCCAATTGAACACGGACGATGTAGTCGCCGAGAAACATGGTTCCGTCTGGCGTGAAACGCGAACCCGTGGGAGTGGTCGGACTCATTTTAATGGCCAGAACGGGGGCTGTAACCGCCACGTTTGCGGTTTCCTCGAAAGTGGTGAGTCCATATCCGAAATCCGAAATCACAAAGGGAGTGATGCGCTTCTGCATCCAACCGTCAAAGGTGCAGTTCTCCAGTAAAACTTTCCCGCCGGTGGAGTTGATGGAGAGACCGTCCTGCATTCGGTTAGCCGTGGTGTCCCGAATGTGCAGGAAACTGGCGGAGCTCACATTGAGGGCCGCGCCGTCCTGATTCAGAGTGGCAGTGCCCGTGATCTCTCCGGTGAACTGCGGGATCACCAGATTGTAGTTCCCCGCATCGCCCCCACCGAGAGCCATCGCATGAGTGACCGGAATTCCCGTGCCCGGAAGACTTCTTTCGAAGGTGCCGGAAGTGTTGTTTCCGATTGAAAGAACATCCCCGCTGTAAGGCTTCCCGTCGGTGGAACTGCCGCTACCGGGGGCGATCGCAGCTTGCAAAGAAGTGCCGGAAAGAGAAGCAGCCGTGGTGGCATCGTAGGTCTTGGTAACCACCGAGGCACTGGCCAACGTCAGGTCCTTCGCCGTGATCGCGGCCGTCAACGTCGGCTCGATCAGGTTGTAGTTAAAAGCATCCCCTCCGCTGAGATTCATCGCCGTCGTCACGCTCCAACTCCCCACGTTCTTATCCACGAACTGCCCGCTCGTCGCCCCGCCCAGTGTCACCTCATCCCCGGTGTAAACTTTCAGATCCGTCGAACTCCCCGTCCCCGGCGCCTCCGCCACCAGCACCCCCCCCGCCACCACCGCACTTCGGGTCCCGTCATACACTTTGCTTTGTGCCACCGCGTTAAACACTCCCACATCCTTCGCCGTGATCGCGGCCGTCAACGTCGGCTGGGTTAAGGTGTAGACCCCGGCATTGGGTCCGGTCAGAGTCATGGCCGTGGCTACTGGCTGGGAAATCGAAACATTCTTCGAGGCAAACAGGCCGCTTGTATCATTAGCCAAGGCAACGCCTAATTGGATCGCACCGGACAAAGCTGCCCCAACAATCGAGGCGTTCCGGGTCCCGTCGTACACCTTATCCAAGGCAAGGGTATTGACGACGGTTAGCCCCGCCGGAGGAGGGTTGGGAGAAGGCGGCGTAGGTCCGACAAAGGGACTGGGCGGCGGCGGAACCGGGGGAGTCGGAGGCGCCGGCGGGGCGGGCGGAGGCGGGGTGGGGCCGGTGAACGGGGTCCCGCCACCCACTCCAGCGGCGGTATCGATATCTTCGTCCAACGAATTAGGCAACTTTTGGCCGGAACCATCTGTGTTGGAAGCCATTTCAAAATCGGGCTTGAAAGGGCTCGGCGGATCCGAAGGACCAACCAATATGTCACCATCTTCGCTTAAAGCTTTTCCAGTTAGATCGAGGTCTTTGAATTGCGGGCGTTGCTGCTGAATCGCCATTTGCACAATGTCCCCGATACTGGGCAAGGGATTGGGGAAAGCTTGGATGAGCGGACTAGTACGGATGATGGTGGCCAGATCCACGGTAAAAACCCGCGGAGCCCCCTCCATGGCCGGACCTACCACCGCCATCTGGCCCGGTTGCAGTTCTACCGTCATGCCGTTGGGTCCGGTGACCTTCGTGACATTTTTCCCCTCCAGAACCACAATGGCGAAACCGCCAGTGGAAGGAGTCTGCGGGGCATCCGGATGATCCTCGCAGTAGTACCGCTTCAACGGATCCGTCTCCTGGGTTCGTTCCCGCAACTGTTTCTGACACGGTTTTTTTGTGCAGACCGCCGGGTTGGCCGTGAGCAAAAAGGAAGTGCCGCTGATCGCCCCGGTGACGCCGCCCGAGGTGATGGTAGCCCCGCCGTTTCCGGGAGGAGTGTGCATGAGCACCGTGCCCTTTTCGATTTTCACCAACCTTTCTTGGGACGTGTAAGAAAACTGGGAGTTCGAACCCATTCGCGTGATGGTTTTGTCACTAAAAGTCAGCTCTGCCAGGGATTCGGAACGCGTCCGCACCATGTCGCCTTCGACCACCGAGTCGGACACCACGGCAGGACGGCCTTTTTCGTTTTCGACTTTCTCCACTGCGTTGCGGACGGCCGTGATCTGAGCGGATCCCATGGAGGCCCCCAATGCCACCCTGCTGGGATCAAAACCCCATGCAACCCCAATCATAAGGCAAAGGAAGCGATTCAAGCTAGTGCACTCTAAGCCTTAGCGGCAAATTTTCATTACCGAACGTTGGGTATTGCTTGAATCAACACACTATGTTGTGTATATCGAATAGCTAAAGGACCAATTTGTTGTGTTTAAAGTTTTTTATAAAAAAATTTCTACAAAACGCTTCTTTTTAGTAATTTCCGTCTTTTCCCTTTTTGGGGGGGCGATCGATTCTGCGCATGCCCAAGCGGGGGTATCGGCAGCTGTTTCCTCCCAAACCCAGCAGGACCAACAGCTGCGAACCCAGCTCAAGGAGACCGAGCAACTATCCCAACCCTCCCCAGCACCAGAAGGAAGACAGCTGCTTGCCAAACCCCTTTCCCCCGATATGGGGCAGGTGAATATTTTGGGCGAGGAGCCGTCCCAACCCTGGTTCTCCATCTCCGTCGACTGCCAGGCTTTTTACAACAGCAATGTTCTCTATGCCTCCTCCATCGAGAATACCTTTGGCGCCTGGCAGATCATCACCACCCCGGAAATCAGTTTTGCCCCGACGATTCAGGATGAGACTTACAAGATGCTCTCGCCGCGGGCCGGGTTCCGTTACCAGTTTTTCACCTACGCCCAGGCGGAGCCCCCGAAACAGACCTACGCCACCACCGGCCCGTCCGCCCTGAACTTCGATGTCATGAATCCTTACCTCGGGTTAGGCTGGAAAGTGGACGATGATCTCTCTTTCGACTTTTCCATCCAGGGAAATCTCTATGAGGGGAACGGCCGGGATCGATCGAGTTACGTGAACTTCCTGAATGAATATCCCATCGCCTGGCAGGCCAACTGGTTTCACATCATCGAGGAGATTCACTCCCTCTCCATCACCGCCCGCGCCTCCTATGTCTGGGCCAATCCCAGTAATTTCTCCCGGACGGACAACAATCTCACCGTGAGTTGGGGCATCATGCCCACCGAGGAAGTCAGCTTGCAATTTTATGCTAGCGCCCGTCTCGCCAAATACACCGGCATCAACCTGGATCCCGGCGAAATCAGCTCCAACTACAGCACCTTTAACAATTACGACCGGTTGGACATCCAGCAAACCTACGGGGCTTCCATCACGTGGACTCCCGTGGAATACGTCTCCCTGCGCGGCTTTGTCAGCTGGACCAAAAGTGACAGCACCCAGGTTCAGGAAACCGGCACGTACGAAGCTCTCAACGCCGGCACTGGCCTCAACCTCGTCTACCGCTTTTAACTCATGAAACAACTTCCACTTTCCACCTTCCACCTCTTGCCTTCCTTGGTCTTTCTCCTTTGGCCTTGGTTCGCTCACGCTCAAAGTCCCGAAGCTGCCGTCTCTTCTCAAGCCGTGGCTACCCAGCCGCCGGTTCCAGCCCGGCTCAATGTCCCCGCGAAACCAACGAACCAACCGGCTAACCCTGCCAAGATCTCTTCCGCGCATCAGAAACTGGATCCCCTCCTGGATTTGGACCGGCCGAAAAACTGCCAGCTGGACATCAGCCAGGAGCAGACGATTCGCTGTGCAGGAGTGGAAGTGGTTTTGCCTGCCGGCACCTATCAGCAGGTGAAAGTTGTCGAAGGTCCTCAGGAGCGTACCGCCGCCGCCTCGGCGGATTTAAAGCCGCAGGCCAAAGGTCTGGGGTACATCCGCTATTTGGCGGAGGTGAAAATCAAGGTGGATGGGGTGGAGCGGCAGGGTGGCATCGATGTGGGAGTTCGTCCCTCCGACGGATTGCCAGTCCGGATCTGGTACAAAAAATTCAATCCGCCCGATGATGTCACCAAGGCGATCAGCTTCATTCTACCGCCCGTCATGATCGTAGCCGGTGCTGGGGCCTGGTCTTCCGGCAACGTTCTGATTCCCGACCAGGATCCACTCTTCACCGAGGCCCGCGACTACTACTTAAAAAAGGTCGCCGCCCATGCCGAGCCCAACCAAACCGAGGAAAACCTCATGAACATCAAACCGGCCGAAGCCGCCCGCGGCGGATCCTTCTACGCCCCCGGCTCCGCCCCCAGCGCCCTCCGCTCCCGCTGACTCCATCTTCACGATCCCCCCATCTTGGGGGCGGATACCGCACTCCTTAATAAAGAAGTAAAACGGCACTTAACTCACCCATGAACGCCCCTCAGAAAGGGCCTGGCGGAACGATGATGAAAATTAATCCGATTCAACTCAGGAAATGCATCTTTTCACGCCTTTAACTCACTACTTTGACTCACCCCGCAGATCGCATTTTCAGCCTCACTCCGAGTGGACAAAAGTGGACAAAAAGGGGATGAAAAATTTCATTATACTGCGAAAGCAACTTCTGTAAGTCCCTTAAGATGCTTGTTATCAATATTTTACGACTGGGTTCGACCCCCTCCGCCGGTAGGTTTATTTTCCGACTCCGTACCCACGGATGAGAAAGAATTCTCCAGCTCGTCCCAAAATCTCCCACCACCCCACTCCTTGACACCAGACCAGATCAGACCAGAATATTTCTATGAAGATGATCAATGTGCAAGCCGCCAAAACCCACCTCTCCCGCCTCATGGAAACCGCGGCGACGGGTACCGATATTCTTCTCAGCAAACACGGTAAGCCTATGGTCCGCCTGACCGCCTATCTTCCCACCTCCATCCCCCGCCGCTTGGGTGGGCTGAATAAAAAGATTCGCATCGCCCAAGATTTCGATGCGGAAGATAAGCGCATTCAAGACCTGTTCTTGGGTTCATCTGTTTGAGCTACCTCCTCGACACCCATGTCTTCCTCTGGGCCTTGTCCGACCCAGATCGCATCCGATCGGAAATCCGTGCTCTCATTTTGAATCCCCTTTACCCAGTCTTTATCAGTGCCATCACCGCCGTGGAAATCTCAATTAAGCAGACCTTGGGAAAGCTCCAAGCTCCCAATAACCTCGAGCAGGAGATTGAAAAACGCGGATTTCAGACTCTCGCCCTAGAATATCGCCACGGAGCTAGGCTCCGTCACCTCCCCAACCACCATCAGGATCCATTCGATCGACTCCTACTGGCTCAGGCACTTGAGGAATCTCTAACCCTCATTACGCATGACAAAAAACTCACCTCTTACTCCGCTAAAATTCTCCTCACCTAACCTCCGCCTCAGCACCTCTGCAGATTCAATCCCTTCTCTGGATAGGGGTCGGTATCCTTTAAGAGAGGTCACCCGCATCGATTCTGTTTGTTGAGTCAAAAACAGGCAGCGCCATGGGTCTGCCAATAATTTTATCGACCCGCCCCATAACCACGGATGAGATAGAATTCTCCCGCTCGTCCCAAAATCTCCCATCCCTTGCCCTCAAACTCCTCTCGGTACACGTGCCGCAGCGTGATCCCTTCCACTTTTTGACCGGCCGACAATCCTTGCTGCAAATCACCCGGCTTCGCAAATAGACGACCCTCCGCCTCTGGTGACGGTTTCACCACCACATCCGCATCCGCTCGACTAATCCACACTTTTCGATCCGTTACAAAAAGCAAACCTGCCGCCCGCGCCCGATAAATAAAAAGCCTCTCCGGTTGATGTCGATTCGCCAACTTCGCCAAGGAGCAAACACTGGCCTGCCTTCCCAAAAGATCATTGATCCGCTCCATCTCCCAGCTGGCTCCGTGCCATAGAAAGATCGCTACTCCCGCAACCCATCCCACTTTCGCCAGTACATCACCCCTTCTAATTTTGATTCCCCACACCAGAACCAGAATGACCGCCAAAAGCGTCGCAGCCAAAAGATAGCCCGGAGAGGGTGTCACCTCCGCCGCTTCGCTCCAAACATAACGCACACACCAAAGCATCGGCCCGAACACTCCCAAGGAAATCAGCGCAAATCCCCAGCCCACCTTCTCACATCGGGGACAAACCTTCCCACTCAACCAAATCGCTAACGCCAGCGCCAAAGCCGGATAGATCGGAAGAATATACGTCAGAAGCTTCGATCCACTGCAACTCACCACCACAAAAGGAATCACCACGCTCGACCCCAAGAACCAACCCACTAGCCCCAATTTTTTCTCCCGAATCTTTTCCACTGCCTGCGTGGCCAATCCTGGTAGGAAACCGGTCCATGGAATCGCCCCAATCAGCAGAATCGGAATAAAAAACCACCAAGGCTTCGACCGGCCGTGCGTCGTGCTGGCAAAACGCTCGACCAACTCATAACCCAGAAAATAGTTCCACAATTCGGGGTAACGAAAACAAACCACCACAAACCAGCTCATCGCCACGGCAAAGGTGAGCAGAACTCCACTTTTCCACGGCAAAACCAATCTCTTTTCACTTCCCCTCGTCGCCCAGGTCCAACTCATAGCTGCCGACAACGGCACCACCCACGCCATCGGCCCTTTGGCCAAAAATCCCAAACCCATACATAAAAAGAAAAGGTAACCCACCCATCTCCTTCGGCTTCCCATCCCCACTTCGACCAGACAGGCCAGCGCCGCCGTAACCCAAAAAGTCAGACTCATATCCAAGGTGATCTGTCGCCCCAGCGCATAAGGCTCCACCATCGACGCAAGAATCAACGCCGCCATCCACCCCACTTTTCGCCCCCCCAACCTCCACCCCATCCATCCCACCAGACATACCACCCCTACAAAAGCCAATGCCGAAGGCAGTCGAGCCGTCCACTCCGATACCCCAAAGATTCGATATCCCACCGCACTCACCCAATAAACTAAGGGCGGTTTATAAAACTGCTCGATCCCATTGAGCCGAGGTACCAGATAATCCCCACTCGCCGCCATCTCCCTGCCGATCTGCGCAAATCTGCCCTCATCCGGTTCTAACAAGCCAAAGGAGCCTAAAAAAGGAAAGGCTACGGCCAGCGCAAGAGCGAGAAGCAGGATCCGATCTTTGCAATGCAACTGATTTTCCACCACTCAATCCTGCCTCGATTCACCAGATCATCCAAGCTCGAGCCTTGAATCACCCCCCCATTCCGCCGAATATAAACCTCTATGTGCGGTATTGCAGGATTTACCACTCATCGTCACGCCCCGGAAAAACCGGAGCTCGCCCTATCCAAAATGACCGATGCCCTCACCCATCGCGGCCCGGATGCCGAAGGCACCTACTCCGATCCCGCCGTCCGTCTCGGGCATCGCCGCCTTAGCATCCTCGATCTCGCCGGAGGGGCCCAACCCATGTCCTCGGCCGATGGACGGTGGCACATTGTTTTTAATGGAGAAATTTACAACTACCTCGAACTTCGCCGCGACCTCGAAGCCCGCGGGGCCACCTTTCGCACTCAATCCGACACGGAGGTCCTCCTGCAAGCGTGGGCTGAAGATGGAGCCTCCTGCCTTTCTCGTCTCAACGGAATGTTCGCCTTTGCCATCTGGGACTCTGCTGAAAAACGTCTCACCCTTGTCCGTGACCCACTCGGGATCAAACCTCTCTACTACGCCAACTACCGTGGCGAGCTCCTCTTTGCTTCGGAACTTCGCTCTCTTCTCCGATTTCCCGATTTTCGACCTGGCTTGGACCCCGCCTCGGTCAACAAGTACCTCGCCCTCGGTTACATTCCTGCTCCCTCAACAGCCTATGCGGGAGTTCGGAAACTAGAGCCTGGCCAGCTTCTCTCCTGGTCTCCAGCCAGCCGGCGAACCGAATATTTTTATGATCTTCCGATCGAGGATAATCCCGTCGGGGCAGGAACGTTTGATGAGTCCGCCCAAACAACTCGCGAACTTCTTCGCGAAGCTGTCCGCTACCAACTCCGAAGTGATGTGGAAGTCGGAATCCTTCTCAGCGGAGGAATCGACTCCAGCGCCGTAGCCGCCCTTGCCGCTCCTTTGGCTCAAAAGAAACTTCACTCCTTCTCGATCGGTTTTCAGGAGGCCTCCTACAACGAACTTCCCTTTGCCGAAATGGTCGCCCGCAAGGTCGGCACCGAGCACCACCACCAAACCCTCTCGGCCAAAGATGTTTCCCAGGCGATTCCCTCTATTTATCGCGGCCTCGACGAGCCCCTCGGCGATGCCTCCCTCGTGCCGACATGGTTCTTGGCCAAACTCGCCGCGGGAAAAGTAAAGACCGTTCTAGGCGGGGATGGCGGAGATGAACTGTTTGCCGGATACCCCAGCTTTCAAGCCCATCTTCTCGTCGAGCGCCTCTCCTTCCTCCCCGTAGGTGTCCGCGTTGCCATCAACCATCTCATCCAGCGCCTTCCCGTCTCCCACAACTACAAAAGCCTCCCCTTCATCATGGCACAATTTCTCAAAGGACTGGGTCTGCCCGCCGAAATTCGTTTTCTTCTCTGGATGGGAGCGTGCGGAAATAGCGAGCGCCACGATCTCCTCTCCCCCGATGCTCGCCACCAACTCCAGCGCCATAACGCTTTCGAGGATGTCACTCGCCTCGCCTACCGCAGCGGTCTCTCGGGCGGCCTCGAACGTATTTTTTACCTTTGCACAAAACTGTACCTTCAAGAGTGCGTCCTGATGAAAGTCGACCGCGCCAGCATGGCTCACTCCCTCGAAGTTCGTGTTCCCTTTCTCGACCCCGATCTCGTCACCCACGCCTTCTCTCTTCGCTCCGACTATAAAATGCGCGGCCGCCAAACCAAACTGATTCTTCGGGAAGCTCTCAAACACGATCTTCCACCCGAAATCCTCCATCGCAAAAAAGCCGGCTTCGCCATGCCCGTCGCCTCTTGGCTCCAACAAGATCTTCGCGGCTGGGCCGAAGAGCTCACCCAATCCTCCCTCGTGGCCTCCACCGGAATTCTCGATCCCGCCGCTGTCCGCAAAATGACTCAAGAGCACCTCACCCAAAAAGCCGACCACCGCCGCTCCCTCTGGTCCGTCCTTGCCTTCCTCGCTTGGTGGCGCGAGGCCAAACCCTAATTCCCTTAACCCACTTTTTTCGGCCGAATCACCGTGTCCCTGGGCACCCTTCGCAACTGAGGGTGGTCCGCAATCGCATGCAGACCACGGCTCTCCTTTCGTTCCAAGGCCGATTCCACAATCAGGGACGCGCAGAGGGCCAAATTCCGTAGCTCTAAAAGATCTCCCGTCACCCGAAAGTTCCAGTAAAACTCCTCTACCTCCTGCAGCAGCAGGCGCAATCGGGACCGAGCGCGCAGCAAACGTTTCTTGGTTCGGGCAATGCCGACATAGTCCCACATCAACTGCCGAATCTCCTTCCAGTTGTGCGTAATCACCACCATCTCGTCCGCATCGTGCGCTTTCCCCTCTTTCCAAGCCGGAATCGAAACGGGGCGCGCCATTCGAGCCAAAGCATTTGGTAAACTTTCCGCCGCCCGATGCGCCATCACCAACGCCTCCAGAAGCGAATTACTCGCTAACCGATTCGCCCCATGCAACCCCGTACAGGCTACCTCCCCCAAGGCCCATAATCCGATTAACTCCGTTTTACCCGCCAGATCTGCCGGAACTCCTCCACACTGGTAGTGCGCCGCCGGCACCACCGGAATCGGCTGCAAGGCTGGATCGATCCCCAAACCCCGCAACGTGGCCGTAATCGCCGGAAACCTCTTCTCTAAAAATTCTGCCCCCTTCGCCCGAATGTCCAAATAGACACAGGCCGCGCCCGACTCCTTCATCTCCTCATCGATCGCCCGCGCCACGATGTCGCGCGGTGCCAGTGAGCCGCGCGGGTCGGTCTTTTTTGTGAAATCTTCTCCCTTGGCATTCACCACCACCCCTCCCTCGCCTCGCAACGCCTCCGAAATCAAAAAGCTCGGTGCCGAAGGATGGAACAAACAGGTCGGGTGAAACTGCACAAACTCCATATTCGCAATCGCCACCCCGGCCCGATAAGCCATCGCCACCCCGTCCCCTGTCGCAATCCCCGGATTCGTCGTGTACAAATAACACTTCCCGCAACCCCCGGTGGCCATGACCACCACCTGCGCGGAAATCGCCTCCACCCGCTGCGTCGCCCCATCCAAAACATACAAACCCAACACTCGATTTGGGCCAGCCAACTTTCTCTTTTTTGTCGTCACCAGATCGATCGCGACAATATCCTCCCGCACCCGAATTTTCGGTGAGGCGCGCACCCCCGCCAGCAGCGCCTTCTCCAGCTCCCGCCCCGTAATATCACCCGCATGCAAAACCCGTCGCTTGCTGTGCCCCGCCTCTTTACCCAAATCCGGCTCGTGCCCCACCCCGTTTTGCCGCTCGGTAAATTTCACCCCCAGCTCCACCAGCTCCGCCACCCGCGCCGGCCCGTCCTGCACCACCTCCCGCACCACCTCCTCCCGACACAATCCCGCCCCCGCCTCCACCGTGTCTCGGATATGCAGCTCCGCCGAATCCTCCGAGGAGGTCACACAGGCAATCCCTCCCTGCGCATAGTTGGTGTTCGACTCGGCCGCGTTCTTTTTTGTCAAAAGGAGCACCTGGGCATGCCTCGCCGCCTTCAAGGCAAAGCTCAGGCCCGCGATTCCACTGCCGATGACAACCACCTCGGCCGAAAAATCCTGACTTGGTCTGCCCGCCATCCTTGGTATCTTCCTTCCTTTGTTGGAGCTGTAGCTCAATTGGTTAGAGCACCGCCCTGTCACGGCGGGGGTTGCGGGTTCGAGCCCCGTCAGCTCCGCGGCATTTCACGCAAAACTCCTCGCAGAGAAGCCGGCTGGATCCGCTCATCCTGAAGCTCCCCCGCATAGTAAATCTGCCACGTATAACCCGCGTATCGTGCCCCCACACTCGTCCTTGGTTCGCAACTCACCACCCGCACCCCATCCTTCTCGACTAAAGGCGGACCCTGCTCCCACTTGGCCAACACCGCCTGACTTTTTTGTAACACCCCGTTTTCTCCCCTCTCAAAAAAAGAGACCCGCACCGCCACCTGACGACCATCCAGTCGACCCCCTCCCCCAATTGCCCGGACCTGCCAATCCACCTTTCGCTTCCCTTCGCTACCTCTCTCCTCCGCCCCCACCAAAGCCAATTTACGCGGATTCTTGGCCAAACTCTCCTCTCGCTGCCGTGCCACCTGCTCCAATCGCACTCTCTCTTCCAAAATCTTCGACCGCGCTAAGGCCAACCTTCTCACCGCACCCCCCGGTTCGCTCGCCTGAATCAGATCCCTCCACCGTTGCCAAGCCCCTGCGGTGTCCCCTCGCGCCTCCGCCAACAAAGCGGCCGCCACCTTCACCCTCCCGTGCTTCGGATCCTGCCAACGCGCCTGCTCAAGCAACTTCTCCGCCAAGTCAAACTGCCCTCGATTTTGTAAATCCCTCGCCTGCGCCAGAAGCTCCTCGACCTGCGGAGCCGCCGCCTTCGCCGCCGCCACACTTAACCGTACACTTCCCTCCGGCAGCGGAAGATTGCGCAGCGCCTCGCTCGACTCCCTTTCCCGCTCCGCCTCCGCCGCGATCGCCTTGGGATCCAAGGCCCACTCCTGCCCTTTTTCCCGGTCCCCACTGCGCATCTGCATCAACCCCAGAAGGGCCACCACCTGAATCGCCACCAAACCGGCCGCCGCCCATAACCATGTCCGCACTTTTCCCTCGTTCATGGGGAAACCGCGGGTGCGTTGGTGGCTTTCCCACTACCCCCCGCCCAAGGAATCCCCACCTGCATTCGCGACTGCAAAAAGCGGGTCAGATTTCCCATCCACTCCCCCGCCTTCTCTCTCTCACTTTGTAAAATCCCCTCGGGCGTCTTGGCAATCACGTAGGGCCGCAGAACGAAAACCGACAAGCAAAAGAGCACCTGGAGAAGTAAAATGCCCGCAACCAAATAAAGCGCCACCCCGTACATCTTGGGACGGACTCGCGACTGCCCTTCTCGGGCCACCGGTTTAGAGGAATCACCCACCCCCTCATCGTAACCCAAATCGTGGGCTCGTCACCTCTGGGATGGCTTCCCCCCCGGCACGCTGGGATCCTGCTTCAACCAACCCCAACCAGCCCGCTCCAAAACACCCACGAAGTCCTGACCCTCCAGCCGAAGCATCGCATCGCCTTTCCCCTTCGACACCACCATCTTCACTTTTTTTCCCTCTTTTCCCTCCACCACAATTTCCACCTCCGTCCGACCTAATTCCGCCTTGCTCGGTACTCCCATCCATCGCACGACCTCCATCTCCTCCAATCTCTGCACAAAAGCGCCCACCGCAGGTTGATCCTCTCCTCCACTCGTCCATCGCCCCCCTCCCGCACTGCGAAACTCTTTCCGAGAAGTGCCCACGGCCCAAATCAAACCCTCCACCGCCCCAAAATCGGCCGGCCAGACCCGCTTGGGCAGCCAACCCAACGCTGTCTCCGGCAAACCTCGGGCCAAGGCGATCGGAACAACCATCGCCCCCGACGTCGTCGATCCCCGCACAAACACCTCCTCCTTCGTCTCATCCCCCAGCTGGATCGCCTCCACCCGATTCGTCGCCCCACCCCACTTCAACGTGATCGACTGCCTCGGCTTCGTCAGCCCCATCCGAGCCGGATCCTCCGTCGGCAAAAAGCGATTCGCCCGAACCTCCGTCAATGAGATCAACCACCGATCCACCGCCGCCCCATCCGCCGCCCACGTTTTTTGCCCAAAAACTAACTTCCATCCCGCCCCACCCGCCCCTTTCTCCAAGCGGTATTCACCCCCCTTGCCCGTTACCTCCACCGAGTCCACCTGGCCCGCATCCCCCAACGTCACCACCCGTTTATCTCTCACGCGATCGGCCACTTTTCCAAGTCCCTCAATCGTCACCCGAGGCAGGAGAAAAACCGAAGGCTGATCCGCCACTTTCGCAAAAACCTGATTCGTATCCTTCGGGTCATTTAACCCAATTTGCAAAATTCGATGGGTCGCCTTCGTTCTCACCTCAAACGATTGGCTCGGCGCATTCAGCCCATACAAAGCCAAATCCCCGCCCGAATCGGAAACAAACTGCGTCGCCTTCAGGGAAGAAATCTCCCCCAAGACACCCGTCACCGCCACCGGATCCGCCGGAGCCTCCACCGGCTTCAATATTGCCCACCCTCCATCCTTTTTCTTCACCTCCACCTCCAACGTGCCCTGATGCAAGAGCAACTCCTGCACGTCCGGCACCAGCAAAGGCATCACCCGCTTCTCTCTCCACTCCGTCAAATCCTTGTCCATCGCCTCGGTCAACTGGCTCTGCACCACCGCAATCCTCTCTCCCTGCTTGCCCGACTGAATCCGCGTGTAAACCCCGCCCGCAATCGGCGTATCCCGCCCCGTCTCAATCTGGCACACCCCCTCCTTCATTCGGATAACCAGAGTCCGACTCGGCTGCCCCAAACCGAAGTTCTGCATCATCGCCTCATCCTTTTTTCCGGACGGCAACGTTTGCAAGCTTTCCACAAATTGAATTTCCGAAAGGAGTCGCCCCACCGCCGTTCCATCCGCCGCTCCCTGAATCGGCTTCTCCAGCTGCCACTCTTCGCCCTCTTTTTTTCGGAAAACAAACTCCCCTTTCGGTACCTTCAGCTCAATCCGATCCGCTTCCCGCACTGGCATATCCGTAATTCGGCGGGACTCCTTCGCCATCCGCTCCGTCCCGGGAACCTGCTTTTGCAGAAAACTCAACGCTCCCAGCATCCCCAACATCAACCCGACGGACACCAGAAGGGACCGCGTGCTCATCGCTCTCTCCTCCTCAGCTGCGGCGACGCCACCAGACGAAAAAGCCCAGCAATCCCGTCAGGGCAGGAATTCCCAGCAGCGTGGACAGCATAATCACCCTCTGCTGCCCCTCATCCATCGAGACGGAGAAATCTTTCGGTGTTTTCGGCGATATCCCCAGCGACTCATTCCGGCCCAAGACCCACTGAATCGCGTTCACCATAAAGTCCACCTCCAACGGCGAAATATTTTGGTTGGCAAAGGCCGAGGCGGATCCCACCACTACCGCCCGTAAGGCCGGACTCTCTTTCCCGCGATCCCCCGGCACCGTTCCATCTACCACCGCCGCCACCGTAAAGGGTCCCTTCCGATCCTCCCCCTCGACAAAATCACTCTTTTTTCCCGCCGCTAAAGGCCAAGGCTTCGCCCAGTATCGATCCGATGTCTCGACCAACATTTCCGCCTTCACTGGATTCGCCCCCACCGCGGGTTGGACCGTAATCGAACGGCACGGCCCAAACCGAATCGACCCGCCCACATTCTCAATCCACCGAATGGCTGGATGCACCGAAAAACGAGTTCCGACCGTCTCCTCATTCACTCCTTGGGTCAGACCCGCCGTGCTCAACACCGCCACTTTCCGGAAAATCTTGTCCGCATCCACCACCACCCCCTGTTCCGCCAAAATTTTCTCCAACCCCGTTGGGGCACCCGGATCCAGCAAAAGCAGCAAGCGTCCTGGCTTACCCAAATAAGCCTGCAACGCGGCCACCGAAGCCGCCGGCACGGCAAACTTCGGCCCAGCCACCATGACCGCATCTGCGTCCGCCGGCACCCCCTCCTGCTCCCCCAACTTCAACGGCAGGAGCTCCACATTTTGCGAAGACAACCGCGCCGAAAGCAGCGAATAACCCGCTGGATCTTTGTCCGATGAGTTCAAATTGTACTCACCCGATCCCTCCGTCACATACACCTTCGCTGGCTTCCCCTGCACCAAGGCACTGATGGCCGAGGAGATCTTCTCCTCCGCCTGAAACGATTTCACCCGGGCCGCTCCCCCCGTCATCATCGCCCCTGGGTCGATCTCCGCCATCTCCGCCACCTTCAAGATCTTCGAACGCTCCGCATACTGCACCAGCACCACATTTTCGTTGCTGGTCAGCTTAAACTTCTCCGCCAACTTCTGCGCCGCCTGAAAATCCAGATACGGTTGCACTAGCTCCACCTTCACTTTGCCGCCCGACTTGTACTTGTACTCGTCCAACAGCTTTTGCACATCCTCCTGAATCAAACTTCCCGTTGTGTCCGCCTCCGGCGCCAAGAAAGCGGTCAAGGTCACCTCCCCCGGCAGATTTTTCAGCAGGTTCAGCGTCTGACCCGACAGCTGCTGGAACTGGTTTAAGGAAAAATCCGCCCGCCGGTAGTGCCGCCAACTGATGTAGTTCACCCCCGCCAACAAGAAGAAAAGGATCGGCAAAAATATCCACTGATTGATCGATTGGGTGCGCCGTTCCCGACGCAAGGCAGAAAGAGGGGGAGGGGTGGGGCTGCTCATCGGTTTACCCTTTCAATCGCCGCCCGGCCATCACCTGCCGGGTCAAAATCAGGAAAAACACCGTGCCGCTCAAATAAAACACCACCGGCCGGGAATCAAACAGCCCCGCACTAAACGAACGCATCTGCTCCAAGGTGAAGATATAACTCAATGCCTCTCTCCAACCTGGATCCCTCACCAGATAACTCAAGAAACCCGCGAAAAAGAGCAAAGCGATTGTGGTAAAGGAAATCATCGCCGCCACCGCCTGATTTCGGGTCAAGACCGAGGCAAAAAGACCGATCGATAGGTACATCATCCCGACCAACGTCACCATGAGGTACGAGAATCCTAACGGAATCCAAGCCACCGGCACCGCCTGCTTCGTCACCAGCTGAAAGATCGCCAAACCCAACAGCGACGGAATCCAAAGCAGGAGATAAAAGAAAAGCACCCCAAAAAACTTGGAAAGAATCACGTCCCCGTCCCGCACGGGCGCAGTCAATAACATCTCGATCGTTCCCGTCTTATACTCCTCCGAGAAAAGTCGCATCGTCAAAATCGGCACCAGAATAATCAGCAGAAACCAAAAGTGAAAAATGTAGAAGTAGATCTGCATGACGGTGAACTCTTTCACCCCTTGCCCCAAATAGGCCACACACTGGCTGAAGCTAAAGCCGTTGATCAGTGCCATGCAGGTCATCAGAACCCAAGCGATCGGGGAGTGCAGGATCGCGCCCACCTCCCTCTTCCAAAGAATCCATAAGGCCCGGGTCATCGCTTAATCCTGGGTGAGCTCCACAAAAACATCCTCTAAACGCGCTTTCTCCCGGCGAAACTCCCGCAGCGGCCACTGCTCCCTCTTGATCAGGCCGTCCACCTCCGCCCGAATATCTTTGCCTGGAGCCGCCATCACCTCAAACGAGACCCAATCCCCCGACCGCTTCAGCTCCGTTACCCCACTCACCTCCGCCATCATGGAGAGTTTTTCTTTCGCCGCCGCCGGATCTGCCTTCACCTCAATCTGCAACGCCCCTGCCTGCACCCGTTTCTCCAAATTGGCCAAGGTATCCGAGGCCTCAATCTTCCCCTTATTGATGATGATCGCCCGCGAACACAACATCTCCACCTCGGAAAGGATATGTGTCGAAAGTAAAATCGTCCGATCCTTTCCCAACTCCTTGATCAACTCCCGGAAGGAACGGATCTGGTGCGGATCCAATCCCGCCGTCGGCTCGTCCAAGATAAGCAGCATCGGATTGTGCACCAGCGCATCCGCCAAACCCACCCTTTGCCGAAACCCCTTCGATAAGGAGCCAATGATCTTTTTTCGTACCTCGCTCAACCCACACTGATCCAACACCAACCCAACCCGATGATCGATCTCGCCCCGACTGACCCTCTTCAAGCGCCCCCGATACTCCAAAAACTCCTCCACTCTCATTTCAGGATAGAGGGGGACATTTTCTGGCATATATCCGATCCGTTGCCGCACCAGCAGGCTGTCTTTGGGTAACTTGGCCCCTGCCACCTCCATCTGCCCATCCGTCGGCGGAAGATACCCCGTCAACATGCGCATGGTCGTCGATTTACCCGCCCCGTTCGGACCCAAGAAACCCACCACCTCCCCTTTCTCGACCGAGAACGTGATCCCCCGAACCGCCTCTCCCCCCGCATATCGCTTCGTTAAATTCTCAACTTGGATCATATCGAATCTTAAATTTTATAAACCTTATCCCAAAGGTCAAGTGAACCATTCGGGAAATCCACTCGACAACTCTCCGCTCCGCCGTTTCCCTTGGGTGTGCGCATCGTGGCTGTCGTTAATCAGAAGGGCGGGGTCGGCAAGACCACCACCGCCATTCACCTCGCCGCGGGGGCGGCCGAAACAGGTCGCCGGGTTCTCCTCGTCGATCTTGATCCCCAAGCCAACGCCACCAGCGGTCTCGGCCTCGAGCACTCGCCCGGCAAAAGCCTCTACCCCGTTCTCCTCGGCCAAGCCCGTGCCCTCGATATGCTGCAACCCTCCCACCACCCCAACCTTCAGATTCTCGCTTCCGAACTCGACCTCGCCGGGGCCGAAATGGACCTCGCCGGAATGGAAAACCCGCTCAGCCACGTCCGTACCGCTCTCGATCCCCTGCGCCTCGATCCCGCCTTCGATCTGGTCATCCTCGACTGCCCGCCCAGCGTTGGCCTGCTCATGACCAGCGCCCTCGTCGCTGCCGAAAAGATTCTCGTGCCCGTCCAGTGCGAATACTTCGCCTTGGAGGGGGTCGGCAAAATTCTCAACCTGGTCGAGCGGATCAAACAGGGCGGCCAAAACCCCACCCTCTCCATTCTCGGCATTGCCCTGACCATGTACGATGCCCGCACCCGCCTGAGCCAACAGGTCAGCGAAGATTTAAGAAAACATCTGGGGGATCAGGTCATGCAAACCATTATTCCCCGCTCCGTTCGTCTAGCCGAGGCCCCCAGCCACGGCCAAACCATCTACGAATACGACAACTCCGGCGCCGCCGCCGCCAGCTACCGCCAACTCACCACCGAATTCCTCGCCCGCCTCTAATCTTGCGCACGCCCAGCGGGCCACCCACCAAAACAAGATCCGCTCTTCGCTTGCCAAACACACCCGCACAGATCACTCCCGGAATTTCCTCCAGCTCCTTCTCTTTTTTTACTGGATCGGTAACTCTCCATCCGTGCACATCTAAAATCTCCCCGCCGTTATCCGTTATAAAATTCTTCCGCCATACCGGCCGGCCTCCCCTCCGGCGAATCTCCTTCGCTACCTGACCCCTCGCCATCGGCACAACTTCCATGGGCACCGGAAATTTGCCTAACCGCTTGACCAATTTCGACT